>Ga0210096_1000452_pt1 | contig 14342 bp, 10 predicted proteins | sample China_Galinas_PW_4_FD_184864 | JGI IMG/M metagenome (GOLD analysis project Ga0210096, IMG submission 184864) | Wetland microbial communities from San Francisco Bay, California, USA, that impact long-term carbon sequestration - China_Galinas_PWA_D2... | ecosystem: Environmental > Aquatic > Marine... | reverse complement strand
ACAGAAATCGCCTAAGGACGGTGCAAGACGTGGTCGGGGCCCTACCAGGCGTGAATCTCCCCGCTTTTGAACAACTCGACCAGGGTCCGTCCATGTCCCCTGAACGCGTCGTGCGCTTCGATCTCCGGTTCTTCGATCCCAGAGACGAACTGAAGTTGCAGGGAATCACCTTCCCGCGACGCCGAGTAGTGTTCCGACCAGGGAAGGTAGCGCATGGCCTGCTGCTGCCGTTGCGCCGCGTCGACCCCGGTCAGGATCGCGACGAGATAGGGCCTGCCACAACCGGTGAAGTGGACCAGGCGATAGCGTGGGTCCATGACGTCGTGCCACTCGCCGCCTTGGCGGGCGGCCGCGTTACGTTCTCCCCAGGGACACATCGTGAGATGGAACCGCGCCGGCAGCTCGCCGCCTTCCCGCTCGGCCCGCGCCAGGGCGGAGGCAACGAACCGGTCGACCGAGGTGACGCTCCAGGGTGGAGGTGTCCCGGCCAGTTCGATCGCATCCGTCTGAATCATACCGCTGCCCTCCTGCCGGTTCCTGTGGGTCGATCCGTGGATATCGCGTTTTCCCTGCCTTTCTATTCAGTCTAGCACTACACACCGCGTAGGCCCCAGTCGCTGATAGCTGACCACTTCCATACCGCTTGTCAGGCCCGGTCAATGATCTATACTGTACATATCGACAGTAGGGGCCCGCACGATGCAGAAACTGACCGCCAGACAATCAGAACTGCTTGATTTCATTAAGGATTACATAAGAACCGAGGCAATGCCCCCGACCATCGTCGAGATCGCCGTCGCCATGGGGATTACGTCCCCCAACGGTGTCAGGGACCACTTGAAGGCACTGGAGCGCAAGGGTGCCATCGAGTTGATCCCCCATGCCTCGAGAGGCATCCGCATCGCGAAGCGCCGCCGCGATCCCGGTCTGCCCATCGTGGGCCGCGTTGCCGCCGGCAGTCCGGTTCTGTCCGAGGAACACATCGAGGACCACTGCCGCCTGGGTCCCGCCCTGTTCCAGCCCCGGGCGGACTATCTGCTGCGCGTCAGCGGGATGAGCATGCGCGACGCGGGGATCCTGGACGGCGATCTGCTGGCCGTTCACCGGAGCGTGGACATTCGAAACGGACAGATCGTGGTGGCCCGTATCGATGGGGAGGTCACCGTCAAGCGATTTCGAATGCGCGGGAATATCGCCTACCTGATTCCCGAGAACCCCGAGTTCGAGATCCTGAGGGTCGATACGCGGAGAGCGGATTTCTGTATCGAGGGGCTGGTTGTGGGGGTGATTCGAAACGAGAACCTGTAATTGACCGCTGGTCAGACCGGTGTCGGCTGCGGGCCGAACTCCGTTCCCGCCCCTGCCGTGCTCGTCACGCCCCAGTGGGCTGCCACCTCATTGTCCGTCGTCTCCCAGACCCTTGCGTGCAGCCACGCCATGCAGTCGGCATCGTCCAGCAGCGCGTTGCACTCGGCATCCGAGAGCGTGTCCGGTCCAGATGACAGTGCCCGTTCCCGCAGCTCGATCAGCGCCCTCTCGCCTGTGGCGTCCCGCCGGGATCCCCGCGGGATCAGGGAAAGATGCAGCGCATTGGAGACCGGATCGGTCACCGCACGAGTGAATCCGTAGAGGGGATCCCGCTCGCGAGCCGCCCTGTCCTGCTCGAGCCCTTCGTCAACCCAGCGCAACAGGTCCGGCTGTCGAGTTTCGGAGGGAATCCTGAATAGACCAAGCCGGCGGGTGACTCGCCCCGGTCCGACCTCGCTCGAGATCACCGAAATGGGGATCGCGAGCAGCAGGGCGCCGATGATCGGGGACAGCCATCCGAGATATCCCGGCGCATAATGATAGATCGCCGCGCCCCAGACCAGGCCCAGCAAGGTGCCGAATCCGTGCCGCCTCACAGCCTCGAACCAGGTCGTGCGTTCATCTTCGCGGCTTTGGGCACCCCAACTGACCTTCAGGCCCATCATGGTCAGCATCACATAACGGGCGTGGAACAACATCCGCACCGGGGCAAGCAGTACCGAGAACAGGATCTCGAGCAACATACTGACGGTCAGACCGAGACCCCCACCGAACAACCGGCGCCGATCGCGGTGAATCGCGACCAACACGACGGAGAGCAGTTTGGGCACGAACAGCAGGGCCGCGGTAGAACCGAGCAGGGCAAGCGACAGCTCCGGACGCCAGATGGGCCAGACCGGGAAGAGACTGGGTTGCTCCGAGAAGTAGACCGGCACCTTGGCGGCCTGAACGAAGATGTCAGCGGTACTGCATCCCAGCAGGATCAGCCAGAGCAGCGACGACCCGTAGGCCATGATCCCGTAGAAAAACATCATCCGGTGGACGAACCGCAATCCCCAGGTATGCACCAGACGCGTATGCTGTAGATTGCCCTGTGACCAGCGCTGATCGCGCTTCAGCTCGTCGAGGAGTGTTGGCGGTGTCTCCTCGTAGCTGCCGTCCATGTCATAGGCCAGCCAGACCTCCCAGCCGCCGCGGCGCATGAACGCGGCCTCGACGAAGTCGTGACTCAGGATCTCGCCGCCCATCGGGCCCTTTTCGCTCAAGCGGCCCAGTCCACAGTGGTCCATGAAGGGCTTGACGCGGATGATGGCGTTGTGGCCCCAGTAGTAACCGTCCCCGAGCTGCCAGTAGTGAAGCCCGGCTGCGAACACCGGCCCGTAGACATGATTTCCGAACTGCTGGATACGGGCGTACAACGACTCGCGGTTGACGATGAGCGGGGCGGTCTGGACGATTCCGATCTCCCGGCGCCGCTCCATCAGGCGGACGAGCCGTTCCAGGGTTCGCGCCGACATGACGCTGTCGGCGTCGAAGACTACCATATAGCGGTAGTTCTCCCCCCAGCGGCGCAGGAAATCGGCGATGTTCCCGGTCTTGCGCTTGATGTTGACGCGACGGCGGCGGTAGAACACCCGGTCGAAGGCGTCTTCCTCGCGGCACAGGCCCGCCCAGGCGCGTTCTTCCTCCACACGGATGTCCGGGTTGGTGGTGTCGCTCAGAACGTAGAAATCGAAGTTTTCGAGCGTACCCGAGACCTTTAGGGCTCGGTACGTCGCACGCAGGCCGGCGAACACGCGCGAGACGTCTTCGTTGTAGATGGGCATGATGATCGCGGTACGCACCAGGGGCGTGTCCGCCGCGACATCGGAGTCCTCGAGACGCGTGATCCTCAGGCGGTCACCGTGGACCAGCGTGACCACGAATCCCGCGAACGCCGTCCAGAAGCCCATGGAGATCCAGGCGAACAACACGGCGAAGAGCACCGTGATCCCGAGTTCCAGCCAACTCTTGCCGGCATCAGGGAGGATTTCCAGCAGATATTGTGTCGCAAGGATCGTCTGCAGCACCACCAGTGCGACGAGTACGGCCCGACGCCGCAAGGCTGAGGCTGTCCAGCCATCGAATTGCCTTGTGACATCGTGTCCGCTCTTATGCGGCATGACCGCGTTTCAGCTTCCTCAGCACCAGTCGCACCGGACGCGGCTGCTGGCGCTCCGGCACCATGGCGCGGCGGACAAGCAGGGGGAAGGACCAGGTCCGCGAACTCAACTGCGGCATGGTGGAAAGTTCGGCGTTTTCGGATGTCGACAACCAACCGCGCACGCGCGATCGGGCCGACGCCTGCACCGGGCTGGCAGCCGGGACGTCGGTTTCCCGTTCCGCCGCCATGTCGAGATGCAACTGCTCGAAGGCGAGCTGCTCGACGCTGTCACCGGACGCCCAGGTCGCGCGCTGCCAGGCCCTCGACAGGGTGCGGGACACGCGCTCGTCGCGTTCCGCGCCAGTGTAGCCCAGCCTGGCATAGTAGGCCGCGACACGAACGGATGCGCGCTGCCAGGCGTCGGCAGGTAAGATCGTCACGGCATCGCGGTGCGGTACGGGCAGGTCTCTTTCGTCTTTCATTGCACTATAGACTCACTAACAGTTGGAATTACAGTTGGAATTCACTGGTGGATTTGATGCTTTTCCTGTTCTAGGACTCGAAAAGATAGGTCCAAGTTTCACTCATTGTGATCTCTCCCAACTTCAGGAAGGCACGCAAGTCTACCGGTTTTCTATCATTGGGCAACTTGATCTGGAAGACGAGACGCCACCCGCCGGTCTTGGTGTTCTTGTGCGCCTGCTGTTCGATCAGTTCCGCTCCCTCGCCGACAGACACGACGCCCTCAACGGGCGCCTCCGGATCGAGGGCCGCCAGCTCCTCGCCTTGGAAATCGATGACAAAGCGGCGCTTGGATTCGTTCTTGCCCTTGACCCCACCGTACCCGACCCAGGTCCCCGTGACACGACCCGCGTCCCTCGGGGTGGGTTCGTTGAACCCCCAGCCCATGGTGTAGTTAAAGGTCATCGGCTCACCCGGCTCCGGCCGGTTGGCCGGCACCCAGTAGGCGACAATGTTGTCATTGTACTCCTCGTCGCTGGGAATCTCGGCAAGTTTGACCGCGCCCTCTCCCCAATCGCCGTCAGGTCGTATCCACAGACCCGGCCGTAGGTCCTGGTGCGTTTCCAGGTCCTCGTAGTGAACGAACTCGCGGTCGCGCTGCAGCAGACCGAAGCCTCGAGGAGATTGGAGCGAAAACATGCTGATGCGCAGCCTAGGCTTGTTCTCCAGCGGGCGCCAGATCCATTCGCCGGTCCCGTTGTGCATCAGCAGCCCGTCGGAGTCGTGCACCTCGGGGCGCCATTCACCCTGAAGACGCGGTCCATTCTCGCCGTACAGAAACATACTGGTCAGCGGAGCGATACCGAGTTCCTTGACCCGTTTTCTCTCGAACACCGTCGCCTTGACATGGATCCAGGTCTCCTCGCCGGGCACGATGGTGAACCGATAGGCGCCCGAAACACTGGGACTGTCGAGCAGCGCGTAAACCTTCATCGCATGTTGGTGCGGGGATGGGCGCTCGAGCCAGAATTCGGTGAAATAGGGAAATTCCTCGCCGCTCGGCAGGCCGGTATCGATGGCGAGCCCCCTGGCCGACAGTCCGTAGACGTTGTCCCTGCCGAGCGACCGGAAATAGCTCGCCCCCTGGAACACGACGACCTGGTCCTGGACATCCGGGTTCTTGATCGGATAGTTGATCACGAGCCCGGCGTAACCCAGATCTTTCGGGATCCTGTCCGCGAAATCGTTCTTGCCGTAGTCGAACAGTTCCGTGCGGAACGGCAGTTCGTGTACGCCTTCGGCATCGAAGATGTTGATCCGCACGGGGTGCTTGAACAGGAACCCGGGGTGCAGGAGGTAGACATCGAAATTCATGCCCTTGCCGCGCCACAAGGCCTGATCGGGCTTGAATCGGATATCGCGGTGCGCGTCGTACTTGATCTCCGCGAGAAACTCGGGGACCTCACGCATCGACTTGTAGGGTTCGTGAGCCGCCGCACGCGCCTTTTCGACGACCTGCTCGTATCCGAACGCAAGCGCCTGCAGTGGGACAAGACCGAGGACAACGAACAGGGACAGAGCGCGCCGCAGTGCCCGCAACCGCGGGTATCTCTTTTCTAGCAGGGAAAACCTGAGGTTCATCCTCGTACTTCTGCCCTTGGTGGAACGCCTTAAAGATCTTACTTTACAATCTATTACGAAGCTTAATTAAGGCTATTTTCATTTTGTGCCGATCCATTATGCCGGTTACCCGGCGGCGGTAAAAGTACTGCCGGTTCAATTTGTCAACCGATGAGATCACAGCGTGCTCCGACGAGCGGCGCAAATTATAGTATAATCATTCTCTAATATTCAATACTTTTTTCGTGTTGACTCCTTTCCGGCATGCTGTTCGAATGGGGCGCGCGATGGACCGGCCACCGGCGTGGTGCTGAGCTGTCTTCCGGCCTCCGGTGCCTCTCCCGATTCCACGTCCAACCGAACCGTTCGAGGTAACGCTTTGGCGTCATTCGAGCTGCGCGATATCGTCAAGATCTATTCCGACGGCCATCAAGCCCTGCACGACGTGTCTCTCGACATCCCTGACGGGGAGTTCCTGGTCTTCGTCGGTCCCTCGGGCTGCGGCAAGTCCACACTGCTCAGGCTGATCGCGGGACTCGAGGAAATCAGCTCGGGCACGCTGTCCATGGACGGGCGGGAGGTCAACGACTGGCCGCCGCAACGCCGTAATATCGCCATGGTCTTCCAGAACTATGCGCTGTATCCGCACATGACGGTGCGGCGGAATCTGGAGTTCCCGCTCAGGATGGCGAAGATGCCGGCGGAGGAACGCGAACGCCGCGTGCGCACCGCGGCCGGTCTGCTCGGGCTGGACAAGATGCTGGACCGCAAACCCGCCCAGCTCTCCGGGGGAGAACGGCAGCGCGTCGCGATGGGCCGGGCGGTGGTGCGCGATCCGAGCGCTTTCCTGATGGACGAGCCGCTGTCGAACCTGGATGCGAAGCTGCGTGTCCAGATCCGTTCGGAGATCGCCTCGCTGCAGCGGGAACTGGGGACCACCACGGTCTACGTCACGCACGACCAGGTCGAGGCGATGACGCTCGGCGCCCGCGTCGCGGTGCTGAAAGACGGGTATCTGCAGCAGGTCGATACGCCGCAGGCGCTGTATCGCGCGCCCGTCAACGCATTCGTCGCCGGCTTCCTCGGTAACCCGGGGATGAACATCCTGCCGGTCGGTGATATCGAGCATGGTAACGGCATCCTGGGGCTGAGCGCGGGCGACCAGCGATTGGCGCTGCCGGCAGAGCACTTCCCGGGCTCCCGGCGCGATTCGCCGGCGCTGCTGGGTGTGAGGCCCGAATCACTGCGTCCGGTGAACAGCGGTGCGGACCCGGGCAATGGACTGGCACTGACGACAAGCGTGACGGCGGTCGAGTCGCTTGGCCACGAACAACTGGTGTACGGGCGCATTCCTGGGCTCGGAAAGTCCCACGGCGACAACGCCGAAGCCTCACCGAATCGCGGCGGCAATATCGTGTTTCGCGTCAAGGCGGACGATCCCCTGTCCCCGGGGGACGAGATCAGCGTCGCCGTAGACCCGGGGCTGATCTATCTGTTCGACGAATCCGGTCGAACCCTGGAGCGCGTCACGGACGTCGCGGACAGCGCCGAATGACGAATCCGGCAGGTGCGCGGCGCACCCGCATCCCCCTTCTGGCCGTTGTCCTCGGTATCGTGAGCATTGTGGCGGCCTGTTCCACCGAGCAGGGCGAAAGGGTCGAGATCAGTTTCTGGGCGATGGGGCGCGAGGGGGAGCTGGTCCGCGAGCTCACCGACCGCTTCGAGCGCGAAAACCCCGGGATCCGCGTGCGGGTGCAGCAGATCCCCTGGAGCGCAGCCCACGAGAAGCTGCTTACCGCGTACGCCGGCGACGCGATGCCCGACCTGTTTCAGCTCGGCAACACCTGGATCCCGGAATTCGTCGCCCTCAACGCCCTCATCCCACTGGGTCCCCGACTGGACGGCTCGCGGGTCCTGGACGCGGGGGACTGGTTTTCCGGGATCCTGGACACTAATGTGCTGCAGGACCGGTTATACGGTCTGCCCTGGTACGTCGACACGCGTCTGCTTTTCTACCGCCGGGACCTCTTCGAGGCGGCGGGCGTGACCGAAGCGCCTCGCACCTGGGCGCAGTGGGCCGAGGCAATGCGACGGGTCCGGGCGCAGGAAACCGCAGGGGATTTCCCCATACTGCTGCCCTTCGACGACTGGACCCCGCCGATCATCTTTGCCCTGCAACTCGGCTCTCCGCTGCTTCGCGACGAGGATCGTTACGGGGGATTCAGCGATCCGAAGTTCGCCAGCGCCTTCGATTTCTATCTCAGTTTCTTCCGCCAGGACTGGGCCCCCTCGACCGGGCGCGACCGGCCGAACAACGTCTACCAGGCCTTCGCCTCGGGACAGGTGGCCATGCTCATCACCGGTCCCTGGAACATCGGCGAGTTCGGTGTCCGGCTGCCGGAGTCCGTGCAGGGAGCCTGGGCCACGGCGCCGCTACCGGCGGCGGATGGCGAGGCCCCGGGTGTGTCGATCGCGGGCGGTGCGAGCCTGGTCATGTCGCGGAGTACGGCCCATCCCGACGCCGTCTGGGCGCTGATGGAATTCCTGACCGCACCGCAGCAGCAGGTCGAATTCAACCGGCTGACCGGCGACCTGCCCTCCAGCAGGACCGCATGGCGGATGGCACGCCTCGATGAACAGGCTCACACGCGCGCCTTCTGGGAGCAGCTGCAGAAGGTCGAGGCCCTGCCAAAGATCCCGGAATGGGAGCGGATCGCCAGTCGTATCACGCGTTACTCGGAACTCGTGATCCGTCGGGAGATGTCCCCGGACGCGGCCCTGGCCGCGCTGAACGAGGACGTCGACCGGATCCTGGAGAAACGCCGCTGGCTGATTGACAAACGTGCAGCTGGGCCTGTTGCGGGGCTGAGCGCGCCGTGAATGCCCGGGAAACAAGATCGCAGACCACACCCCACACGCGAACCTTTCGCAAGACGCAGCGGGCGGCATACGCGTTCCTCAGCCCGTCGATGTCTGCCATCCTGATCTTCTTCGTCGGACCCGTGGTTGCCGCGCTGGGCCTGAGCTTCACCGACTTCGACATCTACGCCCTCGGCAACCCGGAATACCTGCGCTTCGTCGGATTGGAAAACTACCTGCGGCTGGTCGAGAATCCCAGGTTCTGGAAGGCACTGGGCAACACCCTGTATTTCGTGGTGGTCGGCGGGCCGTTGTCGCTCGCAGTGTCGCTGGGCGCCGCACTCCTGATCAACTCACGCCTGCTGCGCTTGCGCGGGCTGTTCCGCTCGGTGTTCTTCCTCCCCGTGGTGACTACGCTGGTCGCCGTGGCCGTGGTGTGGCGCTACCTCTACCACCCCTCGGACGGCCTGCTGAATATTGCGCTGGGCTGGATCGGCATCGCCCCGATCGACTGGCTGGGCGACCCGGACTGGGCGATGCCGGCAATCATCCTGATGGCGGTGTGGAAAAACTTCGGCTACAACATGATCATCCTGGTGGCGGGGTTGCAAAGCATCCCGGAAACCCTGTACGAAGCCGCGCGCATCGACGGCGCTGGCCGCTGGCAGCAGTTCGTGCACGTGACGCTGCCGATGCTCGCGCCGACCTTCCTGTTCGTCGCCATCATCACCATGATCGGCTATTTCCAGCTGTTCGCCGAACCCTACGTGATGACCCAGGGAGGACCTTCGGACGCCACCCTCAGCATCGTGCTGTTCATGTACGAGGAAGGTTTCCGCTGGTGGAACATCGGGTACGCAGCGGCAATCTCTTTCATCCTGTTCCTGATCATCCTGGTCGTCACCATACTGCAGCTCAGATTCTCCAACCGGTCACGCACATGAACCAACCCCTGTTCAGGACACTGATCTACTCCCTGCTGGCGGTCGGTGTGGTACTGACGCTGACCCCGCTGGTGTGGATGGTCTTCGCCTCGTTCATGCCTACCGGGCAAGCCAGTGTGTTCCCGCCCCGTTTCCTCTCCGGCGCGGTCACGATGGAACAGTACGGCGCGCTGTTCTCGCGCATCGAACTGGGCCGGTATTTTCTCAACAGCCTGATCGTCTCGGTATCGGTCACCCTGATTTCGCTGTTGCTCAACTCGATGGCGGGTTACGCCTTCGCCAAGCTGAGTTTCCCGGGCCGTGAGGGTCTGTTCAGGGTCCTACTCACCGGACTCGTGATACCGGCGCAGGTGTCGATGCTGCCCCTGTTTCTGCTGCTCAAGCACATGGGCCTGGTCAACACCTACTGGGGCGTGATCATTCCCGGCATGGCCAGCATCTTCGGGATCTTCCTGATCCGCCAGTACGCCCTGACCATCCCGAACAGCCTGCTGGATGCGGCACGCATCGACGGCGCCGGAGAATTCCGCATCTACTGGTCCATCGTGTTACCGTTGTGCCGGCCGATCCTGGTCACGCTGGCCATCTTCACCTTCATGGGCACCTGGAACGATTTCATGTGGCCCCTGATTATCCTGACCGACGGGTCCATGTACACCCTTCCGGTGGCGCTGGCTAATCTGTTGGGCGAGCATGTCCAGGACACGGAACTGATGATGGCGGGGGCAGTCGTGACCGTGATGCCTGTGATGCTGCTATTTTTATTCCTACAGAAGTACTACATCGAAGGTATTACCGTCGGTGGTGTCAAGGAGTGACAGTCCCCACAGGGGGAGGAACCGGAAAGGAGTTCGACCCGACCCCGGGTCCGTTCATTGACGCGAGGTCCTGCAAGGACCCCCGAAACTCCGAGGCCGCGACACTATGACCAGACTGATCCGCTTTGTCCTCCACAGCAAGACACCACCACTGACCGCTTTTCTGTTTCTTCTTTCAGTGGAGGCGCTCGCCATGCAGACCCTGCCGATCGACCGGTTCGAGGTCATCGAGGGCTGGGAGATCACGGCTGCCCAGGGGGCCGATGCGGAGGTCGCGCAGGACGAGGGCCTGGATGGCATGGCCATGCGGCTGGACTTCGACTTCAAAGGCAAGGGGGGCTTCTTCATCGCCCGCAAGCCGGTCACCATGCCGCTACCGGACAACTACGGCTTCACACTGAGGGTACGCGGCTCCAGGCCAATCAAGACCCTGGAACTCAAACTGATCGGCCCCAGAAGCCAGAACGTCTGGTGGGCGAAGCGCCACAACCTCGTATTCACCGACGAGTGGGAGGAACTGCGCTTCAAGAAGCGCCACTTCGACTTTGCCTGGGGACCGAACGACGGCGTCGACCTTAGGGAGATCGGGGCCATCGAAATTGCCGTCACGGCCGGCGATGCCGGGGTGGGTTCGCTGTGGATCGACGATTTCGAGTTCGAGATCAGACCGGTCTCTGCCTCGGTAAGCGAGCCGCCTGTCATCCGCGCCTCCACCGCCGGCCAAGGCAATGAACCGGAACGCGTACTGGACGGCGACCCCGAAACGTCCTGGCGAAGCGGGTCCATCGCCGAGGAACAGTGGCTGGAACTGGACTTCGGCAACCTGAGGGAGTACGGCGGGCTTGTCATCGACTGGACCGGTGACGACTACGCGCGCGACTACCGGATCGAGACCTCCCTGGACGGCGAGGCGTGGAAGACGGTTTACGCCGTCGAGGAGAACGACGGCGGGCGCGACTACGTGTACCTGCCGGATTCCGAGTCCCGGTACGTGAAGCTCCTGCTGACCCGCAGCAACAAGGGCGAGGGTTACGCCATCAACAACCTGGAGATCAAACCCTACGCCTTCTCGTCCACACCCAATGCCTTCATCGGATCGATTGCCCACGAGATGCCCCGCGGACTCTACCCCCGGTACTTCTCCAATGAGCAGACCTACTGGACGGTGGTCGGCATCCCGGGCGATGAACAGGAGGCGCTGATCAACGAGGAGGGGATGATCGAACTGCGCGAGGGAGAGTTCTCCGTCGAGCCCTTCATCCACGCGGGCGGGGATTTCATTACGTGGAACGATGTCACGCTCCATCAACGGCTCGCCGGCGGCTATCTCCCGATCCCCTCGGTCTGCTGGGAACACCCGAAACTCACACTGGATGTCACCGCGATGGCGGCAGGCCCGACCGGGTCCTCCGGGGTCCATCTGCGCTACCGGGTCACAAACCTCTCCGACGCCCCCCTTGGCGGCAACCTATTCCTGGCCCTGAGGCCGTTGCAGGTCAACCCGCCGTGGCAATCGCTCAATGTATCGGGCGGTGTGGGCAGCATCCGCAACGTCAGCTGGTTCGAGGACGCCGCGCAGATCAACGACGGTTCTCTGCTGCAGAGCCTCACGCCCGCGGACGGTTTCGGTGCCACCCGTTTCATCCAGGGGGGCATCCCGGACTTCCTCGCCGCCAACCACCTCCCGGAAGAGGTATCCGTCCATGACACGCAGGGTTCGGTATCCGCGGCACTTCGTTATGCCTTCGACCTGCAGCCCGGCGAGTCCGCCGACATATTCCTGTACTTTCCCTTTCACGAACCCGACTCGAACGTCATCGCGGCGCTGCGTAAGGCTGATCCTGCGCAGAACTGGGCGGAGATTCACAACCAGGTAACGGACTTCTGGACCACGCAGCTCAATCTCGTGGAACTCGACCTGCCGGAGGCTGGCCGCAAGTTCAATGACGTGCTGAGGAGCACCCTGGCCTACATCCTCATCAACCAGGACGGCCCCATGCTCCAACCGGGTTCCCGGGACTATGCGCGCGCCTGGATTCGCGACGGAGCCCTGACCTCCACTGCACTGCTGCAGCTCGGCCATACCGAACCGGTGCGCCGGTTCATCCGCTGGTACGCCGGATTCCAGTACCCCAGCGGCAAGATTCCCTGCTGCATCGACCGTCGCGGGGCGGACTCGGTACCGGAGAACGACAGCCAGGGGCAGTGGATCTACCTGTTGGCCACCTACTACCGGTACACGCGTGATGTCGGCTTCCTGACGGAGATGTGGCCGACCGTGGAGCGTGCCGCGCACTACATTCAGACGCTCAGGGACCAGCGTCTCACGGACGAGTTCCGCCAGGACGGCAAGCGCGAGTTCTACGGCCTGATGCCGGAATCGATCAGCCATGAGGGTTATTCTTCGAATCCCGTGCATTCCTACTGGGATGATTTCTTCACCGTCAGGGGCCTGACCGACGCCGCACGGATCGCCACCATCCTCGGTTACGACGACAAGGCCGCCGAGTACCGTCAGGTCGTCGACGCCTTTCGCGAAGACCTCTACGCCTCGATCTCGCTCAGTATCATCGCCCATGGGATTGACTACATCCCGGGTGCTGCGGAACTCGGCGACTTCGACGCCACCTCCATCGCCATCGCGGTGGATCCGCTGGGCGAGATGTACCATCTACCCGAGCCCGCTCTTGACAATACCTTCGACGACTACTACGGCATCTTCAGCCGTCGCAAGGACCCCGAGCAGCCCTGGGAGGCGTACACACCCTACGAGATTCGCATCGCAGGCGCGTTCCTGCGCATGGGCCTGAAGGATCGCGCCCTGGAACTGCTGGAGTACTTCCTCGCCGACCAACGGCCCGCGAGCTGGAACCAATGGGCCGAGGTCGCATGGAACGATCGGCGAGCACCGAAGTTCATCGGCGACATGCCGCATACCTGGGTGGGCACGGAGTACATCCGCACCCTGAGGTCCATGTTCGTCATGGAACGGGACGGCGACAAGGCGCTGGTTCTCGCCGCCGGGGTGCCGGAATCGTGGCTCGCGAACGGTGAATCGGTGGGCATCCGGCGTTTTCCAACCGAGTTCGGTACCGTCAACTACTCGATGAAGCGCAACGGCGAGGGAGACGTCACCATGCGGGTCTCGGGCGACCTCAATACGCCCCGCGCGGGGCTCGTCGTCCAGTCGCCCTTGTCCGCCCCGTTGAAGGGCGCCACCGTCAACGGGACCGAGGTCGCCTCCGAGGACGGGGCCAGCGTCCGCGTCGATGCGTTCCCGGCCGACATTACGCTGCACTACAATCAGCCCAGCGAACTGGCCCACCAGCCCTGACAGGCCAGATTGATCGGGACATGGCGGACCGAACATTCGATTTGTCGAGGCTGTTCGACCCCGTTTCGCATGCTCAGTGGCTGTCCAATGGACGCTATAGTGTCCTGTTCACCGCAGCCGGCGGTGGCTATTCGGCCTGCGACGGCCTGGCGCTGACCCGCTGGCATGGCGATCCCACGGTCGACGGCGACGGTTATTTCATCTATCTGCGGGACCGCGACAGCAGCGCCTTCGCTTCTGCGGGCTACCAACCCGTGCGACGGGCGGACCCGGAATACGAGGCCGTCTTCTCACCTGGACTGGCCAGCGTGCGTGGCCGCCCCCTGGGTATCGATACGATCCTGGATATCTGTGTCTCGCCGGGTGAGAACCTGGAACTTAGGCGGTTGCGCCTCGCCAACCCGGGCCGGGCGACGCGCCGAATCGAATTGACCAGCTACCTCGAGGCGGTACTGAACACCCGGGAGGCCGACGCGACGCACCCGGCCTTCTCCAAACTGTTTCTGCAGACCGAGGCTTCCCACTCTGGGCGTTGCCTTGTCGCCCGCCGCCGGCCCAGGCGTGTGACGGAACCGCCGGCCTCCATGGCCCACTGGCTGGCGGGAGCAGACCATGCGGACATCGGTTTCGAGACCGACCGCAGCCGCTTTCTCGGCCGCGGCCGCGGTCCCGATGCCCCCGCCGCACTGAGCGGCGCTGACCCGTTGAGCGGCACCGCAGGCAGCGTGCTGGATGCCGCGCTGTGCGTGCGCACAGCCATCAACCTGGCACCGGGGGAAAGCCAGGAGTTCAGCTTCTGCCTCGCTACTTCTTCGGAAGACCCGTCCGCCTTCGAACCGCTGATCGCGCGATAC
>Ga0210096_1000451_pt1 | contig 14376 bp, 12 predicted proteins | sample China_Galinas_PW_4_FD_184864 | JGI IMG/M metagenome (GOLD analysis project Ga0210096, IMG submission 184864) | Wetland microbial communities from San Francisco Bay, California, USA, that impact long-term carbon sequestration - China_Galinas_PWA_D2... | ecosystem: Environmental > Aquatic > Marine... | reverse complement strand
ATGGCGATGACTATCTGCTCGGATTCATCGAGTTCGATGATCAGGGCCAGCTCTGGGACCGCAGGCAGATGTGGTACGTCCTCGACAAATTGAATGAGGAGGCCGCCACGAAACAACTGCTGATCGTGGTGTTCGTGCACGGCTGGAAGCACAGCGCGGCGCCGGGAGACGGGAACATCGAGACCTTCCGCCAGGTGCTGGCGCAGCTCAGCGATTCCGAAGCCCGGATGGCCGAGCTCACCGCCACCCCGAGGCGCGAGGTCGCCGGCGTCTACCTCGGCTGGCGCGGCGGGTCCATCACCGTACCGTGGATCGAGAATCTGACGTTCTGGGACCGCAAGAACACCGCCCAGAAGGTCGGGGACGGCGGTGTGACCGAGGTGTTGAGCGAGCTCGAGCTCATCAAGCGAACCAAGGACAGCATCGAACCCGGCGGCACCCGGCTCGTTATCGTGGGACATAGCTTCGGCGGTGCCGTGGTGAACACCGCCCTTGCCCAGATCCTGGAGAGCCGCTTCGTCCAGACCACCGGACCGGCCGGCGTGCAGAGCGACGTCGCCGGCTTCGGCGACCTCGTGGTGCTGATCAACCCGGCGTTCGAGGCGATGCAGTTCTCGTCGCTCAGCGACATGGCCACCGAACGCGGCACCTATTTTCCCGGACAGCTACCGGTGGTGCTGGAGTTGACCTCGGAGGCCGATTACGCGACCCGCTACGCGTTCCCGGCCGGGCGCTGGTTCTCCACCCTGTTTGAGCACGAACAGCACGATCGCAAGCGCCGGAATGCCGTCACCGGTCAGGAGGAAACGATCGACGAATCGGAAGCCAACGTCGCGGCGGTGGGCCATTTCAAGCGCTATCGCACCCATCGACTGTATCCGCTGAGCGATCAGGATCGCGCGCAGCTGAAGGCGTTGAGCGCCACCGACAGCGTGCGGTCGTTCCTGAAATCGAGCGCCGACTGGGCGCATGACGAGCCGGGCAGCAAGATCACATTCGGTGACGTCATGCTGGAACGCACCACCACCTCGGCCGGGCGCGATCCCTACCTGCTCACCTACGTGGACAAACGCCTGATCAACGGTCACAACGACATCAGCGACCCGCGCATCGTCGAGTTCGTCAAGCAGCTCATCCTGATCTCCACCCAGAGCCCCGAGCAGGCCAAGGCGATCCGCGAGTTGCAGCCACCCGCGACCACGCCCTGAGCCCGGCGCGGTGGATGGCCTTGCGCCGGTGGCCAGGGACGGAGGCGCCAGCCCTCGCACCCTGGCCCGGTTGTCCCATAACCAGACCGGCATGACCTTCACCTCGGGGAGGAACCGCCTGATGCTGGTCGAGTCCCTCGCGCGCCTCGCGCGGGAAGCCAAGGTCACGGAGACCGCCCTCGGCTACGGCAGGAGCAGCCGCTTCGTCGATGTTCCGCAGCAACCTGGAGGTATCACCGGGCCGTTATCGGGGCCGGCCAGCGCCCCTTGATGACGGCCGCGTCGTCGCGGCTTCAGAAATCACGCTCACTCGCCGGGCGGCGCGGGGTAAGCGGGGTGCGGTGCGTCGCTGACGATCGCTCCAAGCCCCCGGGCGGGTACGCGGCCGCGGATTTGGGCGGAAAGTCGGTCCAAACCCTTTTGTTTGGCGACCTTTCCGGCGTTGCGGCTATGTCACTATCGACTCGGTTTGTTACCCATAAGGAAGGCCGGTTGACGAGCACTTGGCCCGGGAATACGTTTACTACCAGAGTAGCGGAGGAGGCCATGGCCCGACCGACCATCCGAAGGGTACCGAGGGACCGTGCGGGAAGGAGCCGCCGCACGCCGCGCCGCTGCCCATCTTTCTCTTGCGGCATCCCCGCAGGTGGCTCCCGGCTCCCCTTCTGGATTCCGGGACATGAGGCCCAACTGCTCGGTCTGGCCAGCGCACCTGTGTGCCTCATGCGCCTCGCTCTCGCCTGCCATGCCGCGCCGCCGGTGCTCCCTCACGATGGTTAAGCACCGCGTGGGTAAAGCAACACCTGAAGATGCCCTACGGAAATCCGATGCTGATCGCGCATTCCATCGATCGTGGTGCGCTGCACGGCCTGCGGGGCCTGGCCAGCGCCGACGACCGCCTAACGCGTCCAGGTCTGGGCCCCGCCTTGCGTCGCCGAGATGCGGCCGAGCCCCTGGCTAACGCTGTTCGCGGGAAGGCGATCCGCAAGGCACCTTGGGGTGCGACGGGGGACCAAAGGACTTGGCTGGGCTACCGCAGCATTGTGGGGGCCGGCTGCCCCGGCGTCGTGGCCGACGGCCCGTCACGGCGAGGAGCTTCGGATGAGAGCGAGATCCTTCCCGTCAGCGGGATCGACGTAGAATCGGTTACACCATCTGCGCTGTTGTCTTACGAAGGCTGCGCAAAAAAGATTCCGTTATGAGCGAGAAAGAGATTTCCCAGCCGCGCAATAAGTTAGTGCAGATGATCGGTTCGTCAGCCGCATTTCGTCGCGTTGAGCGTTTGCTGCGAAAGGTTGCGAGCTACGACACGGTGGTTTTGATCGAGGGCGAAACCGGCACTGGTAAGGAGCTTGCTGCACGTTCGATACATTACCTCAGCGAGCGCCAGAGCATGGCCTTCGTCCCGGTCAATTGTGGCGCCATCCCGGACAGCTTGCTTGAGAACGAAATGTTCGGGCACCGCAAGGGCGCCTTCACTGGGGCCGGGGATGGACAGCCGGGATTGATCGCGCAGGCCGAAGGTGGAACGCTGTTTCTTGATGAGGTCGATGCCTTGTCCGCCAAAGGCCAGGTAGCCCTGTTGCGCTTTATTCAGGACTACGAATACCGGCCGCTGGGAGGTGCACGGACCGAACGTGGAAACGTGCGGGTCATCACGGCGAGTAATGCGAATCTAGGGAAGCTGGCCGTGTCGGGAGAGTTTCGTCCCGACCTCCTTTTCCGGCTCAAGGTCCTCTCGGTGGAGATGCCGCCACTGCGGATGCGACACGGAGACGTTCAGCTCCTCGCCGCGCACTATCTACATAAGTTCAGCGAGCGATACGGCAAGCCCATAAAGATCCTGGACGAGGCTACTTTGGCCTGGATGAACAGCTATGACTGGCCCGGCAATGTTCGCGAGCTTGAACACCTGATCCATCGCGAATTTCTCTTGAGCGATGGGCCCACCATCGCTTTGCAAAGGGAGAACTGCGAGGTAGATCGCCGGAAACGGCCGGATCGGCGTAGGGTCAGTCTGGAGGCCGGGTTTGGTGCCGCGAAGGCGCAGGTGATTGCCGACTTTGAAAGGCGATACCTGGAGGGCCTGCTCTCTCTGTCGGAAGGCAATGTGACGCGTGCGGCAAAGCTGGCGGGGAAGGAACGCCGCGCGTTAGGAAAATTGATCAAGAAGCACGGTCTGGACAGGCATCAGTCTTCCCGCCGGGCCTCCTGATCGATCGATGCGCGGGAGACCGGCATCCGGGACGTGCACCGTGTCGGCTGCCGGGACCGAGTCGGTTCCCATCGCACGTTGCACGGCGAACGGAGACCTGCGGGACAGCCACCGGGTCAAACTCGACCCAGGGCGGATCCATGCGGTCCCCGGCGTGTAAGTCGGTATCCAGCGAAGGATCTCGCCACGATCGGTGCCTCCGGGGTGGGTTAGTCCGCACCCACCGGGGTTGGCGCGATCGATCCCGTCATCCAATCGATTCAGTGATTTCGAGGAAGGGAGGTCGTGGCACGCGTGTTGCTGAGCACGCGGGTGATGATCGTGCAGCGTACATCGCGAGGGCAACGATGCCGGAAAAGGAGCGCGCAAGGATCGGTTCAATCGCGGACCAGATTCGAGCGTACTTGGGCGCGCACCCCAGGGCGACGGATACCCTAGAAGGGATCACGGGATGGTGGTTGCCGCAGCAGGAGACGAGCGTAAGTCCGGACCTGGTCCAGGGCGCGCTCGATTACCTCGAGGCTCAGGGCGAGGTGGTCCGTACGCGGTCGGCCGACGGGCAAATGCTCTATTCGTCGCACGCGTTGCCGTGACCTCCAATCGCGCTTCGCCGCGTCGGAACAGACGGACAACTCTCGATTGCTAAGGAGACAGCATGGTCCAGGTCACCTACCCAGGCGTGTACATCGAAGAAATTCCCAGCGGCGTGCGCACGATCACAGGTGTTGCGACGTCGATCGCGGCTTTCGTCGGTTACACGCGCAGGGGCATTCCGAACAAGGCGGTGGAGATCACCAGTTTTGCCGACTTTGAACGGCAGTACGGCGGTTTCGACCGCAACAGCCCCGTGTCGTACGCCGTGCGGCAGTTCTTCATCAACGGCGGTACACGGGCACTGATCGTACGGGTAGCTTCCGGCTTCGCAACCACGGCATGGACATTGGACGACGACTCGCCGGGGACGGTACTCGACATCGCCGCGGCCAGCCCCGGCGCCTGGGCTAATGACCTGCGCATCACGGTGGACCGAGTCAACGCTCGCAACCCGGACGCCGAGTTCAATCTCATCGTGTCTCAGCTGCAAAGCGACGGTACGACACTACTGCCGATCGAAACCCATCGTAACCTCAGTATCGATTCGAATTCGGCGCAGTTCATCGAGTCCGTCGTCAAGAGCGCGTCGACCGTTGTTCGAGCGAAGCGTCGCGCCGGGTTGGTATTTGCGAACGGTGGTTTCGCTGTCAGCGACGCGGTCGCATTCCCGCTGAACCCGAGTAACCCCACGATCGGCGGTACGATCGACGGTACGACGCCGTTTCTACTAACGCTGGCCGGGGGGCCGTGGAATAACATCGGCGATCTGGTTATCGCGGCCACGAATGCCATCATTGCTGCAGGCGTTGCACCCATATTGAGTGCATCCGAATCGGGCGCGGACGGGGGTGCTGGTGGCGGCCACCTCAAACTCACCTCCGTGACCTCCGGCGAGTCGTCGAGCGTGGTGATCGCCGGCGGCGCATTTGGCGGCCTGGCCGCGATGATCCACATCGGCCTGGCGAACGGCGGCCGGGAGTTCACCGGCAGCGCTGAGCACCGACCGGCTGCGGTGAGCGATCTCATCCCGCCGTCGAGCGGTATCGACGGGACGCGTGGCGGCCCCACCGAGCTTGTCGGCAGCGAGGCGGCCAAGACGGGGATATACACGCTGTTGGATGTCGACTTGTTCAACATCCTGCTGATTCCCGAAACCTTCGACATGACCGATCCTCAGGCCGCCGCCGTCATCGCGCCCGGCGTCGCGCTTTGCAAGGCGCGGCGTGCGTTTTACATCGTCGATCCGCCAACGGGTAAGACCCTTTCCGATATCGCCGACTGGGCCAACACCGTCTCACAGTCGCGTGACGCGGCAACGTACTTTCCACCGGTGCGCATCGCCGATCCCATGGACGGGCTGCGACTGCGATCGATGGCACCGTCAGGGACGATCGCCGGAGTCTACGCCCGTACCGACGCCACCCGGGGCGTTTGGAAGGCGCCCGCGGGAACGGATGCCACCCTCGACGGCGTGATGGAAATAGCAGTGCCGGTCAACGACCTGGAGAACGGCCAGCTCAATCCCAAAGGCGTCAACGTGCTTCGCAGCTTCCCGGCATACGGGCGGGTGGCGTGGGGCGCGCGAACGATGAAGGGCTCTGACGCGCAGGCCGACGAATACAAGTACATCCCGGTCCGACGGCTCGCACTATTTATCGAAGAGAGCCTCTATCGCGGTACGCAGTGGGTGGTGTTCGAGCCCAACGACGAGCCTCTGTGGGCACAGATCCGGCTCAACGTGGGTGCGTTCATGCACGACCTCTTCCGGCAGGGTGCGTTTCAGGGCAAGACCCCGAGAGAGGCGTACTTCGTGAAGTGTGACAAGGAGACGACGACGCAGAATGACATCAACCTCGGCATCGTCAATATCGTGGTGGGCTTCGCTCCGCTCAAGCCTGCGGAGTTCGTCGTGATCAAACTCCAGCAGATTGCTGGCCAGATTCAGGCGTAAGGAGGAGGCCGTGGCTCAATTCAGCGTCAACGCACAGCGCTTCGATCCGTACAAGAATTTCAAGTTCCGCGTGAAGTGGGACGGCAGATACGTCGCCGGCGTGAGCAAGGTGGGTGCGCTCAAGCGCACCACCGAAGTGGTCAAGCACCGCGAGGGCGGTGATCCGAGCAGCAGCCGGAAGTCTCCGGGACGCACCGAGTACGAGGCGATCACCCTCGAGCGCGGCGTGACCCACGACAAGGAATTCGAGCAGTGGGCGAACAAGGTGTGGAACTTCGGCTCGGGTCTGGGGGCGGAGGTCTCACTCAAGAGCTTTCGCAAGGACATGATCATCGAGGTCTACAACGAGGCGGGGCAGTTAGCGATCGCCTACAAGGTTTTCCGTTGCTGGGTCTCGGAATTTCAGTCGCAGGCGGACCTCGATGCGAACGCCAATGCCGTCCTGATCCAGACGATCAAGCTGGAGAACGAGGGCTGGGAGCGGGATGAAGAGGTCCCCGAACCGGCGGAAGAGTAGGTCACCAAGCGATCGTAGGCCGGTTATCCAGCGTGGTTCTCCTTCGACTGCCCAGACATGAAGACTCCGAATACGGCCGAGCTATTGCACCTATGGGAGTGTGGCATCGGGCAATCCGCTGCCATACGTGGGCTGCTGCTCATGTCTGCGGTGGTACCCACATCGGATACCGATGCACTGGCGCGTATGAGTATCGGGCAGCGGGATGTGTGGCTGCTGAATCTGCGCGAGGCACTGTTCGGTTCCGGAGTTCATGGTTTGATGGATTGTAGGAGCTGCGGGCAACCGATCGAGCTGGATTTTCGCATCGATGAAATTCGTGTAGCCCATGGCGAGCCGTGCGAGTCGTGTCACATCGATATCGACGGTCATGAAATAGAGTTTCGTCTACCCGACAGTAACGATCTCCTTGCGCTGGAGTGTGATCGGACAGGCGAGGCCGAGCGGAAACTGTTCGAGCGCTGCGTGCTATGCGCCCGTTCCAAGGACGGTGACTTAACAGCCGCAGAATTGCCGGATCACGTGCTGTCCGAGGTCAGCCAGAGAATGGCCGAGGCAGACCCGCAGGCGGAGGTGTTGCTCCAGGCGTCGTGCCCGACGTGCTCCTCGGTAAGCCAGGCACCCTTCGACATCGGGTCGCATTTGTGGGTGGAGCTGGATGCGTGGGCGAGGCGCCTGATTCAGGAGATCCATCTCCTCGCCTGGGCCTATGGCTGGAGTGAGGCGGAAATCGTCCGCCTGAGCGTGACGCGCCGGCGTGCGTACCTGGACTTGCTCGCAAGGTCTACTTGATCTGGCCGGAGCCCATGACTGGATATCTGAGACATCTGGTGCAACGAACGCTCGGCTCGACTACCGCCGTGAGACCGATGCCATCGAGCTTTTTCGCACCGTGGGAAGGGCTGGCTCCGATCGAGCTCCGGTCACCACTGACAGTCGGTGTTGACGAGAGCGTTGTTGCTCCTGACCAAGGTCAGTCAGCGAAACCGAGTGATGTCCACTCCACGATGTCGCGTCGCGAAGAAGTGCGATCCAGATCGGATGACCAGGGTCCCTCTCGGCAGGAGCCACGGCGTGCGCCTGAGAACCCATATCGCAGCGATCCGTCAGAGCGTCCACATGATGACCACCGAGCGCATGAAGCTCGGGAAACGCCGAGTCTGGAATCCAGCGCGCCCATCGTATTGGATGCGGCGTCGGACGGGGACGACCTGCGGCCGGCCTCGCTCCTGCAGCCCTCGCAAGAGATTCCGGAGCACGACCCAACGACGGCGTCGGTAACGGGTCGCGGGGTTCAAGATCCGCGTCCCCGGCCCACTCAGGAGCCGCGGAGACGAAAAAAAGAGTCCGGACCGGCGCAATCCGTTCGCGAGACGGAGTCGATTCGTGATCAAGGGGAGCCCCTGGAACGTGTTGCTGCCGAAGGCCATCGTGCTCGTGCCATCCAGGTGCGTACGACGATCGGGGTGGAGCAGCACTTCGAAGAGGCGGCACGTAGTCGGCCGACCAGCGCACGGGGAGCAGAGGAAGGCGGATCGCCGCCGGATCCCGCCCCGAGTGTGCGGGGCGCTCGTGTGCGTCGGATCGTAGGTCAGGCCGAGCCGACGCCTCCGGCGTCGTCGTTACCTAGACGTCGTGGCATGCGCCATGACGATAGCGCTGCACTTGCGCAGGTTCTCCTCATGCCACGACTACCGGCATTCAGTGCGATCCATCAGACACGGCAGTCAGCGACGATAGAGCCGGAGGAAAAGACGGTCCACGTGACGATCGGGCGGGTAGAGATCCGCGCGGTCCCTGCACCGCCGCCGCAGAGGCGTGCGGCACCGACGCGGCCAACGCTGAGCCTCAGTGAGTATCTGGATCGCCGTAGCGGAGGCCATCGGTGAGCAACCATCTGGCCATTGCGACCGTCACGGCGACGCTGGGCGACATCGTTCATTCGGCCGCGGAGAAGGCCGTCAGCAGCAGCGTGTCCTTGCACTTCGGGCGCCCGACGGCACCGGCCGGAGGAACGACCGATCGCAAGGTGCACGTCTATCTATATCAGGTCACACCGAATCCGGCGCTGCGCAACAACGACCTGCCGACGCGCGACACGGACGGGAAGCTGATGCGCCGTCCGCAGGCCGCCCTGGACCTTTACTACTTGCTGAGTTTTTACGGCGACGACACCACCCTCGAGCCGGACCGGATGGTGGGCGCCGTGGCACGGGACCTGCACGCGCGGCCCGTGCTGACCGGACAGGCGATCAGGGACGCCATAAGCAGCCGTGCGGAGCTGGACGCGTCAGACCTCGCAGGCGCGGTCGAGCAGGTGAAGTTCGTGCCTGCACAGCTCTCGCTGGACGAGATGTCGAAGCTGTGGTCGGTGATGGTCCAGACGCCGCACGTGTTATCGGTGGCGTATCACGGGAGCGTGGTCCTGATCGACGCGGAGGAATCGGCGGCGATGGCCCTGCCGGTGCTGAAGCGGGGCGAAGACGATCGGGGTGTGGATACGCAGATCGGGCCGTTCCCACGGCTGGACGCGTGGTGGGCAGGGGGAGCTGCCGCCGCCGAACGCCGCCCGCCGTCGTTGCCGGCAGCGCAACTCGGGCTTCCCCTGAGCGTGGAAGGTTCGGATCTGGGCGGCGATACCGTCGCGCTGCGCTTTTCGCATCCATCGTTGCCGGAGCAAGAGATCATCGCGGAAGGCGATGGTCGCGCGCTTGCGGTCAGCCTGCCCGATGACGCGCCGGCTCAGGACGCGTGGGCCGCGGGTATCTACACGGTGACCGCCCGCGTACAGAGAGGCGACTCCCAGCTGCAGTCGAACGTGGTGCCGATCGCCTTGGCACCTCACGTGACGGCCATCTCGCCCAATCCGGCCGCCAGGAGCAATACAGGTGCGGTGACCCTTCAGGTGACCTGCCGCCCAAAGGCACTCGACGCACAGTCGGCTGTGCTGCTGCTCGCCAATCGCGAGGTTCCCGCCCGAGCCCTCGCCGCGCCCAGCGACACCCTGACGTTTGACGTGGCCGACGCGCCGGCGCTGAACAAGGCTTTGGTCCGGCTTCGTGTCGATGGCGTCGACAGCATGCCTTTCAAGTACGACGCCGCAAGCCACGGCTTCGTGTTCGATGATCAACAGAGGATCACGCTCACATGAGCACCCTGGACGCTTGGCATCGTCGCAACGACGCGTACTTGAGCGCCGCCCTGTCCTGGCTGCGGCTCCGTCTGGAGCACCAGGCGCGACAGCTCTTGTGCCTCCCAGCCACCGACACCGTGCCGCGAGAGACCGGCACCAGCGACGCGGGTCGCAGGAGCTTCTTCCGGCGTTGCGCTGTGCCTGAATCCGACGCCGACCCCAAGGACGTGCCGCGCCTACCGCCACCCCGCCAGGACGCCGCTCTCAAGGTCCAGCTCGACGAAGCGAGGGTGGCACTCACAATCGCCAGCGAGGGAGAGCCAGCCCCCGCGCTTCTCCTGCTCTCCCGGCAGCTCGGGCTGTCGGATTTCGAGCGTGACGTCCTGCTGCTGTGCGTGGGTGTCGAGCTGGATACCCGCATCGCAAGTCTGTGTGCCCGTGCACAGGACGACCCCGGCCGGCCATATCCGACCTTCGCCCTGGCCATGGCGCTTTTCGACCAGCCAGCCTGGGACGCACTCTCGCCCGAGCGACCGCTGCGCTACCTGCGGCTGCTGGAGATCAATCAGCCGGGCGCGCAGGCCCTGACCACGAGCGCGCTTCGTGCGGACGAGCGCATCGTCAGCTTCGTCAAGGGCCTCAATTACCTCGACGATCGGCTCGCACCATTGGTCAGCCCGTTGCGGCAGGTCGAACTGGACAGCCTACCGGCGTCGCAGCAGGCGACCGCGAACACGATCCTGGGCGCGGTCACGACCTCGGGTAAGCCGCTCGGACCGATTCTCCTCTCCGGCCGCGATCGTGACAGCAAGCGTCAGGTCGCCGGTGCAGTCGCAGCCTCGCTGGGCGTGCACTTCTACCGTCTGCCGGCCGACACGTTGCCCGCGCACGCCGGCGAGCTCGAGACGCTGGCGCGCCTTTGGCAGCGCGACAGTCTGCTGTTGCCCCTGGCGCTGTACATCGATGCCCATGACGTGGAGAGGAGCGGGGATGCGGACGGGATCCTGGGTCGGCTCGGTCGATTCGTTGCGCGCAGCGGCGGACTTGTCGTCGTCGATTCCCGCGACGGTCTCGCGGCGTCGTTCGAGCATGCCCTGACCGTCGAGGTCGACAAGCCGACGCCGGCAGAACAACGGACCATGTGGGAGGTCGCCCTGGACGAGGAGGCCGGGGAGATCCCTGGCCGGCTGGCCGGCCAGTTCAACCTGAACCAGGACGAGATCGCCTCGATCGTTGCACGGAGCCGGGAGGCCGACGAGTCACGGCCACTCGGCGATCGGTTGTGGCAGCAATGCCTTGCCGTGACGCGCCCCAGCATGGACCGGCTCGCCGATAAGCTCGATGCGAAGGCCACGTGGGAAGACATCGTGCTGCCCGCCCAGGAGGCGACGATGCTGCGCCAGATCGCCGCCCAGGTGCAGGTGCGGGCGGGCGTCTACGACGACTGGGGATTCCGCGCCCGGATGAATCGCGGACTCGGCATCAGCGCGCTGTTTGTCGGCGAGAGCGGTACCGGCAAGACCATGGCGGCCGAGGTCCTGGCCAATGCGCTCCAGCTCGATCTCTACCGCATCGATCTCTCGGCCGTGGTCAGCAAGTACATCGGCGAAACCGAGAAGAATCTCCGCCAGGTATTCGACGCCGCGGAGGACGGGGGCGCCATCCTGTTCTTCGACGAGGCCGACGCCCTGTTCGGCAAACGCAGCGAGGTCAAGGACAGCCACGACCGCTACGCCAACATCGAGATCAACTACCTGTTGCAGCGCATGGAGGGGTATCGCGGCCTGGCCATCCTGGCGACCAACATGAAGAGCGCGCTCGATCCGGCCTTTCTTCGCCGCCTACGCTTCATCGTGACCTTCCCGTTCCCCGGTGTCACCGAACGGCGGCGCATCTGGCAGCAGGTCTTCCCTCCGGAGACCCCCACCGAGCCGTTGGACTACGACCGCCTGGCGCGGTTCAACCTCACCGGCGGCAGCATCCACAACATCGCCTTGAACGCCGCCTTTCTCGCCGCCGACGCCGGCACGGCCGTGACGATCAACCACCTGCTGGACGCCACGCGCAGCGAGCTCCGCAAGCTGGAGCGCTCGATCAACGAGGCTGAGTTCCGTCCCTTGCAGGCCGCCGGAGCCAGCGCATGAACGTCACCATCCATATCGATCGGCTGGTATTGGACGGGCTGCACGTTGAGCAACGGCAAGGGCCGGCGTGGCAACTGGCGATCGAACAGGAACTCGCCCATTTGCTCGCCGATGGCGGCTCGCCTGCGCGGAAGCGTACCGGCGGCGCCGTGCCTCGGCTCAATGCCGGCGCCATGCACATGTCGCAACGCGCTGACGCCACGGTGTTGGGCAAACAGATCATCGCAGCGGTCCGTGGTGGGTTGGGGGGTAGACGATGAGCGAAGGCGCCCTCTCGACCCACGCCACAGCGACAATCCCCTTGACTGCAGCCAATAGCGCACTGCTGCAACGCAAGTGCGACTGTGGCACCCACACTTCGGGTGGCGGCGAGTGCACGGAGTGCGGCAAAAACAAACTCAAGCTGCGACGTAAACCCCTACAGCCCGCAACTATAGACTCTCTACAGTCTGAGGTTCCGCCAGTCGTTCACGAAGTGCTGCGGTCTCCTGGCCAATCCTTGGACGCCAACACTCGCGCTTTCTTTGAACCGCCCTTCGGCCATGACTTCAGCCAAGTGCGTGTACATACCGACACAAAGGCGGCCGAATCGGCAAGAGCGGTACATGCTCGTGCCTATACCGTAGGGACTCACATCGCGTTTGCGGAAGGAGAGTTCGCACCCGAAAGTTCAACCGGAAGGACCTTGTTAGGGCATGAACTGGTTCATGTGACGCAGCAGGCCGGCAGGATGTCCGGGCGGGAAAGCGTTCGGCAAGCCGCAGCCGATGAGGAGGTAGATGCACAGTTGCTAGGGCAGCGCGTGGGCAACGGAGCGAGTATCCCTCCACAGGCAGTCTGCCGCGCGCCTCTTCGGCTAGCCAAGGCAGAGGCTCTGTATGTTTCGCCCTATAACGAGGCTTTGGCGGCGGAGCTGCTGGAACGCTTAAGACAGCTTCGCATTGCCCAGGGCGGCGCATCGGTGGTTGCCCAGTCGAAGCGCGTAGGCGCGGTGGCTGCGGTGTTTGATCGCCAGGGAAACCGGATTGACACAATTGAACACATGAACGTTCCCGGTGGACCACACGCCGAGGAGCTCGTTGTGCAGGACATCCGGCACAGGATAGCAGCCGGGCAAAAGATCGAATACACGGTGTTGATAGTCGATCAGGATCCCTGTCCCGGCACATGCAGCCCGTTGCTCAAACAGTGGCGAGGAAAGCCTACGAGCGGCACGTTGCGGGTGGCTTCTCCGATGGCAGCGAGTAAGCGAGATCCCGGCCAGATGGTTTCGGCCAAAACCGCATACAAGCGAGGCTTGACGCAGGAGAAGGTACCCTTTGAGCCAAGAACGCTGCCGCCCGACAACGCAGCGTTCATCGCCTCGCGCAAAGACCTTAGCCGGGTTCGATTGCCGCTATACAAAGAGGCTAGTCCGAGCCCTGCCACTGGAGGCGCGAGCGAAGTTAGCGCAGAGGTGACGACCGAAACGGCCGCGGTAGCCGCGAAGACGCTTAGAGAAAGTGAAAGGCAGGCTGCAGAACAGGCGCTTGAGAAAGCTGGTGCTGCCAGGGTCTCGAAGCTCACGACACAGACCGCCGAGAAGGACTTGGCGGAGACCGCCACGGAGGCGTTTACAAAATCTGCCACATCGGTGGCCACCCGTCGATTGGGCGAGGCGGCAGTGCCGGTCATCGGAGCGGCGTTCGCGGCTCCGGACGTCTGGAAAGGCGTTCAGGACCTTGCCCATGGGGATTTCGTTACCGGCCTGGGAGGCATTGGCGTGGCAATCATTGATGTCGCGTCGCAAGGACTGCACTTCACCGATGAGATCACGGCCGGTGGTGGAAGCATCCTTGCCATCACGATCCAAACCTGGGCAGCGACGATGCAGTTCGGGTTCGAGACAGCGCGCATAAAGCAACGCGGGTCGGAGCTGAAGGCCTACATGAAAGCGCACGGCAATCGGTTGCCGCCCCGCGACGACCTGACGAGCTATTACGGCCTAAATGACGAAGATATTCTGATTCTAAAAAACGACATCTATAAGGCGCAACAAAACAAGGTAACGACAGAGGGTCTGGCCAATCATGTGCAAGCGTTGCTGGCACAAATTGATGCCGATGCAGACAAGCCGCTGCCGGAGGGCGTAACGCCAGAAGGGATACAGAAAGAACGGACAAGTCTGAACAATCTTCTGGTTGCGCTTAAAGCAGACGTGCAACGGAAGCGGGCCTGGGCTGCCAAGGAACGGGAGGCAACCGAAGAAAAACGGAGGCAGGAGAACTTCGTGCGAGCACAACAGAGACAAAGACAGCCTGCATCGGAACCGTCGCCTCGACTACTGCCAAGCCCTAGCCGCTCCCGAGTGCCACAGCAGCAGCGCGCTACAGCTGATCCTTTCAACATATTGTCTCCGCAAGGCGCGCAACCGCTCAACAGAATTTCCATGGAAAACGCAGAGTTGGTTGCGACGGGGTTTGGACGTGCGCGAAATGACCTGCTCGCGCGTTATCAGCAGCTTGAAGCAAGACAATTCCCAACAGATGAGGTGACGAAATATCAAGCAGCGGTTGCCCAGTACATAAACCACCTCGTTATAACAATTCAGGTGTTCATGAGGAAAGGGTCCGAG
>Ga0210096_1000450_pt1 | contig 14383 bp, 14 predicted proteins | sample China_Galinas_PW_4_FD_184864 | JGI IMG/M metagenome (GOLD analysis project Ga0210096, IMG submission 184864) | Wetland microbial communities from San Francisco Bay, California, USA, that impact long-term carbon sequestration - China_Galinas_PWA_D2... | ecosystem: Environmental > Aquatic > Marine... | reverse complement strand
TGCTGAAAAAATCTTTTGCTGCAAATTTTGCAGATCAGGTGTGGTAAAACGGATACGATTAACTAAGGTTTGTTGGTGAATATAAAAATCAGGTACTTGAGGTAAATTTGGTTTGGTGACCTCAATATAATAGCCTTGTATCTTGTTATATCTAATTTTAAGCGAACCAATTCCCGTTGCTGCTTGTTCACCCCGCTCGAGAGCTACAATTTTACTATTGGCATCTTCAACAAGTTCACGCAGCTCATCAAGCTTGGCATCAAATCCTGGTTTGATAATCCAACTTTTGCTCGTATCATCATTAATCGCTTCATTCAATAGTTGTTCGAGTGCAGAAAAATCAGTAAAGCAACTGGCAATCGTTGCAAGCAATGGAATCTGTTGATAGGTGTTCAAGAGCATAAAAAGCGATGGAATCTGCGCTAATGCATGCTTTAACATAAGATAATCATTAACTGGTGCACGACGCAACGCAATGCGCCCGACCACTCGTTCCAAATCCCCAATTTGCATTAAAAATTTTTGCAGTTGCTGCATCAAAGAAACATCATCAATAAAACAGGTAATAACTTCCTGCCGTTGTATAATCGCTTCATGCTTTACTAATGGCCGCAATACCCATTTCTTGATCATACGTGATCCCATGCCGGTTAGTGCTTTATCAAGTATGCTAAATAGCGTATATTTGGCACTTCCATCATGACTATTGCGCACTAAATCTAAATTGCGTTGGGTTGCTGCATCAAGCACTAAAAAATCATCCGATTCATAAAAGTGTAAATTTCTAAATTGTTCTAGTGCGGCTTGTTGGGTTTTGTGAAGATAGCAATAGAGTTGCCCAAGTGCGCCATATATTGGTGCATCTTTGTTGAGCTTGTTGGCGGTTTTTTCAGAAAATTGTTTTGTAATCCAATCGCGCATTTCGAATGCACGTTCATCTGCATCGGCCAGCGTGGTAAAATACCCCTGCTTTTTAAAATAACTCCCAAATGATTTTCCCTCTTTGGTATTGGGTACCAAAATTTCATCAGGGAAAAAGCGAATTAATTCTGATTCTAATTTTTTATATTCCTGCGCTGTAATCTGCGTTGCAAAAAGCTGAGCAGTTAATAATTCACCAAATAATAGTCCCCAGCCGGTATCAGTTGGATAAAAAGAAAATAGATATAAAGCAGATTTTTCATCAAGTAGTTGAGTATCAGTTAACGTTCCGGGTGTCATAACCTGGGTAATCCCGCGCTCTACTACACTTCCCGGTTTTGGTGCCTCTAATTGATCACATACAGCAACTTTAAAACCGCCCTTTACTAATTTATTTAAGTAATGATCTTTTGCATGCAATGGTACCCCACACAAAGGAATTGGCTCACCATTAACATGTCCTCGTTTGGTAAGCGCAATTCCTAAAAAAGAGGCCGCTTTTTTTGCGTCATCAAAAAAAAGCTCATAAAAATCACCCACCTGAAAAAACAGCAACGCATCTGGAAACTGATTTTTTATTTCCATAAACTGCTGCATTAATGGCGTTAATTTGTGTTTATTTTCATTACTCATATAATTTTTGTCTGATTAATTTCTATATGTTATTTCAACGTAAGAGATAATTAGTATAACTATCCTATATATTGGAGCAACAATAAACCATTAAGGAGATGTGTCATGAAGAAGTTGATGGTTCTATTTTGTGTAATATCTACAGCATCTTTATCGTGCATGGAATCATGCATGGAATCAAATGATACAGTGCCAGTTTTATTACCAAAACATCATGGACTTAAAGTTCTTTTAGCAACTTATCGTGAAGAACGTGAATTAGAACGACAAGCAAAAGAACTTGTAAAAAAACAAGAAGAAGTCTCAAAAAAACAAGCTATTCAAATAAAACTATCTTCTCTTAATTTTGCAGAAGATACGATGCCAGACAAAGATACAAAACCAATTATAAGTCCTCGTTCACCGCGCGTACAAGATGCTTCTCAAAAAATGAGTAAATTAAGTAGCAATAAGATAAAAACATTCGGCTTATCACGTGCAAAAAGCAGCGAATCTAACACAACCATGAAAGTGAAAAAAAATAAAAAAGGAAAAAGTAAATCTGGAAGTGTAAGAAGAAAAAGAAGTCATACCATTAAATAATTTCTTTTATTCTATGTGCGCAAGAATCTTTAAAATTAAATTAAGATGCTTGCGCATAATAATAAAAAAGCCCCGTCTCTATTCTAGAGACAAAAACTAAGTCGCCGTAGGCCCCTCTTTAATATGAGTAATCACCGCTTCTAATCGCTGATGCATTCTATCAAGATGCTCATCAATTTGAGCAATGGATTCTTGATCAGATTGGGCAATGCATTGAGTAATCTGATTACTCAATTTTTCAGTAATACAAATGAGTTGTTCCGGAATTAATCGTAAAAACCAGTGATTTGATGCGTCTTGCGGAATTGTTTCAAACCAAAGTAATACGTAGCCTATAAACTCTTCAAGCTGGCTTATAAATTGATTATAAAGCACTTCAAATGAAGCACGGTAATAATCGCGCTGAATCTGATCTTTGGTTTCTACATACTCATGAATGCAATACTGCATACGTTCGATGAGAACAAATAATGGCGCACGGTGTTTGATAAACCAATCAACATCCCGTTGGCCAAACGTACACTCATACGCCGTAGTCCCCGTATAGCTAAGTAAAGAGAACGCGGTGCTAAATATCGCCATATCACGAATCCAAATACCGCCTTTTTTGAACCACCCAAGACTCAAAAAATTTGGTTCCCCTTCTTTAATCTCTTCAATTTGTTTTTTAAGTTGATCAATTTGTTTTGCAAGCCGATTAACAATTTCTGGCGTTACCTCATCAATAGTACCTATTTCCTCAACCAAATTACTTCTCAAAAAATAATATCCCCCGCCAACGGATAACCCCACAATTGCCGCTCCAATTGCATACCGCTTTAATTTATTTTTACTATTATCAGCACGAATTGCTTCTTGTTTATGCAAAATGCGAGTTCGTGAAATCTGTGCAATATTATATGGTTGATTGGCGTGAATTACTGAGCTCAGCATTATCAGGGCACCGAGACTCAGGAGTGATTTCTTGTTCCATAAGGGATAATTCATGTGGTTCTTCTTTCTGAGTAAGTTGTTGTAATAATTTTGAAGTCATATGTTTTTTAACTTGAGTTGGTAAATCATCTTCATGCATACCCAAATAGGCAAGTCCCTGATCCAGGAGCAAAGCAATAATAGAAAGCGTTATAACATCAATTCCTTTATTGACCGTACTTTGAGAATTATTATCCCTAGAAATACATGGCATACAGAAAAAAATAGCCAAAATAAAAATTAAGATATAGAATAAGCGCATAGACAACCAATCAAATTAAACCAATTGTTGAACTTTTATACAAAAAATTGTTTTAAATAGTTACCCGTATAACTCTTTTTTGATTGAGTAACTTTTTCTGGTACGCCATAAGCAACAATGGTACCACCTTCGTCGCCCCCTTCAGGACCCAAGTCAATTAAATAATCAACCGTCTTGAGCACGTCAAGGTTATGCTCAATTATAATCATAGAATTACCTTTATCAACCAATCGGTTTAAAACAAGAAGCAAACGTTCAATATCGGCATTGTGTAAACCAGTCGTTGGTTCATCAAGAATATACAAGGTATCTTTGCCCCGTTTGGCAAGTTCATCAACTAATTTAATACGCTGTGCTTCACCACCAGAAAGCGTGGTTGATGGTTGGCCGAGTTTAATATAATCAAGGCCAACTTCGCACATAAGTTTTAATCGTTTGGCAATTGCTGGATGCGCCGCAAAAAATTCTGCTGCTTCAAATGCCGTCATTTCAAGTACGTCGGCAATTGATTTTGTTTTATAACGAATTTGCAAGGTTTCGGCATTATACCGTTTGCCTTTACATGCTTTACATATCATGGTGACTTCCGGCAAGAAATGCATCGTTACTTTAATAACGCCATCACCATTACATTCAAAACAGCGCCCATCTTTTACGTTAAAACTAAAACGTCCAACTTTATACCCACGTGCATTACTTTCTGGTAATGACGCAAACAATCTACGGATATTATCAAACACACCCAGATAGGTGGCAGGATTCGATCGTGGCGTACGCCCGATGGGAGATTGATCGATCACCACTAAGTGTTGTAAGGATTCAGCACCGGCTAAATCAGATCCATTTTTGGCAGCTCGAAAACGCCGTGTCTTACTCACGCCAAAATCTTGTTCAAGTGCGGGCACTAATTCTTGCATGATCAACGTACTTTTACCCGAACCAGAAACGCCGGATATACCGCACAATACACCAAGTGGAAATGAAACGGTAAGATCCTTGAGGTTATTTTTGTTGGCGTGTGGTAAAATCATTTCGCCCGTTTTTTTACGCCGTTTTTTTGGAATCGCAATATCGCGTGCCCCACTTAAATAGGCACCAGTCAATGATTTTTTATCTTTCGCAAGTTGTACTGGCGTTCCAGTGGCCGTTACTTGACCGCCATGTACCCCAGCTGCTGGCCCCATATCGATGACATAATCTGATGATTTAATGGTATCAATATCATGTTCAACCACCACCACCGTATTGCCTTGATCGCGCAAACGTTTTAACGTTTCAATCAATCGATCATTATCCCGCTGATGTAAACCAATACTTGGCTCATCAAGAATATATAATACGCCGCTCAATGCTGAACCAATTTGCGTTGCCAAGCGAATACGCTGTCCTTCACCGCCCGATAACGTGCGTGCCGTACGGTTTAATGAAAGATAGGAAAGCCCAACATCGTTCAAGAAAGAAAGTCGATTAATAATTTCTTGTAACAGACTCTGACCAATTTCTTGTTCAACGGCACTTAACTTGAGATCAGTTAAAAATCGCAATAAATCTTTAATTGAATAATTACACAAATCAAAAATATTACGACTACCAATAGTTACGGCTAAGGCAAATGGATTTAATCGTTTCCCAGCACAGGCAAAACAGGTTTTAATCGTAGCATATTTATCACCAAAGAAATCAGGATACCGTTCTTTCCATGATTCTCGATCACCTTTCCCCCACGGCCATTCATGGATAATACCAAGACCACTACATTCTTTACACGCACCAATAGGCGAATTGAATGAGAAAAAACGTGGCTCTAATTCTGGCACTGATTGTGCACATTCAAGGCATACTTTGCTTGATGAATACACATATTCTTTATCGCCAACAATCACGCGGCATCGGCCGCCGGTAAGTTTAAAAGCAAGCTCAACTGCTTCTTGCACCCGAGAACGCTCATCAGTTTGAATTTCAACCTGATCAAGCAACACATCAATCGTGTGTTTATATGTCTTTTTTAATTTAAGTGCTTTGATTTCATCTTCTGATTTAAAGCGATAATTCTGCCCATCAATACGGAATCGATACAATACTTGATTAAATAATGAGAGCAATTCATGCACAAATTCTCCTTTACGTTCAATCGCAACTGGTGCAGCAATAGTAATCGTTTTGGTATCAAAACTGCTCATGATCATTGAGGTAATATTTTCAGGCGATTCAGCTTTAATACGGGCACCGCAATCAGGACAATGCACCCGGCCTATGCGGGCATATAATACGCGTAAATAATCATAAATTTCGGTAATGGTCCCCACTGTTGAACGGGGGTTTGAGCCAACTGTTTTTTGTTCAATAGCAATAGAAGGACACAACCCATCAATCCGATCAAAATCAGGTTTTTTGGCAATACCGAGAAATTGGCGTGCATAGGAAGACAACGATTCCATATAACGCCGCTTTCCCTCAGTAAAGAGAATATCGAGCGCCAAAGAGCTCTTACCAGAGCCAGAAGGCCCGGTAATGACCGTTAACGTATCTTTCGGCACCGATACGGTAATATTTTTGAGGTTATGCTCACGCGCCCCAATAATGGTTATTTTATCGTTCTTTTGAGCCATGCTTCCCCTTGTCCCCAGAGTGCAAATTGCCTATAATTGCTACGTAAAAAAATATGGTCTATCCTTATGAGGAAAATATAGCATAATTTTGCCTCTTTGAATATTGATTTATCTAGCAATAGCCGTATACTATTGGCAACTGTGGTGGTGAACGTAGCTCAGTTGGTAGAGCACCAGATTGTGGCTCTGGTGGTCGTGGGTTCGATCCCCATCGTTCACCCCAGTCTTCGCTCCTTACGGAGCTTCGTCTGGCTTACGCCAAGAAGACTGTCCAACCGAAGCCGAAGGCGAAGACGGACCAGCATTTTCAAAGGCTTAGATCATGTTTAGCAATTTCGTATGGGGCGTTATCCTTCTTCTTTTGGGTGCTTCCCTTATCATTAAAACAGTGTTTGGTATTTCAATACCATTAGTGCGCATTGGATTGGGAATCATGTGTTTATATGCAGGATTTACCCTGATTACTGGCGCTTCTCTCTTTCAGCTCAAGGGTAAAACTGTAAAATTGAAAAGTGAGCATATCGAGACCAGAAATCCTGACTCAAACTACACCATCATGCTGGGCAGCAGCACCCTGGATTTCTCTCGCATGCCGATGCCACATCGCAAAAAATATGTTAAAATTAACAATATGTTTGGCTCAAGCCATATCATATTGAACCGCTCGATACCAACTAAAATCATTGGCCAAGCGGCATTTGGTTCAGTCACCTTACCCAATGATGAGACAATCAGTTTTGCTAAAAAAACGTATCGAAACTATAGAAAACCTGAATCGCCGTTGTTGGTGATAGAAAGCACCGCAGCATTTGGCAGTTCAACGATTGAAATGCAATAATTTATTTGCGTTTTTCAGGGAAAAGCGGTAAAGTATCTCTCGTATTACTTTAAGTTTTGTGTCGGGATGTGGCGCAATTGGTAGCGCACTCGCTTTGGGAGCGAGGGGTTGCCAGTTCGAGTCTGGCCATCCCGACCATTTTTTTTGTTCAATTTTCTCTTCAAAATCATTGATTTATACCAAAAAAAGTTGTTTACTAACTGCTCAAAAACAGCTGAATAACAATGATACATATTTATAGATTTATATATGATGAAACTGCTCTACCCTTTATTGTTTGTCATCAATGATTCGTTTTTTAAAGTTGAACATGCTTTTGCAACAAAAACAGGAGCATTATTACCTTTTTGTAATCGCGCGGGAAATATCTCACCAATTAATACAGAAGATATTAATCAAATAAAGAAATATTTTGATTCTATGCCCTTTCGTTGGTTTATCGAATCAACTGACACCGAGTCCATTCAACTACTTGAACAAAATGGGCTAGAATTTAAAATAGCTTTTCCGGCAATGAAAATGCCTCTCAGCAATATCAAAAAAGTTAATTATGATCACATTGAAGTTAAAGAAATAAATAGTTCTGACTTATCAGTATGGATAGCTATCGTTTTAAAAAGTTATAATATTGAATCTCCAGAATTTAAAAAATTTATTGAGTACCAAGTAAAACATGCTGCTCCAGATGTTTTACATTTTTATTTAGCTTCCTATAAAGGAACTATAGCTGCGGCAAGCATGACTATAACATTTGAGGATGTTGTATCTCTTCAATGGGTTGGCACATTACCCGAATACAGAAATAAAGGGTTGGGCTACGCAGTAAGCCATCAACCTTTAGTAGACGCCCAAAATAGGGGATATAATACCGCAGTATTATTTGCATCCCAATTAGGCAAACCTGTTTATGAACGATTAGGCTTTGAACAATACGCAGTTTACAATACGTATGGCCTTAAAGAAAAATAAGGAATATCCCATGAAAAAACTTTTACTGCTTACCTTGTTCATCTCAAGCGCTATCTCCTGCTCAACGCATCATTATTCAAAACAATGGGTGCAACGATATTTAGTCAGTTATGATAATCAACTCATGATTGCGCCAGAAGATGCGCAGCTTATTTTAAATCTCATTTATTTTTCACTTGCTCGATCGCAAGCAACGCTTAATGCGCAAGAAATGTTATTAGATCAACTTACGTGCAGTTGGCAGTATTGGCATAATATGGCAAGTACCCGTTTAGATCCCGGAAAACAAGCGCCATACAAGCATATCGAACCTGAATATGATGCAGAAAATGTAAAAGATATGCATTACTTACATCAAAAAGCGAATAGGTTATATGCAAATGCGGTGCATGCAATTGTTGATGGCAATGCAGTGTATGGCAATCATGCCTATGAAGCGATAACTGATATGCGTGCCCAAGCACGGCAAGAAATACTTAATCAATTGTATACGATCAAACCACACGTACAAAATTTATACGATATTGTTTCGCGTACCACGCGTTCAACTGATATGTATCGCGCCAACTGGTTTGATACGTTAATGAGTTATATCCCTAATTTTGCGATGCAAACATTCATCGATGTTGACACGTTGAGCAATAAAGTTGGTAACGATAGTTGGGATATTTTGTTTACTATCCAACAAGCCAATAACTATGTATGGCAGGCAATAGAAACAACGCGCGCTGAATTTTATCGCACCCTTTACAACGAAGCATATATTGCTCTGCAAAATGCTGGACTTCCCGATTATTATTGGCGTATTGTAATTGACAAATATGGAATGACGGCACCGCAAGCTGATAATTATTTACCTGTCTACGTTCCTAAAGGAACTACGTCAGGCTAGCGCCTCCGGGGATATAAAACATGAAATACGTACGTAAGACGTCAGGAGAAAAAGAACCTTTTGATATTCATAAGCTCAAGCAATCGCTTGAACGTGCTCATGTAAAACCACCGTTTATTAAAGAAATACTTAAAGCCATCAAAGAAAAAAGTCTCAAAACAACTAAAGAGATTCATGAAGAAGTATTTAACATTCTGAAAACAAGCAATCGCCCTTCTGCCGGACGCTATAATTTAAAACGTGCACTCCTTGAATTGGGGCCAGCTGGTTTCCCTTTTGAACATTTTGTGAATGGTATCTTGGAGCATGAAGGATATGATACCAAAATGAATGTGTATCTTGAAGGAGCCTGTATTGACCATGAGATTGATATCATAGCACATAAAAAAGACCAGAATATGTTAGTTGAATGCAAATTTCATAATAGCCTGGGTATAAAAACTGATGTAAAAGTCACCCTGTATATTAAAGCCCGTTATGAAGATATTCAATTGGCAAGCAAACAAAATAAAAATCTCCCTCATTTTCAGCAATCAATGATTGCTTCTAATACTCAGTTTACTTCAAAAGCTATTAAATATGCTGAATGTGCTGACCTTAAGTTACTTGGTTGGGGCTATCCAAAACATAATGATTTACCACATCTTATCGATAAATATCACTTACATCCGATAACAACAGTGACGATGCTGACTAAAAAACAAAAAAAACAACTCATTAAAAATGGATTAGTTTTTTGTAGACAGGCATCAGAATATCGGAATTTATTAAAAAAGATCGGATTTTCTCAGCGGGTAATTGATGATTTAGTTGCAGAATCTGAAGCAATCTGTACGCTCGAATAACATGATATTACTTGATCGACGCTATATCAAACATTTTGATTGGTGCAGTTTTGGTATTGCATTTATCCTCACGTGCATTGGTATTGCATTTATTTTCAGTGCTACCTATCGGCCAGAACAACCTTTTTCAATTTTTTTCAAAAAACAGTTATTGGGTGCTATTGGCGGCTTTTTAATTTATTTTTTGTTTTGCTCAATTGATTTTCGCCGCATTATGCGCTGGAGTTATTTTACTTATTTTTTTGTAATGCTCTTGCTGATATATACGATTATACGTGGGGCAATTGGCATGGGTGCCCAACGCTGGATTCATTTAGGTTTTATTCGCTTACAACCTTCAGAGCTGACCAAACTCGTATTGCCTGGTTTTATTACCTATTATTTCTATGCCCAAAAAGAAACATTGCGCTTTTCATTTCGTGAATTCATGCCACTTTTAATCGTGCTGGCAATTAGTTGTTTATTGATTATTAAACAGCCTGATTTGGGCACTGCATTACTTTTATTGTTTTCTGGCCTTATTATGCTCTGGCTTGCGGGGATGAATAAAAAGATTTTTATCTATGGTGCTTGTGCCTTATTAATTACCGCACCCATTTCATGGAAAGTATTGCGGCCGTATCAAAAACAACGGGTATTAGTATTTCTCGGGCAAGGAGCTTCTCATAAAGAACGGTATCAAATTGAACAATCAAAAATTGCTATCGGATCGGGCGGCTTTTTTGGTAAAGGATTTCTTAAGGGTACGCAAAATAAATTATTATTTCTCCCCGAAAGCCGTACTGATTTTATTTTCTCAGTTATATGTGAAGAAACCGGTTTTTTTGGTGCATTGATTATTTTATTATTATATCTGGCACTCTTTGCACGCTGCTTTATGATAATTATTCGATTAAAAAATCCGTTCTATCAATTGCTGGCAAGCGGTCTTTTGATTCACATTATTCTTTCAACCATTATCAATATATGTATGGTTACCGGCTTGTTGCCCATTGTTGGCATCCCACTTCCCCTTATGAGTTATGGCATTGCAAACTTATGGATTAATTTAGCAAGTTTAGGCTGGTTAAATAGTATTTTTATGCGCCGTTTCTTTTTAGCTGAATAATTAATTTAAATCATCATTATCATCAGCTACTAAATCATCTAGATCAGGCAAACAACAACTTTTTATTCTTATCAGCGTATTCCATATCGTAGAAAAGCACCCACAAGAATCATCATAATTTATTCTATATGAATGGCCCCGCCCGCAGCAATCTATACAAAAACAGGCGCGTAATGGCCCTCCAAAACAACCATATGCAATATCACAGCACTCATCACTAACAATGACCTCATCGCCTAAAGCTTCAATAGAAGTAAAATTTTCGCCTTCCGCCACCTTTTTTGTATAGGGTAATTTTCCCTTTATTCTAAACTGCATAGGAGAAATAATTAATGAAATTGAAAGTAACCCTGCACTTATTACTGCTTTAATCATGAAAGAACCTGAATTCTTTTGCTGAATAATCATAAACAATCATCCTGGCATTCTGCCCAGCAACTTTGACATGATAAAAAAACTGGCTGAAAACATCTGCTTAATGAGTGAGCGACAACCCCTAAATTATAGCTTAAATTGCATTCAGAATTGCTACAGTAACTTGTGGAGCCTAGTTCACAGGCGATACACCCTAAGCCCCATGTACAATGATCGTCGAAACTTGTGCTCAACTCGCGTCCTGTTTCTTTCATTTCATTATCAAGAAGTCCAGCTTCTTCATCAGATTTTGTTGCAGACTTCTTTTTCGATCCATGAACCGCATATACTGGCACACTGCAACAGAGCGAAACTAACAAAGTTATTTTTTTGAACATGGGAACATCTCCTTTACGAATTGCGTATGACTTCATAGAATAATAGCTGGCAATTATAAAACTTCAATAGCGGAATAAATACGTATGCAAGAGCATGAAGGTATTAATTTAGTTGCACTGCAAGAAACACCCGAAGAAACTGCATCTCCCGATTTTATCCCCAGTTCATTTGATGAGTATTTAGGACAACAGCAACTAAAAGAAAAATTAAAAATTTATACGCAAGCTGCTCGTATGCGCCAAGAGCCGCTTGATCATATGCTCTTGTTTGGCCCGCCAGGCTTGGGTAAAACAACGCTTTCGCAAATTATGGCTCAGGTTATGCAAGTTAGCATCAAAATTTGCAGCGGCCCAATGATGGAACGAACGGGCGATTTAGTTGCCATCATTTCAAGCTTGCAACCGCGCGATATTTTATTTATTGATGAAATCCATCGCATGCCAACTGCAGTTGAAGAAGTGCTCTATAGCGCTATGGAGCATTATCGCGTTGACGTTATTATCGGCCAAGGAGCCGGCGCAAAATCAGTTAATTTGCCCGTCAATCCATTTACCCTTATCGGGGCTACTACCAAAAGTGGCAGCATCTCTGCACCATTACGTAGCAGATTTGGCATCACCGAACGGCTTGATTATTACACTGATGAAGAACTCAAAGAAATTATTTTGCAAAATGCAGAATTTCTTGGTGTTGCAATCCAGGAGGAAGGTGCATTCCTTTTGGCAACTTGTGCACGCGGTACGCCACGCATTGCTAAAAAATTATTACGCCGTATTCGCGATTTTGCCCAAGTTAACAATAAAAACAAAGCAGATATAAGTCTGATTCAACAAGCACTTTCTTTTTTGGGAATTGATCATGAAGGCTTAACGGCACTTGATCATAAATTGCTTACTAAAATTATTGAAAATTTTAATGGCGGCCCTGTTGGTTTAGAAACCTTGGCTTCATTAATTGGTGAAGATAAAGATACCATTGAAATTGTGTATGAGCCTTATTTATTGCGCAAAGGGTATCTTGAAAAAACGGCTCGTGGGCGCCAAATTCCTCATAAACTATTGCCTAAACTCAAATCGAAATTGCTCGGCCAACAGACAATTAGTTAATCACAAGGCATGCCAAAGTTTATAGAGTGGTTCAAGTACTGGACTGAGAATTGCACCAGAAAACAGATAAAGTATATATAATGGAAGAGGTGCTTCAGGAAGTTCTTCATAATAATAACCTTCACCCGGATTACCAACTCCCGGTAAAACTGGTTTTTTAGGCTTGCATTCACAAGGAAGCGTAGTTTCATCCCATGTAGTCTCGTCAAAAATATTTGTTTTAAGTATTTCGCTCTCTTGTTTAATTCTACCTAGTTCCATTGCCCCAACTGACACACTACTCATAAGAACTATTATACCTAATAAATATCGCATATAATCTCCTTTTTTATTGAGTATATTCGACACTCAACCAATAAAACGGTAGCATATAGATAAGTAATAAAGATATAAACTGGTCAAGGAGAAACTCCCGTGGCAGGACATTCCAAGTGGGCCAATATACGGCATAAAAAATCAAAAGAAGATGCAAAACGCGGTAAAATATTTACCAAGCTTATCAAAGAAATAACCATCTGCGCACGTATGGGCGGTGGAGATCCTACAGGCAATCCACGGCTTCGGCAGCTGATGGATAAAGCAAAAGAAGTAAATATGCCGCAAGAAAATGTAACACGCGCGATTAAAAAAGGGACCGGTGAATTACCGGGTGTGAACTATGAAGCCATCACCTATGAAGGCTATGGCCCTTCTGGCATTGCCGTACTTGTTGATGTGCTAACCGATAACAAAAACCGTGCCGTTGCTGAAATGCGTCATATTTTTTCAAAAAAAGGCGGCTCGTTGGGTGAAACTGGCTGCGTTGCCTGGATGTTTGAAACCTTAGGCGTTGTGCGCGTTAAAGGCAACACCTCGGAAGATCAATTGCTTGAACAGTTACTTGATTTTGATATCAAGGATATTTATCAAGCTGACGATCTATTTGTTATCCAATGTGATCCCAAATCAGTTGATGAAGTAAAAAAAGCGGTTGAAAAATTAGGACTCACCGTTGAAGATGCTGAGATTGAAAAAGTTCCTAAAAATACGCTGACGCTCTCTGGAGAAGAATCACAAAAAGCGATTGATTTTCTCACGGCACTTGATGAACTTGATGACGTACAAAATATTTATACAAATCTTGGATAAAGAAGGATACTCTGCATGCGCAGCATGACTGGTTTTGGTTCAAAAACAATTACACTCGAAACAGCTGATGGCACACGATCGCATCTTTCTATGAGTTTGAAATCATTAAACTCTCGTTATTTTGAAGCAAGTTGCCGATTGCCTCATCAGATCAATAATCTTGAAACAAAACTCACCAAACTGCTCAAAAAAAATCTTCACCGTGGCCATCTATATCTCACTGTTCATATGAGTGAATCACAAACTTTTAAGGGTACCGTATCCCCCTCTTTAGCCATCATTAAAGATTATCTTGCTGGGGCACAAAAAATTAAACAGGAAACGGGCGTATCTGGAGATATAACGCTTGCAGAGCTCATTAAGCTGCCAAATGCATTTATCTTTGAGCAAGAATCACTTGATGAAAAAACCGAAAAGACCATCATTGATGCGGTCAAAGAGTTGATACAGATCGTGATTGCCGAACAAGAACAAGAAGGTACCACCCTACAAAAAGATCTTATGGCGCGCATTGATGAAATTGAACGTGAAATCGATGAGATCGAGAAAGCTGCCCAGCAATTAATGGAAAAGAAAAAGCAGCAAATTGTGCAAGCAACTGCTGAGCTCGAGGGTGATGAAAGTTTACGCGCTGAAGTTGAACGTGCCGCTTTTCATGCCGTACTTGATAAAATTGATATTCATGAAGAAATTGTACGCTTTAAAAGTCATACTCAAAATCTACGCACCCATTTAAATTCAGATCAGATAGAAAAAGGCAAACGC
>Ga0210096_1000449_pt1 | contig 14387 bp, 12 predicted proteins | sample China_Galinas_PW_4_FD_184864 | JGI IMG/M metagenome (GOLD analysis project Ga0210096, IMG submission 184864) | Wetland microbial communities from San Francisco Bay, California, USA, that impact long-term carbon sequestration - China_Galinas_PWA_D2... | ecosystem: Environmental > Aquatic > Marine... | reverse complement strand
CATCATCAGCCAGCTCATGGCCGCCAGACACTGGCCTGGACGCGATCCCGTGGGTGAGCACATTCGCTTCGGCATCGTCGACCACGAGATCGTCGGCATGGTGGCGGATACGCGCGACAACGGCCTGGACGAGGATCCCATTCGCATGGTCTATTTCCCCATGGCCCAGCAGGCTCAACGCTCGATGAACCTGGTCGTTCACACGAGCCTGCCCGTCGACCGTATTTCGGAGACCATCCGCGAGGCCGTGCGCGCCATCGATCCCGAACAGCCCGTCTACGGCGTCACCACAATGGCCGCGATCTTTGCAGACGACATATCCGGCAATACCGCCATGGCCAAGGTGCTCGGTGCACTGGCCCTCATTGCCTTCGTCCTGTCCGCCGTCGGCGTCTACGGCGTCATGGCCTGGGCCGTGGCGCAGCGCACGACCGAGATGGGGATCCGGATGGCGCTCGGCGCACAGCGCGCCGCCGTCCGCAACCTGGTGATGCGACGCGGCGCGCTGATCACCGGTCTCGGCCTCGGCATCGGCCTTGCCATCGCCCTCAGCGTCACCAGACTTCTCGCCTTCTTCCTCTACGGCGTGTCACCCTACAGCCCGCTGCCGTTCATTGGTGTGACCGTCGCGCTCGCCGTCACCGGCATGGTGGCCAGTCTCGTGCCCGCTCTGCGCGCCATGCGCGTCGACCCGATAATTTCGATGCGGGGCGAGTAGCCCGGCGTTCCCGGCTCCGGTCGCTCGGCCCGACCGGCTTGCGCGCCCCGGGCCGGGCAGGTCATTTGACCAGCGGGGAGACATCGGACTTCAGAACGGGGCGGCGGATGGATCTGATGGATGCGATCACGGCGAGGCGGTCGATCAAGCGATTCACTGACCGGGCGGTCACGCGGGAAGAGATCGAGCGGTTGCTCGACGGCGCTGTCCTCGCACCGAACCACCGGATGACGGAGCCGTGGCGGTTCTACGTGCTGGGTGAGACAGCGCGTCGCGAGTATGGTCGGGTGCTGGGCGGTCGAAAGGCGAGAAAGGTCGAGGACCCGGAAGCCGCGGCAGCGGTCCAGCGGAAGGTCGAAGAGGAGAACGCCGCACTGCCGGCCGTGATCGCCGTCGCCATCCGCCGTGTTGAGAACCCCGAGATCCGCGAGGAGGACTACGCAGCGGCGATGATGGCCGTACAGAACATCCTGCTGGCGGCAACCGCAATGGGGCTCGGCACACACATCAAGACGGGCGCAGTGATGGATGATCCCGGTGCGCGCGCGGCGGTCGGCGTGAGCGATGCCGAGCGCATCGTCGCTCTGATCAACGTGGGTGAGGCGGCCGAAGTCCCGGCGGTCAAGCCGCGGACCGGCGCACGCGAACGCACGGTCTGGGTGCCTTGATGTGCTGAGGCTGCACGAGTTCCGGTTCCACCGGCCCGGTTCGCTGGAAGAAGCTGTCGCATTGCTGCGCGAGCACGATGGCGATGTCATGCCGATCGCCGGCGGCACGGACCTCATGCCGAACATGAAGCACCGGCTGTTCACGCCGGGTCACGTCGTGTCGCTCAGGCATGTGCCCGAGCTGCGAGGCATTGAATCGACTGGCGGCGAGCTGGTGATCGGCGCGGCGGAAACGCTGTCGGTGATCAGTGCCGATGTGCGCGTCCGCCGGCACGCGCCGAGCCTTGCGAAGGCGACCGGTCTCGTGGCCGGACCACAGCTCCGCAACATGGGCACGATCGGCGGCAACCTGTGCCTCGACACGCGCTGCACGTACTACAACCAGACGTGGTTCTGGCGCCAGGCACTGGGTTTCTGCCTGAAGAAGGACGGCCACGTCTGTCACGTGACGAAAGTCGGGCGCAAGTGTGTGGCAGCGCATTCCGCGGACTCACCGCCTGTGCTGATTACGCTGGGCGCGTCCGTCGACCTCGTATCCGCCGATGGCCGGCGCAACGTCGCTGTCGAGGACCTCTTCATCACGGACGGTATCCACAACACAGTCAGGCGACCCGATGAGGTCCTGGCGCGCGTGCGCATACCACTGCCCGGCGGCGGGCTGCGTACCGGTTTCGAGAAGCTGCGCCAGCGCAATGCCATCGACTTCCCGCTGCTGAACGTGGCCGTCGCGGTCGGCGTGGCCGAAGGCGACACGGTCGAATCCATCAGCGTCGTCGTATCCGCGCTCGGCTCGAGGCCACGAATGATCACCGGTCTCGATCGCATTGCCATCGGCCAGCGCTTCGATGACGATCTGGTCGACGCGATTGCCGAACGCGCGCACCAGCAGTGTCACCCGCTGGCGAACATCACGGTCGATGTCGAGTGGCGCCGGGCGATGGTGCCGGTCCACGTGCGTCGCGCACTGCGCGGGCTCGTGCCTGCCCCGCCGCTCGCCAACTGACCGGCCGGCCTGCTGTTGCGCGGTACCTTCCGGCTCGCGAATCTCAGGACGTCAGGCACCGCGCCGGGGTCGCGCCGCGAATGCCGGGTCCACGACCGAATCGATGGAGGCAGAATGTCGAGGCAGATCGATCGTCGCGAGTTCGTCAAGGCCGGCGCCGTTGCGGCGGCCGGCCTCGCCTCACCCGCAGCCGTCATGGCTTCGCCTGCTGTCATCGCGCGGCGGTCCCGGCCGATCGTCGTGTCGTCCGCCAACGGCAACCACTCGCGAAACGAGAACGGCCAGACCTGTATCCAACTCGCGTTCGAGCGGATCAGCCGCGGGGATGATGTGCTGGACGCCGTCATTGCCGGCGTCAACATCGTCGAGCTGGATCCCGAGGACACGAGCGTCGGCTACGGCGGTCTGCCCAATGCCGACGGCGTCATCCAGCTCGATTCGTGCTGCATGCACGGACCGAAGCACTGGGCGGGTGGTGTGGCCGCGCTCGAGGGCGTTCGTACGGCGTCCCGTGTCGCGAAGGCCGTTGCCGAACTGACCGATCATCATCTGCTGGTCGGCAAGGGCGCGCAGGAGTTCGCGCGCGGGGTCGGTTTCACCATCGAGGATGACCTGAACACCGAGCTGTCACGTTCGCGTTGGCTCGAATGGAAGCGACGTCTGGATCCCGAACACTGGCTCGACCCGATCCGCCGCATGGAGGAAGGAAGGCGAGTCGGTCTCGAAATGGTGCGCGAAGGGCTTATCGATCCCGACCACTTCTGGGGCACCATCAACTGCAATGGCGTGAACGCGAACGGGGATGTCTGCGGTGTCACGACGACAGCCGGCCTCGCGTGGAAGATACCCGGCCGCGTCGGTGACTCGCCGATCCTCGGCGCCGGTCTCTATGTCGACAACGATGTCGGCGCCGTCGGTTCGACCGGCCGCGGTGAGGCGAACCTGTTCAACCTGACGTCGTTTCTGATCGTCGAGAACATGCGACGAGGAATGTCGCCTCTCGATGCCGGACTCGACGGGTTGAAGCGCATCAAGCGGAACACGGTCGAGAAGCGCCTGCTCAACGATCGTGGCCTGCCCAACTTCGGAATCAACTTCTACATGGTGAACAAAGCCGGCGAGCACGCGGGCGTGGGGATGTACGGGCCATCACGGTATGCGGTATGCGACTCGAATGGTCCTCGTCTCGAGGACTGCGTGCCACTGCTTGAAGGGCGCGCCGGCGACGAGTGATGCGGCCACGGCGGCCACCCGCGCAATGATCGACGAACTCGAGGAACGACTCCGGAAAGTACTCGCGCCGGACCTCGAAGTGGTCCGTGTGCTCGGGCACGGCTCCGTCGCCAGTGTCTATCAGGCCCGTGAGCCCGCACTCAAGCGGCTCGTCGCCGTGAAAGTGCTGCGGCCGGACGTCGCGACGGATGACACAGTGCGTCGTCGCTTCGAGCGCGAGGCACAGGCTGCCGCCCGACTGAATCACCGCAACGTCACCGACATCTATCGCGTCGGCCGGCTCGACGGCAATGTGCCGTTCATAGTCATGGAATACATAGACGGCCGGAACCTGGCGGACGCCATGAAGGCCAGCGGCCGCCTGTCGGTCGGTGAAGTGCGACACGTCATGCTCGGCGTCGCCAGTGCGCTCGGCCAGGCGCACGCCGCCGGCATCATCCACCGCGACGTGCGGCCCGGCAACATCATCCGTGAGGACCGGACCGACCGCGTCGTGCTCACCGACTTCGGAATCGCGGCTCTGCTCGAGACGGGTGGCGAGACCTCGACGCAGCTCACGACCATCGGGCATCGGTTGGGTGATCTGCGCTACATGAGCCCGGAACAGCTGGGCGGCGACAAGCTTACCGTGCAGGCCGACATCTACAGTCTGGGCGTGCTCGGCTACGCGCTGTTGACGGGCGAGGGGCCATACCCGGGCGGACGCGCGAACGAGGTCGCGCAGAAGCTGCACGGTCGAGCGCGTCCGCTGCGCGAGCTGCGGGCCGATGTCGATACGGACCTCTCGAACGTGCTCGAACGATGCCTCGCCCGGAATCCCGAGCACCGGCCGCGCGCCGCGGACATTGCGCGCGCACTGTCCGGCGACGGCTCGCTCGCCACGGGTCCGGCGGACCAGAGTCCATTCTCGCGCTTCCTCGGTGAGCTCAAACGACGACGGGTCTACTCCGTGGCAGCCGCCTATCTCACCGTGACGGCCGTCGTGCTCGGGATGCTCGACCCGATGAGCAACGCGTTCCCGGGCCTCATTCCCATGCTGCGCGTCCTGATCGTGCTGCTGTTCGTCGGGTTCCCGGCTGCCCTTTCACTCGCCTGGATCTACGACGTGCACGAAGGCCGGGTCCGGCGCACGCCGTCCGCCGAGGACCTGAACGGCGTGGACGCGCCCGGCTTTCCTCTCATGCCGGTCGTCGGCCTGGTGATCTCGGTCGCGCTCGCGGTCATCGCCGGCTGGTGGTTCCTCGGCCGCGGTTGATGCGGGCCGCCACTACGAGTCCTGCTCCACGGCTGCATCTTCGGGACAGTCGTCCATGCCACTGGATACGGCGACTCAGCGGATCGAGAAGCGCGACACGAACGCCCACACCTCGGTGGCCGCATCGATTACGCGCGTCTCGGGACCGACGATCGACTGAGGCAGCCCGGCGGGACCGCCGGGCCATCCGTGGCCGGCGCCGGTCAGCTTCCAGTGCGCGACTTCCGCGCCGCCGGCACACGGACGCCAGACCTGGAGTGTCGCGGTGTGGAATTCATCAGTTTCGCCGACAGTGCCGTGGCGCGTCTCGACGGTCTCGGGGTCCTTCACGCACTGATCCGCCTCGATCCACCGGTCGAGCGATTCCCGGACCGGACGGTGCATGACGCGACTGTTCGTGAGCGGGAACGGCGGACCGGTTCCGCCACCGTAGAGCGCGCGCGGATCGTCGACACTGTGGATGTGCAGCACGGACACGGGCCGCGACAGTGAGAACGTGTCGAGCGACATGGCGCCCGCGACTGGCGCGATCGCGGCGATCCGGTCCCCTCGCTCGGCGGCCAGCCGGTACGCCATCATCGCGCCGTTCGAATGACCGGTCGCGTACACGCGGCGGCGATCGATCGGCGTGAGCGCGGCGACATCGTCGATCAGGGCAATGGCAAAGCCCACGTCATCGATTCCGTGCTGCATTGCCCACCCGCAGCATCCGCCCGCGTTCCATGTCAGCAACCGGTTCCGCAGCGGACCCGTGCCTTCCGGATAAACGACAATGAAGCCCTCGCGGTCGGCGACGGCATCGAGGTTCGCATAGCTCCTGAAACCCCGCGCTTCGCCGCCGCCGCCGTGGAACGCGAGCAGCAGTGGGGTTGCGGTACCGGTCGCGGCCGCCGGCGGGACGTGCGCCAGGAAGTCGCGGCTGCGGCCGTCGTGTCGAAGCGAGAACACGTGGTCGCCCGGCGCAAGGGGCATCGCGGAGTCCACCGGGCCGCGCTGTGATGCGCACGCCATCGCGGCGACCGTTGTCAGGAGGACAGGAAGACCGTTGCTCGAGCGCATCGTTCACCTTGTGACATCCACGAGAACCTCGGGGCAAGATGTCGCATGGCATGATGTCACGACAGGGTTGGCAAGCGCGTCCAACGTGTGGAGCCGTCAGGCGGACGCGACAATCGTCTTCAAGTCGAGGTCCGATGTGGTGCGATCGGTCCCCGACCAGTGGCCCGGGTGTATCTCCGGCATGATGTGAAGCGTGGCGGCAGGGTGTATCTCCATCGTACCATGAATCGACGCGTTGCGTCGCACAAAGCCCGACGGCTGGAGACACACATGAGTCGAACGGTGCTCGTACCGCTCGATGGATCGGAACTCGCCGAACGCGCACTGCCGTTCGCCGTGTCACTCGCGGCACGCGCGCGGACGACGCTTCGCCTGATCCACGTGCACGCGTCGACCGGCGGCTCTGCGTCCGTGTTCCCGAGCATGGAAGCCGCCGAGAACCATGTGCTCTCCGCGGTCGACCGCGCGCGCGGCCGCGTGTCCGTGGTCTGGGGCGATGTCATGCAGGGCGATGTCGTCAGGACGCTCGTCCACGAAGCCGCCGCTCGCCACACGACGTGGATCGTCATGACTTCGGGTGGTGCCGGCGGCGAAGGTCGGTGGGCCGGCCGCATCGCGGCCGCCATGATCGAGGGGCAGGGCGCACCCATCCTGCTGTGCGGTCCTGCGGCGAATTCCGTGCCCGTTGCCTTCACCGGTGCGACGCGCGCCGGCCGCACGCTGGTTCCCAACATCGCTGTCGCGCTCGATGGAACCGCGGACGCCGAAAGCGTCGTGCCGCTCGCTGCCCGTTTCGCACGCGTCTATTCCGCACGGCTGACATTGATCTGTGTGTCACCCGACGGCTCGATGCCTGCCGCCGCCGCGATCGCTGCCCGCGACATGGCCGGCTATGCCGATACGCTCGTCGAGCGCCTCGATGAGCCTGACCTGCAAGTGAGTCGACGGGTTGTCCTGTCGCGCGACCCGGCCACCGCCTTCACACGTGCCGCCGTCGAGGAAGATGCTGACGCAATGGCCATCAGCCGGACGTTCCTCGGCCGCGACGCCGGGACACGGGCCATCATCACGACCGCGCGCTTGCCGTTCCTCATCTGAGCGAGGCACTCGATTCTGCCTGCGATCCTCTGTCGCAAGGCGGAACGGCCGCCGGCCGACACGCCTCGCCGCCGCGGTCGCCGGTACGGCCAGCAATGGCTACCTTCCGCCCCGCCAGACGCACCGCGTGTCGCGTTCTCAATCGGCTCGGGCGATCGCGTGAACGCCGGCACGGCCGGAACAGGATGACGCGGCTCGGTGCATCAGCGGGAACGGCATGTGAAGAAACGGCGGATCGCCGTATTGGTCGCCCTCGGATTCATGGCGACGATGGCTGGCTGGACCACGTGCATCGAGCCCGGGCGTCTGGTATGGAACAGGCAGGAAATCGAGCTGGACACCTGGCCCCCGCGTTTCGACGGAATCCGGATCGCTGCCGTGGCGGATCTCCACGTGGGTTCTCCACGGAACGGGCTGGACAGGCTCCGCGAGATCGTTCGACTCGTCAATGCGGCGAAGCCGGATCTGGTTCTTCTGCCGGGCGATTTCGTCATCCACGGTGTGCTGGGCGGACACTTCGTCGAGCCGGAAGCGATCACGGCCGAGCTTGCGCGGATCTCGGCTCCACTGGGTACGTTCGCGGTTCTCGGAAATCACGACTGCTGGTTCGATGCGGAACGGGTCGCCGCAGCGCTCGAGCGCGTCTGATCCTGCGTCGCAGACGAGGTGACTGAAGCATGACGATACCCACCCGAACGGGCCTTGGAATGGCCGTGCTTCTGGCCGGCTGCGGGGTGGCCGCCCGTGAACGCGTCGTGGTGCACGACAGTGCGGGCGTCCGGATCACTACCCTCTCGAGCACTCTGTCCGAGGACGGCGCGATCTGGAACCTGGAAAAGGATCCTGTCGTCGACATCGGCATCGCCATGGGCGAAGCACCGTACGAGCTGGATCGCGTGGCCGGGGCGCGCACGCTGCCCGACGGCACCATCGCCGTCGCGAACGGGGGTACGGGAGAAGTCAGGCTGTTCGATTCCTCCGGTCGGTACATCCGCTCGATGGGGCGCGACGGCTCCGGGCCGGGCGAGTTCCAGCGCATGGCCTGGATTCAGGTGATTCCGCCGGATACGCTTCTGGTCACCGACTCGGAGCTCAGGCGACTCACGGCAATTCGACACGATGGGCGACCTTCTGTGGGTCAGGTCGATCCCGGACACCGGTGGGATGTGGGCCGGCGATGTCCGGCTGGATGATGGCTCGTTCGTTCTGCTCAACGATGCCGGCGATGTCTGGACGCGGATCCGCGCGGGTGACACAGGCGTCGGCCGGACCCTGCGCAACACGGCGGTACTCGCGCACTACTCACGCGAAGGCGCCCTGCTCGGCACACTGGGTCGGTTCCCGGGATGGGAGGAAGCCGTTCTCGATATGAACGGCCGGCCGGCAACGACGTACCCGCCGTGGGGACGGTCGATCGCGTTCGCGCTGGCCGGCAACCGGATCGAGATCGGCACACAGGAAACCGGCGAGATCCGTACCTACGAACCCGATGGGACGCTGACGGCGTTGCTGTGCTGGCCCGCCGGCGATCTCCGGATCACGGATGCGGATCTCGATCGTCTGATCTCGATCCAATCGGACCGGGCAGGCGCGGACGTCGAGGCAAGTGCACGCATCGCCGAGCGAATCAGAGCGCTGCCGCTGCCCGATGCCCGTCCAGCCTACGGACGGGTGATCGTCGATGATGTCGGACTGCTCTGGATCTCGGAGGCCTTTGTGCCCATGGCCCCGCCGACACACTGGACTGCCGTCGAGCCGGGCGGAGGTGTTCGCGGCCAGCTCGATGTGCCCGCCGGTTTCGTCGCCTGGGAAATCGGCCGGAACCATGCGCTTGGGCGGTGGACGGACAACGACGGCGTCGATCACGCTCGTTCGTATGCACTGAATCGGTCGGGCTGAACGGATGATGAGTGAGCGACGACCCGCGGGCGATAACGGGCCGATCACTCCACGCCGAAGAGGCATCGGGACGACGCTCGAGTGTTTCGATGTAGTCACGTTCTCGATGCACACGAGCCCTGAATGTTCGCCACTGTCGTGCAACTCCCTGGCGTCGGCGATCGAGACGAACGAACATTGTCTGTTGCGATCCTTCGACCAGGCGAAGACATTGCTCGAGGCGGGTCGCTTCAACAATTCGGAGCCCGGGCCGTTCCGGATATTCGCCGTGCATTCCGTGCAATGGCCATGAGCAGGTGTCAGGCAGGTGCTGGTCGACGTTCTGATCCATGAATACCTCCCCGGTGCGCTCGAGCGGTTCTTCTCCCGTGCGTCGCCCGGTCGTACCGAGATCCCGATAGCCGAGCCCCGGGCACACTACACCATACGAACCGAGCGTGGACGATACCTGTCGGGCAGGAATGTGACCGTGAGGAAGGTGTGCCGTAGCTGAAGCCATCCATCGCGTTCGCTCGATTCCAACCGTTCCGCATCCGGGCCTGTCTCAGCGAGCATGCTGGTCACGGGACCGGTGTCTCTTCATGACCCGAGACAGGAGCGTTCCTCGATGCGATGTGTGACCATGGCCGCCGTTCTCGCTTTCCCGATGGTGCCGTCGCTGGCGGCTGCCGCCATGCAATCGGGTGCCGCAGATTCCACCGGATCCGGACGCGCCGAAGTGCTGGTGCTCGGCGTCTATCACATGGGCAGTTCGGCACCGCATCTCTTCGAGTCGGAGTCGGATGACGTACTGGCGCCACGCCGGCAGGCGGAGATCGCCGAACTCATCGACGTGCTCGAGCGATTCCGGCCGACGAAGATCGCCGTCGAGGCGGCGTCCTCCAGCAATGCCGTTGGCCGGGAGTATGCCGAATACTTGGCAGGCAGGCTCGATCTCACGCGGAACGAGATCGACCAGATCGGCTATCGCCTGGCGAAGCGACTTGGCCACAAGACCGTGTATCCGGTGGATGTCGATGGCGAGTTTCCGTTCCCGCGCGTGGTCGACTATGCGAAGGCGCATGGTCGAGAGCAGGAATTCCAGGCGCTGATGGACAGGACGGGAGAACAGGTGAAGGCCGACGACGCGTACCTCGCGTCCCACACGATACTCGAGGCTCTGCTGGACATGAACGCCGATGCGACGGTGGCGGACGACATGGCGTTCTACTACCGCCAGGCGCATTTCGGCGAACCATGGGACTGGGCCGGCGCCGACCTGCTCGCCGACTGGTTCCGCCGCAACATCCGCATCTACAGCAACATCGTCGGCCTGGCCGATTCTCCGGACGAACGGATCCTCGTGGTCTTCGGCGCCGGGCATCTCGGCTGGCTGCGCCATGACATTGCGAGTGATCCGTCTCTGCGGCTGCGAAAGCTCGCCGAATTCGTCAGGTGAAGCGCGGTGGAGCGGATCGGCGGGCCATCCGCCCCGGCCGTCACGACCGTCCTGTTCGGGGGCGGCGCAGCCATCGTTCGAGTTCTCCGGGCGACGATGCATTGATCACGTCGCGCGGCTCGATCCAGCCGCGTCTCGCCTGGTCGATGCCGTACTTCATGTAGCGCAGCCCGTTGACGCCGTGGGCGTCCGTGTCAATGACAATGCGGCAGCCGAGGTCGCGGGCAAGGCGAACGTGCACATCGCGAAGGTCGAGCCGATGCGGCCGCGCGTTCAGCTCGACCGCGACGCCACGTTCCGCCGCTGCGCGCAGAACCGCCTCGAGATCGATGTCGTACGGCTCGCGCTCGTTGATCAGTCGCCCGGTCGGGTGCGCCAGGATGTCGACACGCGGATGCTCGAGTGCGCGCAGGATGCGCTCTGTCATGCGTCGCTTCGGCATGCGCATCCCTGAGTGGACCGAGACAATGACGAGGTCGAGCCGATCGAGGTGCGAATCGGGCATGTCGAGTGAGCCATCGCCCAGGATGTCGACTTCCATTCCACGCAGGATGCGGATGGCGGGGTGTTCACGCCTCACGCGGTCGATCTCGTTCCACTGTCGTTCGAGTCGCTCGGGAGACAGGCCGCGAGCGACTGCAATAGCCGGCGAATGGTCCGTGATGGCCATGTACCGGTAGCCGCGGCCGATACAGCCGCGAACCATCGTCTCGATGCTGTCCCGTCCGTCCGACCAGTTCGAGTGCATGTGCAGGTCGCCGCGAATATCGGCAATCCCGATGAGGCGCGGCAGCGCGTTCTGGCGGGCGGCCTCGACCTCGCCCCGTTCCTCCCGCAGTTCGGGCGGCACGAAAGCCATGCCGGCCGCGCGATAGACGGCCGCCTCGGTGTCGGCGTGCACACTCGCTGTACCGATCCGCGCGCTGACCGCGGCGACGTGTGCTTCATTGCCCGTCAGCCGGTGCAGCTCAGTGCCCCACACAGTGCGGGTGACGATGTGGAGCGTCGCATGCAGACCGGATGCGAGGATCACGGACGCACGATTGTCTTCGCGCGCGGCAATGCGGAACACGCCCGCGAAGGACGTGAATCGGCGAATGGCGGCGTTCGAGTCATCGCAGAGTGCGAGGATCGTGATGTCGCCTGCTGTCTCCTCCCGCCGGCGGAACCCGCCCGCGACCTCGACACGCTCGATGACGGTGCACCCGCGCAACCATTCGAGCAGCTCATCGATGATCGGTTCGGCATCGGCCAGCCGGAACCGGACAGTCGAGCGAGGGCGGTCGAGCGATCTCAGCATTGCGGCCACGGTCTTCGCGCCGAAGCCGGGTAGCTGCTCGACTGCACCCCGCTGGATCGCGGAACGAAGGTCCGTGACGGTGCGGATGCCCAGAGCATCGTACAACTTGCGTGCCCGCTTCGGACCCACGCCATCGAGCCGCATCAGGTCGCCGACGGTAGCCGGCATCTCGCGTTCCAGCTCGGTCAGCCGCTGCGCCTCGCCGGTCGTCACCAGCTCCCTGATCTGACGCGCGATTTCGCGGCCGATGCCGGGCAGAGTCGTGAGGTCGACGCGTGCCTCGACCATGGCGGCGAGCGGACGGGACAGTTCGTGCACGGTCCGCGCGGCCCTACGCCAGGCACGCACGCTGAACGGGTTCCCACCCCCGATCTCGAGCAGGTCAGCGATCTCGAGCAGCACGCGCGCAATCGTCGCATTGTCCATGGAACGTTCCATATCCGGGGTATCAGAGCGCGATCGGATGGCAACCGCAACGCGCGATCATGATGCGACGCTGGTCGGACGCTGGTCGGCGTCGTTGCCGCCGACCGGCCTGGTCACGCATATTCCGGCTGGCACACGACCGTCACCGCTGCCGCCAGCCGCCGGAAACACCGGCCGTGTCGGAGCCCGCATTGGAGGAGGCGACGATGCCAGTCCTCGACGTGCCCTACTTCGTTCAACCCACATCGATCACCTGTCAGTCCACCTGTCTGCGCATGGCCGCCGTCTATTTCGCGAACCGACTCGGCTTCCGCTACGACGCGCCGGACATCCAGTCCATATGGCAGACGATCAACACCGATGCCGGCCGGCCGTCGACTGCACGCAATGCCTACGTGAACATGGTCTGGTGGCTGGAACGGCAGTTCCCGGGCATTGCGTTCACCGTCGACACGGAAACAGACAGCCGTGTTGCGCGCCGTATCGTCGCGACATCGATCGACTCGGGCTCGCCCGTCCTGGCCAGCACGAACCACGCACGGACATCCGGTCACATCATCCTGGTCATCGGATATGAGCCCTTGACGCCTGCGGATGGAGCGGAGTTCATCTGTCACGACCCGTACGGGCGGTTCGATCCGTCGCTCGGCAGTCGGCTCTGGGGCCGGCGCCGGTTCGAAGGCGGTATGTCGATCCCGGGCGGCGAACGGGGACCCGGCCAGGCCGTACACTACAGCATTGACGGGATTCGCCGGATACGGGCGGACAAGCACTCGACCGGCACGTTCTACCTGATCCATGCGAATCAGTCGATCGCGTGATGCCTGGCAAGGAACGGCATTGACGGATTCCGACAAGAAGCTGCGCGTGCTCGTCGTCTGCTCGCAGGCGGCTCGGGGTCTCGTCGACAGGATCCTCAGCGGTTTCCATGGCAGTGCCGCCGGACATGGTCCCGTCGAGCTGATCCCATGGTACGGCAATTTCGTGAAGCGGACCCGGCCCATCTTCAGTGAGCTGGTCGAACGCATTCCACGTCACGATGGAGTGATCGCCTTCCTGACGGAACATGACGAAGCGGAATCGGACGGCGATCACAATCCGCGCGAGAACATCTACTTCGAGCTGGGCCTCGCGATCGGCAGTCTCGGTGCGGATCATGCCCTTGTGGTCCCGGTCGGCGGTGTGGAGATCGCATCGGATCTCGGAGGCGTTCTTGCGCCGGGTCTGTCCGCCGAGTTGACGGACCACGAGATCTCGATGTTCGCAGCGCAGGTCAGGACTCATTTCGCGGAGGCGTCGGAGCGTGAGCTTCCTCCGGACGTTCGTCTCATCAACCGGCCGCTGAGTCACAGCTACAATGCCGAGTTGTACGACTACCTGGCCCGCCTGTTGACGGATTCGCGCACGAAGCACTGCCTGTTCTCCGGTGAGGGATTCGACATGGCGCGGCCCGGTGCGGCCGAGCAGGCGGAAAAGCTGATCCGGGGCCTCGAAACCGCACTGGACAATGGCGCAACGATCGTCCGGGTGCACACCGGCGGTCGCACGAACCGTGACTATGCGGCACGCCTGGCCGACCTCGCGCGCAAAGCCGGGCCCAGCTTCCAGAACCGTCTGCTGCGCCGGGGCCTTCACAATGGTTCCGATCTCATCCTGATCAATCCCGACAGTGCGGAATGGAACGTCTCGGGACTGTTGTTCGCCACGTCATCATCCGAGGACGGTTCGTCGGGCAATCTGGTCGGCGGTGCGGTCTTCTTTCACGGCAACATCTCGATGGCGCAGGATTTCAGGGCGAGGTTCGACGCAATGATCGCGGATGCGGAGCGGATCGAGCCAGACGCGATCGAGGAACAGCTCGCGGGCGAGGTTCTCTACTTCGCGTACGGTCCGGACATGATCCGTGACCGTCTGCTTCGTCGTTGCCCGGGCGCGATCGTGCAGACCCGCGCATATCTGGACGGCCACAGACTGGTCTTCGCGCATACCGGCTCCGGCCGGCGCGGTGGTACCGCCACGGTGGTCGAGGATCCGGCCGCTCGCACCTGGGGCGTGGTGTGGCGGCTGCCGCGAATGGACGCGGCCGGTCTCGATGACCACGAGGATCGCGCGGTCTATGAAGCGGTCGAAACGAGCGTGACGTCCGAGGACGGGACGCCGGTGAGCTGCCGGATGTACGTTGCCTCGACACCGTCGCCGCAGCAGTTGCCCGACGACCGGCTTCTGGGCTCGTTGCTGATGGGCGCACTCGAGGCGGGACTGCCGAATGACTGGGTCCGCGAACTGCGAC
>Ga0210096_1000446_pt1 | contig 14472 bp, 14 predicted proteins | sample China_Galinas_PW_4_FD_184864 | JGI IMG/M metagenome (GOLD analysis project Ga0210096, IMG submission 184864) | Wetland microbial communities from San Francisco Bay, California, USA, that impact long-term carbon sequestration - China_Galinas_PWA_D2... | ecosystem: Environmental > Aquatic > Marine... | reverse complement strand
CGAGCGCCTCGCCACCAGCCGGGAGGTCGAGACCTTCCACCGGGTCTCCTCGTTCCTGGTCCACGATCTCAAGAACTTCGCCCACATGCTGGCGCTCATCGTGCAGAATGCGAAGGCGAATATCGGTGATCCGGAGTTCCAGCAGGACGCCATGGCCACCATCGCCGAGATCGTCGCCAAGATGCGGCGCATGACCACCAATCTGCGCGGCCTCTCGGAGGTGCAGGCACTGCAAGTTCGCGAGGTGGAGGTGATGGGCTTGCTGCGGGAGGTCCTCACGCGGCTGCCCACCTCGCCGGAGATCACCGTCGAGGGGCCGTATTGCCGCCACCCCGAGGTAGTCGTCCGAGCGGACCCGGAGGAGCTCTCCAAGGTCTTCTACAACCTGTGCAACAACGGTCGGGAGGCGATCGGGGGCAACGGTACGATCTCGGTCGCGGTGCACGACGACGGTGAGCTCGTCGATGTGGAGATCGCCGATACCGGGGAAGGGATGTCGGCGCAATTTATCGAGCGGGAGCTGTTTCGCCCGTTCCGCACGACCAAGAAGGCCGGCCTGGGTATCGGTGCCTTCCAGTCTCGCGCGATCGTCGAGGCCCACGGCGGTGAGCTGCGTGTGGAGTCGAGCATGGGGGAGGGGAGCACCTTCACCGTGCGCCTGCCCAAGCGGAGGCCGCGCGCCTGACGTTGCGCACGCCGCGCCGGGCGACCTTTCGTGTTATCCAGCCGCCAGAGACCTGTTGCTGTCGCGTGGAACTGTCAAGTATGCTGACACTTGGGTGATGGGAGTCGGCGCCGTGACTCGCTACTGGGTGTCGATGCGTACGACCGGGAGCGAATGCGAAGCGAATCCCGCGTCTGCCCGCTATCCGCGAAAAACACACCGAGGAGCCGCCTGATGAGCAAGCCGAAGATTTTGATCGTCGACGATGAAGATGCCATCCGCACCCAGATGAAATGGGCTCTCAACACCGAGTACGACGTGCTGCAGGCGGGGGAGCGGGGAGAGGCGATCAGCATCATGGGGTTGGAGGAGCCGCCCCTCGTCCTCCTCGATCTCGGCCTGCCTCCCCACACCGACAGCAGCGTGGAGGGATTCGGCATCCTGCACGAGATTCGCAGTCGCTGGCCCCTGACCAAGGTGATCGTCATCACCGGCAACGATGAGCACGAAAACGCCCTGGAGGCGATCGATCGTGGCGCCCACGACTTCTTCGCCAAACCGGTGGAGATCGCCGACCTGCAGGTGATCCTGCGGCGCAATCTGCGTACCTACCAACTCGAGCTGGAGAATTCCCGCCTGAAGGAGCGGCTGCGCGACCAGGAGGGGCTGGAGGGGGAAATTCTCGGTACCTCCCGGCCGATGATCGAGCTCATGGCGATGGTCGACAAGGTGGCGGCGTCCGAGGCGCCGGTGTTGATCACCGGCGAGAGCGGCACCGGCAAGGAGCTGGTTGCGCGCGCGCTTCACGACCGCAGCAACCGTGGGCACGGGCCGTTCGTCGCGATCAATTGCGGCGCGATCCCCGAGAACCTCCTGGAGAGCGAGCTCTTCGGCCACGAGAAGGGTGCCTTCACCGGGGCCCACGCGATGCGCAAGGGGCGCCTCGAATACGCCGATGGCGGTACCCTGCTCCTGGACGAGATCGGCGAGATGCCGCTCCACTTGCAGGTGAAGCTGCTGCGCTTCCTGCAGGAGCGGACCATCGAGCGGGTAGGGGGGCACAAGACCATCGAGGTCGACGTGCGGGTCGTCTCCGCCACCAATACGGACCTGGAAGAGGCGATCCAGGGAAAGGCGTTCCGAGAGGACCTCTACTTTCGCCTCAATACCATTCAGCTCCATATACCGCCCTTGCGGGAGCGCGGTCAGGACGCCGAGCTCATGGCCAAGGCGTTTGCCAAGCGCTACGTGCGGGAGAGCGGCACCAAGGCGGCCCTGACCCGCGAGGCGATCGACGCGATCCTCGCCTATGAGTGGCCGGGCAACGTGCGCGAGCTGGAGAACCGCATCAAACGCGCGGTCATCGTCTGCACCGACGGGCGGATCACCGCCGGCGACCTGGAGCTCGTGGAGCCGGAACGGGGGGCGACGAGCCTAGATCTCCGCGCCGCTCGCGACCGGGTGGAGCGGGAGGTGGTGATCAAGGCGCTGGAAAAGCACGGCGGGAACGTCTCCCGGGCGGCGATCGAGCTCGGTACCAGCCGGCCGACGCTGCACCACCTCCTCAACAAGCACGGGATCTCGGCCAAGGACCTCGCGTAAGCCTGCCCGCCGGCCGCGGCCGGCCCTAGCCCGTAGCGGCGGGTAGCGGGCTACCGCTCCCCGATCCGCGGGGCGAATTCCCAGCCGAGCTCCCGCAACAGGCAGAGGAGGCCGTGGTCGCTCTTCAGATGAGGCGCGGTCGAGTCGATGGTGCCCGGCGCGAAGCAGAGAACGACCTCCTCACACTCCTTGGCCTTGGCGCGGATCGTGTGGGCCATGGGTCCCCAGACCTGCCCTTGCTGCCGATCCCAGGTGATCGTGCTGTGCTCCCGGGTGACCCGGTTCGCGATCCGATAGGTAAATACAGGCATGGCTTCCCTCGCCGTCTCGACGGTCTCAGGCGACGATTAGCAATGCCGGTGCCAGCCGGGAACTCCTTGAAAAATAAGACACCACGAACCGGACCCGTGGCTACGCAGTCCGTCGGATGGGCCGCAGTCTCAGATTGCGACACCCGCGGCGAGCGAGCCGGGCGCTATTCCGTGGCAGGCGGCGCCGCCGGTACGGCGTCCAGCCGGGCCAGCCCCTCCTCGGCGCGGATCGCCGCCGTGGAGTCGGGCCAGCGACGCAAGATCTCCTCGTATCCAGTGCGGGCCTCCTCGTACTGGCCGGCCTGGTAGGCGTGATCGGCCGTCTCGATGAGCCGGTTCGCCTCGCGCTCCTGGCACGAGCAGGCCAGCAAGGCCACGCTTAGCACGATGGTGATGAGGCGCTTCACGACCGCTTGAAGGTGAGGGGTTGCGGCCGCGGCTCCGGCTTGGTCGGCGCCACGGCCGGCGCGGAGCACGACGAAAGCTCGTGTGCCATCTGCACCTCGTCCGGCCCCGCGTGGCCCGCCTCTCGCTCCCGCCGGTTCCAGCACAGATCGCATGGACACCAGTAGCGCAGGTACTCCCAGCGGAACACGCCGGCGCTGTGGCCGTCGCTGAAGTGGATGCTGAGGGCGTAGTTGCCGAACGGCTCGACCGAATCCACCGCGATGTCGGGCGCCGGTGCCGGACGCACGCGGGCCTCCCCGCCGCTCAGGCACTCGGCGCACGGGCAGCGCAGGCGGAGCTCCAGGGCTGGGTAGTCGGACTCATGGCCATCGCCCCACGCGATCGCCAGGCGCGAACCGTCCTGGTGGTGGATGACCTCGACCGGGGTATCGGTAGGATTCATGGGCCAAGGGTGCAACGGCGGCGCGCAGAGCTCAACGGCGGGGTTCTTCTTTCACCACAGAGACACAGAGGGCACAGAGACCTCCTCGTCGCTACGCTCGTGGTCCTTCGTGACGATCCGTGCAAAGAGCGCTGTGCCGTGAAACACGCCGCATACTGCGGAGGCACGACGGCACGCAACGGGAGAAGTACGAAAACCGTCTATCAACCACTCGCGTGGGTTCCTTCTGACGCCCTGTGAGGCACTCGGACGCATCGGCGGGCGCGGGGACCGATACTTCTGGCCCTCTGTGAGGATCAGCGGAAATAGCGATTGGGGCCGGAAACAGCTCGGTGCGTAGGGCGGGCTTCAGCCCGCCGAACGCCAAAACACCTTGAAAATACAGCATCGGCCGGTTGAAACCGGCCCTACGAATTGGCGCCATGTCCAGCGGAAAGACCGCAGTATCTTTATTTCTGCTGATCCTCTGCGTCCTCTGTGTCTCTGTGTGAGAAATCCTGCGCGCTGGTGGATCAATAGCCGCGGCCGCCGCCGAACGGGATCTCGCGCCGCTTGAACAGCCCGACCAGGGCGAGGCCGATGAGAAAGCCGCCGAAATGCGCGGCAAAGGCCACGCCGCTGCCCCGTGCCCCGAGCGTGCCGACGGTGGCGAACGTCTGGAGCAGGAACCACACCCCCAGCAGGATCCACGCCGGCACCCACACGATGTCCCAGATGAAACCCAGGATCAGTAAGGTCTTGACCCGCGCGTGCGGGTAGAGGGCCACGTAGGCGCCGAGCACCCCGGAGATCGCCCCGCTCGCCCCGATCATGGGCAGCCGGGACCCCTGCGAGAGGAGGATGTGGGCCGCGGCCGCCCCGACCCCGCACAGGAGATAGAACAGGGCGAAGCGCGCCCGCCCCATGGCGTCCTCGACGTTGTTACCGAAGATCCACAGGTAGAGCATGTTGCCGATCAAGTGCATCCAGCCCCCGTGGAGAAACATGGAGGTGATGAGGGTGGCCTCCACCGGGATGGGCGTCCGGTAGGGAGGGAGGTCGACGCCCTGGAGGATCTCCACCGGCGTGGCGCCGAACGCGAAGATCAGCGGTGAGCGGCCACCCCCGGTCATGAGCTCCACGAACCACACCGCGACACAGGTCGCGAAGATCGCGTACGTAACGATCGGCATCCGCTCGGTGGGGATGCTATCGGCGAGGGGGAACATTTTTTAGCGGTCAGCGGTCAGCTATTAGCTCTTGCCGGTTAGCAATTCGCGAACAGCGGCGACCGTAGGGGAGGGGTTTATCCCCTCCCGTGCCGCGGGCCCCTGCGATGCGGGCGGGGGTAAACCCCGCCCCTACGTCAGTGGTACCGTTAGCGGCGGGCGACACCGTCGGCATATGCCGCGCGAACAAGCCAATAGCGGATTGCTGAAAGCTGACAGCGACTCAATACCGCTTGTGCAGCCGCATAGGCGAGGTCATCACATTGTTCGGCAGGCGCCGATCCTGGATCGAATAGGCCCGCCGCCGGTCACCGAGGGAGAAGATGTACATCTCCGAGAACAGCCCGAGGCCGATGAACATCAGGCCACCGACGATCAGGATCAACCCCATCACCAGCAGGGTACTCCACGGCCCGACGCTGCCGGCGCGCGCGATCTGGGTGACGGCGGTGGCCTCGGTCGCCACACCGAGGAGGGTGAAGCCGAGACCGGCAGCCCCGAAGAAGTGGTTCGGGGTGTGCAGATATCGGAGGAAGAAGCTAATCGTGATGAGGTCGAAGAGGCCGCGGAAGAGCCGGCCGAAACCGTACTTTGAGGTCCCGTAGAGGCGCGCGCGGTGTTTTACCGGCACCTCCCCGATGCGAAAGTGCTTCCATGTCGCCAGGGCCGGAATCCAGCGGTGGAACTGGCCGTAGAGATCAAGCTCCTCCACCAGCTCCCGGCGGTATGCCTTGAATCCGCAATTGCAGTCGTGCAGTTCCACCCCGGTCAGGCGGCGGGCGAGGAAGTTGTAGATCTTGGAGCAGAAGATCTTGCTCTTCGGGTCTTTCCGCTCCTGCTTCCAGCCCGACACGAGGTCGTAGCCCTCATCGAGGCGGGCGAGTAGCCGGGGGATCTCCCGTGGATCGTCCTGGAGATCCGAATCGAGGGTGATGATGACTCGCCCCCGGCTGTGCTGAAAGCCGGCAGCCAGGGCCGCGGCCTTGCCGAAGTTACCGCGCAGGCGGATCAAGCCGATGCATGGGTCGCGCTCGGTCCAGCGCTCGACCAGTTCCGGGGAGCCGTCGGTGCTACCGTCGTCCACGAACAGTACTTCGCTGCGCAGCTCTAGCCCGGCGAGCACCGCGCACAGCTCCTCGTAGAGCTGGGGTAGCGATTCGCATTCATCTTTCACCGGGACCACGATCGATAGATCTGCACCCCAATCCTCGATGGTGCGACTCTCGTTTGCATCGGCCAACAGATGTTCGGGATTTTTCATGGCGCGCGGGAGTGTAGGGAAAATTCGGCAGAATCAAAATGGTTGTCGCAGAATTTCGTCGTAGTGCACGCTCCCGGAGACGATCGTAACCGGCGCGGTGGATCGTCACGGGAGAGGACTTACAGTAGCCTCAGGGTGGGTGCGCCGGGTTGACAGGGGATGGCAGGGCTTCTTAAGTTGTTCGCGGAAATATCGAAACTGGTTGCCTCCATTGACTTTTTTTGATTCTCCTCTGCGTCTCGGTGTCCTGGCCTCGGGCCGAGGATCGAACTTTGCAGCGATCCTGGACGCGATCGAGGCCGACGGGTTACCCGCCACGGTCGTGATCGTGGTCTCCGACCGTCCGGATGCCTTGGCCCTGGAGCGGGCGCGGCTGCACGGCATCGCGACTGCGGTGGTGGTGCCACGTGACTATCCGGATCGGCAAGCATTTGATGTTGCAGTGGTAGAGCGATTGCAGACGGCGGGGGTTCAGCTCGTCGTTCTGGCGGGATTCATGCGCCTGGTCACGCCGGCATTCTTGGCGGCGTTTCCCGGCCAAGTGCTCAACATCCATCCGGCCCTCCTGCCGTCGTTTCCCGGTCTCCATGCCCAGCGGCAGGCGATCGAGTACGGGGTGAGGATCTCCGGCTGCACGGTACACGTGGTCGACGAGGGCGTGGACACCGGCCCGATCCTGCTGCAGCGTGCGGTGGAGGTTCACGACGGCGACGACGAGGAGAGCCTCGCCGCCCGCATCCTGGTCGAGGAGCACAAGGCCTATCCGGAGGCGATCCGGCGGATCGCGACGGGGGAGATCCGGATTCCCGGTCTGGCACCGACTCCCAGGCAGGAGCACGTCGCGTGAGTTCGCCGAGACCCCACGACTGGCAGCCTGACGCACCTCCGCTGGCCGTGCCCTGCCACGTCCCGCTCCCCGGGGCGCCAATCCTGGTGAGCGCCTGCCTCGTCGGCATCCCGTGCCGTTACGACGGCACCTCGCAGCCCATTCCCGGCTACCTGGCCCACACCATCGCCGGAGAGCTGATCCCGGTCTGTCCGGAGATGCTCGGCGGACTGAGCGCCCCGCGCTGTCCGGCGCAGATCGAGGCCGGGGACGGCTACCAGGTGATTGCGGGGTGCAGCCGGGTGATCGACGAGCGCGGCCACAACGTGACCGATGCGTTCCTCGACGGGGCCGACGCGGCCCTGCGCATCGCCAGGGAGGCAGGGGCCGTCCAGGCGATCTTCAAGGAGCGTTCGCCTTCGTGCGCCTGCTGTCGTCTGCACCGCGGGGGTGCCCTCGTTCCGGGGGTGGGAGTGACCACCGCCCTGCTGCGCATGCACGGCATCCGGGTGCTCTCCGAGATCCAGGGGTTCGCCGGCCTGCGGGAGCGGGTAGCGTAGGATGCCGTGCGCGGCACGCGCCGCGTGGGGCTACCCGGGTCCGGTCGTCTAGCCTGTTGCATGGAGCCCCAGCCGGCATCATTCACCGTGACTCTGCTGCGCCCTTGTAACGATCGCGGGTGAGGGATGCGGGCTAGGGCAATGCGGTCTCGCGACTTGCTCCAGGCGATCGGCCTGATCAGCTCCGCGACCCTCGTCTCCCGGGTCCTCGGCTACCTGCGTGACATGCTCATCGCCCATTATCTCGGCGCGGGCTGGGCGGCCGACGCCTTCTTCGTGGCGCACCGCATCCCCAACTTCCTGCGCCGTCTGTTCGGTGAGGGGACCCTTACGGCGGCCTTCGTCCCGGTGCTCGCCGAGCAGCTCGCCACCCAGGATGCTGCGGTGGCGCGGCGACTCATCGCGCGGCTCGGCGGCCTGTTGCTGGTGATGTCGACCGTGCTCACCGCCCTCGGGATCGCCGCCGCGCCGTGGCTGGTGCGCATCATGGCCCCGGGATTCGTGCGCGAGGCGGAGAAGTTCGCCCTGGCGGTGACGCTCACCCGGGTGATGTTCCCGTTCGCCCTGTTCCTCGCCCTCGCGGCCCTGGCCATGGGGATTCTCCAGACCCACCAGCGGTTTCTCTGGCCGGCCCTGGCGCCGGCGGCCTACAATCTGTGCATCATCGTGACCACGGTGACGGTGGTGGATCGGTGGCTCACGCCGGTCTACGCCTTGGCCGTCGGCGTGGTGGTCGGCGGATTGGCACAGCTTCTCATCCAGCTCCCGGCGGTGCGCGCCCTCGGGTACCCCATCCGCCTCGCCTGGCGACCCGGCGACCGCACGGTGCTGCGGGTCGTGCGGCTGATGGGGCCGGGAATCCTCGCCTTGGCGATCCTGCAAGTGAACATCCTGATCTCGACGCTGCTCGCCTCGTTCCTTCCCGAGGGAGCGGTGTCCTATCTCTACTATGCCGACCGCATCATGGAGTTCCCCCTCGGTCTATTCGGGATCAGCATCGCCACCGCCAGCCTGCCGGGCCTCGCCGACTTCGCGGCCCGCGGGGATCGCGACGGATTCGTGCGTGGGGTCCGCCACGCTTTGCAGCTCGTCTTCCTGGTGATGGTGCCCGCGGCGGTCGGCATGGCGGTCCTCGCCGACCCCATCATCACCCTCCTCTTCCAGACCGGCGCCTTCCAGCCGGACGACGTGCAGGGTACCCGGGTCGCCCTCTACGCCTTCGCCGCCGGCGTGTGGGCGTACGCCACGGTCAAGGTGGTGGTCCAGGCCTTCTACGCCCAGCAGGACACCGCCACCCCGATGCGCACCGGTGCCGCGGCGGTGTTGGTCAACATCATCCTCAGCCTGGCGCTGATGGGACCGCTGCGCCATGCGGGGTTGGCCCTCGCCACCAGCCTGGCTGCGATCTTCCAGTTTGGCCTCCTCATCTACCTCCTGCGGCGTAAGGTGGGCTTGATGGGGGGACGGTCGATCGTCGCGACCGGCGGCCGTGCCCTCGTCGCGAGTAGCGTGATGGGTCTGGCCGGGGCCGCCGCGCACCGCTGGTGGGGAGGCTCACTGGGTGGCGCCCGCCTGGACTCGCTGGTCGAGCTGGCGGTGGTGATCCCGGCCGCGATCGTGGTCTACGCCGTCGCCCTGCTCCTCCTGCGGGGGGAGGAGGCACGCTGGGTTGTGCGCGGTATGCGGCGTATCCTGCCGTCGGCGATGCGGGGTTAGGAGCGCCTATGACTCGACCAAGATCAAGACCATCGGCAGCCAACCGAGGCGGGGGCAGGCTCTCCCCGGCGGTGGCCGTCGCGCTCCTCGGGGCCGTGGTCGCGGCGGCGATCGCGGTGGTCTGGCTGTGGCCGGAACCGGGAGGGCGGCCGGCTGCCAACGGCCCGATGACGCCGGCGGTCGAGCCCTCCGAGGCGCCCGCGGTGGCGCCGCCTGAGGAGGTCGCCGGCCCGCGGGTCGCCATCGTCATCGACGATCTCGGCCAGCACATGGAGCCAGTGGAGCGGCTGCTCGCCATGGGTGAGGCCTTTACCTTCTCGGTGCTGCCCTATCTGCCCCACTCCCAGGAGGCCGCCGATCTCGCCTATGGTGCCGGCGAGGAGGTTCTCCTCCACCTCCCCATGGAACCTCAGGGCTACCCCAAGGCCGACCCTGGCGAGGGCGCCCTGTTCGTGGACCTGCCGGAGGCGGAGCTGGCGCGTCGTCTGGACGACGCCCTCCACGCCGTGCCGCACATCGACGGGGTGAATAACCACATGGGTTCGCGTTTCACGGAGGATCCGGCGGGGATGGCGGTAGTGATGGACGGGGTGCGCCGTGCCAACCTGTTCTTTCTCGACAGCCGCACCACGCCCAACTCCGTGGCCGAGATGGCGGCGGCGGAGATGGGCGTGCCGTTCGCGGGCCGGGATATCTTCCTCGACAACGACCGCAGCGAGGCGGCGGTGGCAGGGCAGATCGACCGGCTCATCGCCCACGCGGTCGAGGCCGGCACCGCCATCGCCATCGGCCACCCCCATCCCGAGACCCTGGCGGCCCTGGAAGAGGGGCTGCCGCGCCTGCGGGCGGCGGGGGTGACCATCGTGCGCCTCTCCCAGCTCGTCCTTTTGCAGGACGGGGAGATGTGATGTGCTAGCACCGACGGGTAGAAATCCCTGAACAAATAGGACGCGAAGTCGCAAAGACGCAGAGGCCCCACGTTTTTTCACCACGAAGGACACGAAGACGTAGACGTGTTGCTCCCTTCGTGTGCTTCGTGTCCTTCGTGGTTACAAAGAACTCAAATGCGGCGAGAAACGGATTTGAGCCTTTCCAACGGGGTAGTCGCCTGCCATTTGGCACCCCCATCGTCACGAGGCTGCCGTGCGTAGATTCTTCATCACCATCGCCGCGTTAATCACCTTCGGCGCCCTGTTCGCACCGAGTAGCAGTGCGGCCAAGGGGGACGACCTGGGGCGGATGCGCAAGTTCCTCACCGGCCTTCAGAGCCTGCAGGGGCAGTTCGTCCAGCACAGCCTCAATCGCGCGGTCGGCGAGGATCGCGAGGCGGCCGGCGAGGTGTGGATCGAGCGTCCGGACCGGGTGCGCTGGCACTTCAAGTCGCCCTCGGAGCAAGACGTGTTGATCAACGGTGGTGAGATGTGGGTGTACTCGCCGGAGCTGGAGCAGGTGGTGGTGCGTCGCCTCGCTCCCGGCGACCTGGAGCGCACGCCGCTTGCCTTCCTGGCCGGGGTGGCGGCCCTGGACGACCTGTACGAGATGAAGGAGCTGCCGCCGCGGGGCCACGAGGAGGAGATTCAGCTTCTCCTCACCCCCAAGAAGGAAGGGGGCACCTTCCAGAGCGTGTCGTTGCGCCTCTTGCGGGAGGGCATGGTCCTGGCCGGTCTGGAGATCGTGGATCAGGTGGGCAACCTCACTTCGATCACCTTTCACGGCCTGAAGACCAACCAGCCGGTCGACCCGGCCCACTTCGTTCTCAGCCTGCCGCCGGGCACCCAGCGCATCGAGCAGCCCTCCGGGGGTAGTAGGCAGTAGTGTAGGAGCGGGCTTGCCCGCGAACCCACACCGACCACCCGCTTGAGCCGTTCGCGAGCAAGCTCGCTCCTACAGGAGGCGGCAGCCACCATTCGCGGACATTCCGGATGAACCCATGACGAGAGTCCAGGTCCCAATAACGCGTTTGCCTGCCACCCTCCTCCCACTGGTATGGACGTATTGAAATGGTCGGCTCACCTCCAAAGTCCCCATCCACGACCCCGACCACCGTCGGTTTCATCTCCCTCGGCTGCCCGAAGAACCTGGCGGACTCGGAGGTGGCCCTCGGGCTGACGGCCCAGGCCGGCTTCACCCTCACCCGGGAGCCGGAGGAGGCCGACCTCCTGGTGGTCAATACCTGCGGCTTTCTGGAGAGCGCCCGCCAGGAGTCGGTCGACACCATCCTGGAGATGGCGGGCTACAAGGAGCGCGGCCGCTGCCGCGGCCTGGTGGTGACCGGCTGCCTCGGCCAGCGCTACGGCGTCGAGCTGCTGGAGGCCTTGCCGGAGGTGGACGTGGTGCTGGGCTCCGCCGACTACCAGCGGCTGCCCGAGGTGCTGCGCGGGTTGGTCGCGGGGCGCCAGGGACGCGAGGCGACCGTCGGCGTGCCCGACCACCTCTATACCGCCGACCTGCCGCGCCTCTCCCTCACCGCACCCCACATGGCGTACCTGAAGATCGGCGAGGGGTGCGACAATGCATGCACTTTCTGCTCCATCCCCCTGATGCGCGGCGGCTTCGTCAGCCGGCCGATCGCCGACCTGCTGCGCGAGGCCGAGGCCATGGCGGCGCGCGGCGTGCAGGAGGTGGTGCTGATCTCCCAGGACACCACCGCCTACGGGTGCGATCGCGGGTCCGACGGCGAGGACCTCGCGGCTCTGCTCCGTGCCCTCGATCGCCAGGGGGCGATCCCGTGGATTCGTCTCCTCTACGCCTATCCCGGCAGCGTCAACGACGACCTCATCGACGCCCTGGCCACCTGCGAGCGCGTGGTGCCCTACCTCGACATGCCGCTCCAGCACATCAGCGACGAGGTGCTGCGGCGGATGAATCGGCGCGGCAAATCCCAGGCGATCCGCGCCACCCTCGCCGCCCTGCGGCGGGCGGTACCGGAGATGGCCCTGCGCACCACCTTCATTCTCGGCTTCCCGGGGGAGACCGAGAGCCACTTCAAGGAGCTGTGCGAGTTCGTCGCGGAGGTCGGCTTCGACTGGCTGGGGGGATTCCCCTACTCGGAGGAGGAGGGGACCGCCGCGGTGGGGTTTGCCGGTGCGGTGGCGGCGGAGTTGGCGCAGGAGCGGCTGGACCGTCTCATGGCCTTGCAAAGGCAGATCTCCCGCCAGCGGCTGCAGGACCGTGTCGGCCGCCGCGAACGGGTGCTGATCGACGGCCTGTCGCGGGAGACGGACCTGCTCCTCGCAGGACGCACCGCACGCATGGCACCGGAGATCGACGGCGTGGTGTACATCAACGACGGCGTCGACGATGCCGCCCCGCCCATCGGCCGCTTCGTCGAGGTGGAGATCACCGAGGCCCACGACTACGACCTCGTGGGCCGCGTGGTCGGCGGCGAGGAGGACGCGTGACGCAGGCCACCCGCCAGCCACCCTGTCCGATCTGCGGCGCCGCGGTCCAGTGGGCGGATAACCCGGACCGCCCGTTCTGCAGCGAGCGTTGCCGCCTCATCGATCTGGCGCGCTGGGCCGACGGCACCTACGCCGTACCGGGCCCCCCGGCGCTCCAGACCGTGGACGATCCAGAAGAAACGTAGGCCGGGCTTTGCCCGGCATGGCGGACAGAGCCCGCCCTAGTTCCTGCCGGCGGAGAGTGAAGACCTGATCGTTTCCGCCAAGACGCTGCGGCGCGGAGGTTGTGCGCGACGAAGGGCACGCGCCCTTACGTCTTCGCGGCCTTCGTGGCCTTCGTGGTTAGAACGAGATCCGCCACGAACCTGCTGCAGGCCGCCCTACGGCCACAGCCGCTCTTTGTAGTTGAGGGCCTTGCGGGCGTCGTCGATCGCCTCGCGGACGGTGTCCGGGGCGGTGCCGCCGAGCGCGTGGCGGGCGGCGACCGAGGCCGCCACGGTGAGCTGCTGTAGCAAGGCCGGGTCGGCGGCCGGGGCCAGGTCTGTGAGGTCCTCCGCCTGCAAGTCGGCGAGCTGGCAGCCATGGGATTCGGCCAGGGCCACCAGCTTGCCCACCACCTCGTGGGCATCGCGGAACGGCAGGCCGGCGCGCACCAGGCCGTCGGCGAGGTCGGTGGCCGTGGCGAACCCCTGGCCCGCCAGCTCGGCCGCCCGCTCCCGGTGCACGGTCAGGCCGGCGATCATGGCGGTGAAGACCTTGAGGCACCCCTGCACCGTGTCCACCGCGTCGAACAGGGGCTCCTTGTCCTCCTGCATGTCCTTGTTGTACGAGAGCGGCAGCCCTTTCATCAGGGTGAGCAGCGCGGTCAGGTCACCGAACACCCGGCCCGATTTGCCGCGGATCAGCTCCGGCACGTCCGGGTTGCGTTTCTGGGGCATGATCGACGAACCGGTGCAGTAGCCTTCCGGGAGGCGCACCAGGGAGAAGGGCGCGGATGACCACAGCACCAGCTCCTCGGCGAAGCGCGACAGGTGGACCATGATCAGGCCCGCGGCCGCGGTGAATTCGATGGCGAAGTCGCGGTCGCTCACCCCATCCAGCGAGTTGCGGCACACCCCGTCGAAGCCCAGCTCCCGCGCCACCGAGAGGCGGTCGATCGGGAAGGTGGTGCCAGCCAGGGCACCAGAGCCGAGGGGCAATTGGTTGATCCGCGGGTAACCGTCGGCCAGGCGCGCCTGGTCGCGTTCCAGCATCTCGTAGTAGGCCATCAGGTGGTGGGCGAAGAGCACCGGCTGGGCGGTCTGGAGATGGGTGAAGCCGGGGAAGAGGACGTCGAGGTGGGCGGCCGCCTGGTCGACCAGGACCTTCTGCAGGGCGACGATCTGCTTGGAGATCGCCACCACCTCCCCGCGCAGGTAGAGGCGCAGGTCGGTCGCTACCTGGTCGTTGCGCGAGCGCGCCGTGTGCAGCTTGCCGCCGATCGCGCCGACCTTCTCGATGAGCCGCGCCTCCACGTTCATGTGGATGTCTTCCAGGGCCTCGGAGAAGGTGAAGGTCCCGGCCTCGATCTCGCCGCGGATCTCCTCCAGGGCGGCGATGATCTGGTCGACCTCCGCCTGCGGCACGATCCTCTGGCGGCCGAGCATGCGCGCGTGGGCGATGGAGCCGGCGATGTCATGGGGCGCCAGGCGCTGCTCGAAGGCGATCGAGGCGGACCAGTGCTCGACGAACCGGTCCGTCGGCTCGGCAAACCGGCCGCCCCAGGGTTTCTTCGGGGGATCGTTGGGCATGGTGAGCTTAGAAAGGTGGTGAGGGCGCGCTGATCTCCCCCTCCCTCCGGGAGGGGGTTGGGGGGGGAGGCAACACAACAAGTTCTCCGCGTAGCGGAGGTCCCATCGGCCCCCCTCCCTCCGGGAGGGGCGGGGGGAGGGCGGTCGGTACCAACCGCCGGTTGGTCATACTACCAGACAGTGCGCCAGATCCATCCTCCCTCCCCCAGTCCCCCTCCCGGGGGGAGGGGGATTCAAGGTCACTCCTTCGGGGTGGATTGCTGAGCGGCCGCGCGGATGCGCA
>Ga0210096_1000445_pt1 | contig 14474 bp, 15 predicted proteins | sample China_Galinas_PW_4_FD_184864 | JGI IMG/M metagenome (GOLD analysis project Ga0210096, IMG submission 184864) | Wetland microbial communities from San Francisco Bay, California, USA, that impact long-term carbon sequestration - China_Galinas_PWA_D2... | ecosystem: Environmental > Aquatic > Marine... | reverse complement strand
CCCGCCGCAGTGGGTATAGCCGCACCCCAGGTAGGCCACTTCCAGCGTATCGTCATCGTGGACTGCTCACTCACCCGCAAGCCTGTGCCTAATCATGGTCATCTGGTACTGGTGAATCCGGAGATCGCCGACTGGGACGGCTTCGAGTTGGGACGGGAAGGCTGCCTCTCGGTGCCCGACTACACGGGCACCGTGATACGCGCCGAGCGGATCAAGCTGCACGCCCGCGACCTATGGGGCAACCGACTCGAGCTTGCCATGGAAGGCTTCGAAGCCCGGGCGCTGCAGCATGAAGTGGATCATCTGGACGGCACCCTGTTCATCGACCGAGTTGTGAGCAGGCGCACGGACCTCTTTCGACGGAAGGTGTACCAACCTGAGGGGGGGCCACAGGAATCGCCGCGCCGGACCTGACTGTGTGCCCAAAGTCACCCGCATGGATATGCTGACCGCTGTACTATGGACCGGCGTGGTCGTCTCGGCCAGCTTGTTCTTTGTCAGCCTCCGCCGGGCTCTGATCCGCGCGAACCTCACCGACTGGGGGACCCCATGGCTCAATCTTCTGGACGGTCTCAACCGCTTGTTCTGTCGCTACTATCATGATCTCCAAACCAATCCGTTACCGATCCCGTCAGACGGTCCCGCCGTGGTGGTCGCGAACCACGTTTCCGGTCTTGACCCTCTGGTGCTAATTGCTGCTAGTCGACGTCCGCTTCGGTTTCTTATCGCGCGGGAGCAATATCGGAGGCCCGGACTGACGTGGTTGTTCAAGGCGGTGGGTTGCATTCCAGTCGATCGGCAGGGGCGCCCCGACCGCGCTCTGCGTGAGGCCTTGAGGCGCCTTCGAAAAGGCGAGGTTGTGGCGGTATTTCCTTACGGAAGGATACAGCTACCGCGAGACGTTGGGATAAGCCTAAGGCCGGGTGCACTATTGCTCGCACGCCGCTCTCTAGCGCCACTGATCGCCGTTCGTATCGATGGAGTGTCGGGTGCTGGCAAAGTAGTCTTGGCGATTTTTTTCCGAAGCAGGGTCTCCCTTCAGGCTTGGGAGCTGTTTTGTCTGCCCGAGTTATCGAATTCGGATATCGAATCGCGACTAGATTCGATGCTTAGAGGTCCTGATTGCGCTTGATGAACCTCGAGAAAGCGGCTCGGACGGTCCGCCAACGTCGCGTTGTTTGCGACGAAATGCCATGTGTGAAACACGTATTCGAGAGCAAATCCGACAGCAAGAGGTGGTGGGAGTGCATCAATACCGACAAGGTCGACGTCAAACCGTCTGCGAAACGTGGGACAAGGGGCTGACCCTCGTTCGATCCAGCGCATTCACCCGGTTATACGGATGGCTCATCTTGTTGGGCGGGGGGCTCTATCAGATGTTGCACCCTATCGCGATGGGTGATACCGATATGTGGTATCACCTTAGCGATGGCCGATACATTCTGACTCACGGTGAATTTCCAAGAACAGCCTTCTTTTCTTTTATTGACCCTCCGTTTGAGCTCAACAGCCACTGGTGGCTGTTTCAGCCAGCTCTTGCAAAATTGTATAGCGTATCCGGCTACTACGGACTGATCTGTTTGCGGGCCACTTTGTTTATTCTTATAGCCTACGTGTTGTTCCGGATATTTACTTTCAAGCTCAGGCAGGATTCCAACAGGGTTTTTGCGCTCGTCGCATTCTCCGTTTTTCTCCTGATCATGGAGGCTCGTGCGGATCAAGTTCGTCCGCACCTGTTTTCGTACCTATTTATCCTCGTTTTTGTCTATATTCTTGAGCACAAACCTCGATGGGCGATGGTTTTGCCGTTCCTTACCGTTGTCTGGGTGAATCTCCATGGCATAGAATGGGTAGTCGGTGCCTTGGTTGTGGGTGGCTATTTCTTGGAGTACGCGATTCGTAGGAGCGTCGGGACACTCGATCCGGAGAGGTCGTCGCGCCTATATCCAGTGTGGCTCGTGGGCTGTGCACTCACGATGTTCGTCAACCCGGACGGGGCGTCACTCCTGGTTTCGCCTTTTGTAGCGGCTCCAGACGGTACGATGTTTATTAATGAGTTGCAGTCGGTGAGTTCATCACATTTTTCGGTCTTCTCCATCAATCTTATCTCTCCGCGAGATCTGACTGTTGTTTCAATTGCATTCATACTTGTCCTCTTTTCATTTTTCCAGCTCTTGCTCGCGGGCCGTCTCAGGCTGCCCCACGTGGTTATGGCTGTTGGAGGCTTGATTTTGCTGGGCCGTGGCGTTAGATTCTTTCAGGAATGGGCTTGTCTCTCGGCGCCGCTCGTTGCGCACATGGCGCAGACTACAACGAATCGGGAAAGGGGTGCTGCGCGAAGCCCGTGGAGCGGCATGATCGCATTATTTTCGTCCATTATCTTGATCGCTCCGATCCATCTATTCTTGACCAAGCATCGGCCATTCGACAATTACCCGCTAGACTGGAATGGACTGCCAGTCGGGGTGTCGAGCTTTTTGATCCAGACGGGCGCCGCGGGCAACGTGTTTGCTACCCCAGTTACAGGGGGATACCTCCAGTGGGCGTTGTCTCCCAAACTCAAGATTTTCAATGACATGAGGATGAACAGCGAGAACTTTTACGCAATGACGCCTTCTGTGAGTAGACATGCGCTTAGGAGAATGGTGGATCGCTACGATATACAGTATCTCATGGTGTCTTTGTCGAACCCGATTATTCAGGACAACTTGACCTCATTCGATGAATTTATCCCGGTGTTCTTCGATGACGTCGCTATATTGTACGCCAACAGAAAGCTGGTGCCGGAGGTGGCGGATGCCCATGAGTTGAAAGCCGTTGACCCCTCTAACTTACTTCAAGGAAACGGTTCGCTGGAAGAGAGATTGGCGGAGCTTCGGCGAGTAGATGCTGTCTATCAAAAAGGCCGTAGAGTTCTGCACGCGTTGACTCTCTTGCTGTTTAGCGAGGGTCGATATAACGAAGCGGAAGTGTATGCTCGACGATTCATGGATAACTATCCGGCAAATCCTAATTCGGCGTATCTTATGGGCGACATCTACGAGAATACAGAGCGCGAGGAGCAGGCTATTGAATACTATAGGGTGGCGCTGCGGCATGCGAGCGAGCGTTTCAAGGGTATTGTTGAACGACATATCGGGCGTTGCTATTACGCTATGAGGGATTTTGACCATGCGTATGATACGTTCGACAGCGCTATTAATCCCTACAAATATTTGGAAGAGCCTGAAGATTTGTATCAGTATGCCTACTCCGCGGTTGTGGTTGGTGATCTCGATCGGGCCGAAAGAACTCTGGAACAGCTGTTGTTCTATGTGGATCCGGGCAATACAATCCTGATTGAGGACTCACGCGCACTTCTTTATGAGGTGCGCAGTGGCAGTTTGAGCGCGCCTGGGATTACTGATTGGCTAAAGAGTATGTTGTGAGCTCAAACTGATTTCAAGCGATTTTTCAGCACAACAATAAGCGAACGGCGGTATGCCTTCGAGATTTTTGATCCCGCCACGGGAAAAAAGCGTTCCATAAGGATGCGGGTCCAGGAGCCGACGCAGGGACGATGCAAGCGCACCCGCCTCGCCGTCAAGGTATTGCCGGGCGCGATGCGGAGCCGGTGTAGAGCTTTCGATGAAGCGTAGCGCCAGAGACGCAGAGCGAACCGTAGCCCAAAGGCTGTCGCCGAGCGCACTGATTTTCGGGCCTGGAATGTCCCAAAATATAGCGCAAGCACAGCGACGCACCCGGAGCCCCTGGCGGCATTCGACTGCGCTTATCCGGTACAAAAGGTCAACGAGTGCGCCCACCGCTTCCTGCGCGAATACGACTACGCCGGCTCGGAGCTGATCTATTGCGACCCGCCCTAGCTGATCGAGACACGCACCTCGAAGCGGCGCTAAGGCGGGGCTGGTGGAGAAGCTACCCCAGGCCTAGCTCATTGTCATACTCCTCGCACAGCGCGAGGACACGCGCATCCGGCTTGAACAGACAGACCAGCGCATCGCCGAGCTGAGCGAGCAGCTCGCCAAGCTGCAAGGCGAGGTCGACGAGGAACGGGTCGGGCAGAAGATCAAGGACATCAACACGCACGTCAACCAACCGACCTCCAAGCAGCCGGAATGGGACAAGGACGGCAACCCCAAGCCGAAGACCAAGCGCCCACGGGACAAGAAGACCGGCAAACCGAAAAAGCGCAAGAAGCCAGCCGGCTGAGCGGCATCCTGCAGCCGGTGTATGAGGAGATCTTAAACGACGTCAAGCAGGGGACGAAGATCTGGGCCGACGAGACCGGCTGGCGGCTCAAAGGCAAGCTGTGGTGGCTATGGATCTTCGCCAATGAGCGCAGCGCCTACAATTGGCCGGACAGGACACGCGGGGGGCCGGTGGTGGAGCGCCTGCTGGGTGAGGTGTTCTTCGGCATCCTGATCGTGGACGGCTGGCACGCCTACACCAAGATCGTCTGTGCCCGGCAAACCTGCATGGCGTACGTCTTGTCTTTCGCAAGATACGCGCCTTCATCGACGCGTTTCCCCAAGATAGCGCATTTCCCAGGAAATATGGCCCGAAGGTGACAAGAATGGGATATGAAAACTGCCCTCATGAAGATCGTTGCTCAGTATTTCCGTCCGGAGTTCAGCAACCGCGTGGACAAGGTGGTGGTGTTCCATCCCTTGGTCAAAAAGCCGTTCCGGCGTATCGCCGATATCGAGATTAGCTTCCTTCGCAAGCGAGTGGCCGAGCGAGACATGTTTCTGCAGGTGACCGCGGCGGCCCTCGATCGCCTCGGTGAGCCCGGATTCGGCCCCGTTTACGGAGCCCGACCTCTCTGGAGAACGCTCCGCGAGCAGTTGGAAAGCCCCCTCGCTCAAGAGATTTTATCGGGGCCCTTCGGGCCGGGAGATACCGTCCTGACTGACCCAGACGCCGAGCGGCTAATCTGTCGGCCGACCTCGTCGGCGCGGCAAACTGGTTGCAAAGCGCGGGCGCCGAGTTGCCGCTCCGCCGCGTAAGCCAGCGCGGAAAGCAAGAAGGTCACAAGCAAGGACGCGAACATCAGAATTCGATGGGTGACAGCGAACAATCCTGCCGACTCGAGGCTCGTCCCGGTCAATACGAGAAGTCCGACCCAGCTCCACTCGGAGATCCCAAGGCTGCCAGGGGTTAAGGCCACAATTAAGGCTAGTTGCACCAGCGGCACAATCATTACAATATCGGAAGGAGCGATATCGAGACCCACAGCGCAGCTGACGAGAACGGCGCGGGCAACGTGCGCCGTGTACCGCGCTACGGCCAAAACAAATATCTTCAAAAGAAAGCGGTTCTCAAAAAGGTTAAGCTTTCTACCAGAAGCGAGTAGGCGACCCACTGGTCGAAGAAAAAGAATGTCCGCTCCGAGGATATCGAGCCAGCGCTGAATCAATCCGACGAGTCTGCTTCCTGCTATCCCGAGCGTCAAGGCGGTCAACACGACGACGGCCAATGCTGTTGCGAGCCATGCGTGAAGTCCGGCATCGTTCACGAGGCAACATACGCTGGCTGGAACGAGAAGGGCCGGCACGACGAGATCGAACCCCTGCTCGTAAACTGAGGAGATCGCGCCTTTCAGGCCCGAGTCTCCGTAATGGAGCTTGACGGCTGCGCCGCGCGCGGCCGCCGAGCTCAGATGGGCAGGAAGCACTTGACTTAGGACTGCGCCGACGCTGCTGTAGAAGAAAAAGAAGCCTGCTCCTGCCTGGGAAGATGAACGAGGGAGCATTTTTTCGCTTACCATCCGCCATTTCGCCGCCCCGACCAGCATCTGCAGAGTGCTGGCGAGCACGATTCCGGTGAGGAGCGTCGGCCCGATGTTTAACAACACCTCGAGCGTTTGCTCGGTTGAGAAATCGGTCTGATGCCAGAGCAGCGACAGCAGGACAACCGTGAGGCCAACGGAGCTACTGATGGTGGCGACGCGCCGTATGACAACGGGTGAGGGGACTAGCGTCATCGGTAGAATAGCGCAAAAATCTCTAGGTGGGGAGTATTAGCGCATCGGCCAAAACGTCGGCTAGGCTTGAAGCGGTTGGCGGCCCGATAGTAATGAGCTCCTAAGCTGCAAAAGAGGTCCGCCGACAACTGCACGCCATCCGCTGGCAAGCTGGAACAAGGAATGAGCCAGTAACGGGCGTACAATGCTAGAGTGCCAGCCGGATTAGCGGGCCGCTGACCGTTCGGAAAATGCCCAGCGGCAGACGCTTTAGAATGACGTTCCCAGCTCTAACAATATAACTGTCGTCTCGAAGGCAGGATGTGGCGATTTCGCGGCTGCTATAAAAATACAGCGGGTGCGTAACACCGCCCCAGTGCTCTTTGTACGCGCTTAACTGCGGCTGGTTGACACTGGATGGGCCAAAATCGATCGCTGTCATGCCATGGAGATGTGCGTGGCGGATGGCGGTCCACATCGTGAGTTGGTTAACCCCAAGTCGAAGCATCGAGCGATCAGTAACGGAGGCCCCGTACCCATAGATGGCGCGGCGTCGATCGTATAGGAAGATAACTCCTGCCACGGGCTGTCCCTTCAAGTGAGCCATGAAAAGGCGGCAGGATTGCACTTTGGCCAGGTTGGCCCAAAGGGCGTGGAAGAACCGGTTAGGATAAGTGGGTACTCCCTGGCTCCGTCGGGTCACTGCCTGCAATTTCGCGTAGCTCTCATAAGCCTGTGCGGTCGTGAGTTCGATTACTTCAATCCCGGATTCCTGTGCTTTTCTGATCTTCCTGCGTATGTGATTCTTGTGGAATTTCTGAAAAAGGTCCTCCTCGTGATCAATGAGCGTAAGGTCCAGTGTAGTAGAGTTCAGGGAGCTGTTCGCGACCAGGTCGGGGTGATTAGCCTCGGCGTGAATCTCAATAGGATGGCATTTCGAGGAGAGAATTAAAGCGTCTGGCTCGACGCATTGATATCTTACCATGCCGACGCCGTAACTTAGGGGTAGGCATACGTTCAGTGCCCGCAGAAGGCGTCGTTTGTGAACGAATGGCAGCCACGCGACGGGTAATTTGCCCTCTTGATGCCACGCCAGCGCGCTTACCTTCCAACCGAGACCCTGTTGGATGACCTTGTGCCAAGATCTGCTGTGGTAGATCACTGCGCCCGACATGTGGGGCAAAGTCTGATAGAAGGCGTCAGGGATGTCTTGATGAAGAACGGGCCGGTAGTTGGCTTGTGCGCGGATATCGCGTTCAAAATGACTCATGGCGCGTGCGATTTGATCTCGGAGAGACCGGCGGCGACTCGCATGGCGTTAGCCATGAGGGTGAGCGTGAAGTTCTGAGCCGGAACCGCCGGAGTTACCGACGAATCGATCACGTAGACGTCGCGCGTGCCCTGAAGCAAGCCATTTACGGCTGATTCCAGGAGCCTAGGTAACGGGCGCATTGGAAGCGTTCCGCCAAAGTGGCATGAGAATCCCGGGGGAGTGTCCTGGAGAAGTCGAGGTATCGGAGCAATGCCAAGCAAATGTTGCTGCTTGCCAATGTGAGAAATCAGTTTGCCGACGAGTTGCTTGCCGTCGGGATTGGCGGAAAAGCTGCAACGGATTTGCGATCTTTCGTTAGGACGTTTGTGAACTGTCATGTGGCCACGCCTGGACTCTTTACTATTCAAATAGATAAACGCTACTAGGTAGCGTTGAGCGACGCGTAGAACAACGCGTCGGATTGAGGCAGGAATGGAGCAGAGGACTTCCTTCAGGGGGCCAAGCAACGGATCGGTAATCCGATACATCTGGACGTGGGTCGGGTACCGGGAAACGAAGCCTGGATCCAAGGCAATGACCGCCTCACTTAGAGAAAACTCCGGTTCCTTGGAAGGCAATTCGATGAGGGAAGTCGGTCGAAACGGAACAACGAACATGTCGTTTTCTAGAAAGCGGCGCTCCACGTCGTAGACCTCCAAAGTGTCGGCTGCTATGAGAAGCGATGAAATGGGGCCTGCCGCGAGCAGGACGGCGTCGTATGGGGTGGGAAGGGCGTCCTCCCCGTGGTCATGTCGAACGATAAGAAATGACTTGCCATGGGATTCTCTTATTCGAGAAACAACGTGTCCGGGCATGTGAGAAAAACGCGGATGATCGTGCAACTCCTCCAACACCCTGGTGGACGACCAAATTGCGCCGGTAGGGCAACCATAGAAGCAAAGGCCGCACTTAACGCAAGGGTAAGTGTCGGCTTGGGTACTGTTGACAGCCAGGCGCGACCTCCCCGCAATTATCCCGTTTGCCGCGAGCTGCGACGAGTTGGAGTTCCACAGACGGAACAGTGCCTCGAGGCCGGCTCGACTCTCCGCGTCAGAATCAGAATTCTCATTGCGGCTGCTATAAAGAGGATACGCATTGATTAGGGAATCGACTCGGGCGTCGACCTGTGCGAGATCGGAAGCCAAGGCGTACCAGGGAGCAAGGTCATTCTCGCTCAGCGGCCATTGGTCGTAGTCGGTTGGGCGCAACGGGTAACAGGCAGCGCCCCAAGCATTTGACAGTCCTCCGGGTGCGAGAGATCGAGCGAGGGGCATCCCGAATAATGGCATTTTCTGATCGACCCCGTCAAAAACGAATGTGGAGCCGAGGATTCGTTTCTTGACTAGCTTGGGGTCGATGCCACTACCGGCTAGCGTGAAAGCTGTACGGGCGAGCGCTTTGAAGGGATGAGACGCGGTTGATCCCAGAGTGAGGAACCGGCGATCAGCCTGGGTAGGGCTGCGTCCGGCTACAACGCGCTGGGTGAGGTCTCGCGCGAATTCGGTCTCTTTCGGGCTGGGGCCGCGGCCGCCGTCTAGAACGTCAACCCGAAAGCCCCTAGACAGCAATACAGACGCGGCGGCTACCCCAGAAGGTCCGGAGCCAATGATAGCTATGCGGGGTGGTTTAGGGGACGCCATAGTAGGCTCTGATCTTCTTCACATTTGCTTCCACCTCGGCCATTGCGTAGCGCGGGTAGGTCGGCATCAATACATTGGATGCGGCCGTAGCGGCAGCATTGGGGCAGGGGTGGTGGTATTCAGAGAAGCACGGTAGATCTGCGCAATTTCTGAGGTGCTGTATTGCCATGTCACGCCCTGCTCGAACCATATGCCGCAGGAACTCTCTGCGGTTCTCCACCTGTATGGGGTAGTGTGTATAGATGTGGGAGCCATCCTCTCGCAAAGGGGGGAGTATGACATTGGGGATATCTTTGAGCCCATAATAGTAAAGTCGTGCAGCCTCGATTCTCTTCTCCGAGAGATGCGCGACCAGCGGCAGCTGAGATCGGACCAGTCGGGCTTGCATGGGTGTCATACGATGAAGATAGCTCATGGGAATCTCATGCTTAATTGCAGGAGAAAGATCGATCTTTACTTGGCGGTTGAGAAACTCGATATCGTTGAGATACGCCCAGCGGAATGCCCAAAAGGTGAGTGCTTTGAAAAGCGGCGGGAAAGTCGCAGCATCTGACGCTGCCCCAAGAAGAGCTTTTTGCAATAAGCGTATCTTACTATCCCACGGAAACTCGTTGACACGTATCTTTATCGCCTCGTAAGCATCGTGGTGGGGCGTGACGACCATGCCTCCATAGAAGGCGTTGACGTTCTTGTACATGCCAAAGCTATAGATACCCGCGTCCCCGAAAGTGCCCGCGTAGCGCCCGGATAAGTGTGCGCCAAAAGCTTGCGCGGCATCTTCCAGAAGTTTCACCCGGTTGCGTTGGCAGATCGCTTTGATGCTGGGCATGTCGGAGATCAGCCCGTGCAAATGGGTTACCATCACCGCATCGGTGCTGTCGTCGAGCGAGTTCTCGATTTGCTGGGGATCGATGTTGCAGGTCTCGCGCTGTATATCGGCAAATACTGGGATGGCCCCCGCGCAAATCACCATGTTGATCACGTCTGAGAGCGTATAGGGGGATAGAACGACCTTTCGGCCTGGACGCACTAGGGCGGCGATTGCTAGAAATATCCCGACTCGAGCCTGCGGCGTGCAAATTGCGTAGGACTGTCCGTGTGCGGCGGCTATTTCGGCTTCAAGCTTCTCACAGTCGTCGCCTGTGTCGGCTCGCCCCAGCAGGAGGTCGCGAAGAATCGATCCATATGAACTCGGCTTCGTGTAGATCCGGAAACGAGGTTGGGAGGCTCGAGTGGTCACTGGCAATGCCTCGGCATGGGTACGATTGCTGATCGTCTGGCGAAGCGGAGTTATCATCCGCCGCGACAGGTCAAGTGGTCGAGTGCTGCGATGGAGAGGTCAGTGTATATCACGGCTTGTCGGCAAGTGGGCGCGGCTGGTTGGTCGGTGGTGAAACGGGTTGGTGGACAGATCGTGCCAAGCTCTGTCGATCTGACTCCAGCGCTCCGGAGCGCAGCGGACAGCGTTCGTTGATTTCGCAGGTGGTTCCAAGTTCTGTTTTCGGGCGGTGATCCGTAGTTGGAATACCCGTGCGACTTCGTTGAGCGTTGCGACGGGCGAGTCACATAGCGTTTCGTAATCAATGTGTACAGAGGGGCCGGGGTGATGCGCGAGTCCTTGAGCGATGAGACGATCGGTTTCGATGACCTGCCAAACGGCTTGGAAGCAGGGGTCTCGGTCTGTAACATGCTCTTTGCCGGGGACCGCCACGCTCCACCAGCGATTCGCGCTTCCCATGACTTTCTCTCTCGCCTCAATGATGGATTGCGCCGTGAAGCGAGCATCTCGATGGGCTACTATGAAGCCCGCGCGGGGAAATATTGCGCTGATTTGGGGAATCCGAAGGCTGTTCGGTAGGTTTTTAATGAGAAGGGGGCGCTTTGTTGTTTCGGAAATTGTGGCAAACGTGCAACGTATGCGGTCCCGGGGAATGGGGCTCTGGAACCATTTGCCGAACACCTTTCCGGCTTCGCTCGGGGCGTGCAGACCAGATAGGTACCCGAAATAACCGCGTTGGAGGGGGCCTGTGTAGTCCGTGGCTGTTTGTGGCCAACGCCTGCAGATGCGTATCATGAACCTCGGTAAGGCCGACATGATGTTGGAAATGTAGGCAAGCTGATAGCGCTGTAAGAGGAGTTGGTAAAGGAGGGTTGTGCCAGTGCGCGGGGCGCCAACTATGAAAAGGGGTGCGTGCGTGCTATCAACAAGGACGTCGTTGCATATTTGGGTCACGGGGTCAAAGTCGTTGAATAGGGCCTGGAAGATTAGGGCCGCTCGACGCAGCGATTCGTTCACGATAGTGAGTTGAGGCCGGTGATATCAGCGCTTGCAGTTGCGGGCTGCGCCGAGTGTGTTGGAGCAGGGTACGTTAGGTAGTGAAGTCGTATAAGGTCTCTGCTTGCCTGTGAAACGCTCTGGAGAATGACGCCGCTGGTGATAGAGACTAGGGCCAAAACCATCAGAGTGGCTGAGAGCATCGCGGTAGGCACTCGTGGTACCATGCCTGTCTCGAAATAGGTTTGAAATACGGGTACGGAAAGGATAACGGAGGCCGACGAGAATGCGATTGCGAGAAGGCCGAAAAACTGGAACGGCCTGAGCCGCTTGAAGAGTCGGACGATCATCCAGAGTATGTGGAGTGCGTCTCTGTATGTGCTCAGTTTGCTGGGGGAGCCGTCGGGGCGTGCATAGTACGGGACAGGCTCTTCAGAGCAGGGAAGTCGCATTTCGAGAGCGTGGACCGTCAGCTCCGTTTCGATCTCGAAACCGCAGGCCGCCGCGGGGAACGTCTTGACGAAACGCCTGGAAAAGACCCGGTATCCGGAGAGCATATCGGCAAACTTCGCGGAGAATGCAAAATGGACGATTCTGTTCAAAAGGCGATTGCCGAGCCTATGGCCGCGACGGTAGGCGTCGCGGTCAGTACTGGTTCTGGCGCCGACGACCATATCAAGGTTTTCGGCGATCAGTCGGTCGACTAGATGCTCAGCACTACGGGGATCATAAGTGCCGTCCCCATCGGCCATTACATAGACGTCGGCGTCGACGTCCGCAAACATCCGCCTGACTACATTGCCCTTGCCCTGGGCCTGTTCGGGTCTAACGGTCGCTCCTGCCATCCCTGCCAATTGGGACGTCTCGTCCGACGAGTTATTGTCGTAGACGTAGACGAGAGCATCCGGCAAACTCTTATGGAATGCGGTGACAACCTGGGCTATCGTCTGCGCTTCATTGAACGCTGGAATGATGACAGCGATCTTTGGCAGAACTGGCTGCGAAGCAAGGGGCACGTCGTGGCTCAAATCGTGGGAACTGGCAACCATATAGACTAACCGAACCGAGGGAAGGTTGGCCAGATCCGTGTTTTCTGGGCCGGGTGTTGACAATGCTTGAAAAACTGCTTGCCAACGAACGAAAGGACCGGGTCGCCGAGGTAACCGTGAAGCGGCGGCATAGCGGCCAGGGCTATGCCGTCCAGGAAACGGTTTTCCATGGCGACGTTGAACCCTATCCGAAGCTTTGCAAGGAACTTGGCCCGCGACGAGAAGTCATCCCTGCCAGCGGCATCCCCCATGATCACGTGTCGGCCGCGGGCGGCTCGGATGCCCCCGACCAACGCTGCGCCATGGCCTCGCCGGCCGACATCAACGACGCGAGCGCCTTCCGCTCGGGAAATCGCTTGCGATCCGTCCGCACTGCCATTGTCCGCGACCAGTACCTCGCCGATAACGGCGTTGCCTTCGAGAAACTCGCGCGCCTTACGAATGCACGTGGCGAGGGTTTCCGCCTCATTCAGGCAAGGCACGAGGATGGAAAGGTCGATTTCGTGGCTCATGGGATGGAATGTATCGAAGTCGCCCATTAGTCTAGCGTATTTTCCGAGCCGTGGCGTGTCGGAGTTGCACACAACGGACGGCGGAGGGGGTCGCCTGGGTGCCGACGCTCTCCAGTGGTACCGGCAAACCGGCCGATTGGGACCTGGCGCGTGAGTGGATTACGGCAGGTATCGGGTGGTTGAGTGTGGATTCCGGCGGCGGGTCACCAACGACGGGCTGATTTGTGTCCGTCGGGCTGGAGTCGTGCACGGCGGACCCTCGCGTTGCGCCGCCGCCTCAAGGGCGGACTGGCTGCGGTCGAACCCGGCGATCCGGAGCAGCTGCGCCACAGCGTTCGCCGAGCTGAGCGAGGAGGTCGTCGTCGACGAGTACCCGGTGCAGGAAGCGACGTTCCTGAGCCAGGAGACCTTGACCAACGCCCCGGCGGCCGTCCTCCGCTTGCCAGCTCCGCATAGCTGCAGGATGACCCTAGCTTTCCTCATCCCGCCGAAACTCCGCAGCAAGCGGCGCTTTCTCAGTATCGGCAAGCTCGCTCCCTGGGGCGAGAAAATGCTGGGCGTGCTAGCTGTCAAAGGCCGCGCGAGCAAGGGGAGCCCGTTGGCCAAGCTGCGCGCGGCACTGCCGGGTTTTCTTAGGCTGCGAGCGTTTGTCGCAACCTTTGCCGCGACCGCCGTCACGGTCTCCCAGGTCATGGAGATACTGAAACACCAAGGACTGCACCGCAGCACCTACAAGCAGTGCTGCCAACTCGCAGAACAATTGCCTGCCCACACAATGGGGAAACACCATCTCCACGCATGGCTGAGCCGCCACATCGACATCCTGAGCCAACTAGTGTCCGAGCCGAAACCCCAAAATACTGGGAGAAAACCATTCGAGGAGCAAGGATTTCAGACCGCACAGCGGCTCGCCCGCGGTCAGAATGGCCTCATCGGCAGGCGTGCAGAGAGTCGGATACTGTAATTATGCACTGTATTTTCGGTAGCAGCACAAAGCCGGCCCTGGCGCCTGGGCTGGCGCCCGCGTGTAGAATCGGCGTGCTGTGGGGGGCTCAGGCGGCGAGCGCGCGTGCTCGTTGTTGCTTGCGGCTCTCGCGCTCTAAGAGGATCGCGCCGAGCTTTTGCAGGTTGAACCCGACCACGCACCAGGCGATGTAGCGGTCGAAGCCCCCGATGCCACGGTCGCGACAACGATCCAACCCGTGGACCTGCAAGGCGTGAATCGCCGACTCGATCACTGGATGCTGTGTACGGGCGTTGACGAACGCCTCACTGGACTCGCGCTCTTGGTCGGCCTGATTCAGACGCCCCTTCTTCGGCAGGGTGAGCTGATCGAGCTGCGGTTCGAGTTGCGCTCGGTTGTCGGGGCTGCAGAAGCCCTTGTCGAAGCTGATCGCGCGCAGGCTCGGGAACAGGATCAGGGTCTCTTCGCCAAACTCGACCGTGATCTTCTCATCGGTCAGCCCGTGCATAACCCGGTGGTTGAGAATCAGCCCGAACTGATCTTCCAGTAAGGCGCTGCGCACACCCAGCTCCACCGGCACACCGGCCTTGCCCTTGACGACCCACTCGGTGTAGGTCTCAAACAACGAGAACCGCTTCTCGGCGTGGGGGACGGTCTCATCGCGAATGACCCGGGTGCGCACCTGCTCGACTTGGCGCTTGGCGTGAGCGATGAACACCTTGATCTCCTGTGCGGCGATCGGATCGTTCGCCCCGATGGC
>Ga0210096_1000444_pt1 | contig 14644 bp, 19 predicted proteins | sample China_Galinas_PW_4_FD_184864 | JGI IMG/M metagenome (GOLD analysis project Ga0210096, IMG submission 184864) | Wetland microbial communities from San Francisco Bay, California, USA, that impact long-term carbon sequestration - China_Galinas_PWA_D2... | ecosystem: Environmental > Aquatic > Marine... | reverse complement strand
TTGTCATCAGAATCGTAGAGATCTATTTGAACAAAAGCAGGCCCCGCCGTTCCTCCTTGCACTTGGATAGAGTAGGAATATTCAAAGTCTACTACTTGGGAGTCTGTCCCTTGATTCACGTATATTCCATTTGTTGAATCTACAATATCACCGGACAAGAGCGTATCAATATAGAAAGGAAATTTCACGTTAGGGTTATCGTTCTGAACCGATTCAATGGGCCATGTGTGTGGATATTGGATAGGATCGGTAACACTTTCGTTTAATTGACATTCCGTGTGATAAGGTATTATCTGATTTCTTAAAGTTACGTCCACAAGCGTAGCCGGTGATACGAATTCACCATCAACAGCTTTTCCGTTCAAGATGTTGAGCTCTAACTCGTCTCTCGTTGTGAACTTTTGAATAAAGTCACTTTGGATTATATCTATCTTGAAAGTCCGTTCATCCAAATCTAAATCATAATCTTTAAAATTGACCTTCCCTTTCAATAAATGTTTATTATTTTTTCTTACAAAAAGGATAATATTAGCATTTACACCGTACCTGGCGAATTGGTCAAAAAGATAATCCCAACCGTCGTATATAAATTTAAGCTCTACGGTTATAGTCTTGAAAATACCAAAATATACTTTGTCTTTTAGAACCGATCTTTTAATGTCATCCCAACCAACAGGCGGTATTTGAAGTTCTTTCGATGTTCCATCAGTTACGCTATGTAGGGAAAACTCATACATTGCGCCAGAAGTTTAATTGTCTCACCCTTGTGCTCCTAACACTGGTAACTCCGTTGCCCATGTAAACGGGTTTTTTGTTTATTGCTTTAACGATGTTTCTTGAGGTTTTTTCCATAGTACCAACTAATCTTGTATCTTCAAATTGCCTTGAATCCCTTCCTATATTTGTCATTAGTGAATTAGCTAGTATTTTCATAGTTAGGTCATGGGGGATTATGTCGGCTCCTTTTGGCACGTCAATTACTGAGGGCATTTTAGGCGTAAGAAAAGCTTTTCCTTTATGAATCATAAGTTCCTGTCCTTCCTCAGACACTAATGCGGGCCCTCCTTCTGCATTCTTTTCCCCCGCTGCAAATTGTGGAATAGGTTGAGCGGCTATGAAAGCGGCTTGCGCTGCTCCCAATGCTGTTGCCAGGGCTATTAATGGTATGGCAGCCGGAAGCCCAACGCTAGCTATACTTTTTGTAATTCCTAATGCCGTATTAATAGCTACTTGTACCAAAGCCGCCTGTTTTTCAGCTTGGAATTGTTTTATTTTTAAATTTCTTTCTTGAGCATCAAATCTTGCGTTTACCGCCGCTATTCTCGCTTCTTTCTGTTCCTCCGTAGCGGCACTTTGATTGATAGCCTCAATTTCTCTGTCTCTTTTGTGTTGTATGGCGTTAAGTTCATCGCTTATTTGTTGGATACGTAGATCGGCAAAGCCCCGGTATATTTCTCCTATTAGCTGAATTGATTCATTAATTATTTGTTCTTTTATGGCGGCATTTTCAGCTTCCTTTTTTTGTTCTTCTTTAAGCCCTTCCTCGTATGCTTTAGCCCTGTCTTTAAGAGCTTTTTCAATTGCTTTTTGTTGTTTTTCAACTGACTTTTCAATAGATTCCTCATTATCCTTATGAAGTGCCTCGAATTCTTTTCTAAAATTGTTGGCTAATCTTTTAACCTCACCAGATCCTTCATCCCCCAAAACGGCTATTGCATTATTGACTATTTGTATGTTTTTACCTACCTGGTCGATTTCTTTTTTCAGCTCTTTTTGGGCATCAGTCATTTCTTCCACACTCGTAATCGATCCCCCTATTTTATCGAATTCCCGTACTAGTTCAGCCTGACGTTGTTTAAGATCAATAAGAAATTGTTCTAATCCCCCTCTTGAAAGTGAATCCAATGCCTGAGCAAATTGGTTGCCTATTACCTTAGAAACCGTTTCACCTACTCCGCTTAATTCTTCTTCGGCTCCTTTAGCTACGTTTCTGAATTGAAGAATAGTATTCTTTGCCCAAATTTCAGCAACATCAGAAGCCTGTTCAAAAGTAAAACCTGCTTTCACTAAATTCTTAGCAAGTTCTTTCTCAAAAAACCTTATGTTGTCTATTTGGCCCTTTAATGCACTACCAGTAAGACCTTTAAGTCCGAATAGAAATTCTTGATTTACTCCTTCTAATGTTTTTGAAATGGTATTTTCTAATAAGTCAAGTTCATCAGATAAGTCTTTATTCAAATCGATAAATTGATTAATAAAAGGAATAGTTCTGGCGATAACGGCCTGTGTTTTTGTCCAAAAACTTAAATAATCTGAATCCGTGATCTTTTGAAGATTATTGAATGTTGTCAAAATACCTGTTGCAAAATCAATTATCGTTTTCGTTACTTCTGATATTATACCTTCTCCATTCTCTAATCCTAATATAAACTGCTCCCATGTAGAGTCTAGTATTTTGAGTCTTGCATCAAGGCTTTTTAATTGTTCATCGGTAAGTTTTTTAAGTGATCCTTCGCTGAGATTATCGAATTCGTCAGCTAATCGGTCTACTTTTTCAGTATTGGCCGCCAATATCAACCCTAGAGAAAATGATTCTGAACCAAATATTTGATTTGCAGTCGCTACTTTGTCAGTAGAGTCATTTATTTTTTGTAATGCCTCGTCTAAATTAATTCCTTGACTTATTAATCTAGCAAAACTAGTGTTAAGCAAACGTCCGGCTCTGGCTGCTTTTATACCGTTGTCCTGTAATGTCCCCACTAAAGCTCCTAATCGACCTACTGAAATTCCCAAAGCATTGGCAGTAGGGGCCACAAAACCAAAAGCATCTTTAATCCTTTCGAAATTAAGTGAAGTGCTTGACCGCACATTAGCTATTATATCAGCAAATTCCTGGGCGCTGTCTGCTCCTTTGCCAAATGCATTAAGAGTTTGCCCTAAAAAGTCAGCCGCTTCTTCCGATGTTGTCTGTAAAGCTATCGAAAGATCATTAACCGGTTTTAGAAGCTTAATTACATCCTCCTGCGTGTTGCCTAATGTTATTAACGTGCTAGCTAATTGAGCTACTTCATTAGAAGTCTTTGTACTAGATCCGGCAACTGCTATGATTTGTTTCTCAAGTGGCGCAAGGTCTTTTCTCGTAACACCTGCTACTCCAGCAATATTTTGAAGCTCTTTATCGAACTCACGAATTCTCCTAAAAGTGTCTCTTATCGCGCTAGCGAAAAGCTGTATCCCTCCAACTACTCCGAAAGCCGCCACAAGTCCTCTTACAGCATTAGAGGCTGATCCTAATAATCGTGGATAATTACCTACGTTATCCTGAAATTGCCTGGCAGACCTTTGAACACGGATGAAACTTTTATCAAGCCTGTTAAATTCCAGTTGAGCTTCTTTGATTTCACGTGTAAGCTTGTCTGTTTTTTTAGCCCCCAATTCTTCCTGAGCAATGAGGTTCTTAAGATTTCTTTGAGCTTTGTTTCTTTCGTTATTTAATCTTTCTAATGGAGATAGATTTTGGAGAGTGGCCTTTGCCTCTTCCCTCAATCCCTTATTGTGTTGCTGTTGGGCCGCCCTTGTTTGTATTAACTGTTTGTATTCTTCACTCCTAGATGCTACCAGCTTTGCATTAGCCTGCTCGACTTGATTTTGGATTTTTATAAGCTCTTTTTGGCTGTCATTGAATTTATTTTGTGTTTTATTAAATTCATCAGTGTTCTTTTTTAGATTCTTAATTCCGTTATCTTTCATCACTGATTTAGAAAGAGAATCCATTTTGCCGATTAACTTATCAACGCTGCCGATTATTTGATCAAAATTTTTCTGCCATTTTTTAGCGTAGATATCTGGTAGGTTAAACGCCTCATCGGTCATTAAGTCTTGCCTGGTAAATTCGCTCATTTCTTCTCTTTAAGAATTTCCAAACATGCCAAATACCTGTTTACAGTTATATCCTCGCTTATCGTGAAGTTATGAGCGTGTAACACCGCCATCATTTTATTGAAATCCATTTTTCCATCTGATGGGTTTTGCTCTAACTGAAGCTTTAGACTTTCTGCTTTCGCAAGTAGGTTCTTGCCTCTATTGAAAGCGTTTTCTAAACTTTGTTGGTAATTTTTAGGATCGATTTTATACCCTTTGGAATTGATTTTTGCAATTAGCTCTTTGTCAGGTCTTACCGATAGCCTTATGATTGACATCTTAATAAACTCAAATTCTACAAGGTATCTGAGTAGCTTTTTTCGCTTTTCGATGTTGTTTTTTGCCTCGTAAGACTTTGACATTTCAACATACTCATCAAAAATTCCGTTCCAAATCTGTTCTAACTCGTCATTTGAATGGATTGAATTGTTAAAACCTTTTTTGTATAAATACCTTATATCAGAAGTATTGACAATTTTACAAAAAATCCTCAATAGAAGTTCATCACAATTTTTATATACTTCATGGTCTAAGGCCATCTCTATACATTTCTTTTACTTCCGGTTTTATATGGTCGGAAAATTCATCTTCACTGCTTTTAGTTAATCCTAATACAGGCCCCCACTCGCTTAATAATTTGTCTTTCTTTGAATCAGCTGCATCAAATGTTACTGGAAACTTACTGGTATCTATGAAAAAAGAATCGTGAAAATCACCCTCTCCAAACAAAGTAATATGACCTGTTACAGCGCCATATCCTTGTCCAAATGCTTGCTTAACCTTGACAGTGAAAGGAGCGTACGGAGTCGGCAATTGCCTTCCTTCTGAATCAATGCCGTGTTCTCCTAGCTGGGCCGTATTTAGATCAACTGCCTCAGCTTCGTTTGCCTTTATAATCTTTAGAAGATTTGTTTCCAGAGTCCTCTGAAACGTCATCAGCTTTTTTGGATAATCCCTTATCTTTCCCAATTTTTCCAAAGGTTTCAGCGTAAAATTTCTTCATGGATTCCTCCCTATTGACCAAAGGTTCGTCTTTGAAATTATCACTATACAATTCTTTGAACTTTTCGAAAGAAATCCACTCTGCTTTTTTACTTAATGTCAGATTTTCCATAATTAAATAGTGTATGTTGCTGCCCCTGTACTTTCATATGCATCAATACTTAGCGCGCTGGCCGCTACAAGGTTTGTCTCTCCCGTTGCAAAATCGGGTACCGTACTTGTCAAAGTATATTGCCCTGGGATGGTTGAACTTTCTGCCGATGTTGCGATAGTTCCTGCTGTAACCGTAAAATCAGCAGCTACTAAACCGGGGATGCCAACGCCATCGTAGGAATTTTGTACTTTCACAACGATTGTACTCGAAGTAGGGCTACCTACTATCGTCAGGTCAACGCTTGTAAGTTTTTCCAAACTTGATACAAATCCTACCGGGACTGCTAGTCCACGTCCGGCTCCTGTCCATTCGCTATTCTCTAGCAACTGAATGACAACAGGCACTTTATTTGTAGTGGTGTCTGAAATTCCTTCGAATTTCTCAACTGTCATTTTTACTTTTACCCCTCGATAATCGGTACCTGCTTCTGTTAGCCTGGTTCCCCACAAGTAATTATCGTCATATGTCATGGCTCTAATTATGCTATTATGGTGAGACTTTAACGCTCCGAATTGTGGCAGACCTGTGTCAATCAAAAATCTATATGCGAAGTATCCATCACGAACGAATAACCTGCCAAAAGGTAAATCTTCGTATGTAGCAGCTTGTGAAACATTTTCCATTGTTGCAACATCATCGATAAGATACCCCCTGCTTCCTACTGCGGTTTTCAATAAGTTTTGAATAGCCGTGGTAGCATTAGTTGGATCGTTCATAGTTGCAAACGTGCTCGCAAAACTCAAAGGTGTTCTGATGAATCCTTTAAGGTATTGCGGTAAGATTTTATAAGTGGAGTTACCTATGTTTTTAAGGCTTGCACTTACATTTATTTGCGGATTATTAGCCATTTTAATTTTTAATTTTAAGTTTTAAATTTTTTAACTCAATTGCGTCCAAAGGATCGTCGAAAATATGTTTTCCAATTACGTCACTTCCGTATAGTGGGATTATTCGTTCAATAAAATCCCATGAATCTAATATAAACTCACTTCTTTCTCTTAATTTTTTCATAAATAACTTATACATCGGGATCAAAACGGTATTAAAAACATTCTGTCTCTTTTCCTCTGTTGTGTTGTTTATATCTGTAAATTCAAGAAAAGCCAAGTTTAAGTTAGCTGTCGGCCTGTGACCTTGTGTTACATCAAAAGGCATGTTCAACGCAACTAACGGATATTTCTGATATTTATACACCTCATCATTATCTTTTTCTAGAAGTTCTTTATTGATCACCAACGCATTGTCATACATGAAATAAGGCGCTTTAGCTTTCCATATACCCTCTGTATCAAAAGTAGCTGTTTCAATATCAAATCCTGAGCTTGTAACATTTTGAACCTTATATTCAAATCCCAATACTTCAAGAAAATCATCGTTCGAAAGTGAATTATCGGAAGTCACATTCCATATTGATCCGTTTTGGATTGCAGTAAATGAATTTGATTCACGTATTGAATCAACAATTATTTCAAGTTTGTCGATAAAGTCAAAAGTATTATACATCAAACCTGTTTTTGTAAGCAATAGGCTGAAATAACCAATCGCTGTACGTGTCCTTATTAGCAAAAAGAAAGTTATAAGCAGAAGGCATTGAGTTATAAACCCTGAGATTGTCCATACTCCAAAACCCGTGGTATTCTTTAGGTATGTGACCGTATAAGTTTACCATTTCATTCCAGGCGTTGACCATTTTTGGATAGTCATCAACGCTTACGGAGTTTTCACCCTTCCCTTTTTGGTCACCAATCCCGGTTGTAATCACATTAGTGTTCTCCCGAAATTTGAAGTAAACATAATAAGAAAGAATCGACACCTTTTCAGCGTTATCCAACCCATTCCAGTGCAAATTATACGTCTTGCCGTTATACTCAAGCTGAAAATCTGCGCCATCTCTCAGGTCTAGCCATTTTTGGTCTATCGGATCTCCTGCCTCTATCGCGTCGTTGAACTCCTTCCAAAGTTCATAACCCAACAATTTAACCAATATTTCTTTTTCATACCGGGTTATAGCGGTACCGATCGAATTTGAAACTTTGTCCAAATTCGGTAATGCTATGTCTTGTATGAAATAAGAGGTATCAATCATTTTGTTTGCCTTCTTTTTACTGTTTTCTCTTCCTGATTTTCTTTAGGCTTTCTCTCTCTGACCTCTTTTGCCATACCTTTTTTAACAAGGATTTTGGCAAGTTTGCCAGTTTTGATTTTGCCCGATTTCATTCTTGCTTTCATTAGTCATCTCGTGAAATGTAAAATAACTCATAACTTGCTTTTTGGGCAGTAGCCCCCGCTATTCCTCGAACTCTTAAATAAGGGTAATTGAAATTGTCAAGCCTTTTTTCGGTAGTTCCGGAACTAGCGTCAGAATATGCTATTGTATCTAAATCTGTGAAAACAACATTATCCATACTGCCAGCGAAAAAGAAATTATTACTTACTGTTCCAGAAACTTTAGTCAATTCAAGACCAAAATTAATATCCCTGGTTGATGATCCACGAACCCTTATAACAATATCCAAAGTATCACTGGCTACCAGGGTGTCAGCTGCGGTCGCCCAATAACTTCCATATGCATCAGCCCTCATGATATCAGTTTTTTGAGCATTGGCAAAGTTAAAACCTAGTAAAACTATTGCCAGAAGTATTAACTTTTTCATTATGCTGTCTGATCTATGGTTGCAACTGCGGCATCTACATCATCTGAATAAATAATACCGGCTTTATCTCGAACGCCAAAAGCTACACGAATTTTGAATACCGCGGTCTTTTGGCCTTCGGTCAGGTCGGTTCCATTATATCCGATTTCCATTGTCATGTTTTTTCTCACACCTATTCTTGTTTGGCGTGAATCAAGTACAATGGCTTCGTTTGCGGTTATCGAAGTGCTTTGAATAACCCTCATTCCGGCAATCCTCACAGGCAATCCGAGGCTGTTAAACACAACTCTTCTATCTGTGATTGAATCACTGAAATCATTTTTCTTGGCCGAAAGGTTCTCTACATCTGCGGGTGCTAGATAAATAGCGTCTGGCATGTATTTATTGTCCTCACATTGAAGCTTCATTTTTGAATATACATCAATACGGTTCGCTGCTTCACCCGAAGGCATCAGATAACTGCCTGGCACAAAGTCTGTCTTTTTGTTGGCTGTTAAAATACCTGCCAATGCAGACGAATCATCTCCGGCGCTACCTAAAATTTGACCGTCGATGTTGTCTTGAAGGGCATCGGGAACTATAATTGAAAGCTCGTCCAATGCCTCCTCCAAATCATCCAAGGTCTCATCGCTCAATGTTGCATAAGTGGCGATAAAGAAAGCCTTGAACTCTACAGTTTTAAACAACAGGCTGGACTTACTTGATGCCGATCCTTCTGTCTTAGTGCCTGTACCGTCTACGAAAGAATAAGCTACCAATATACTCATATATGGCTTGGAAATGCTTCTCGATGGCAAAACCTGCAACACATGAGGATATATAGTTAACGGGATACCAACCCTGTTAGGATCTAAATCAGTGAGCCTTACAGTGTTTACATTGGCTCCAACGATGTTTGATTCCAACATATCCACAGCTACTTTATTGGCAAACATATTACCGGCTCCTTCAAGCGTGAAAGTAGGTGATTGCTGATTACCTTTTTCAGTGAAATATTCTTTCATTGAAAGCCTTTTTCCGTAATCGTCATTCTTTTCAGTAAGGAATAACTCCTTTTTAGACAATATGGCATATTCCAATGTTTGCCGAAATGTTTTAGGCTCGTCTTTTTTGCTTCCTTTCTCCTGTAATTTGTTAATCACAGTGCCTTGTTCTTTTACGGTTTCAATCAGTTCTTCCTGATCTTTTACCATTTTATCAATACTCTCTTTGAGTGCTTTGATTTCTTCGTTTTCAAGCCCTTCGGATATTTTCTTATTGATTTCTTCGAGTTCTTTGTCTAAGTCTGATTTCTTCACGCTTTCTTTTTGTGAATTTTCCATGACTTTTTTAACCTGTCCCTCTATTTCTTTAAGAAGTTCCTCACGTTGAGCCTTTTTTTCTTCTTCTGTCATTGTAGTGAAAAGTTTTTTGTTAAATATGTGTAATCCAGAGTGTCAAAAGACGGCTCTTCTTCTGAGTGCTCAAGCGGCTCAGATTTTAAATCGTTTTCTTGTGTTGGCGTTATCATATTGCTTCCTATCGGTACAGCACTCCCTTCTATGGCTTTAGCCTCTGGAACGGCCCAAAAATACCCTGCCTTTTCTGCCTCGTCTTGATTGACTACCATAGGAAAATATTTCTCCCATGCTTCGAACTCTGCTCCATAAGCCTCATCATTAACCGCCATAACTAACTTTATGTATCTCATTCCTACCGAGTGGTTTTTTACATATCCTTTTGCATATTGTTCAAACATGTAGGGATTTCTTGGCATCTTACCTGTTTCTTTTACAACAGAATCAAACACCAAAGCTTCTGTTTCTCCTTCAAATTTGGCCCCAAGTTCTTTCCACGTATAGTTTTGAGTATATGCCTTTAGGTTACTCCCTTCTGAAATAATGCTTTCGAAAGACATTTTGTGCTCTTGTATATGCATTATCATTTTATTTTCCCTCAATGATTTTTTCCATAACCCAGGTATATGCACGTCACGGTGATTGTCCATATAGTTAGTGGTATTAATGATAGCTCTAACTTTTAGCATATCCGTATTGAGATCTACCGGATTATACTCTTTGTATGCGTCTCCTTTTGTAGAAAAAATATTATTAAAAGTAAACCCATAAGCATGCTTTACAATTGCCTTCTTTTGAGCTATAAGTATTTCCTTATTTTCAATAAGAAAATCGAATAGTTGCTTTTTTTCTTTGAAATAAGGTATATCAATCATTTCAATATAATTTCGTCATTAACTAATTGTTTACGCCTTTTTTTCAATATCTCGACTAACTTTATATCTCCCTTTTCCTTAGCCTGTTTAATCTTTTTGTCGATAATCTTAATGTCCATCAATTTTGAATTAATTCTTTGATCTTTCCGTTCAATCTTTTAATCTCTGTTTCCTCGCTTTGTATTTGAGTTTTTCCCATCATTTGAAGAATCATATTTCGTTGTTCCTCGTCCATTTCAAATATTGTATTATCTCCATCAGGTCGTTTCGGAAGCTCTAAATAATCCAACCAAGTATTAAGTGTGATTCCACCAATAAGAAATAATCTTTCTAAATATTCCGAATGATTCTTGTTAGATTCAGATTTTTCCTTTTCGCTTTTCTGTAATGCCGGAATATGATCGAAACTCCCCTGGATAAGATAATCTTCATCGTATAATCCAAAGAACTTGTTTAAAGCGTAATCCTCATCCTCTGATTCTGGTATGAGAGTTCCCTGGTATAACCTTCTTACGCTTGCCTCTTGGTTTTCGTAAGTAGCTCCTTCGATGTATGCTTTGAGGAGAATCTCTGGCACTCCGTGGGCTTGTGAAACAATCATTGCATCAGTAGCAATTTCTTCAAAATATCCCAACTTACGTACGTCTCGATTTAATGGAGTATATTTAACCGGTAAAGAAGTGAAGAAAAACTGCTTCTGGCCTTCTAAATTTCCATATTCTTTCATTTCTTCCTTAAAAGAATCTTTCTCTTGCTGTTGCATAGCTACACGTCCACTCGCATCACCCATTTCAGAGGTGAACACTCCTTCCATGCCTCTGTTTTTAAGTAACACATTTCTTGATTCATAAGACATCATTATGTTTGAAAGGGGTCTTATAAGGCTAAATCCTACACTTTTTCCCAAAATAAGATCATCTTTTGTATCTACGTTTGGGTTGTTTGTGTGCATGATATCTTTTGGATCGAAGTCTTTAGAATTATTCCCACTATCAAATACCCACTTCTCTATGACATCTTTTTGCTCTGTTGCTTCGAAGAACTTCCCGGTAAGTTTGGCCTTCATATATTGAGGCCATATATTTTTAAGCGTGGTAACATTAATTAATCCGTTTTGAAAGATCCTTCCTTTTGGCCTTGTGGCATATACAAATGAATTGCCAGATACTTCTTTGAAAATCTTTTTTTGTTGAAGAAATTCCCAACGAGACTGGAATGGATTAGGACTATTGAGAAGTCTGTAAATAGCTTTAGGTATTTCCTTGCTTGTGGTTTCTGGCTCTATTTCTCCTGTTTTCCTGTTGACTACGTGAAATTTCTTGTTAGCATATTCACGAGCCTTGATCATTATTACGGCAAAATAAATCGGATTAGTGCAGAATTGCTCAAAAAGAGCTTCTGTGTTTTTGAGGTCTATCCATTGAGGGGTATTGTTGAATAGGAAAAAATTTCCTAGCGTATGAAATGGCCTACCCGTTAGTAAGCTGTTTATTTTTGAATACCAACTTGAAAAAAATCCCACGTGTTTTTTTCCGAATGTACGAAATACACGTGTATTATGTAAGCATTAATATTTTTTGCAAACTTTCTAACGGTTTGAGATTACATTGTTTTTGTGGTGTCTCTTTGGCTGCTTGTAATGAATCGGCTTCATGTCGAGTATCCAATGATTAAAAAATTCCGTTAATGGCTCGTTGTTTTTCTTTTTCTTAGTTTTCCATCGCCATACTGTGACTTGGTTAACTCCTATAATCCTGGCAGCTTCTTTTTGAGAAAGGTTTTCTATTGACTTGCCGGTCTTTGTGTTGGTGAGGGTCATTGTTAATTTAATTCCTCTATAATCGCTGTTTTTCCGTCTGTGGATTTTAATTTGAAAGTCTTTCCTGTTTTTGACACATCAGTTAAAAATTCAAATATACCCCCTGAAAATTCCATTCCTTGAATTATATAAATATGCCTTTGCATGTCATATTTTATTCCGGATTGCTTTTCATAGAACCAATTCAACGGAAATAATAAATAATAAATAATCGGCAGAAATCTTGGGCCTATAGTTGCCTCTGGAACCTTGAAAACATCTTTCCTTAGCCAATGATAAAATCTAATTCTTTTATTTGACAAGTTCATTATAAATCCTTTCAGTTGCTATTACGTCTTGTAAAGCGTTGTGGGCTTCAAAAGTTTCTTCAAATAACTTAAAGTATAGTTCCTCCAACTTCATCCACTTGCCTCCAAATTTCTTTTGGGCTAACCTCATGGTATCGATCCGCTTGTCTTTATGCAAGGCTTGTTCGATCAGTTCGGCTTCGTATGATTCGGGGCCAAAACATCTTAATACATTGGCTTTTATGATTGAACTGTCAAAGAAAATGTTGTGTCCGATAACTTTGTCGACATGATATAGTTCAACAAGATAATCATCGAAAACATGTGTAAACGCTATTCCATCTTTGTCTATTTGATCCTGAGTTATTCCGTTTATCCTAGTAACATCATCGCTTATTTCAACACTGCAATCCTTTATTAAAATTTCTAAAGCTTTTTGATTTTCAATCTTCATTCCTATGCTCAAAATATAAGGAAATTCATTATAGTCTGTCTTCCAATCCGCTCCTTTGGGGATTAATGAAGTTGTTTCAATGTCAATGAATAGGTTCATTTCGCCTTAGTTTTATTCTCAAGTAAATCATTATGTGGGTCTGAAAATGCTATTTCAGGGTGTTCTTTGGCTACTATTCTATAGAAAACCATATCTTGAAGCCCATGTATATGATGAGCCCATTCTGATGCTTCATGTGGGTGCAATCTTTGCATATTACAGAAAAAATTATGCAAATCTACAATCTTATTAAGTAGGTTTTTTTCGTCTATTATATTCATGGCCTTTCTCTAACATCACATCCGTTCTCTTCGGATAAAACTTCCTGTTTATTTATTCGATAGTCAATCAGAACCAATCTACCCTCATCAAAATATTCAATTTTATGCAAAGTTGTCGGGTCTGCCGATGTTGGTTGTAGCCCATATTGAGTACATCCAGTTAAATATTCATGTCTTGATGTGGCTATTCCTTGAAAGCCAGTGAGTTTATCCCTCAATTCACATCCTAATTCAAGTTTTTCCATATAATTCTTTTTTGCGCTGTTCTACGTTGGAATACTTTTGGCCTTTCAAAAACAATTTCATAGGAAGTTTAAATATGAAATTAAGACACCTTTTAGCTATATCATCCTTTTGTTTTTCTGTAATTTCCATACGCTAAATTTAATTAATTTTATCTAAAATGCAAACTTTAGTTCGATTTGAGATTACACTTGCCAGCGATAACCTCGGCTAAGCAAAACATATCTGCAACTGTCTACCCCGTGATCTGGCTGATCTTTTTCGGGTATACCTGTAATCTCATTTGTTTGCTTATTGCGTGCATATTTAAAATTATCAAACTCCTCATATATTTCTTCCGATCCATCAACTATATGAATAATATAGTCATGAAATAGCTTAATGGAGGTTTCAACAGACGTTTTCTTAACCGCAATAATATTGAAACCGGCTTTTCGCATTTCAGTGATATTCCTGGGTTCAGCGCTCTCTGCGATTATCAAATGATTCTTTTGATGTTTAATAAGATCGGTTAAATTCTCCTGTCCATCTGATTTCGTGTTGATGCTTAGCCTGGTTTTGTAGACCTCCTGTTTAATATACAGCTCATCGCCGTGCGGTGTCTTGCGTACCCACATTCTGACATAAACAGTAGGATCCGGAAAAAACCCAAAATCTAACCCGGAGGGTATTTCTATTGCGTCTTTTGGAACCTCAGAGAACCGCTTAAGGAAAGGCATTATCCTCTCCTCAAGCATTACGGCATCCTCTCCAAGCCCGTAAACTTTCCACCAATAATTCCAGTATTCTGAATTCTTCGATTTTCTTTTTGCGTCTAAAAAGTCTTGAATTTGAGGTTTGGTGAGGTTCTCGATGTTGTCCAGCCAGGTAGAATGAATAACCTTAGTTCGGGGATCGTTGATAATTCCCTCTGTATGAAGCCAAAACTTACCAGATGGGTTATAATCTAACCAGATAGTCCCGTTAGTCCTTATTTTGAGCTGGTTGTATATCTCAAAAGACACTCCTTTGTTAGGCTCATTAAGATATAGGTTATCGCGGGCCGGCCCCATTACTTTACCAGAATCGTCTGCACTGAAATAATTAATTACTGATTTGTTACGCTTGAAGGCGTGATCGCCCTTGTTATGTATTTTGGGATTGTCAGGGTTTATGCCTTCATTTCTAAGGATATTGCTATAATCATAGATTATGCCGTCTTTTAAGTGTGGAAAGGTCTGGGAGACAAATGATGTCTTGATATGCTTTTTACTCTCCTCGGCTATGAAATTGTTTAATTGGATTATGCCGTATGATTTTCCAGACCTACTGCTGCCTTTGTTAACAATTACCCTGTATCCTTCTTTATAAGCTTTAAGATTCTCCTTGAATACCTTCGTTGTTTTCATCTATATCATTAAGGGCTTTCTTGACTTCTTCAAGTAAGGTTTTTGTTTCTTCGTCCTGGACTTCGATTTTCATCTGGGAAGGAATATTTAAATTTTGATTATCTGCTAAACCCAATTCTCTGGCTATAATATTTGGATTTAATAATTCAGCAGCAGCACCTGTAAACTTTTGTTCTCTTATAATTTGCTC
>Ga0210096_1000442_pt1 | contig 14664 bp, 11 predicted proteins | sample China_Galinas_PW_4_FD_184864 | JGI IMG/M metagenome (GOLD analysis project Ga0210096, IMG submission 184864) | Wetland microbial communities from San Francisco Bay, California, USA, that impact long-term carbon sequestration - China_Galinas_PWA_D2... | ecosystem: Environmental > Aquatic > Marine... | reverse complement strand
GTCCTCCTCCATCGCCTCGATCCGGTGGCGAGAGGCGCGTAGCTCCCGCCTCAGGTGTTGAACCCGGCGATGGGTGGTGTCCAGCTCCTTTCGGGTGGGTAGGTTCAGGCTGCTCTGGATCTCGTTCATGACCTGTTGCTCGTGGTGCTTCTGAGCCATCAGGGTGTTGGTGAGATTGGCCTGCACCCGCGCGAATTCCTCGGTGGTGGCAATCTCCGCATAGGCCTCTTCCCCGCAGTCCACCCACAGGTCATAAGCCTCGCGCAGACTGGTGAAGGTCTTGCATTCCTTGGTCATGGCGGTGAACCGGTCGCCGAGTAGCTCCATGGCTCGTGCTCCGATCTTGGCGAAAACCCTCTCGTACTCCTGTAAGGCGGTCAAGTGCTCCAGCCCCAGCTCGACCCAGCGCTGGGAGTCTTGCTGCCACTCCCGCGTATAGCCCAGGGTAGGGGTGGACACCGCGGAGGCCATGGCATGGCGCAGGGTCTCCTGGCCCAGGGGGCCCGCATCGCGCAGGGAGCGCTCGATGTCGCCTGGTAGTACGGAGAGCGAGGAAGCGAGCTGACGGAAATGCTGCAAGGGCATGCCCCAGAAGGTGGCGAGTCCTGCCGAAGGGGGCTCGGATCCTCCAACCGAGCAGAACAGCTGCTGAAACTGCTTGAGCTGGTCGGCCCAGGCCTTGTCCCAGGTAGCACCCGTGTCGGTCGCCTTTCTAAGCCCATCGGCCAGGGACCACATGCCCTCGGCGACCTGGAGATAGCCGCGGCTGAGGTCGAAGAAGCGCTCTCCCAGCTTTCGGTTTTCCTCCGGCAGGGCGCCTTGTGCCAGCTTTGCCCAGGTCTCGAAGCCCCTGAGAAGTGGGTGGGACGCCTGGGCTCCCGCCGTGTCTCGCTCCGCCGTCGCTCCTGGCGGCCGAGCCATTCGTGACCAGGCGTCCATGTAGCTGCGCTGGGCGTTGATCAGGACATCGGCCCACCCGCCGGTGGAGGTTTTCTCAGTGGTCTCGGTCATCGCTGGCTCCCCCTCGACTCGCGGTCAGTGCTGGATTCCACTTCAAATTATAGCGCCAGATTATTGCGCTGCAACAATACAGGCTTGCATGAGGTGTCCGATTCGGGCTTGACTCGGGAGAGGGGGGATTGTGACAATTGCCAGTTAACTCATGAGGTTTTTGTCCGATTCAGTCGCTCACACAGGGCTCTTCGGCTTGACAGAGATCTCATTTAATACTATGCTGCAACGCAGCAGGACATGTGATCCTGAGTATCCAAATGAGGACGCGACCATGAGTAACGAAGTCTATGATCAATGGCTCGATCTGGCCAAGAATGCGGCCGAGCCGATGCTGAAGCTCAATGCGCTTTCTACGCGTGCCCTGGAGAAGATGGCCCGTCAGCAGTTCGATATCGCGCGGGACTATATGGATTTCGGTGCCCGCCAGGTGCAACTGCTGAGCGAGGCCAAGGACCCGACCAGCTGGGTCCAGGCGCAGGGCGAGATAGCCTCGGAGCTGAGCAAGAAGATGATGGCCCGCGCCGAGGAGATGGTGGCGCTCGCCACCGAGACCCAAAAAGAGATGGCCGCCTGGGCCGAGGAGAGCACCAAGGCCGCTGCGGGTAGCTAGCACAGTGGCTCCCGGGCAGGCATGTCCGCCCGGGAGCGTCTGTTTTCAGGGGCGCTGCAAGCTCGAATACCGTGGCGTTGCGCAGCCGAAGTGGGGAGAAGGTATCGCCGTCGACCCGCGCCTAGGGCGGGCTGGGGTAGTCACTGGTCGTGCTCGATTCCTGGTGTGCAACGGGTGTAGGATGCGGAGTGGGTCGTACGTGCGGCATTCGAGCTTGCCTGCGGACCGTCGATTTTGAGCCAATAAAAGTAGGGTGGACATCATGCAAGAGGCAGTCATTCTCGCCGCGCGTCGCACGGCGGTCGGCAAGTTCGGTGGGGCGCTGGCCGGGACTCCGGCCTCGGCCCTGGGCTCTGTGGTGATTCGGGCGTTGCTGTCCGATGTCGGGCTGGACCCTGACGCGGTGGACGAGGTCATCATGGGCCAGGTTCTGAGCGCGGGGGTCGGGATGAACCCGGGCCGCCAAGCCGGTCTGGGGGCAGGTCTGCCCGTCGAGGTACCCATGATGACCCTCAACAAGGTCTGCGGCAGTGGGCTCAAGTCGGTGCATCTCGCCAGTCAGTCCATCCGTTGCGGCGACAATCAGCTGGTGATCGCGGGGGGCCAGGAGAACATGAGTTTGTCGCCCCATGTGCTGCCCAACTCCCGGGACGGTTTCCGCATGGGCGACTGGGCCATGGTCGACACCATGATCAAGGATGGCCTCTGGGACATCTTCAACGACTACCACATGGGCTGCACGGCAGAGAACGTACGCCGCCGCTACGAGATCTCCCGCGAGGAGCAGGATGCCTTCTCCGCGGCCTCTCAGAACAAGGCAGAGGCGGCCCAGAAGGCGAACCGCTTCCGCGATGAGATCACGCCGGTGGAGATCCCTCAGCGCAAGAAACCGCCGATCATCTTCGACACCGACGAGTTTCCCCGCCATGGCACCACCGCCGAGACTCTGGCGGACCTGCGCGCCGCTTTCGAAAAGGACGGGACTGTGACTGCCGGCAACGCCTCGGGGATCAACGACGGGGCCGCCGCGGTGGTGGTCGCCTCGGCGGCCAAGGCCGAAGAGCTGGGAGTGAAGCCACTGGCCCGAATAACGGCCTATGCCAGTGCGGGTGTCGATCCTTCGGTGATGGGTCTGGGACCGGTGCCGGCCAGTCGCAAGTGTCTGGAGAAGGCCGGCTGGAGTGTGAAAGATCTCGATCTGATCGAGGCCAACGAGGCCTTTGCCGCCCAAGCGATCGCGGTCAACCGCGAGCTCGGCTGGGATCTGGACAAGGTCAACGTCAATGGTGGCGCAATCGCCCTGGGTCATCCCATAGGTGCGTCCGGTGCCCGCATCCTGGTCACCCTGCTGCACGAGATGATCAAGCGCGACGCACGCCGTGGTCTCGCTACTTTGTGCATCGGGGGCGGCCAGGGGGTCGCCATCGCCGTCGAGCGTTGATTCGAGCATAACCTGGAGGATTCCGAAGATGTCCAATCGAGTTGCAGTGGTTACTGGGGGTACTGGCGCGATCGGAACCGAGATCTGTAAGCATCTGGCGGCCATGGGCTGCCGAGTGGCTGCCACCTGTCTGCCCGAGGAGGCCGACACCCTGGCCAAGGAATGGAAGGAGGCGCGTAGCGCCGAGGGGCTGGATTTCATGGCGGTGCCCGCAGACTTGGGGGACTTCGACGCCACCGGCCAGGCCGTGGCCCAGGTGGCAGAGGCGCTCGGCCCGGTGGAGATACTGGTCAACGCCGCCGGAATCACCCGCGACGCCGCGTTGCGCAAGATGAGTCCCGAGCAGTGGGACGAGGTGATGAAGTCCAATCTCTACAGTGTCTTCAACACCACCCGACACGTCTTGTCCGGGATGCTGGAGCGTGGCTTCGGGCGCATCGTCAACATCTCCTCGATCAACGGCCAGAAGGGTCAGTTCGGACAGGCCAACTATGCGGCGACCAAGGCCGGCATCCACGGCTTTACCATGTCCGTGGCCCAAGAGGGGGCGCGCAAAGGGGTGACGGTGAACACCGTCTCGCCCGGCTACATTGGGACTCCCATGGTGATGTCGGTGCCGGAAGACATTCGCAACGCCATCATCGCCCAGATTCCGGTGGGACGCCTGGGCGACCCCGGAGAGATCGCGCGTTTGGTCGCCTTCCTGGCAGCGGACGAGTCCGGATTCATCACGGGTGCGGATTTCTCCATCAACGGTGGCCAGCACATGGGCTGATTGGCTGGTGGAAGAGCGCCTCGTCAAGAAGTACCCGAACCGGCGGCTCTACGATACCGCGGACAGTCGCTACACCGCCCTGGACGATATCCGCCAGCTGGTGCTGAATGATCAGGCCTTTCGGGTGGTGGACGCCAAGAGCGGGGCGGACATCACCCGGGCCATCTTGCTGCAGATCATCGTCGAGCAGGAGGAGAAGGGGCAGCCCATCCTCAGCGCGGAGCTGTTGCGCAAGATCATCCGCTTCTACGGCGACGCCATGCAGATGTTCATGTCCAACTATCTGGACCGCAGTGTCGACTGGTTCGTGGAGCAGCAGGCCGAGGTCTACAAGCAGATGGTCAGCGCCATGGGCCAGGCGCCGGCCGCGACCTTTCAGGAGATGACCCGCAAGAATCTGCAGCTCTGGGAGCAGATCCAAAAGGACATGCTGGACGCCTATGGGCTGGCCAATCCGAAGGACAAGGCGGAAAAGGATTGAGGCGCGACTGCCGGCCGGCAGCGTCGAGCGTGAACCTAGCTCGGATTTTTCACGGAGGAACCGCAGAGACGCAGAGGACGCTGAGAAAACAATGGGTTTCGGGACATCGAGAACAACTGTTCTTGGATGCGCCGAAGTCCTCCCGATTCTGGAACTGCCATCATTTTCAATACCCTGCGTTCTCTGCGCCTCTGCGCTTATGCGCCTCTGCGGTGCATTTTTCGAGCTAGGTAGAATAAGGCAGCTTGTCTATATCGCCCCCTGGTCGCCCATCCTCGGGTGCCCCGAAAGCCCCGGCTGATCGACTACACTCCCTCTAAGAATTCAGGGGAATCGCCCCTGTTCCCTGAGCGGTGGAGCGTCCCTGTTGTCGGTTCGCAACCTCGAAAAAATCTTCAATCCACGGCGTATCGCCTTGTTCGGCGCCTGTGATGTCGGACGCGACCTGGGTGTCGCGGTGTTGGGTAATCTGCTCAACAGCGCCTTCCGCGGTGTGGTCTACCCGCTGAACGATCGCTGCGAGTCCATCCATGGGGTGGCTACGTACGCGAGCCTGCAGCACCTGCCCAAGGTGCCGGACCTGGCCGTTATCTGCAATCCCGCCCCGGAGGTGGCCGGGGTGGTAGAGGCCAGCGGGCGCGTTGGAATAGGCGCGGCGTTGATTCTATCGGGCGGGTTTCGAGAGACCGGGCCAGCGGGCGCGGCCTTGGAGGCGGACGTGATTGCCGCGGCTCGGCGCTTCCCGGACATGCGGGTGCTGGGGCCCAATTCCCTAGGGGTCATCTCCCCCGCGGCGGGGCTGAACGCGAGCCACGCAGTGACCATGCCGAATGCCGGGCAGCTGGCTTTTATCTCCGACTCTCGCGGTTTGTGCAACTCGGTCATCGACTGGGCGACCGAGGAGGGCATAGGCTTCTCGGCCTTCGTCTCCACGGGCAACCGGGTGAACATCGGCTTCGGCGACCTCATCGATTACTTCGGCAACGATCCGCGCACGCGCGCCATCATTCTCTACATGCAGTCGCTCGACCGTGCCCGCAGCTTCATGTCCGCTGCCCGGGCCTTTGCTATGTCCAAACCGATCGTGGTCTGCAAGGCCGGTCGCTTCGAGGAGAGCGTCGAGGCGGTGAGTTCCCATACGGGCGACATGGTGGGCGAGGACGCGGTTTTCGAGGCGGCCTTCCAGCGCTGCGGGGTGGTGCGGGTCGAGGAGCTGGACGACGTCTTCGACGTAGCCGAGGTGCTGGCCTCCCAGCGCCAGCCCAAAGGGCCGCGCCTGGCCATCGTCAGCAATGCCGGGGGACCGGCGATCATCGCCACGGATGCCCTGATCTTGCACCGTTGCGAGCTGGCCCGATTCGATGCGGCCACTCTGGCGGAGCTGGATGCAGCCCTGCCCGCCGAAGGACAGCATACGAATCCGGTGGACCTGCTCGACAGCGCACCGCCGGAGCGGTTTCGCAAGGCGTTGACCCTGGTGCTTGCCGACCGGAACGTGGACGCAGTGCTCGCAATCTTTGCCATCCAGGCGGATCTGGACCCCGAGGAGGTCGCGCGGGTGGTCGCCGATGTGGCACGCGGGGCCACCAAGCCCGTGTTGGCGGCCTGGATGGGTGGCGAGCGCGCGCGTCGGGGTATTCGCATTCTCAACGAGTCGGGCCTCCCCGCCCACAGGTCTCCGGAGCAGGCGGTGCGCGCCTTCTCTCACCTGGTCACCTACGCCCGCAACTTGGAGGCTTTGTACGAGACTCCACGGGACATCCCCGTGAGCTTTGACCTAAATCGGCGCAAGCTGCGCAAGCGGCTCCAGCCGCTGCTCAGCGAGCGCCGACACGCCCCGGTGAACCAGGCCTGGGCCTTTCTCAAGGCCTACGGCATCCCGGTCTGCGATACCTGCATGGCCACCACCCCGGACGAGGTGGTGCGTGCCGCCGAGCATGTCGGCTACCCGGTGGTGCTCAAGGTTTTGTCGCCGCAGATCATGCACAAGCTGGACGTGGGCGGAGTAGCGTTGGACCTGAAGGGGCCGGACGAGGTACTGGGGGCCTTCGAGCGGATCGTGAGCACCGCGAGGGCCCGCAGGCCCGACGCTGAGATTCATGGCGTGACCGTCCAGAGCATGATCAAGGCCCAGGGCCTGGAGATGATCCTCGGGGCCAAGAAGGACCCAACCTTCGGCGCCGTGATCATGGTGGGCACGGGAGGCATCGCCACCGGGGTGCTCAGGGACAGGGCGGTCGGCCTGCCCCCGCTCAACGAGCGCCTGGTGCGGCGCATGCTGGAAACCTTGCGCTCCTGGCCGATGCTCAATGGCTATCGCGGGCTCCCCGCCGCCAACATCGAGCGGCTCACCGAGGTCATCATCCGCTTCTCCCTGTTGATCGCGGACTACCCGGAGATCCGGGAGTTCGACGTCAATCCCCTGTGCGTCACCGGCGAGGAGGTCACCGCCCTGGATGCGGCCATGCTGCTCGACGATACACCTCACCAATTCGTCCAGAAGTATCCCCATCTTGCGATCCGGCCCTACCCCGAGGAGATGGTCCGTTACGGCCGCACGTCCGACTATGCCACGGTGACCCTGAGGGCGGTGCGGGCCGAGGACGAGCCTCTCTGGCACGAGTTGGTGGCCAGCTCGTCGGAGGAGTCCATCCGATTCCGCTTTCGCTCCCTGCTCAAGCGGACCACCCACCAGATGGCCGTGGCCGAATGCGTTATCGACTACGAGCGCGACATCTCCATCGTCGCCGAGACCGAGGCGCGTGGTAGACGCGAGCTGGTGGGCATAGCCCACCTCTTGGCGGACCCCAACCAGGACACTGCCGAGTTCGCGGTGCTGGTGCCCGATCCCTGGCAGGGCAAGAAGATCGGCGGCATGCTGCTCGACTACTGCATGGAGCTGGCCGGTAGCTGGGGGATAAGCAAGATCGTGGCCGAGACCGATCCCCGGAACACCCGTATGCTGGACACCTTCAAGAAGCGAGGTTTTCGTTACGAGGTCCGCCTGGACGACGACGTGGTGCTGCTGGAGCGTGATGTGGAGTAGGTTGGGCTGGCGTTGTTCGGCAACCCAACAAGCGATCTGCGATTCCGAACAATGCCGTCTCGTTTATCCCTTGTTTGGATCCGCCGAGCGATTGCGCATCCGGGCCGTTTTCCGCACACTGAGCGCCCGGCAAACCCTCGGCGCCTTTCATGACCCAGCTCGACGACTCCACCGATTCGACGCCGGACTGCGATTCCACGGTCGCAGTCCCCGAATCGGTGGCGGCTCGGCGAGCCGATCGCCTCAAGCCGGACCCGCTCAAGCAGCTACGGCACGATCTTCGCACCTCGGTGGTGCATATCCTGGGCTACAGCGAGCTGCTGGAGGAGGACACCACCGACCGAGGGCTGGATGCGTTCATCCCGGATCTGCGCAAGATCCAGGTCTCGGGAAAGGATCTTCTGGACGTGATCGACGAGCTGCGGGTGGCGACCGCGGAGGAGGCACATCGGCTGGATCTCGATCGCCTGCACTACGACCTTCGCACCGGGCTGAGCCAAGTGGCCGGATTCACCGAGATGCTGGTGGAGCTGGCCGAGGAGGGCGGGCATACGGAGATGTTGTCCGACCTGGGGCGGATCAGCGATGCGGCGCGCCTGCTGCTGACGCGCTCCGAAGGCTCGCTGGAAACGGCGATCCACGAGGCCTTCGAGACGTCGGAGCCCCCCCGGCAGGCGACCGCCGAGGCTCGGGCCTCTCTGCGGACCGCGGGATCCGCGGCCGCGCTGCCGGCCCTGGCCGACGGCGGGCGGCTGCTGGTGGTCGACGACGACGACGGCAATCGGGACCTGCTTCGGCGGCGTCTGGGTGTCCTCGGGTTCGAGGTGCGTCTGGCCGAGAATGGCGAGGAGGGGCTGGCGGCGGCCGCATCCGAACGCTTGGATCTGATCTTGCTGGACATCCTGATGCCGGGACTGGACGGCTACGAGGTGCTGCGCCGACTCAAGCGGGACAAGGGCCTGCGCCATATCCCGGTGATCATGCTTTCTGCCCTGGACGAGGTGGACAGCGTGGTGCAGTGTCTGCTGATGGGCGCCGACGACTATCTGGCCAAGCCGTTCAATCCCGTGCTCCTGCGCACCCGCGTGGGCGCCTGCCTGGAAAAGCATCGGCTGCGTCAGCGGCTCGCGCGCAAGGTCCGCATCTTCGTCTCCTCGCCCGGCGATGTCGACGAGGAGCGCCAGATCGCCCAGCAGGTGATCCAGGGCCTGTCCCTGGAGCTGGGCTCCGAGGTCTCCCTGGAGCCGGTGTTCTGGGAGGCGGAGCCCCTGCTGGCCACCGAGACCTTCCAGTCCCAGATCGTCACCCCGGCGGACTGCCAGATCTTCGTGTGCATCCTCTGGTCACGCCTGGGCACCCGTCTGCCGCCCCACATCACCCGGCCAGACGGCAGCCGCTACGACTCGGGGACCCAGTTCGAGTTCGAGAAGGCCGTCGAGGGCTTCCGTCGTAGCGGCTATCCGAAGATTCTGGTGTATCGCAAGACCGCGGAGCCCAAGGTCAGCCTCGGCGATCGCCAGGAGCTGCTTTACCGGCTCGGGCAAAAGGAGGCGCTGGACGGGTTCGTCAGGCAATGGTTCGAGGCGCCCGAGGACGAGGGCTTCGTGGCGGCTTTCCATGGCTTCGAGCAGCCGGCGGAGCTGCGCGATCGGCTGGCGATCCACCTTCGCAAGCTGATTCTCAAGGAGCTCGAAGGCTCGCGCTGAGCCACCGTGAAGAAGTCGCCGATGAAGCAAGAAGAACAGCAAGCCCGGATCCCTTTGATGATATCCCTGGGTATTTCGGGTCACCGAAGCCTCGGCGACGGGGACAATGTCGATCGCGTTCGCGCCCTGGTCAGAGACCAGTTCGAGAGCCTGCGCGCGCGCTTGGCCGAGTACGGACAGCCCATCCAGTTTCTTCTTATCTCTCCTCTGGCCGAGGGGGCGGATCGGGTCTTCGTGGAGGCGATCTGGTCGGTTGCGCCTCGGGCACGGCTGCTGGTGCCCCTGCCTTTCGCCAAGGACGAGTATGAGAAAAGCTTTGCCGATCACGCATCGGTCGATCGCTTCAACGCGCTTCTGGGCCACCCCAACTGCCTCGAGTGCTTCGAGTTGCCTCGAGGCGTTCCCGGCGAATACCTCGAGGTGGGCAAGTTCATCATCGATCATGCAGACATCGTCTTCTTTCTGCACGATGGTAGTGATGTCAGCGGGGTCGGGCTGGATGGCGGCACCTCGAGCGTGATCCGATACGCCGAGCATCGCGGGCGCTGCCTGATTGCCGACGGAGGGGCGGGTGCCGGACAGGGCCGGTTGCATCTGGGGGCCCTGCACGGCCTGCCCCATCCCCATGAGCAGCTGGTGGCGGTCTACATCAACATCAGCAGCCTCGAGGCGCGGGTGGTGACCTCCTACGGCGGGGCGAGGACGGTCGAGTTCGCGGATATGGACGGCTTTTTCCGGGAGATCTGGGATGAGCCGAGCGCCTCACTTCCTCGTCCTGGGCGGGTGGGGAATCCAGGGGGGCTCGGCGATGTGCTCCAGGGGCTGTCAGGTGACCGCTTGGTCGAGCGCGCGAGGCATTATCGGCGACTACTGCTGTCCGGGTGGGCCTTGTTTCTGGTCCTGGGCTGGCTGGCGTCCGTGCTGCCGTTGCTCGGATGGGCAGAGGACTGGGCACCGATAGGGGCCGCCGGCGACGGTCTGCTCGGCTGGGCTGGAGTCGGTCTCTCCCTGCTGGCGGGGATCGGTGCACTCTGGCTGACCTATTCACGCAATGCGCCGGATGCCCGCATCGTCGGTTTGGAATACCTTGCCGATCGCTTGGGCTACCTCGGCCTGCTGCTCCAGGCTGCCATGCCCATCTCCTGGCTGCTCGTCCGGGGGCGTGAGGACCCGGCGGGGCGGGCCTTGAAAAAGCGTTGGCAGAGCATCTACTACGATTGCTATCTTCGCTCCGGCGAGCCGCTGCACGGGAGCCCCGAGGCTCCCCGGTTGAAAGCGCTGCTAACCTCATCCGAGGGGTGGGCTCGGCGGCGACTCGACGGGCGGCTGATTCGGATGCTGCGGATGCGCCGTTTTGGTTTGCGTCTGCGGCTGCTCGGCAGGTCACTGTTTCTGATCGCTACGGCCGGACTTTTCGGGTTGACCGTGACCGGGCTGTTGGGCGACGGACCCTATCGGGAGCTTGTCGGGGTGCTGCCCGTTGGGGTTGGGCTGGCGCTCGTGGCCTTGGGTGCCTATGGGCTTGGCAAGCGATTTGCGGCGCAAGCCGAGTCGGACGCGCGGGAAAGCCGCCGCCTGGCGGCCCTGCAGACCGGGGCGTTGTTTACCGTATTTCAGGACCCGGCCACGGAGCTGATGCGTCTGAGGGTGCTGATCGACGAGTTTGTCGAAGGGGCCATGAACGGAGGTTGCGAGAGGTCCGCCTGGGTGCGACCCGACAACGACACCGGTCGGAGGGATTAGAGTGGATTCTGTGCTGATAGAGCGCGAGTACCAGGCCTTGGCGGACGGCATGGCTCCGGACTCCCCCCTGGGCGATTATCTGCTGTGGCTCAAGGCGCAGGTGCTGCCAATCTTCGTCGAGAAGGATCAGGAGGCCGTATACTTTCAGAAACGCCACCAGCGAGGGGTCAAATTCATCTACTTGGCTGCGGTGCTTGCGGTGGCCATAGTCGTGATCCAGACCTTGTTCCTTCCCGACCATTACAGCCTGATCTGGCTCGAGGTGGTGCTCATCCTGGCCATGATTGCCGTGCATCGCATGGATCACCGCGGGCGCTGGCTGGAGCGCTGGATGGAGAGCCGCTTTCTCGCCGAGAAGCTGCGCTACGGTGCCTTCACCTTCGCCTTCGGGCTTTGCGGGCAGGGAGGCGAGTCCGTGGGTGCACGGCACTCGCTGCTCACTGCCAGCGAGCGGGACGTCGCATGGGACGAGATCTGCGAGCGTCTCGCGCAAAGCGGCAGGCCCAAGCTGTCGTTGGAGGATAGCTTGGACGCCCTGAAGCGGTTCGTTCGTGAGCGCTGGCTGGTGCCCCAACGGCGCTATCACCGTGCGTGCGCGCACCGCCACCACGCCAAGCACGAGCGCATCGAGCACCTTGGCCTTGCCATGTTGCTGGTTACTATTGGCGCGGCGGTCTTGCACGCCTTCGGGATCGGCCACCACACGCCGCTTTTCGATCCGCGGGCTTGGCTTGGGCACGAGCCGGGACACGAGCTGGCGCACGGCGGTGGCCATGGCTCGCAGCTGACGGTGGGCAACGTCCTGACCCTCGTGGCCATTGTGCTTCCGGCGGCCTCGGCCTCGCTCAATGCGGTCAAGCACGTCTTCGAGCTGAGGAAGATGGCCCTGAGATCCGAGGCGATGGTCGAGGGCATAGGCGAGTACGAGGCGCTGCTGGAGGGGATCGGCGAGGTCGAGGAGCTACGACGACTGGTATCGGCGGTGGAGCGGCTGTTCATGAACGAGCATGAGGAGTGGCATTCACTCCTGTCTTTCAAACGTGCGGACGTTGGATGAGGCGGGCCGGCGGACGCCTCGATTCAAGTCTGTTCCCAATAAGGCAAGATGGTGAGAGAAGAATATGTTTACCAGGTACTTGACGTGTACGGTCTTGATTGCCGGCCTGATTTCCGGTTGCTCCATGGATAGTATCGGCGTCCGGGCGGATCGGCCCGCACCCCCCCGAGAGGTCGCAGCCGACGATCTGGCCAAGGCGCGCGCCGCCCTCGCTAACGGGCATCCCGAGGAGAGCATCGGTCTGTACGAAGGGGTGTTGACGCATGTGGAACCGGGTGCTCCGGGGCGTGAAGAGGCCCTTTACGGCCTGGCGCTCGCCAGTCTGTCGGTCAACGGCAAGGCTCACAGCCCAGACAAGGCGAAGAAGGCCCTTGCCCTGCTGCTGCGGGAGTCTCCCGAGAGCGGGCGTCGCGCCGAGGCCTCCGCGTTGCTCACCGTCGTGGACGAGTTGCGACGTGAGCGCTCCCAGGTCACCTCGCTCAAGCGGTCTCTGGCGACCAGGGAAAAGGAGCTGGAAGCGGTACGTGGCGAGCTTCAGTCCAAAGAAGAGGCCCTGGACAATCTGAGGAAGGCCTTGCTGAAGCGATAGCTAGGGTTGCTTCGGTGATGGGGCACGTCTATTCTACGATGCCGTATTGCCCCTGCCATGTCCGGCCTTCGGGACCGGTCCAACTCCAGGAGCCAACAGGCTATGGTCCAGCCAGTGTCGCCGCTCAAGGGTTTTGGCGTGTCCGCCCTCATGTCCCTCACCCTGATGGCGGGATGTGCGAGCACACCCGAGGAATACGCCGATCCTCGGGATCCTCTCGAGAGGCTGAACCGCTCCATCTACGGCTTCAACGATAAGCTCGACAAGGCTGTGATCCAACCGGCGGCGCAGGGCTATCAGGCGATCACCCCGGCGAAGGTCGATCGTGGCGTGACCAATTTCTTCTCGAATCTCCAGGATGTGGGCTCGGCGGTCAACAACTTCCTACAGCTCAAGATCGAGCGTGCAACCTCGGATGCGGGCCGGGTGCTGGTCAACAGCACCGTCGGTGTGCTTGGTCTGGTGGACGTGGCCACCAACCTGGATATGCCGAAATACGGCGAAGACTTCGGCCAGACCCTGGGTGTCTGGGGGCTGGAGTCCGGCCCCTATCTGGTACTTCCGGTACTCGGGCCCAGCTCCGGGCGGGACACCGTGGGCTTGGTCGGCGACTGGTTCACCGATCCGGTGACCTATGTATCGCCCTGGGAGCTGAGCGCGGGACTGCAGGGACTGCGGGGGATCGATGCCAGGGCGGACCTGTTGACCGCGTCCAAGATGGTCGAAGAGGCGGCACTTGATCCTTACGAGTTCACCAAAGATGCTTACCTGGAGAAGCGCCGCAACGACGTGTACGACGGCGCTCCTCCTCCCGAGCCAGACGACTATTGACGGACAATCCTAGAAGCGGCAGTTGGACGGCCGCCAGGGTGCGTGCGGCGTGGTGTCTGGCAAGGTGAGCGCGGACGTGTCGATCCAGTGAATCGACGCAACCGGTCGAACACGAGGCGGACCCAATCGCCGGGAGCGATTTGAACAGCGATAGCTGGCCCGCAGGGCGGAGGGCAGGATGCCCGGAGCGATAGTCGCTCTATGGCTCATCGTCTCCTGCGATTCGCCTCCGTCCTGGAGGCCGACGCGAAAAAAACGCGCCCGGCGTTTTTCTCCAACGAGTTGTCACGCGGCCAGACGCCGCGCCGTGCGTGCCCTGTTGGTCGTAGCGCCCCTCACCCAGCGGGTGAATCTCATAGGCTGACAACACCGTCGGCAACCCCCTGATTTGCCAGGCGGACCAGCTCAGAGTAGTGCGTCCAGGCCGAGAGCAGCACCTCGTCCAGGGGGATGTCTGTCAGCGTGCCGAGCCCCTCGTTGAGGCGGCCCCAGGCGGTGGAGCAGGGCAGGTCCAGCTCCTTCTCGATGGCCTTTCCCAGTTCCGCCAGGCCGTCGCTGCGTTTGCCCGCGGCTTTGTCCGTCTCCGGAATCGGAGAGGCGTCCGGCACGAGATCGAGGAGTGACCAGTGTGCATGGCTCATGGGGATGGCTCCCGGTCTTTCGGATTGGGGTCCCGCTCGATGGTTTGCTCGCCCCGCCGATGCTCGCACGGGGCCGCTCCCGCGGCGCCGCCACCTGAAGCCGCAGGGGATCGCCTTCGATGATTCGCTCACCATCGAGCCGCGCCAGAGGGATCACGTGACGACCGGGAGAGGCTGTGGGTATCCGCCCGGTCACGCGCGCCGTCAGCCCGGCCCTTTGCAGCATCCGTTCCGCTTGGTCGATCGAGCGATTGCGTAAGTCGGGCACAGTGGCGAGTCGCTCGAGATCGGCACCGGTCACCGGCTCGAAATCGAGCGTGAAGGGGTAGGATGCCGCCAGGGCGGTCGGCATTCCAACACAAGGCAGGAGCACGAAAAACCAGAGGTGCCGGGCTGCAATTGCGGCACCTCTTGCCCCGTATCCCGGATGTGAACGCGCGATGTCCATTTCATCTTCTCGAATCTGCTCGCCGTCCCGGTCTACGTCTTTCCGGACTTTCGGCGATCCCTATGAGCCTAGGCCCGAAGCGCGCTTTCGCTCTTCTCGGTCGAGCCGGCGACAACTCCGTGGACTCTAAGGAAACCTAGGACATCGCTACTCCCGAGACGAGGCGCCCGGCGCGCCGGTGATCAGGCGCGTGCCGCTGCGGTAGGTGAGATAGGCCCAGAACCAGTCCCACATGACGGAGATCCGGTTGCGCATTCCCAGCAGGAAGAACACATGCACCAG
>Ga0210096_1000441_pt1 | contig 14664 bp, 7 predicted proteins | sample China_Galinas_PW_4_FD_184864 | JGI IMG/M metagenome (GOLD analysis project Ga0210096, IMG submission 184864) | Wetland microbial communities from San Francisco Bay, California, USA, that impact long-term carbon sequestration - China_Galinas_PWA_D2... | ecosystem: Environmental > Aquatic > Marine... | reverse complement strand
GAATCTATAGAGAGAGAAGGGGGGAAAAAAGCGAACAAGGGAGGGGAAAAAAATGAAAAATAAAGGGAGGAAATAAATAATAATAATAATAATTAAAAAAAAGTATTGCCAACTTGCTTTCATTTTTGTTTTTTCTTCTTCTCCTCCCTTCTCTTCATCATCATGCCACAAGAGGTTACTCACAAAGATGGAATGGATTACACAAGCGTTTTTACATATATGCCAATTTTTATGTATATGTGCATGATGTGTTTTACAGTATTGTACAAAATGGACGACCATAAGATAGTGGCGCCTCTGGTGGTCTCGTCATGCGCCTTTCTTATGATATCGATTTATCCTCTGTACTCTCTGTGGAAATTTGTAAACAAAACGGTTGATGTGTACCCTGCGATGATTTGTTGGTCAATTTGGTTGGCTTACGGAATAGTATTCAAAGGTACCGGAGGAGAAATACCAGAAGTCGCGAATGTCGTGTCTGCAGTTTGTTTGATGATGTTATCTGCTTCTCTCTACAAACCGGGATTATATGACAATCCAACATTTCGGGTTATGTTGGTTGTAATGTATGCATTTCTTATCCTTTTCTTTCCGAACGAGGATAGTATTGCAGGTGATTGTGGAACGACATGGATTTTGTTCAAGGTGACCCTGTTTTATTGTCTCTACGTTGCATCTATCATGGAAGGAAAATTGATGGCAAGAACATGGCTACATTCAAAGGTAATATCCCAAAGGAAATCAGACATAAAAAATATACGACCATTCGGAGGAGAGAAGTTGTTTTATCATAGCGTAGAACGAACAATATTACAATCTCTCTGGGTATTATTTGTCAAATGGTACTTTGTGGTGTTTGCTGTGGCAGCTTGCATAGGAATATCGGTATGGATAAAGAAACAAACGGAAGTGTACATGTTTTATAAAAAGAACGATTCTGGAGGGAGAGACAAGGAAGACGTGGAAAGCGGTCGTATATGTGCAATACAAGGTGAAGTTTCAACCCAAAGTTTTGAAAATATTGTACTGGAAGATTTGTCAGAATATGCAGGAAGTGACGACGGGAATAATATAGGAGAAGTACACATCGAAGAAATCTAAACTAAAGGAAAGAAAAAAAAATCAAATAAGAATATACATATATAAAAAGAACAAAAAAAATTTTTTTCTCCTTTTTGAGTGCACATTTTTTTTGCATGAAGAGTGGAAGGAAGAGAAGGTGAAAAATGATATCTCCTATTCCAAATGACGATCCCAACGTAGATAAACTGATAAGTCACGAAATCAACAAAGGTGTCAAATACAACGGGGAAAACATTGTATATTGTAAAGGAGGAAAAATAGCATGTGACAGAGGTCTTACTACTCTTTTGTCCATATTCTTTGAAGGATACAAAAGGCCTACAAAATCGGATATCAAACAGCATTGTGCAAACACAGGAAAGAAATTGATTCCTCCAAGGAATGTAGTGAAAGTGGGAGACTCTTGGAGCAAAGTATCTCAAATGGAAAAGGATTCGAACAAGTCTGGAAGAACCCTTGGAACTTTGGTACATAACCAACTCTGTCTTTACGCGAGAAGCAAAAATGAAAGAGATTTCATGAGGATATGTCCAAGTCCTCATGAATATACCAAAAGGGCAATAAGAAAATTGAAGGGTGCAGGAATTTTTGTATTCTTTGGGGAATTTGCCATTGTAGATCCGATGGTCAAATATGTCACTCCGATTGATTTGGTTGGAGTAAATTCCAATGGAAAATTAACGCTGATTGAAGTCAAAACTGGATACGACAATATATTCCCCATCGGGAAAGTTCCTTTAGGCGTCCCGTTTGACGCGTGGGTAAACAGCCCTTTGAACCAAGCAAGACTCCAACTCCTTTTGCCTTGTCTCACTCTCAAATATCAATACAAAGTGAATGTGGACTCGGCATGGGTATTGAACATAAACTCTCGGGAAGAAGTATTGTACCCTTTGCTCAAGAGTATGACAAAATCTCCCCATATGGTCTATAATTATCTGATTGACAATTATGGCACGAAGGCGTGTCGAAGGCGAGTCCATCCTCCAAAGAAAAAAGAGGAAACATGGAAGAAATCCAAAAAGAGGAAAAGAAATTGCAAGGGAGCCACAACAAAAGGAAGGAGAAGGAGGAGGAGGAGGGGAAGAAGAAGAAAAAAACACCCGGTCTAAAAATAAATGATAATTTCTCTGTGTTTTTTTTGTTTTTCAATTATCCCATAATTGTTTTTGTTGTTAAGAAACGGTTTTCTTGCACACCAAAAAAAAAGATTCATTCTGCAAGAAAACCGTTTCTTAACAACACTTCTTCTTCTTCTTTTCCCTTCTCCTCTTGATCTTCCCTTAAATGTATAAAACTAAAGGAGCAAAGAGGAAAAAAAGAGATGGGAGAAAATTCTCTGTACAGAATATCAAAGCAAACTTCAAACGGGCCAAAGACAAAGCAACAAAGACCAAAACAGAAAAGGATGTTCACATTCAATCAGGGATAATAAGTCACGTGAATACAGACAATGATTTGGTGAGAACATCTTATCCAAATGTCTCTGCAAGGACACTTCCAGACAGTTCGAAATATACCCATGTCCAACACTCTTTGGAATCCGTTCCGAAAAGAGATATATCAAACGAGAAAGAAACCCACGAAACAATTACAGACATACTGGGCAATCCGGAGGAATGGGTTGACGTATTTGATCCCTCTTTGAACAAACATTATGAAGGAATACCTGTAGATCCATCAAATCGCTTGACCACCACTATAAAAGTTGAAAAACCAGACGAAAAAGGACCAAGAGGGAAGAAAACTACAGGAAGAGGAAAATCAAACAAACGAAAAAGAACAGGTTCTCGAAGGAGAAATACTGGTGGAAGAGGCAATAGAAGAGGCGGTAGGGGAGGAGGAAGGGGAAGAGGAAGAAAAGCAATGGTAAAGCACGAAGACACTTCCACGAGAACTGCATGGACTCCGTTTAACACAGACGTGTCCGAATGGTTGACTGATGTGGTTTCTTTGAACAGACTTGAGGCCAAGAGAAAGAAGATGAGACATGTTTGTGATTTTCTCGCCACTGCAGGATCAGTAAGAGGAGAAACTTTGAGGAAGAAAAAGGGAAACCTCAGTAATATGGTGAACACCATCAAACAAAGTTCTTCAGGGATCGGTGAATGTTTCAAAGAGATAAAGGCAATAAACAATCGAACGGACGCAGTTAATCTAAGTCTTCTCAGTGATGCCCTTGCAAAACAAAAGGAGCATAACTTAAGACTGGAAGAAATGGCAGAGGATTTCGTTGCATATGCAAAAAGTGTAGAAAACGCACACAAGCTTCAAGAGGCATTCATTCATAATATGGTCGCACACTCCTTAGAATTGGACAAACGAGTAAGAGAAGACGTGATGAGATTCCTTGCTCATGTTCCTTCTCACAAATATACTGACGAAGATCACGAAAGTCGTGTGCTCGCTTCTTCTTTGTTTCAACTGAAAGAATGGACTGCAGGAAGATATGGAAGACCTGCAGTTGGAGTCACCACAAAGAAGACTGCACACGTCACAAAATTCGGACAATTATTGAACATGGATGTATGCGATTCGTACATACCATGCTTCCCTGATATATAAAATTTTTATTTTATTTTTTAATATGACTATACAAAGAGGTTGTCACTTGACATATGTCACATTTTCTTCCAACCAGTCCTCAACCCGTTTCAAAAGACAGTTAGATGCAATCTTCTGATATTTGCCTCCTTTCGTGTGCATTGCTTGCAAATGCGCGTATGCTACTTCATGATCAAACAATTCTTTCTTGCGATCAGTGTCGATATATGAAGGGTATTCTGTAGTCTTTACAACGAACTTAGTCATGGCGTCCATTTTGGGTTTAGTCATGGTGATCTTCTGTTGTTTTTGTCTCTATTGTGTTAACTTGGATAGATTTTAGAGAAAAAAAAAAGAAAGAAATGGAGACAAAAAAAATGGAATCACATTGTACCAATTTGTAATTTTTTTGTCTCTTTTTTTTTCGGTTGTCTCGTTTTTTCCTGTTAAGATGCGGATGAGAAACATCGCCTTTATCTTTGAGAACAAAAAAATTGTTAAAGTATATGAAATAAAAAACATTGTAAATAACAAAAGTTAATTTTTCGGGTTCTACTGTATATATCTGAGTAGTTCCCTCTGAAAGATTCTAATCATCTTCTCCTGCGTTTGAAAATACTTGAACATGATGATTCTAACTTTTTTTTTACAACATCCACAAGAGGAAAAAAAAGAGATCTATCTCAAAGGCTTCAAAAAAAGTAGATAAGCTTTTCCACATCCGAAACAGTATATCTGTTAACAATAGCACTTCTTGAACATCATTGTGATACCGTATATCTTCACCCTATATACTTTTTTGTATCACTCCAGTGTATTCCCTATTACCACTATACTCCACAAAAAAAATTTTTTTTGTAAAAACTTGAAAAGATGACTTCTGAAGTTTCAACATCTTACCCCGTCTCTGGGATCAACCCCTTCTCTCAAAACTCCGTCACTCAAGGCAGAACCTATGGTAACCAAGCTGATTTGAGTACGGCAATCCGCCAACTCTTTGGAGAAATGCCCCATTTGAAAGAGGTCACTGCCTACGAAAACACTACCCAAACGAACCAACAACTGCCCTACTATTTCATCGGACAGTCTGCTTACCTCCAAGAAAAAGTCAAAGGATTGACAAACAGATCCGGAGGATGGATGACTGACGATGTTCTCAAGTGGGCCTACACGAGACAGATCACATTCCAGTGGGACGAATATCACTTTGAACATACTCTGGTTGGCAGAGTGCCCCATCAAGGTGTACCCCGTGTAGTCAAGTCCGGAAGGAAAGTTCGCACAGAAAGAAGCAAACGTCATGGAATTGGTTTTGTCATGGATGCTTCTGAACTGACTACTACCAGAGGAATCCAACAATACCAAAACAACATCCGTGGTATTGTCGCTTGTATTCTTGAGACTGTGTACCTCAACTCTATTTATGCACTACAAGATGCAGCAGACCGTAAGGTCAGGGAACACATGGCCACAAACGTGTCTCAGACCTCTATCTTTGACGACTTTGATACGGAAATTGAAGACTATGCCAGCATATCAAAGAATCCCCAAGGATTGGTGGAAACAGTGACAAGAAAGTACAAACTGCTCGACATGGTTGGAGCACAAAGAGTGTTTTTGATCACTACTCCCGAATCTGGAATCTACATGAGTCAACTCAGGACATTCCAAAAGCCCGATCCGGGATATTTGACGCAAGGGCCAGATGCACAGTTCTCCAAACCAACCCAATTTTACGATTTCGTCATCGGCACAAACAACGGACCTATCAACGTGTACACTGCACGAGATTTGAGGACAGGAGAAAGGGGTAATTTCATTAAGCCTCTGTATTCTGAACCTTGGATTGCAGAATATTTCACCCACAGTGCAAGAAAGGTTAAGAATTGGTCAATTTGGGATGGTTTCACATCTTCAGAAAACACGGTTCGCTACTCCACAAGCATGAGAGATGTCCTCATCTATTCTGTTTCCAAAGACAAAAACGTTCGCATTCCGTTCACAAAGTCTTCCAGAAATTCTGCGTATGCACACAAAAAATTCTTGGAAGCTGCATTGAAACACGGTCCCGGTGGAAGTTCTGGAAAAACCCAATGGAAACAAAAACATTTCTTCCCCTCAGACCCATCCACCAGTATTGCATCTCAGAGATCTCTTGCATTTGATTCTTTTGTACGTCCTGACGAAGATTCATTCCATCGGTATGCGCCTTCTCTCTTGTATTGGAACAGAGAAAAATCAAAGGCAGGAATTTGTACCCACTTTGGAATGATGGACTCGACTGCAATGTCTGAAAAAACTCTCAAAGCCATCTCGGCCACTCTCGGTGCTTCTGGATCGTTCAACAGTAAGACTCTCGACGTATGGAAAGTCGGGGTGTTGGAACTTCTTGACCACATTGAGAATACTCCATACAATGAGCAATTCTTCGAAGCAGTGAGAGGTGCAAACACCACAGGAGGAAACAACACTATTAGGAACACTCGCATAACAGAGTTAAGTGAAGATAATGTTGACCAATGGAAAGGAAACGGTCCGGCATTGGGTATCATGAAACTTCCCGAAAAACAAGAAGGATTTATAGATCTTTCCTACCCTCCGGGTTTCACCGGATTCGCAGGATTGCAATCTATTGCTCAATGGGCATCATCCCCTGAAGACTCTGGATGGGGAATTTTACCAGATGTTGCCTCTGAAGCAATTAGCAAAATCAGGGATGTCATGGCTACCATTGACTCTTGTTTGGAAAGCGAGGACACCAAAGTGGAACACAGACCAATTAACTACATTCCAGATGGAACAAACGGAAAACTTGCCGCTTTTGTCCAAAATCTTGTTTACACAGACAGAAGTCCTTTGTTCTTGGCACTCCCCGGAACTATCACATCAAGCTTACCTTCTCAGTCAGCGGTTTCCTCTGCTCCTTTGGTTGCAACCGTAACAACTCCGGGAGGAGAATCTATTTCCAATGCAGCAGGAGATTCTCGGTTTGCTATTATTTCGAGCAAAGCAGGAGTCCGTAATCCTGTTGTTTCCAACACGACTTCATCAGGTCTTTTCATGGCATCTTCTGCAGGAGAAGAAGCACAAACCTTTGCATCTTTGAAAACTCGCGGAGCACACGAATCTCTTGCAAACACTCTTCAGTTCATAAGATCACAGAGAGACCATCTCCTTGATTCTGACGATCTTTCTTCCGAAGAGGCCATTGTCGAACCTCTTCTTTCTGATTACTTCAAATCCATTAGGGATGGAGCAGGAAGTGACACAACAGAGAAGCATGTTGCAGGCATTGGGGCATACATCGAAGAGTACAAGGTCGGAAAGTTGAACGACAAGGATAAATATCTCAAGGCAGTAAAACTTTTGAAAAACACCGTGGATGCTGTGAGCGGAGCATCATCCAAGTCTTACAGACCATCTTTCAAAAGCATTAGAGCCAAAGGGGGCGAAATTCTCAGCTCTGGAGATAATTATGAAGAACCAGAATCTTCTTTCATTGTAAATTCTTCAAACAGAGGATTTGCAAAAGGGTTAAACGACTTGCTCACGAATATGCAACACAAAGACAAAACCATTTCTTCTGCTGCAGATTCTCTGTTGAATGCATCAAGCACTGCTCTCTCTTATTCCAGAGCAAAATGGCATTCTGGAAACAATGCAGATGCTTTGTTGTTGTACAATCCTGACTCTTCATCATACAACTATGCAATTACCTCAGACAATGTCTCTGGTTTGATTTTCTCTGACAACATGATCCAAACACAAGAAAACAACATTGTTGCTGCAGTGTACAACTATGCAGGAAACGACTCTACCCTGAAAGATTTGAAATCAAGAGTAAGGACCGGACTGGCGAGTCTTGGTGCTCAATCCAGAATAATCAAAGAAATGTTAAACAATGTTCCTTCTGCATCTCACATCGGACAACAAGTACACATTGGTGCTCCAGATAGAGATATCTCAGGTGGATCGGACGACCATGTTATGACTTCGCTGTTCTTGACCACAGGAATTGCAATGAATACACCCGACGGAGGAATTATTTCGACAGGATCTTCATCTACTGGATACACAGTACCTGTGTCCATGAAAATGATCAATATGTCAGACAAAGCACATAACAAGTATTTGGGCGCACTTGCAGCAGAAGCAAAAGAGCGATATATTCCAGTAAAGACTTACCAACATTCTCTGTTGGCTGCTTATGATTTTGGAAAATCCGGAGGAAAGTCTTATATCACCAGCAAATTTGACAGGTTTGGCGGGGCGAGAGGATCTGGAGGAAGGTATGAAACCAAAGGAATCGCCGAGAGAGAATCTGCCCGAAGAGAAATGCTCTCTTCTGCCTTGGATGTCACAAGCTTCACTGGATTGGGCACTTCTACACAACAGATTGGAGACGAATTCAACGTTTTACCTGCGAGGAAAACAAGACAAGATGTACTTACGTATTCCATGAGAGGAATAAGAGGAGAAACTGGCCCAAGCCACGAACTCAAAAAACCTTTTGATTGGCCCAAAGGTCATACGCATGCGAGAGGAATATTGGGTTCCAAGACGTGGGCACCTTCTGACGAAACTTCCAACCTGGATACCAGCAACTACAAAGAACACATGGTCACCGCAAGCCAGATCAAGAATCCTGTCATAAAAACTCTTGCCATGGCATTCCTCTCCTCTCTTTGTCTGAGAGAAGGAGGAAAAGACCCATGGAAGAGATTGGAGCAATGCAACATTTTCACTCCAATCGCATTCTTTGGACTGAGGGCACAAATCCAACATGCTATGGAGAATTGGATTATGGGAGAACCCGGTTATCGTATGGGAGCAAACATCTACTCTCACAACCAGTTCATTGTTGGTGTTGACGCAACATCAATGATGATTTACGGTAACTTGGGTTACTACCACAAGAGTCTTGTGTACGACGAAGAACGTATTGTGCTACTTCCATTTGTCCGCCCAAGAAAGTATATCTGTGGTTCAGAGGACAAGTTTGTCACGAGCGAACGACAGGTTAATCTCAACGGACTCCAGAGACCAGACATCATTTCTCTGGGAATCAGTTCAGAAGAAGGAGAATTGGACCCTGCAGTTCCCATCATCGGTTGGTATAAATACCCCGATATGAACAGAATGATGGAACCACATCAATCCACACCTGCCTACTCTGGATACTTGGAATTCAGACACAGATTCCCAACCCAACTGAACCGTATCCTTTCTGGATACGGTCAACGTGGAAACAGGACGTACAAGGACATGCTCAGAAAATTCCCTTCAGTTGCATTCCAAGGAGAACAACGTGCATATGTTCCCACTGGAGGTGGTGTTGGAGAATTTTCGGACTCCACAAGTGCGGTTGGACATCGTGCAGGTGGATGCAAACATGGATGCAAACTTGTATGGAACGGAAAAAGATCTTACTTCCCTGATGTCTCTCTCGAAGGGGTTTCTGTCAACTTCTAAAAAGAGGACACCATAAAGGCAAAAAAGAAAAAGCAAAGAAAAGGACGAAAATGGGGGAGAAAAAAAAGGAGAATTGGTGGATATATCGGAAAAGGAAAGATCAAGGGTGAAAACAATGTCTGACAACTTCTTATACCCTTTTTCTCTCTTATCTTTGCTTGGCTTTTTTTTGTACCATACAAATAAACATTCTGCAAAAACTTTTTTTTTATTGGAAAAAAAAACCAGATCATTCGTTTTTTACATGTGGAGATAACACCACGTCTCTGTTTGTTCTGTCATGGAAACTGGTGTTTGGATTGATAGGTTCATCCGCGGATGTTCTTCCACAATAATGAGACTGTTGTTGATTCTGATGTAGTTTTTGTTGTAACATGAGATATGGATTAAATTGATCGAACCCATGATGAAATAACATTGCGCCTCCTTGCATTTTTGGAGAGGCAGAAATACAGTATAAAACCAACATCGCAGAGAACACAGCAACCAAAGCAGTAAACAAGTAAGATTTCCCTAATGCCTGAATGGCATGAACAAGGCCATCAAAAATCCTTATTCCTGTATTTGAAAGAGCAACAACATACGGAGATCTTGAAGCTTTCAAATTGGCCTCCCAACAAGATTGTCTGTTATGTGCCGACTTTGGAGGATTTCTTTGACATTCTATTTGGGCTGCAATCACGTCGTTATGTTTCTCCACTTCCTTGTGGTATTCCTCCACCGTGGTAGAGAAAACGAGAATCAATACCAAAGATATTCCAAAGGAAGGAAATATCCAATTCTTGGGCTTTTTGTACCATGGTAATCTTTCATAGTTTGTCTGTAATCCAAATGAATCAGAAGACATGAGGGAGAATGAGGAGGAAGATAAAAAAATAAAGGGGAATGGAAACGATAAAGCAGTTTCCTATTTATTAAATAAATTATTATGGAGTTACTCTGACAAACAAATGTCAAAATTTTAACACATAGTATTCCTCACCCAAGGCCAACGGTGATAATTATTCAATAGGGCTGTTATTCCACTCTTTTCGTTTGTTTTTTTTTCTTTTTGTGAGATAAAAACAAACAAAAAAAAAGCATGACACAAGTTGCCGTCGTGTCAATACTATTGATCTTTGGGACTTTATATTATTCCAGAGCACATGAGATAATTGAAGAAGAATCGACTTACCAAATTGTCACGCTAAGTTCTGGAGCAGAAGCAGAAGATGTAATGCAAATTGCTATCTTGAGGGCAAAATTTGACAGAGACTTGTACTCTGGAATTTACAGGATACAAGACTTGGCCTTGACCTCGGACTATTCCAGCTTTGAACACAATCCATACCACGGAAATCCAGCTTACGAAAATGTTCCATCTCCCATGGTAGAACAGGCCGGAGTGGTGAAAATGTCTTGTGTTTGCATAGGATGTAAGAATTTGGATTCCTCAGAATTTCCAGAGTGTTCTGGAAGTTTCTGTGAGTACAAATCGGTAGGAAGTCACAGGAATCTTCCTCCAAGATTCTTGATGCCAATGCCTGCTGTGGAGGAAGTTTCATCTGTATTCTATTCGTTACTGTTTCAAGACGGACACACGGAACCCGGATTAGAACGCGTGGATAAAACGTTTACAGCCATCAAAGTCTTAAGAACAAAAAATAATCTTACTGGAGAATGGGAACACTATGTTCCAGAGGGACTCAATTTTGAAGATTGCAAATTCAGGTTCGAATTGGGCAGGACTTCTTCCACGGGGAGAGAATTGACTTACCCTACAAACGGAGGACTGAAATCGATGGGAGGAGTAGAAGCAACCCATTTCACTCCGAGACTTCCCTCTTGTAATTATCAACATATGTCTTCCCTTCTTTACAGATTAAGACAACTCTATGAACAAATGAAAGATCCTACAGACGTACCTCATTTCCTCTCAGCTTCAAGGGAAGTGGCCAAAATTAAGGCCTCTGCAACTTGGATCAATTGTGAAGATCACATTGATGGGGTTGTTGTGAAAAAACAAAGACACCTTGTCTTGCCCGATGATAAAATTTGTAGACAGGAAATAGGAAGTTATGCATGGCTCATTGATCCATGTTGTAATTGGAAAGCAGGAGTTTGTATGGAAAGAGAAGATCATCCTCTGGTTGATATTCCCACGGAACTTAACAAACATACTTTGAAGAAGTTTGGAGAAACGGAAGAAATGGAACAAAACCTTATTTTTGCAGTTGCACGAAACACCCTTGACCAAGAGTCATGTCTCCAAGACACAGCTTGGTCCAAAGCGTCCATCAATCCATTTCGCGAAATGCTTGAGAATATGGTAAATAGGTGTGAAATTGAATTGGGATTCCATAGTTCTCCAAAAGAATGCAGTGAGGATTCAGACTGTAGGACATCTTGTGATATGGAGACAAACCAATGCGTCGTTCCTTACGACCAAAGGATGCAATACACTCTGGAATGTTGGAGTGAAACAATGAATCGTGAAACGTTGGATGCTTTGAGACGCCTCTTGGGTGAAATTACTGAAAATCCTATCCAACCTATTGAAAAGATGTTGGAGGATGTTGCTTCAAAATCCGAGTGTGTTGGAGAAACTGCATATAAATTCGATCCTGACGATATCCAATCATGTCTCGACGATGAGATCTGTCAAGTTTACAACTTTGATGGTCCTGATGATGATGATGATGATGATGATGTTGATATTATCTTAAACGACACAGATGTTGTTGATGAAGAAGATTCTGAGGATGATGTTGATATTATCTTAAACGACACAGAGGTTATTGATGATGATGTTGATGAAGAAGATTCTGAGGATGATGTTGATATTATCTTAAACGACACAGAGGTTATTGATGACAATGTAACGGATGCAAATAGAACATACATTGAATGTTCTTCCGTCAACGATCTTGTAAACAACACAAATCCCGTCTCTTTACAAAATCTCTTAGAAGCCACAGTTGCAAGGATTCGATCCAAGGCAACCGCCGACATTCTTCAATGCAAATACTCTCTCCTGTACGAAAATTACCAAAGTCTGGCTTGCGAAAAAAATATCCATAAACCCGAGGAATGCTTCCAGTACGAAAACCTTTGGCCAACTGTGAAAGAAGTCCAAATTGAGGAGGGGTCAGAAATACAACTCAGAGAGTGTTCTGTGTTAATAGAACACGGGAGAGGGTTGCTTGTGGAACAATTGCTTGCCGTCGATCCAAAAACTATGACAAAGGCACTCGCAGAAATACACCAAAGAGAAGCAGAGGAAACAGGAGACATACAAGTCATTCCCGCAATCCTTGCAAAATCACAGACTCCCTTTGATTCGATTTACACATCTTATCTGATGAAAAATTCTGAGATTGATTACAGGATTGCTTCTTCTCCAGAATTTGGAGGAGTCACAAAGAAAGAACGAAACGAAATTCTTGCAGCTCTCCCTGAATATGCAAAAACGCACGAATTAGATCCCTATGCTGTCGTAGTAAACGCAAAAGGTTCGATTGTTGGTCAAGTAGTTGGAACTTCTGTTATGCTCAAGACTCTTGAAGGAGACACACCAAACTCAAAGCTTTGCCTCCGGTTATTTCCGGGTGTCCCCATAGACAAAAAATCATTTCCCGTTGCAGACTTTGCATTCTTCAATCCTTCCCAGAACACCTTTGTTCCCATGAATTTGGAGGATGTAGAGACAAGGAGAGATGGTGAGGAATTGTGTGCTGTTGTAACTCTGAAGAAAGAAGGATTTGGATATGCACCCATTTTCAGATATCAAGATTGGAAAAGTGTTGACCCTTGTGTGTATGACACTTGTATGGTATGCAACGGACACAATACCACTTGTTCAGGATGTGACCAAGTCCCGTTCTCTGGTAAAGTATATGATGAATGTGAAGTGTGTGGAGGAGACAACTCAGAGTGCAGAGATTGCAAAGGAGTGATCAATGGACCGGCCAAGAGAGACAGATGTGGAACATGTGAAGGAGACGGGTCCACATGTATATGTTGTCCCGGCATGACAAATCCTCCATTTTGTGATGTGGAAGACAAATGTTACAATGTCCGCTGTCTCAACGGAGGTGTTTGCTCCAACAACACTGGCATTTGTTCATGTACTTTAGGATTCACAGGAAAGAACTGCGAAATCAAAGATTGTAACTCGAATGGATTCTACTCTCCAAAGGATGACATGTGTACATGCGACAGGGGATGGTCTGGGTCAGATTGTACAACTTGTGGATTTCCAGAGACAAAAGGAGACAAATTCATTTGTGCTCCATTCGGGATGGATGGAGAATACATACTAACCACACTCCCAGAGAACCTTGCCGATCAAGTTGTAAAACACAACGGAGTCGCTGCAAACGAGTCAGAGGTCAGAGACTTGAGACAGATTACTATCATCATGAGAAACGAATACCACTACGGTCCGATATGGCCTGGATCAACAGGTTATGATGGTTATATCAGAGATTGTGCGTGCAAAAAAACACCCATAAAGGAAGACGAAAGAGATCCTCACAATATCAAGGAATTAGGGAAGATGATTCCTGTAGACTCTGAATCAAAACATCAAGTCCCTGTTATGTTTACAAAAAGTGAATTGTACTCTATGTCTGAAAGACATCATTTGTCAGAAGACTCTAAAGAGGCCATAAGACAAAGAAACAGACGTTCTGGGTTATACCATCCAAAAGATGTAGAGCCAAAAACATATGACGATATCTCAGAAAGATGTCTTGATGTTGTCGAATCACGAAACACAGAAATTCAGGCACACGAGTCATACTTTAGACAAGCTCTCCACTCTCGTGCTGCTCAAGCACAAAATTGTCAACAAAGTGTGTCAAAACAAGAATATGGAGCACCATTTTGGGTTCTCGCTGCTTATGCCATCGTGGCCACTGTAATTATCATTGCCATGGTAGTGCTTGCCATCGCGAGAACATTTGAATTGCCTCTCGTTAACGGAGTGAAAAAAAGATTCGACGAATTTACTTTGAATAGTGAAGGTAGGATCAGTCGTAAAAATTCTAATAGAGTAAAGGTAGGGGGCAGAAACAACCAAAACATCAGGAAATCAAAAAGGAAGAACAAAAAGAGTAAAAAAATGACATGAATAAAAATTGTGAAAATTTTCCAAAGATCTTTTGTTTTCGTTTGTTATATTCTGTGGAAAAGGTTGGACAAGTTGACCCAAAATCGTCCAAAAAATCATGAGGCCACGGTCACCATTGGTCCTCGTAACTAAGCGATTGAGCCAATAAAAATTTTTGAGTCGTCCGATATGGGTGTTTTTTTGGGTGTTTCGGCAACTCAAATTTTTCATTTTGAATGTGGAACTACCTTTACGCAAAACGTCATAACGACCACAGAGAGATAGGGGGAATTTTCGAAAAATATCCTATGATTTTTTGCGTTCATTTTTCGAAAATTCCCCCCTTTCTCTGTATTCCGTTATGACGTTTTGCGTAAAAGGTAGTTCCACATTTTTGTACGCAAAACGTCATAACGACCACAGAGAGATAGGGGAAAATTTGCAAAAGTGAACGCAAAAAATCATAGGATATT
>Ga0210096_1000440_pt1 | contig 14706 bp, 9 predicted proteins | sample China_Galinas_PW_4_FD_184864 | JGI IMG/M metagenome (GOLD analysis project Ga0210096, IMG submission 184864) | Wetland microbial communities from San Francisco Bay, California, USA, that impact long-term carbon sequestration - China_Galinas_PWA_D2... | ecosystem: Environmental > Aquatic > Marine... | reverse complement strand
ATGCATCCGAGCCTGAATCTCGACGAAGCGGCCCTGGCCCGTTTTTGCGAGGCGCATCGCATCCGCCGCCTGGCGTTGTTCGGCTCCCAACTGAAGGGTGCCGCGCGGCCGGACAGCGGCATCGACCAGCACAATCGGGACACCCACCGTACAGGTCCGCTGAAGGTGGATCGGCAGCGGGTACCCAAGCAAATCTTCCTCAGCTTCCACGAGTCCGATGCGGAGCTCGAGTAAGTGCCCGCCTTCCCCGAGCTGGCCCGCGCGCAGAACAATGGTGCAGGGTGAGCGTGCCCACCCCGAAGATCGTCGGGCATGCTCCAGCCATGTCAGTAAGCAACTGATTGCCACGAGTGTTCCGTTGAGTCACCATACTGAGTAGTTTTACTCAGTGCTGTAATTCATGCTTTTGCCCTACCGACGTCCTGAATCAGCAACGCTGCGGGAGCGGCTCCGCGAACCGCCTCGCTTCCTGATTGTCGTCGCTGGACCGCGCCAGGTCGGCAAGACAACGATGGTGCGTGGCGTACTGGCGAGCCATCCATCCGAACGCTATACCTTCGTCGCCGTGGACAGCCCTGACGAGTCGCCCTTGGCGGACACAGGACAGACTACCGCCCCGACCCGACGCCAACTTGCAGAGCCACGGGATAGCGCCTGGCTCGTAGAGGTATGGCGTCGCGCCCGCACGGCGGCGAGGGGCGATCCTGAAGGGCATGTACTTGTGCTCGACGAGATTCAGAAGATTCCACGTTGGTCGGATACTGTGAAGGGCCTGTGGGATGCCGATCGCGCGGAAGGTCTGATGTTGCATGTCGTCCTGCTCGGCTCGTCACCTCTACTGATGCTGCAAGGCATGAGCGAAAGCCTCACCGGCCGTTTCGAGACGATCCACCTCACTCACTGGTCGTTTCGCGAAATGGCCGATGCCTTCGACTTCGATGTCGAGGACTTCCTCTACTTCGGCGGCTATCCCGGCAGTGCCCCGCTAATCCGCGACGAGGCGCGCTGGCGCAATTATGTCGATACCGGCCTCATCGAGCCCAGTATCGTAAAGGACATACTGATGATGACGCGGGTGGACAAACCCGCCCTGCTGCGCCGGCTGTTCCACCTCGGCAGCCATTACTCCGGGCAGGAGCTTTCATACACGAAGATGATGGGCCAGCTGCAGGACGCGGGAAACACCGTGACCCTGGCACACTATCTCGATCTGCTTGGCAATGCGGGTCTGATCCGCGGCCTGCCGAAGTATGCAGGACAGCATCATAGACGTCGCGCTTCCTCGCCCAAGCTAAACGTGCTGAACATGGCCTTGATGTCGGCCGGCTCCGGCTATAGCAAGGCCGAAGCCCAGGCCGATCGCAGCTACCGCGGCCGCATGGTGGAAAGCGCGGTCGGGGCCCACCTGAACAACACCGCCTCGCAGGACTGCCGCCTCCATTACTGGCGCGATGGCACCAATGAAGTCGACTTCGTGCTCGAACGCGGCGAGAGATTGGCCGCCATCGAGGTGAAGAGCGGCACCGCGCCGGGGATGGCCCGCGGAATGGCGGCATTCCAGAAAAGTTTCGGCGATTGCCGGCAGCTGCTGATCGGCGATGGAGGCATCCCCCTGGCGGAATTCTTGTCCTATCCCGCGGGTCACTGGCTGTGAGCCACCCTGTCGAACCTGACCTGCTGGTGCCACGCACCTGCACCATGCGCGACGACAAAGCGGAAATGCGCGCGAGCCGCCCCGTGGCCGATTTCCGCAATGCCGCGGCTTATGTCTTGCTCGGCGATCCCGGCGCCGGCAAAACCAGGTCTTTCGAGCAGGAAGCGGCAGCTACCGGCGGCCATTACGTTCGGGCGCGAAGCTTCGCCGCCCTCGATCCGGGTCCGGAGCTCTCCGGCAAGACCTTGTTCATCGACGGCCTCGACGAAGTGCGCGCGGGCGGCGGCGATGGCCGTACGCCGCTCGATCACGTGCGACGCCATCTTGACCGCCTCGGCCGTCCGCGTTTTCGCCTCTCCTGCCGCGAGGCCGACTGGTACGGTGACAGCGACAGCGCCTCCCTGCTGGAAGTCGCGCCGGAAGGATCGCTCAGCGTATTGCACCTCGATCCGCTGAACGATGCAGACATCGTCCTGTTGCTCGAACGGAAATTCGGGATCATTGATCCCGCCGGCTTCATCCAACAGGCCGGGCGCCACGGACTGGCGGACCTGCTGGGCAACCCGCAGACACTGGCTCTGCTGACCAACGCCGTCGGCGGCACCACCTGGCCAGACAGCCGTGCTGCGACTTACGACCTCGCCTGCCGGCAGTTGGTGCATGAAGCCAACCCGGAGCACCGCCAAGCCGAGCGCACCACGGCACCGACGTGTGATGCGCTGCTCGACGCGGCGGGCTTCCTCTGTGCCGCGCATCTGCTTGCGGGTATCGCCGGGTTTGCGCTCGACGACGACGCGGCGGACGGCCAGCATGTGCTTTGGCGCGACCTCTTCTTGCCGCGCGAGCTGCCCTTGCCGGCCGCGCTGGCCAGCGGCCTGTTTCAGCACGACGGCCGCGAGCAGCAACGCATCCCTGTCCACCGCAGCATCGCCGAATTCCTGGGAGCGCGATATCTGACGACGCTGATCGACACGCAGGGCCTGCCGCTCGGCCGCGTCGTCGCGCTGCTGGCCGGCGAAGATGGCGGCATCGTGCCCGACCTGCGTGGCCTGTCCGCCTGGCTCGCCGTGCATTGCCGTAGCGCCCGGGGCGAGCTCGTCGACCGCGACCCGCTCGGCGTCGTGCTCTACGGTGACGTGCGTGGTTTTCCGGCGGAGAACAAGCATCGCGTGCTCGCCGCGCTGAAGGCCGAAGCCGAGCGCTACGCCAACTTCCGCTTCGAGGACTGGACCGCCATTCCTTTCGGAGCCCTGGCGACACCTGACATGGTGCCCCTATTTCTGGAGATGCTCGCCAGCCCCTCGCGCTCCAAGGCTGACATCGCACTGCTGGACTGCGCACTGGTCGCGCTTCGATACGGCCCGCCGCCGGCCGAGCTGGCCACCGCGGATGACCTGCCACGCCTTGATGCGCTGCTCGATGCTGTGGCGCGGGACGCGAGCTACCCGTCTCATATTCGGCACACAGCATTGAAGATTCTGCTGCGCGATCTGCCGCGCAACGCCGCTCTCTTGGTTTCCCTTGCCAGAGACGTGCACGCCGGAACGGTCGAAGACGAAGATGACCAGCTTCTTGGCGGGCTGTTGACGGGGCTCTTCCCCCAATTCATCCGACCGGAGGAGGTATTCGAGTTCCTTCACTCCGAAAAACAGGACCGCCTCATCGGCACCTACCATATGTTCTGGAGCCATCGCCTGCTGGAAGATACGGGAAACGATCTGTTGCCACAGCTCATCGACCAGCTCGCGAAACGCGGCCCGGTGCTGCTCGAGTCTCTCGATCACCTTCAGACAGAGCGTATGGTGGGTGGCCTGCTGGCCCACGCGCTCGCAATGCATGGAGACACGGTCGACGACTCGCGGCTTTACGACTGGCTGGGCGCGGGTCTCGACAAATACGGGCATCGTCGCATCGATTCCGAGCACCGGGAGCGAGTCGCCGCCTGGCTCGTGGCGCGGCCGGAGCGCTACAAGGCGGTACTGCTAACTGGTGTTGAGCGCTGCATCGGCAAACAGAATTATCAGGCATGCTTGTTCGATAGTTTATCTCGCCTATATGGGGCGGACCCGCCGACAGACATCGTCCCTTGGTTTCTGGAACGGGCGGTGGCCGAAACACGCACCGAGCTCAAGCGCTATTTCTTCGAGCGGGCGGCGACGCAGCTGATTTGGCAGGGTGGGCAGCAATGGTTGACGTCCGACGCCTTGGACCAACTTGATCCATGGATGGCAGACCATCCCGAATTCGAGCATGACCTGGAATCCTTCACCTCTTGGCCGCTCGATCATTGGTGCAAGGACCACGCTGCCCGGAGGCGCGAAAGAGACAAGGAGCGCGAACAACGAAAAGAGAGTTGGCACAGTTACTTTCGAGAGCATCTCGATGCGATTGGGGAAGGCAGCGCCCATCCGCAAGTCCTTCACGAATTGGCGCAGGTCTATCTCCGTCTGTACGTCGATGTCGAGGGCGAAACGCCGCGCGAGCGCCTGGCGGATTTTCTCGGCGGCGATGAGGAGCTCATCGCCGCTGCCTACGCCGGCTTTCGGCGCTCTCTCGACCGCGACGACCTGCCGGGCGTTGCCGAGATCGTCGACCTGGAAACCGAAGGCCGGATGCACTTTATCCGTCAGGCCTGCCTGGTCGGCATGGAGGAGCTCTATACCGACGATCCTAAGGCGGCATTGCAGCTCGACGACGAGGTGCTGCGCAAGGTGATAGCCTTCCGCCTTACCTGGGGTATGGACGGGGACGGCGACGGGGACGGGGACGGGGAATGGTTCACGGCACTGGTCAAGGCGCGCCCCGAGCTGGTTGCCGAAGTGCTCGTTGCCTACGCTATGCCGCTGCTGCGCGCCGGGCGGGAGCATCTGCATGGCATCTGGCAACTCGCCTACGATGGCGATTTCGCCATGGTAGCGCGTGCGACCTTACCTAACCTGCTCGAGCGATTTCCGCTACGCGCGAAAAGCAAGCAACTCGCAAATATACTGCACCCGCTGCTCAAGGCCGCACTCAGCTATCTCGACCCGCCGGCTTTGGCGGCCGTCGTCGCTGCAAGGCTGTCCAAGGGCAGCATGAGTGCATCGCAGCGCGTCTACTGGCTCGCATGCGGATTGATGGTCTCACCCGGCGAATACGAAAAGCCGCTTGCCGCGCACATCGGCGCCAGCAAGGCACTGCGCGGCCACCTCGGCGCCTTCCTGCACGACCACGAACGGCGCTCTGGCGTCAATGTTGCCCTGCCCGAATCCTCGCTGGCGCTGCTAATCGAGCTCCTGGCGCCCGATAGTCCACCCGAGCGCCCTATGGGCACGCACTGGGTTAGCCCGACGCTGCAAACCGCAGAAGACGTGCGTGGTTTCATCGACGCCTTGGGTGGAAATCCAAGCAAGCCGGCTGCCGAGGAGCTGGATCGGCTTATCGCTTTGCCCGAATTGGCGCCTTGGCTCCCCCGCCTGCGCCACGCCGCCGAAACCCAGCGCATCGCACGACGCAAGGCCGGCTTCCGGCGGCTGGGTGCCGCCGAGGTCTGTCGCACGCTTGCCAACTGCGAGCCAGCCAACGCCGCCGACCTCGCGGCCCTGACTTACGTCCATCTGTCCGACCTGGCTCACAAGATTCGTCACGGCACCACCAACGACTATCGGCAATACTGGAGCCTCGACGAGTCGAACAAGCAGCCGATCAAGCCCAAGCCGGAAAACGACTGCCGGGACGCCTTGCTGTCCGATTTAGTGGAACGGGTTGGTCGGCTCGGCGTCGACGCCATCAAGGAGGGCTATTACGCCGAAGACAAGCGCGCCGACATCCGGGTTTCTGCTGGCGGTGCGACGGGCTTCAACGTGCCCATCGAGGTCAAGCGCGATAGCCACCGCGACCTCTGGCGCGCGATACGAGAGCAGCTGATCGAACGCTACGTGCGCGACCCCGGCACCGATGGCTTCGGTATCTACCTCGTGTTCTGGTTCGGCGGAAAAGACATGCCCTTGCCTCAGGAGGGGAAAAAGCCGCGTAGCGCCGCCGCGCTCGAACAGCTCTTGCGCTCGGCGCTCACTCGGGAACAGGCCCGATACATCTCCGTCACCGTCATCGATTGCGCGTGGCCCTGATGCACAAAGGCAACGCCTCAAGGTCAAGGGGAACGCGGAAATTCTGGGGTGCGAGTACCAATGACCGAATTGTGGTGTGCCTGCGACGCGAGACCAAGAAACTGGACACGCATCTTTCGCGTGGCGGTCCAGGCCGGGATACTCGAGAAAAGTCCGATGTCCACAAAGCGCGCCTCCACCAAGTCCAGCCGATGCCGACCTGTTGATTTTGAAAAGCGCAGTCAGCTGTTAGAAATTCGCCGTTAGCTATTGATGAAATTGCCAAAAATGAGACCCCGGCCGCTCACCCCGCGGGTGAGGCCTGCGGCGGGCTCCCAGCGAGCTAACTTGCGAATTTGGCTAAGCTAATCGCTAACAGCTAATGGCTCACTGCTTTTTCTAGGTTGATCGTCTCGATTGGCCTCGCCCATGGCGCCACTCTCATCACCGGCAATTTGTGCCGTGCTCGAAAAGGCGCAAGGAAGTCCAGAAACGCCCGCAGCGCCTGTCCAGGCGGGCTGTCAGAGCTGCCTGACAGTCACGCCTCCAGCGGGAGCGCGGTTTGCAGATTCTAGGATGATTCCTCCGCCCCCTTACGGATCGCCTCCTCCATGTCGTGTAGAGACTTCGCCGGCCCCTGATACTTCAGGCACCCAGCCACTTCATCGAGGTGCCTCACCCGGGCCGGTCGGTTTTCCCGCAGCAGCAGCCCCTCTTCGGTGTCGATCACTTCGAGTTCCTGACCTTCGTGCCAGTCGTGCCGAACACGGATACCCTTGGGTATGACCACCTGGCCTTTGCTGGACAAACGAACAGTGCTCATACCTGTTGTGCCGGTAAGAAGGAAGTAAGATAAAGCCTAGCCGAAAGCAGTCTACGCGGGCAAGGATGTTGGTATCAAGTGGATGAGACGTAGCGCAGTCCAGGCTACAAACTGCCCGGCCTTCCCGGATTGCCCTGCGCTTCATCCGGGCTACCTGCTCATCGGTTGGTTTCGGTCACTCTTCTTGGACGAGGGTGGGGAAGTAACCATCCAAGGTGCGGACGATCCGCCGTTCCGCGTCCTCGAACGCGGGCAAGGCGCGAAGCGGGCTGAACTCCTCAAGGATCTCGCCGAGGCGTACGGCAGCTCGTGACGGATTGAATCGTTTACGTCGGCGGCTTTCGTATTCCGTCACGGTGGACGAACAGGATGTCGCACGGGTAAAGGTCCAAGGTCTTCATGATTCGTGACCTAAGATCGCTTGGCGGCGAGGGCAGGAGGCGTAGCTCGGCCCAGGTCCCTTCCACAGCCTCAGTAAGGCACCGATTCGCTCCGGGTGTATGCCGTTCTCCGGCTCTTCCATGCATACCAAACCGGTGTGCGTCGGGTCGATCTCGACGCTGGCCAGGGCCAGAAAACGCAGCGTCCCGTCCGACAGGGACTTGGCGGGAAGCTCGGTGCCGTAGCGATCGGTGAGCAACAGGGTGAGCAGCTCGCGCTTCTCGTCGCGATCCACCCGGACTTGGCCGATATGCTCCGTCAACTCCGACAGGCGGTTGGCGATCTCCGCCCAGGAGCGGTCCCGTTGCTGATCGAGCCGGTAGAGGGTTGCGGGCAGGTGGCCACCGTGGGGGGTGATCCGCGAAGGGGCGTCGAAGCCGTCCGGCGCGCGTAAAACCGACGGCTCCAGCTGCAGCATCTTCCAGTTGAGCATCTCCTGGCGGGCCAGCACGGCGGTCGGGCTTTCCTGGGCGTTGACCGTCGACAACACGGTACGGGGCAGCTTTTCGGCCTGGAAAGACCGTGTGCGTCCCCCGCCGGTGGATGTGTCCTGGTGCAGCTTGACGATGCGATCTTGCGTCTCGGTCGTCTCGGTCGAGATGTAAGGACTGGTGCGTCGACCGGTCACCACAGAATCACGCCAGCGGATAGAAGGCGAGAACGGCAAATGACTAAGTGCATCGCCTTTCTTGATGTAGGTCAGCGTCTCTTCCATGAGCTCGATACGCGGTCGCGTGGCCTGAAGGTCCGCCGGCTGGTAGCGAAGCTCCAGCGTGTAGCTCAGAAAGGTGGTCCTGGCTTCGGCCGGTTGCTCCAGATAGTCGCTTCCGGATCGTGGGACCAGGATTTCTGCCTGAATTCGTATGGGGAGGGGTTCGCCTCGCGCGTTCCGGGCAAACAAGTGCTTGACGTCGGAGACCGAGCCCGCCTCGTCCCGTACGTTCATCGCCGCTTCCATGATAGGAAGCTCCATCAGCGACTTCAGAAACAGAATGGCGTCGAATAGGTTGGATTTGCCGACGCCGTTGGCTCCCGCGACACAGGTGAAGGGGCCGAAATAGAGATCAACGTCGATCAGATTCTTGAAGCCGTTGACGCGCAGGCGAGTCAGCATGAATCGGGGCTCTTTTAGCGTCGAGTTAGACGGGCGGTGATCCGTACCGGATCATCGAATCTTATGCTCCGTGGCAGCGGATCTCAATCAGTGCCAGTCGGCGATGAAGATGTTGGTCTCTCCGTGCACCTTGTTGTTGCGGTTGGAGGCGAACACCAGCTGCTTGCCGTCGTGGGAGAACATGGGGAAGCCGTCGAAGCCTTCGAAGTGGGTGATCTGCTCGGTCTCCCGGGTCTCTATGTCCAGCAGGAAGAGATCGAAGTCACGGCCTTTCGGGTCGGCCATGTTGGACGCGAAGATGATGTGGCGCCCGTCGGGGTGCCAGTAGGGGCCGAAGTTGGCGGCGCCGTTGTGGGTGAGCTGGATCGGTTTGCGGTCTTTCAGGCTCATGATGTAGAGTTCGAGGTGGCTGGGGCGCACCAGGCCCTGGGCGAGCAGGGCCTTGTAGTCGGTCAGCTGCTCACCGGTGGGGCGCGAGGCCCGCCAGACGATCGATTCTCCATCGCGCGAGAAGAAGGCCCCGCCGTCGTAGCCGGGCTCGTGGGTGAGCTGCTCCACGCCGCTGCCATCCGGATTCATCATGAACAGCTCCAGGTCGCCGGTGCGCACCGAGGTGAAGAGGATCTTGTCGCCCTGGGGGGAATAGACGTCTTCTGCGTCGTAGCCCGGGGTGTCGGTGAGCCGAACCAGGTTTCCGCCCTCCGGGTCGGCCCGGAAGATGTCGTAGTCGGCGTACAGGGGCCAGACGTAGCCCTGGGACCGGTCGGGCCTGGGCGGGCAAGCCTTGCCGCCGAGGTGGGTGGAGGCGTAGATGATGGACCGGCCGTCCGGGGCGATGAAGGAGCAGGTGGTGGTCCCCTCGCCCGACGAGACCCGGCGTTGGTTCGAGCCGTCGGCGTTCATCCGGTAGATGGCGTCGCACTGCGCACCGTCCCGCGTGGTCTGGAAGATCAGCTCGCGCCCGTCGAAGGAGAAGTAGGCCTCCGCATTCTCGCCGCCGAAGGTGAGCTGGCGGATGTTGGTGAGGTGGTCCTCGCCCTCGTAGTGGATGCGGCCGGGCTCGCCTTCGCCTGCGCCGACGGGACCGGCCTGAACGGCTGCTAGCAGGGTGATGGTCACCAGGGCTCTTTGCATGGTCGTATTCCTGATCGTTCAATCCGAAAGAGATATTTGAACCGCCAAGGCACGAAGAGCGCCATAGCTAACGGCTGATTGCTAACAGCTGACTGCGCTTTTCCGGCTTAACGCTGGATGGCGTTCGTGGTCGCGGTGTGCGCCTCGCCGCCACGCAGGTAGCGGATCTCGACCGGGTCGCCCGGGGCCAGGCCCCGCAGCACATCGGCGTACGCCCTGAGCGAGCCGACCGGTTTCCCGTTCACCGCGGTCACAATATCCGCTTCACCCAGCCCGGCCTTCTCGGCGGGCGAGCCGGGGTTCACACCGGACAGGCGCACCCCCTCCCCCGAGTAGGTGAAGTCCGGCACGGTGCCTAGGGCGGCACGGCGGGCGGGTCGGCCGGGCTCGGCGGTTGCCGGGGGCTGTGCGCCGGAGGGCGTCAGGTGCCCTTCAGGTCCAGCCAGGTACTCGATGGCCCCGCGGGCAACGGCAGCCACCCGGACCAGTCCCTCGGCATTGACCTTGTCCGGGGTGTCCGAAGGGCTGTGGTAGTCGGCGTGGGCGCCGCTGAACAGCTGGACCGCCGGGATGCCCGCCTCGATGAAGCTGGTCTGGTCGCTGGAGTCCAGCGGCTCTTCCACCGCCTTGACCTCCACGCCGGTCACGTAGCCGGCGCCCCGCAGGATGTGCACCCATTCCCGGGCCGAGCCGGCGCCCAGGGCGTACAGCGGGCCGGTGCCGAGGCGCCCCACCGTGTCCAGGTTGATCATCCCAACGATCTTGGCGGTGGCGGGACCCTGGACAAAGTGTCGCGAGCCCAGGCGCCCAGCCTCCTCGCCCGTGAAGGCGACGAAGACGATGGAGCGCTGGGGCGCCGGGCCGACCGCCAGCACCCGGGCCAGCTCCAGCAGGACGGCCACGCCGCTGGCGTTGTCGTCGGCACCGGGATGGACCTTGCCGGCATTGCCCTGGCGCACGTCCGGCCAGCCGAGCCCGAGGTGGTCGTAGTGGGCGCCGACCACCACCGCGGTACCTGGGTCCCGGCCGCGGATCACGCCGACCAGGTTTCGCAGGGTCATGGGGCGTGGCGGGTCGCCGCTGTCGGTCTGCCAGGTCTGGAAATAGCCCTGGCCCGGGTCTCCGGCGGGCTCCAGCCCGATCTGCCGAAACTGCTCGGCGATCTGCTCGGCCGCCGCGTCCAGACCGGCGCTGCCCAGGCCGCGACCCTCGAGGGCCGGATTGGCCAGACGGCGCACCTCGTCCATCATCCGCTCGGCGGAGAAGGCCGGGGGCAGCTCGGCCAGGGGCTTGCGCGGGGGCAGGGTGAGGGCCGGCGCTGGCCCATCGACCAGCGCCACCGACAGCGGGGAGCCGGGGACCGGCCACTGGCCCTTGAGCATGTTCTCCGGCGCGTCTCCTGCAAAGCCCAGGTAGCTGTACTTGCCGTAGTGGGGCAGCTTGCGCGCCAGCCCAGGCATGGCGGCGAGATTGTCCTCCGCCACCCAGGCCAAAGCCTGGCCCGGGTTGGCCGGGTGCCGCGCGAGGACAATGACCGCATTCTCGGTCCGGGTCAGGGTCTTGCCGGCCAGGGTGACCGATCCTTTTCCAGACTCGAAGGGGTAGGCCGCCAGGCCCTGGTCCAGCAGGGGACGGAACCGGTTTTCCCAGCCGAAAAGCCAGACGACCCGGTCGTCGGGAAGGGTGTCGATCTGGTCGTCATTCACCTGCTCCAGCCGGGCCCCACGGCCCCGCTGCCAGGCCTGGGCCAGCCCGGCATAGGCCTCGCGTAACGGCTCGGGTGAGGCGGCGGGCAGCACCACCAGCACCCGGTCGCCGCCCAGGGCCTGGCTGATGGCCGGGGGGATCTCCTCGCGGTGCAGGCGGCGGAACAGGTCGAAGGCCGGATCGACCGCCAGACGCAGGGGTCGGGCGGGGAGTGCCAGGTCCAGGCGTTGCTCGCGCCCGGTCATGGCGACCTCCTGCAACAGGGCCTGGTCGCGGCCTTCCAGCTGCACGGCGACCGGTACCTGCAACGCATAAGGCGGGGCCGACTGGGTCTGCTCGATCACTCCGGTCAAACGGTATCCCGATCCCTGCCGGGCGACCGAGACGTCGCGCAGCCGCAGCTCCGGCGCGCCGGTCCGGGTGATCCATTGGTCGAAGAATCCATCCAGGGAGGTCTCGGAGACCGCGTCGAAGGCCTTGGCGAGAGCGGACCAGTCCGCCACCTTGAAGGCATTGTCGGCGTAGAAGCGGCGCAGCCCCTCGGTGAATCTCTGGTCGCCCAGCTGTCGGCGCAGCATGTGGAAGACCATCAGGGCCTTGCCGTAGCCGACCGCCTCGGTCACCGAGTTGTGGCGGCCGCGAAACTCCGTAAGCGGGAAGTCCTTGTGGGTCCCCACGTAGTCCGCGTATTTCTGCAGGGTGTCGCGGCGATAGTCGGCGCCGCTGCCCCGCTGCTGCTTGAGCAGATGGTCGGCGAGGTAGCTGGTCAGTCCTTCGGACCAGTTGCCCGAGGCATAGTCCACGTAGACCCCGTTGCCCCACCAAGTGTGCAGGATCTCGTGGGGATAGGAGGTGTAGGGGATGAAGGGCAGGCGGATGACGGACGGACCCAGCAGGGTGAAGGACGGCATGCCATAGCCGGTCTCCCAGAAATTCTCGACCAGGGCGAACTTGGCGTAGGGGTAGGGGCCGATCAGGCGCCGGTACATCTCCAGGTAGCGGCCGGTCAGCTCCAGATAGCGCTCTGCCAGGGCCTCGTCCGGCCGGCGCAGGAAGACCACTGCATCCGCCGCGCCGCCCGCTCGGCGGTATTCGGTGAAGGGGGCGGCGACCAGATAGACCTCTTCCTGGGGGCTAAACTCCTGCCAGGTCTCTCGGGTCTCGGCGCCGTCCTGGTCGCGGCTCAGGCGCTTGCCTTGACTGACCGAGCGCCAGCCGTCCGGCAGGTGCACGGTCAGCTCGAAGCCCAGGAGGGGCAGCTCCGGGAAATCGGGAAGCCAGTGAGAGGCGCCGCCCAGGAAGACCCCTTCCGGGGCGATGAGCCCGGGGGAGTCGCCGAAGCTGCGGTCGTACTCCTGCCCGGTTTCGTCTGCCGGGTGGTTGATCTCTCCCGCATAGGACAGGGTGATCTTGCGCACGCCCGGCTTCGGCGTCACCCGGTAGGTCTCGATCGGGATCCGGGCCGCGTCGGCGGTCGGGCCTTCCAACCGAGTCAAGCGTGCACCCTCACCGGACAGCCGCGGATTCAGGCCTCCGTGCAAGCGGAAGACCAGGCTGTCCGGCGCGCCTTCCGGCAGGCCGATCCGGTCCTCGACCTGCAGCCCATGGCCCGCCGGGTCCAGCCGGACATCCAGTCGGTGCGGCACGGACTGTGCCCAGACCGCGGGCGCGGCGAGTAGCAAGAGGCCAAGAAGCCAGTTTCGAAAGGGATGTGAGCGCATGGAGTCTGTCACAGTGATCAGCCCCGAAGAGTCTGGGCCGGGCGCGGGCGACGTGCAAGCGCAGGGTACGAGGCGCGGCCTGAACAAGTTCCTGTCTATCAACTTGTCTTCCTGGTCAGCTGCACGACCGTCCAAAGTCTCGCCACCGTAGGAGCGGCTGATAGCCGCGAGTCCCGTTGCCCCACACCCCGGGTTATCGCGGTCGGCGACCACTCCTACAGCGTGACCAATCAGGTGGATGTCCAGTTGTTGCTCCAGTTGTTGGTCAGCCGTTCCATCCCGACTGGGATCGGATGGCTGGTACCGCCGCCCCGAGATCGCCAGGCTTTGGCCTTGTTCCCACGGTCCTCCGTGGGAACGCATACGGGATCACGATTGCTGTTCGGTGTGGCAACCGGCCGTCGGCCGCGAACCTGGCAGCGACCTCCTGGGCAGATGGCGCTAGCGCTGGTATGAATTCCCACGGAGGACCGTGGGAACGAGAAAAAGCCTCTACCACAGAGGGCACAGAGCACACAGAGAAAATGCGGTAACAGCTGGTCTTTCTCTCCTCCTCTGCTCCCTCTGTGGTGAAGAGGCCCTCAGTCAGAGTGTCCCGCACAGTGCGTGCCACAGGAGCCAGAGCACGGCAGGGCGCTGTAGCCTGGACGAGGCGTAGCGGAATCCGCGTCGGATATTGCCGAGTTTCCATGGAACGCGTTTCGTTCGGGCTAAATCCTGGCCTGGGACTCGTCGGTTTCGGCCCGGAGCGGACATCGGCTATGCCAAGGTCAAGAGTGTCAGGATGCTTTGCGCCAACTCGCGTAGTCCCTGAGCCAAGAAGTCCGCGTTCGATCCTGAGCGGACATTCGCCAAAACCTGACCGTGCATCAATAAACTCTGACCGCATCGATCCTCGGCCCTCTTCGGATACCGTGCTGCACTCCTGGGTAAGCTTTCTCTGGACCACCCGCTGAGAGGGTGCGGCCTGAAAGGAAGCACGCGTCCGGTGTCGCTCCTTTGGAGGTGTCGCCTTCCTCACTTGCGTGCCCGCGCGGCCCAGTATAGAGCTCGAAACGAGCGCTAGGTTGCCGCTGACAACCCGCCGACTCCATGACTACTTTCAGGGAACTTCAAATCTTCCGGTGGAGGCGGGGTTTCTGAACAGTCAAAAATTCAGCCATCTTCCGAAGGGTGATTTCATCTAGTTTTGATTGGATGAACTCAACGCCGCAATGCGATGGTGATGCTGGACGAGGGGGGCGGGCCGGTACAGGGCGGTGTTTGTATGCTTCGGTTGCTTGCGTGGTCTCTTCGTGCCATTCCCATCTTTGCTTCACTTGGTCGTAGCAGATATTTAGGCCCGCCTTCGTCGCGGCCTTGTTGAAATCCGCCACAGTCCGCTCTGCGGCATCAACCTTATCCCCGTCGGCAAAGGCATGCCGATAGTAGTCCGCTATTTCAGCTAACGACTCAGTCTCCATCGAGTTTACCGATAGATGGGTTTCACCCGGGTTAGACATAAAGGCGGCCGACGATATTCGGCCCTTCCTCTTTATTTCATCAGGATCTATATAGCGGACCAGTTTGCTGTCGGCTGAAAATTTTGGCTTACGCATTTTGCTCCCTCACATCATCCATAACCGCTTTACACGTGGGCTTATGCCCACTTGAGCGGCTTATCGGGGTGTCGCAAAAGCAAGTCTACTGTTCGCTTTATGTCATAACGACCATGTAGCATTTCTTCCCCGTTAACGAAGCCAATCAACACGCGGTCGGATGGTTTGAATTCAATCTCCAGAAAGCGCCTCGAGTTTTTGTACCATTCGGCCTGAAGATTGCCGTTTGGAAGCAATGAAAACTCAGGCTCTTTGGCAGCTAATTTCGCGTTGTGCCAAAATTGCAAAAAGCGCTCCAGTGACGTAACTACTCACCCCCCTGCGAATAGATTTCTCCGGAAAGCGCCATCTGAATCGCTACCAACGGCCCATATCCTCGATTGGCCATGGTCTGCAAGTAGCTGGAGATGCGGCAATAGGCCTGGG
>Ga0210096_1000437_pt1 | contig 14722 bp, 16 predicted proteins | sample China_Galinas_PW_4_FD_184864 | JGI IMG/M metagenome (GOLD analysis project Ga0210096, IMG submission 184864) | Wetland microbial communities from San Francisco Bay, California, USA, that impact long-term carbon sequestration - China_Galinas_PWA_D2... | ecosystem: Environmental > Aquatic > Marine... | reverse complement strand
GCCGCGGTCTCCCCCACTGCTAAGCCTTTGAAATGACGAAGCCACTCCGTCAATATCGTTATACGGGGATGCCCACACCGTAAAACGTACGTTAAAATTTTATCGTACACATCATCAATCTGTGAATTTCTTCTCAGGAAACAGCTTAAGTATCTCTTTTTCAGAAGCCTTGCAAATTCCCCGTTCAGTGATAAAACCGGTCACCAGTCTGGCCGGTGTCACATCAAAAGCAAAATTTGCGGCCGGACTGGCTACGGGTGTAATCATAACATCTATGGTCTTTCCCTGATCCATACCTTGAACATATCGAACTTCATCCGGATCGCGTGTTTCGATGGGAATCTCTTTTATTCCATCTCTCAGCGTCCAATCGAATGTGCTGGATGGAAGTGCGACATAAAAAGGGATATTGTTGTCTCTGGCTGCAAGAGCCTTGAGGTAGGTTCCGATTTTATTGGCAACATCTCCGGTGTAAGTGGTCCTGTCGGTCCCTGTGATCACCATATCCACCATTTTGTGCTGCATGAGATGACCGCCGGCATTGTCTGTAATGACCGTGTGGCGCACGCCGTGTTTGCCCAGCTCCCAGGCTGTCAGCCTTGCACCCTGGTTCAGGGGTCTGGTTTCATCAACCCATACGTGGATATCAATCCCTCTATCATATGCTGCATACATCGGTGCCGTGGCTGTACCGTATTCGATGCAGGCCAACCACCCGGCATTACAATGGGTCAGCAGGTGGACGGTTTCGCCTTTTTTTCTGCGCTGGATGTCTTGGATCAAACCAACTCCGTATTCGCCAATTTTTCGACAGTTTTCAGCTTCGTCCTCGGCAATTTTTTCAGCTTCTTTTCGGGCGGCATCGATCTTTTCTGAAGTGCCCGATACGCTCAACACCGCAGATAACACCTTGTCCACACCCCAGACAAGATTCACCGCCGTTGGCCTGGCTGATTTCAACCTGTCACATTCTTCTTTTAAATAATAGTCTTCAATGGTTTTCGCCGGCGAATTCAATGTCGCGAGATACACACCATACGCCCCTGTTACACCTATCAGCGGCGCCCCTCTGACATACATCTCTTTGATGGCCGTGATAATATCATCAACGGTTTTAAGATCGGCAATGACAAATTTATGGGGAAGAAGTCTCTGATCGATAATTTTTACTCTTTTTAAATCTTCATCCAGCCAAATAGGTCTCAAATCTTTTCCGTCCACGTTCATCTTATAACCTCTATTTAGTGCCTGAACCAAAACTGTCTTTTTCGCCAATATCTGCGTCAGACTCAAATTTTAATCCTCGAAATACTACCAGTATTACTGTGGTTAAAATTTTCGTCTTCCTTGATCTTAGCGAAAAATCCTAGTTTTTGTTCGGGCACTATTTAATTGAGAAGTCGGGGAGTTTTTCTCCTAAATCCTTAAATATAGCGGAATGGATGATTTTTTTTTAAATCGGATGCTGTCTGAGTGGCTTAGGGATCGTTAGAAAAAACAGGCGCATACCGAAATCGTATCTTCAAACGCATTTTAAAATTGTGAAGAAAACCTATTAATATTTCAGAGATAGTTTCCTGTTTTTTCTTTACGATCCCTTGCCGCGAGTTCATGCGGTTTAAAAAAAGATTATCCATGTAGCGGTTGTTTAGAAAAAACTCCCCGACCCCTGATTTAAGTTGTGCTAAATTGAATTTACTTCAAAACGAGCGCAACATGCATTTAAGAATCGAGCAGATATTATTGTAAATATCACAGAATCACATTGATTTAAAGTCGATATTAACAATGTGACAGGCTGAGTTGTTTCTTTCCCCATTCCGCCAGGTTTTTATACGGGCCATCGAATCCGTCTTCTCCTGCAAATTCTCCGGTATCCGGATCGATTGCAACAAATGGAACCTTTGTGTATCGGGCTGCGGACAAATCGCCTTTTCCGTCGCCGATAAAAACACAGGTTGCAGGATCGAGTTGAAATTCATCCAAAAACCGGACCAGTGATTCGGTTTTCGGCCAGTCTCCTCCTCCGCGAATGATGTCAAACAAAAGGTCAAGTTTTTGAGCTCTCAGAATTTCATTTAATTCCACCAGTGGCGTATTTGAGAGAGCGACTCGGGTTATTTTCAGTCTCCCCAGAGCTGCCAAAATATCAGTGCACCCTTCAGTCAAGGGCGCCCCGGTCATGGATTGACGGGTTAAATCTATCAACTTTTGCCAGCAAAACACAAATTCATTTTCTCTGAGAGGCTCTCCAAAATAATGTGCCTGAACTTTGCGTATTTTGCTTCCTCGGTCAATTCCGGTGAGTGTCAGATAAAACTCGGCAATGCGGTCTTGCATGATCGGGTCATCGGAAAAGGCCTTTCCCATGGCTTTGGCATTGGCCGGATTTGAATCAATCAGTACCCCGTTCACATCAAAAATACACACCCTGATCTTTTTGAGATCCATGCCCTTAATACCTTCCCTAAAAATAAATTCAATCATAACATAATTCTAACCCCTGCAATAGCCAAAATATTTAATTGACTTTCTTTATTCCGGTCTTAACTTTTTTTCAAATACATTATGGGTTCATAACAGTTCCACTGTTGAGCCATTTTGACTGATAACATAAAAAAGGTTGATTAATGAGGTGATATTATGAAAAATATATGCATCGTTGAGCGGATATCAAAAGCGGGAATTGGGTTATTTTTCCTTTTCATTGCAGCCGGTTTTCTGTTAAGCGGTATCACGGTTCTTCCGTTTTTCGGATTCTTGCTGGCTGTACCGGCATTGCTGGCTTCAATATATTTCCTTTCCGCCCATCTGAATAAGAGCTGTGAAATTGAGTTTGAGTGAAAGTGTTTTACTTTGCCTGGATATATATAACCTGTTGAATACCACCAGAAAAGAGAATATTGATGAGCGATTGGATTACATTTGAAAACGCAACGTATCTGGTGGAACGAGCTTTTTTAGTGGCGGATGACAATACCGCTGCTTTGCTCGAAAAAACATCTATCGAGGTATATACCGGCAGGGACGGTAAAAAACGGTTAAAAGGCAGTGGTCTTGTTCAAAACATGCTGCTGGTAGAACTTTTGGAAGAAAATGACGACCTGGATTTATTTCTGGATTTAGGGGAAAACTATAAATACCTCATGAAAGCACCAAGGATTACCGGCGGAAAAGTCTTTTCACCGGATACAAAATCTTTTATTCAGTTCGATCCCATTGCTCCATGGAACAAAATTTCGGAGTCAGAATTCACGAAACTGACAAACAGATTTAAACTGTTGTAACAATCATCATCAATTGACGATCATGAGATTAATCTTTAATATTTCAACCATTAAACATTAGCACTCAATTTAAGCTTCATATGAGAGTTAATGTGGCGATTATTCTTTATCCACCCCACAAGACAGGATAATCCAATGCCAATTAAAAGTAGGAACAACATTGTTGAACCCGCGCCAATCTTCAAAATCATCCAGCTCAATCCCACAAACGGTAAAAGAAAAACACAGACCACCGCCCGCAAGCCGGCATGCTTAGATATGAAATCTGCCGCAGGTGGTGAATATTTGTAATAAAACGTCATAACGGTTTTTCCCGGACCATTGATCAACAGATAACGGTCACGGAATTTACGCAATATTCTAACATGCGGCTCCAACAACGATCCGTATGAAGCTGTTGCGATGAAACAACCGCCACCGCCGCCTCCACTAGCAACCTCATTACCAACCTCATTGCCAACCTCATTGCCAACCTCATTATCAACGCTATTTACTTCTGTCCCAGCTATAAGCGCCACCTCGTTGGAATTATAACTGGTATTCCCATCAATATCAAAAGCTCTTACAACAAAATAATACGTTTTCGTTGTATCCAGATCATAAATGGTACATTTGGGTTCTATTGTTTCCCAATATGGAGTGTTGTAATCATAGGATTGATGTTGCTCTCGATAATAGACTTTGTAACCGGCCACTTCCGGCTCACTATTAGGCGTCCATTGCAGGGAAATGTCCATTGCATGAAGTGATGATACGAAACAAAAAAATATAAAAAAGAACAGCAAAAATAATTTTAAATTTATAGATCGTCTCCTCTTTTGTAACTGCCTCATATTCAAAATGATTCTGTAGTTTAAACATTATGTTAGAAAAATTTACGCTTAACCTAAGTTTAGCGATTTTCAAGTTTGCCGCAGATACAGGGAAGATGTTGCTTCGCTATAGTTGTCTGTGTGGAACGACATCTGACGCAGTAGATGCGGTGAAATTGGAAATCCCGAAGGGTTTCAAATTATTGAAATTCAAAAGGGATTAACGCAACCTTCTTGAGCAATATTTGTGCCATTTATAAATGATCCCCATTGTTTTTCTGTGGTTGCTAAAACTCAAATAATATAAGAAAGATAAAACCCATGTTGACAATGAGAGATGTTATTTGGATCTGATACTGAAGTTTGGGGAATCGAACAGAGAAATTGTTGCTAACGTATTGACACTTTAAGACTAAGAGTAAAAACACTGAAAGATGATTTCAAAATGGAAATTTTGTGGTACTGTATGCTTTTATAACCGCTATAAGTGGTTTAAAGTATAGGTTTCCAGTTTTGCCAAAGGTTGTTGAGTGGAGGAAATACCTTCATGAAGTCCTCGTTTGCTTTCAGAAACTTGGGCCGTTCTTTCATCAAACCGTCAGTGTCCGATGTATGAGAATCCCTTCGCATTTCTATCCGACGATGACCATCCGGATAAAACCTTTTGAGTAACTTTCGAAGCCGTAAACCTATGACCACGCAATACCAGAATTCAGTTCCTTGAGTAATGTTGAACTTCTACGGTCACGTGCACCAGGTTGAGGTCAGATGGAATTAACTGCTTGTAATGTTCGGCCGGTTTCGGATCATTGGTGACAACCGTAATGATGGCAGCATAGATATTCGGCCCAACTGACCAAAGGTGTAAATCGGAAATCCGGATGCCTTCATTATTTTCGATACATTTTTTTATCGTTGTTCTGATTTCTTCGGAACCTCGTTTGTCCAGCAAAACACCACTGGTATCATGTATCAGCCCGAGAGACCAACGGGATACCAATACTGCACCCACAATTCCCATGAAGGGATCCATCCAGATGAACCCGAGGTATTTGGCCGTCAAGAGCGCAAAAATCGCCAAAAGCGATGTAAGGGCATCCGCCAGGACATGGAGATAAGCGGCTTTCAGATTATGGTCTTGGTGGTGTCTGTGATCGCCTCGTTCATAATGCGGATGATCGTACCGGTAATCCAAAATGAACACAGAAGCACCATTGACGATCAATCCGAGAACTGCCACGAAGATCGCCTGGTTGAACGCGATCTCGACGGGATAGGCGAATCGCTTAATGCTTTCCCAAGCCATAATCAGCGCAAAAAATGCAAGCAGAATTGCCCCGGTAAAGCCGCCCAGCGCATTGACCTTTCCGGTTCCAAATGTGTATCGCTCGTCATGTGCGTGACGCCGTGCGTAAATATATGCAAATACATTGATGCTGAGCGCAACCGCATGAGAGGCCATGTGCAGGCCGTCGGCCAGCAAGGCCATAGAACCAAAGAGGATGCCGGTTGCGATTTCGACAACCATCATGGTTCCGGTAATGCCAATGACAATGATGGTGCGAACCTCACCCGGACGTTTTTGGTCTTGCCCGAAGCCATGGCCGTGTTGCAGCGAAGGATGTTTATCGTGTTGCATCATTTATTTGATACAAAGCGGCTGATGAAAGTCAATGGTTTTTTGATAAAATTATGTTGTGATTATTTTTATTTTTTTGGGAGAAATTTTTTAAAAAAATTGCGTGGCGGATTTAAGGGTTAGGATGTGCTGGGTTATTTTGGAATCATTGACTCGATTTTAATTAATTTGCCGCCTTTAAATGTCAGAACATCGTAATATCCATAATGGAATTCATAGGTCCATAGTTCCAAATATCTATAATTATCATCTACTCTACGGTGTCGGGATGAATTTAATTCAATTTTTTCTTTCGAGATCGGCTCTCCGCACCTATCCAACACTTTGATTTTTAAATCACCATCAGAAATTAGATAATTACCGCATCGGATGCTCGATCCTGCAAAAGAAATCCCGGCAAAACAAAGCAATAAAAAAATACATATCAATGTCGAAGGAAAATAGCTTTTCATTTAAGATATCCAGTAAGAGCAGAATATAGAATCGTAAAAATTGAATGTATTTAGCTTATTACGTCCAACCATAAGGTATGTCAAGGGAAATTAGGATCAGAGAGCAGGGGTCGGCGTGTTTTCCTAAATCATCGCTGCACGGATAATCTTTTTTAAACCGCATGATCACGCCAGTCGAAGATGCCGCTTGCGGTGAGGCGGATAAAACTCGTGGCAAGGCATCGAAAATAAAGAACAGGAAGCTATCTTTGCAATAACAATAGATTCAATGCAATATTTTAAAATTCTTTTAAAGATACGATTTCGGCATACGCCTGTTCTTTCTAACGATTCCTAAGCCACCCTGCCCGCTCGTGCCTTACGTGGCAGGCGGGTCAAACAGCATCCGATTTTAAAAAAGATCATCCATTCCGCTATATTCAAGGATTTAGAAGAAAAACTCCCCGAGGGTTCAAATAACTCAAATTTCAACAAAAACGCAGTCAAACATGCAAACATAAATCAAGATGAAAAGTATAAACCTTGGAAAACGTGAAAAATTGAAGCGATAATCATCCCCATTTTTTTCCCAGTTCCTCAAGACCAGCTTTCCCAAGATCCTCGGGAGACATTGCAATTCTGAACTCACAATCTGCGTTGAAGTTTAAGAAAAAAGGTTCAGAAAAAGATGGAATCCGCGAAGGGTCTTCCACATCTATGATGGCTACAGCACCTCGAGTGCCGCCTTGCTCCGTAAAATAAATGGATTCAGGCTTCAAATCGTTCAAAATCTTTTGAATGATTTCGCCGGCTCTTCCTTCTTTTACGAGGGTGTTGAACGGCTCGTGAGGAATTTTCACATTCATCAGTATTCTCATTTTGTATCCTCCTTTTATCATTTCGAGAACGAAAAAATACTCGGGCTCATTAATGAGGTGCAAGGAAGATAAATACAAAATTACCCAAGTCAAGAAGGAATATGCTACATTGTGACAGGATCGATTGGAAGAAAAAGGTCTGCTCTGCATGGAAGATATCTGTCCGAAAAAAACAACCCAAGGTTGATCAAGGACGATGACATATATCGTAAAATCCACAAAAAATCAAAAAAAGCAAACCCCGTAAAATGAGTTTGCCCAATTGAAAAACGACATCACACGATTTTTATGAACGTGATAAGCACATTTTATTGCCGTTAAGTACACAACTATTTGTCTGAGATCAATCTCTGTTTTCCTTAGATACCGGCGTTTAAAATTTCTTCTAAATTCGTTTTGCTGATAGGCTTTTGATAAATCCCATCGAAGCCCGCATCCTCTAATTCTTTCATGTCAAAATTATAAATATAGCCGGACAATGCATATATCTTTAAATCAGGATATGAAATTTTCACCCTGCGGCAAAAGTTTAAGCCATTTAACCAAGGCATTCTCAGATCGGTAATAATCAATGAAAAGTGTTCTCCACATCTCAAGAGATATTCAGCCTCTTCTGCACTATCAACCGTCACAGTCATATGGCCGAGATTCCCCAACACTTTCTTCATTAATTTCAGTTGGCTTAAATTATCATCAACAACAAGAATTTTTTTAGTGCTCATATCAATTATCCACCCAGGGAGTTTAATGCCATTATGGATATTTTTAAAAACTCAGAATGATCAAAAAAGGCTAATACGATATCTTGAAGCCGGTCTCCATCTTTTAAATTCCATTCAATTATATGAAAAGCGAATCATACACCGTATAAGGTTTTAACAACGCTTATTAATTTCAATTTCTTACTTTCCCAATTTTCGCAAGTATTATCGGGTGTTATAGGGGGAAACTCGTTATTGAACTCGCAACACGGCGAATATTCCAGCAATACATGATCTTCAAAAAAATTATCCTTGACGGGGGCAGGAGCATAATACCAACAGTTTTGACATATCTTGTTTTCCACAATTCTTCTGTCTCCTACTTTATTGATTATATAATTTAGTGTTTAAAACTTATGAAGGATAATTTAACTGGTCTGTTGATTTGAGATCTCTTTTGGGAAACACATTAATGCCTCCCTGTTTAAAAAAAATCATGCACATTTTGAAAAGTTTCTTCATCTAAAAATAGAATGGCCCATAAACCGGTTCGTTTTACACTACTAACGAACCCTTATTCGGGGAACTGGTCTATTTTGTTTTGTCTGAAAAATTTGAAAGTCGTGTCACTTAAGTCTTGGAGATTATGCAGGAGGGGCACGTGTAATAAATTTGCATGTTAAAATGCGTGGCGTGAATATTTTTTTTTCTATTATAATTGTGGCAATAAATCGGGAAGTTAAAAGGATTTGATATATATCACAAGTTGAAAAATCTGAATTATCATCAAAAGTATCAAAAAAAAGAGACCCATTTTGAAAGATCCTATCTTCACAATGATGATAATTAACAGAAAGAATAGAAACAAGAAAGACACAGACAATAAAAATAGATAACCGCTTCAACTTCAATAGATTCCTCTTTTAAAAAGGAGGTAACTAATATTGTTTAAATTCTCTTAATCTTTAACAGGAAATTGATTTACAATAGACGACCGATTTTAAGTGGGATTATAATTAAATTTGTTATAATAAAACCTTAATAATAGCAACAAAAAAATTAGAACCATCTCCAATAAAATTGGCGATTTTAAAAGAATATAAGGATCAGGATTCTGAGACCAGGGACCAGGGATCAGAGGTCAGAGACTTGGGGTTCAAACCTGATTATGTATCGATGTTTTCATAATAACCGATGGCACCCTTGCCGATTTTCTTGATGGAGAACAATGCTTGATCAGCTGCGGCTAAAAGTGAATCCGTATCAACGGCATGTTCGGGAAAAGTGGCTATTCCACAGCTGGCTTGAAGCTGTACTGCCTTGCCTTTGCTGCGCAGATATACTGTCGCTTTAATTTGAGATTGAATTTGTGATGCTTTGCTCGCAGCTTGATGTTGGTCTAAGCCCGGCAGAACCACGACAAATTCGTCACCTGCGTAGGCCACGGCATAAGCCGGGGGTTCGAGGGCGCTTTGGATAGTGGCTGCGACTTCCTGAATCACATAGCTGCCGTTTAAGTGTCCGTGGGTATCCACAACCTTCTTGAAATTGTCCAGGTCCATGAAAAGAAGCGATAACTGGCCTTGACCATTTTTAGCGGTTTCGATCAAAACCGCCAGAGACTGGTAAAGAAAACGCTGATTATAAAGGGAGGTTAAATTATCACGCAGAGACTGCTCACGAAATCTTTGCTCGCTGGCTCGTAATGCCTCTTCGGCTTCCTTGCGTTCGGTAATATCCACCATAGAAATTACAACCCTCGACAGTGTATCTTCATGACCTGCAAGAACCAACGCTCGAACAAGGACACTTTTCTGATTTCCTTTCAACGTATGAATCGTTTGTTCCCTTTCGCGTCGAATAGTGCCTTGAGCCAACATTAGAATAGTATCCTCCGCAATCTGTTGGAATTCGCTGCCCAGTGCCATCAAGGGAAATTCCGACATAAGAACGTTCTTGTCCTGTGCCTCCAACAGCTCACAAAAAGCATCATTGCAGTCAACGGTTTTAATGAGTGACATACAACGTGGCACCTCTTCGGGATGCTGCCGTAAGTAATGGCTTAGATTAGAAACACCTGATTGACGAAGTTGTTCAAGATAGGCTTTGAGATCGGAGGCATCTCGTTCCATCATGGCAATTGGAGCTGACTGGAATAACAAGCGATAGCGTTGTTCGCTTTCTTCGGCGGCCGTCTGGGCTAGTTTCAAATTGGTAAAGTTTTCCACAAACGCCATGACACCCGACACATTACCAGTGGAATCTACAACAGGGCTTATGTAAAAGCGTAGTTCCAGGCAATTTCCATTATCGTTAATGCAAGAATAATCGCGAATAATCGATTGTTTGGTTTGCCAACATTGGCGGATATCATCACTGACTCCCGAATCAACCAAGGACTGAAATTCAAAAATGCTCATCGATTCCGGATGTTGACTTACAGGCCAAGGGAGCATCTTCTGCATTTTACGGTTCATACCGGTGATGCGCCCTTTCAGGTCAGTGGTGAAGATACCAAACGGCGCACTATCGCCAAGTACACGGTTTCTCTCTTCAATCGCCTTCAAGGCAGCTTCCGCCTGTTGGCAACGTTTTCTGAGCGTTTCCATTTCTTATTTTTGGCGGCGCAATTCACCCAATTTTATGAGCAAATCATTCCGTGAGCTTGATGCGATTTCTGCCATTGTTCCATTCTTTTTTCAATTTTATTTCTGAATGTAAAACTTCGCTTTTTGAACCTTCAACCTTTTGTGCTTTAAAAACAAATATGTACACTAAGTGAAAAGTTGTCAAGGAGGTTTATTATATATTGATTACAAATATTTAATATTAAAAAATCAAAAAAACAAACCCTTTGGGTGTTCCAACGAATAAGTCTAATAGATTTGTAGATCAAACAGCTGATTATCAGCCAAGCTTTTTAGATTTGACATACCACAATGCGGTATTATTCTATATTAACAAATCGGGATGCTGTCCTTTAAAAATAAACAGCAGCCTGTGTCATTTTCACTTTTAACAATGGAAGGAATACGATCATGAATAGATATTGTGTTGATTGTCGCGACCATCCTAGTGATGTGAAGTGCTCTGTAGCTCTTTCGGCTGACTCAAAGGAGGAGCTATTGGAAGCCGTTGTTCAGCATGCAACGACAGTTCATGGATACGAAGACACCACCGAATTTAGAGAAATGGTTTTTAACGGAATTAAAGAAGGAACATCCTGTTAAGTGTCGCAACACCTGATCTACTGAAAACGTCACCACGTTACACAAAGAACATGGGATAAGTTGCATAACAATCGAATCGACTCGGAAAAAATAATGGCCAACCAAACAATATAGTGGTTGGCCTTTTTAATCGAAAATTTGCGATTACATTTGGGCAGTGACGCCTCCCCCGCCTTTTAGGAAGTGAGTTCTGCCTTGCAGCAGGGCTTCGCGCCCGGGTAAGGATCTTAGTTTATCCAATATAGCTCGCCGCAAGCCCATAAAAACTTTAAGTGCTCATGATTGCTGATTGCGGCTATGTCTTATAATTACTTTGATTTTCGTGCGCTAAGGCTTATTCCTATAGTCCCGAAATCAAGCGCACTCGAAGGGTTCGGAACATTTTCGAATATGGTGTGTTTTTGCACTATCACTGCCTCGATGAAACCCGCAGCCTTCACAGTCTTGAGAAGCTCTGCCTCCGGCAGGCCGCCCGCTATTCAGCCGGTCCATAACGAAATATCATTCAAAGCCGACTGAGGTATTGATTTTGCGACCAGAATATCCCCGATATAAAGACGTCCACCGGGCTTGAGAACCCGTTCCCATTCACTCAATGTCTTCTTTTTATCCGGGGTAAGGTTGAGCACACCGTTGCTTATGATAACATCTGCAAACCCATCCGGAAGTGGTAAGTCTTCTGCGTGTCCCTCTCGAAACTCAACATTGATCGCACCCATTTCTAAAGCGCCGGATCGAGCCTTTTTCAACATCGCAGGAGTCATGTCGATACCGATTACACGCCCTTCAGGACCCACCATCTTGGATGCAATCAAAGAATCGAATCCCGAACCAGAACCTACATCAACAACAACATCACCAAGGTTTATCGGGCCGAGATTAAATGGATTGCCTGTTCCTGCGAATGAGGCGATATTATTTTCAGGCACGTTATCATAAAGCTTTTTATCATAGCCAATGCAGTTTGCTGCTTCTCGACCCGTATGAAAATGATATCCTTTGTTAGGGTAAAAAGCGACATTCTCATATTCTTTTTTAATCGCGTCCCACAACGTTGCATCGGATATATTTGGAATTGATTGTAATTTGCTCATGGTGTTATCCCTTTCAAAATGATTCAATCAGGCCTACGCGCTCCCCAAAACCGTTGACAGGTGGTCTAAATGGCTGGGGAACCGTAGACCATCTTGATCCTGATATCTCAAAATATTAATATCAATCATTCTACGCTTTGATGTTTTGATTATTATGAAAAATATTCTCAGGGTCATACTTCTTTTTGATCTGTTTCAATCGATCATAGTTCACATCGTAAGCCGCCGCCACCCGGTCGCTTTCGTCTCCACTCATGAAGTTAACATAGACGCCGGTTGAGGCGTAGGATTTAGACGCTTCAAAAAATGCACGTGCCCATGAAATACAGGCCTCATCTTGGGCGCCCTCATCCCATCGTCCGTGCACATTCAGGACAAACTGTAAATTCCGATGACCATATGCCATGGCATCCGATGGTACACGATTGGCTGCACCTGACATAAGCGGCAAGAATATCTCACAGTGTGGTGAAGGCAACTTTCCCGCAAATTCGATAATCGAATCCAGAAGGCCATCACTGAGTTCGGTTAAATTATGGGACTTCCAGTAGTTCCTTGCACCGGGCGTGAGCAATGGGTCAAAGGCCTGCTGCCACTGTGCATATGGCTGGGCTCCAATGTGTTCACCATAAGCGTCTCCGAAACTACGCAAAGAATCGATCAGCTTCTCACCTTTTTCTATATCGCCGGCATAGAAAATGGCCAGCACAACAACTTCTTTACCATGTACATTCTCAGGAAGAAAAGGCAATGGCGGAGCCTTGCGAATGACGACCCAAATATTAAGCTCCTCTGGTGCTGTTTTTACAAATTCACGATGCTTTTGGAGTACTTGCTTTGCCTGGTGAAACGGAAAAACAAGCAACCCAGCCAATATCTCAGGTCCCACGGGATGGAGAGAAAATTCGAACTGGGTGACCACACCGAAATTACCGCCGCCGCCTCGAATCGCCCAAAATAGATCCTTGTTTTCTTTTTCCGAAACTCGTAACTTCCTTCCACCCGCTGTGACCATTTCCGCGGAGACAAGATTATCGATGGTCATACCGTATTTACGCGTCAACCATCCAAAACCGCCGCCCAGTGTCAGTCCTGCAATACCAGTGGTTGAATTAATTCCCACCGGTGTCGCCAATCCATGGGCCTGTACCGCTTTATCAAAATCACCGAGCGTGGCACCAGGTTCGACAAAGGCACGCCTTTTTTGTACATCGACGCTTACAGTTTTCATGTTGGTAAAATCGATCAACACGCCGTTGTCGCACAAAGCACTCCCGGCGATGTTGTGTCCAGCACCTCTGATGGATATCTCTAATCCGTTTTCACGGGCATAAGATAACGCATGCAAAACATCATCAGCTTCTGCGCACTGTACGATAACAGCCGGCCGGCGATCAATCATAGCATTCCATATCTCCCGAACTTCATCATAATCCGAATCATCTGGAAGCACTATTTGGCCCTTCACGTTGTTTTTGAGCGTCTCAATTTTTTCATTCGATTGTATTTTCATGGTGTCCATCCTTTGTTTGTGAAAAATATAAAAAATCCAACTTTAAAATTTTCGTTTCACCGGGGAAAAATTTTAATGAAACCTTCGGGTAAATATTTCAATTAACATGTGCATAAATACGACGAAGTCAAGAAATAAATGCCACAATGTAGTAGATTTTTTGGGGGATGAAGATATGCCATTAATGACCCCTGCGAAGGTGGAGGGAACCCCGCTTCATGCGGGACAAGTGCGCGGTGAAAAACATGCACTCATTTAGACGCTTAGGGGTTGATAAAGTACTACGGTCGGTCTGTGTTCAATTTGAGATAACAAGATTTCCGTTACTGAAATTGATGTCAATTTCGTTGGCGAATAAATCTTTTATATATTCATGCTCGGAGGGATGAGAGAATGCCAGGATTTTTGCCAGCAACGGACCATTATGACCTAACACGACAGCGATCATACATTCATCATGTAAAGAATTTCGGTACTGCGGCCCTAAAATCAGTTTTCGTCTTTTTTGTCTTTTTCCGGCAGCCTTTTTCCATGATTTGGAGGCAGACCATCCGTTGTCGATGTAAGCTCCCATATATATATCCTCGAAGGCAAAAGTATTAACAGACCAAGGATTTATGCCGTGTTATGTTCAAATGTTATGTTTAATCCTAATAACGACACAAGCAACCCATGTCCTTCAATGATATATCGGAATTTTGAGGGAATTCTTTAACCTTAATTGTGCGTAAACAAGGGACACCATCGACTTTCGATCAATTAGGTTTTCATAAAAGGATGAAGAATATAAGGGGGTTATACTTTTTTGCTGGTGCCCAGACGGGAAAAATGTTCAAAAGAGCAGTCGTAAGTCCGTTCTGCATCATCCGGAAAACAGCAGGCCGGGAGTTCAAAGGTCTCTTGTTTTGAATTGTTTCAGAAGTTTTACCACATCTTCTTCGGCAACATCCGACCAGTGTCGGTAGGCGCTGGCCACGTCAAAATCAAGCAGCCCAAATATTTTTATCAATTTTCATACAAAATTCAGGAAAAGAATACCGGGAGGGACGCGTTGAGTCCATGAAAAATTTCGCAAATCTTGCACAGACCGTCTTGAAATGTTAGAGATAATGACTTAGTGCTCTAATTCGCAAATAA
>Ga0210096_1000436_pt1 | contig 14738 bp, 13 predicted proteins | sample China_Galinas_PW_4_FD_184864 | JGI IMG/M metagenome (GOLD analysis project Ga0210096, IMG submission 184864) | Wetland microbial communities from San Francisco Bay, California, USA, that impact long-term carbon sequestration - China_Galinas_PWA_D2... | ecosystem: Environmental > Aquatic > Marine... | reverse complement strand
CCCGTTTGTGGCGGGTGGTCGACAGTCGATGCTCGCGGCAATCGCATCGGTAGGTCCAGCGCCTTTGGCTGCGGGTGCTCCCAGGCGTCTCGAAGCGGTGGCGCCGTTGGGGCTCCTCAAAGCCCAGCCAGCGCATCACGGCCCGCCGTTCCGGGCCGTGCGGTCTCACCCGGCCGCAAGACACGGTGGTCACCACGTGGGCCACCTCGTGCGGCACCGTCTCGGCGAGGAAGACCGCCGGTTGCCGCGTGGACCATGGCGATGACCGTCGCGATGGCCACGATCAGCAGGCCCAGGTCCTCGACAAGGGTCAGCAGCTGGGCGCCATGGCGCTGCACCGGGCTCATCCTGGCGTCACCGCTTGCCGATCAGCTCGACGGGGTAGCCGTCGGGGTCCTGGACGAAGGCGATGATGGTGGCCCCGGCGTTCATGGGACCCGCCTCGCGCAGGATTTTGCCACCCCGGCCCTTGATCTCGTCGGCGGCGCGATAGACGTCGTCGACCTCAATGGCGATGTGGCCGTAGGCGTTGCCCATGTCGTAGCGCTCCACCCCCCAGTTGTAGGTCAGCTCGATTACCGTATTGTCCGACTCCTCCCCGTACCCGAGGAAGGCGAGGGTGAACTCGCCCTCAGGATAGTCCTTGCGGCGTAGCAGCTTCATGCCGAGTACCTGGGTGTAGAAATCGATGGACCGGTCCAGGTCGCCGGTTCTCAGCATGGTGTGCAGGATGCGCATGGTTTGTCTCCAGAGGTGATCGCGAGGACGGGGGTGCATTTTGCACCAGCCAGCGGTCCAGCGCGTTAGCAAAGGCCTGTCGGTCCGCCGCACCCAATGGCGGCGGGCCGCTACTCTGGATACCGGAGGCACGCAGGGTGTCCACGAAGTCCCGCATGTTCAGGCGCTCGCCGATGTTGTCCTTGGTGTAGAGTTCGCCCCGCGGGTTCAAGGAAAGAATAGGACACCCGTCCTTTGGAATGGCCGTCAACCAAGCTCCCGGCCTTCGGGGCGATCTGGGGCTGATGAACGCCTGAGAGGTGGTCAAGGGCGGTTCGTTGCGGCGACTTGCGGGATTTTCCGGGAGGCAACCAACGGGGTCGGACCAATCTAGCATGTTGAATATACGATAAAATGCGTTGACAACAGGCCCGAAATCAGGCTTAGACGGCCCATTTTGGGGCCGAAAACGTGCCTTTAAGGAGAGAAGGGCCGCAAGGCACGAGCCAACCGCCATCACATTCCAGGACAAGTCTGGCGCAAAGGGTGGCGAAGAGCTGGTTCGGGGCCCGGTCGCCTGGCCGAAGCTGCCGGTGGAGTGCCGAAGTCTGTCGCATTACCGCTCAATCTTGTACAATTTATCTAGTTTAGACAGAACGAGGTCGGGCCATGAAAACCGTCAGTGCCAGTGAAGCGAAACAACAATTTGCAGCGGTGATCGATGCGGCTGGTCGGGAGCCGGTCGTAATCCGCCGTCAAAAGCGTGATGTTGCTGTGGTCCTGTCCATGCGCGAATACGAACGGCTCGTGAGGCTCAACGTTTCGGAACTCCAAGAATTTTGTGACAGAGTAGGAGAGGGCGCGAAGGCAGCCGGTTTGACCGAAGAGAAGCTCGGCGAACTGCTGACCGATGACTGAGCAAGTTTGCTGGGTGCTCGACACGAACACCTTGATCAGCCGTCTGTTAACGCCTGGGGGAGTACCGGCAAAAGCGGTCGATCGCGCGCTCGCAAGCGGAACACTGTTGGTTTCGGAAGAAACCGTGAATGAGCTGGCGCGGGTGTTGGACCGAGCGAAAAGAAATCAAGAAAGACATCACCTACTTCCGCTGCAGCTATGGGCGCGCCAACTTACAGGTCGACATTTCCGGGTTGGATGTCGACGAAGCGGCTCAGCAAATAAAGCTGGCCCTGGAGGCGACCTATAGGAAGGTAGCGGGCCGCAGGCCATCCGAACAACCCATTCCAGGCGACGCCGGAAGCCTCGGTCGCGCATCTCGGCAGGCCGGTAGACGGCGCGCATGAACGGGGACGTCATGCGCATCAATGGCCCAGAAAACGCGGATGGCAAGACGTGGATAAGTACTCGAAGATGCGGCAGAGGTTTTTTTCGGCTACATCGGATCCCAACATTGAGTTCCCCGCTATGCGCCAGCTCCTGCGACGGTTGGGCTTCGAGGACCCCCAGCCCAGACGTCCATGTCCGTGGGTTCGCCAGGCTGCGCTCGTCCACTGGACGAAAGTTCCTGGCTCACCCGGCACAACCCTGCGAAACTGCTGCTCGAGCAGCTCGGCGGGGATCGGTGGAAAGACCCGAAAGACCCCGTTGGGATGGAAGACGCCGTCGGTGACCAGAGCGCGGATGTGCGGATGAGTAGTGGTACAAAGATGTACCGTTTACGGACCTAAGGACGGAAACGTGACCAGATCCCCAGAGGTCTACACGAACAGGATGAAGCCGCCCTGGCTGTCGGGACCGACCTCGCGGGCCTCCGCATCCTCATGGCCCGCCATCGACCAGAATTCGCGCAATGCCCGTTTGGCGATCGCTCCCATGGCTCAAATCCAGGCTGTTCCCAAATGGGGAGCAAGCATTGCTTGCAACGAGGCCCGTGCCAGACTGGAGCCAAGCGCTGGATCTGCTCGATGGCGACCGGTCGTCCTGGGATCGCCCGGGGTCATCGGTGCCTCCGGCGTAGCCGCCCCTACGAATGTCCGACGATTTCTGCGGCTGTGGTTTCCGCGGCCCTCGATGCCTGTACATTTCTTCTCCCAGTCGTGCCGGCTCCGCCCCCCATTGAACGCCACCATCTGGGACATTAATACGTCTCTGGGGTCTGATATGTATGAATATTCGAAAGCGAGCAGCTCAAATGGCCGACGACCCGCCGACTTCGTGACTGTGGCGGGGGCAGCTTCCGAGGGTACACCAACCTTCCCGGACAACGACATTCAGGATCGGCCCATGACAGTTCCTAACCGGGTCCGCTCCTATGCATGGCAGAGCATCGGCTGTCCTGCCGGCTTGGATCGGTCGGAACGTAGCGGCGGCAGGGAAGGTTTTTCGAGGATCAGCATTGCAGCGGGTAGGATTTTGGGGTGGCCAAGGGCCTCCGTCCCCCCTCCGCCCATGAACGAACGGTTGACCGGTCCGGAAAAAGGCGTTTATGCTTCCTATGCCCGGCCGGAATTTTTGTTGACAGGGTGACCGCATATCCACTATTGATCGATCTATGCGACAAGTTGGGGGCGGAGTCAAAGAACCGCCTCCAATTTTGGCGCGGGCAAAAGACCGATTACCTATCACCTTAGTGAGTTTTCCGGAGAGAGACGGGTTCAAACAATCAAACGTGCGAACGAGCGCCTATGAAAACGTCAAAGATGTCCGTATGTTTCGCAATCGTGCTGATGATGATGATGGTGGTGGTGGTCCCGGCCCACGCCAGGAAACTGTGCCTTCAACTTAACCCAGAGGTGGTGGGGGCAGGTGCGAGCGAGTATAAGCTCGCCAAGATTCCCACCGGAAATGGCAATTTTCTGCTATCGGGTAGGTCCTCCACCGAACTCCCCTATCCCCCTTTTGCAGTCATTGAAGCAGTCGTTACGGGTGGAGGAGGATCACTCGATGAAATGCTTGAGATTTCTTTGGATGAAAAGCGCACCGACGGCTCGGACTTCTTCATCAAGCAAGTGCACATGATTCTCGATCCTGAGACTAAAGAGGGGACCTATGGGAGCGTGCTTACCACCTATCCAACAAGTGGCGATTCCAGCACGATTACGCAGCCGGGTATCGTTTACCTCTTAGAATGCCGCACACTGAAATAGTAGGCGTTGCCTCCCTGGAGGTAGCGGCGGCAGAAAGAAGACGGCAGGATCGGGGTCGGACCAAAATATCAAATCCAACGGAGGAGCAAGGGAGGCCGGAAGAATTTCGAGGTATTTACCGCAACGGAATTCATCGGTGCCATTACCCAGCATATCCCGGCGAAAGAATTGGACAGGCATCTTTCGGGAGGCCCCGAAAGCGGGAGCCCGAGCGTTTCGGCTTGAGCCCCTAACTGGGACTTTCAGCGACTTCAACGCGGAGAAATAGCGGCCAAAGCGGGCCAATCGGCAAGATCGTCGAGTGGTGGGTATCCCCAGATGGCTCTCCACCGCGCCTACGCCTACCTGCTCACCCCGCCCCCCAAGGCCGTGACCCGGGATGCCGCCAAGCGCCTGGAGGCCATAGAATCCCTGGAAGATCTCGGCGCCGGCTTCACCCTGGCCACCCACGACCTGGAGATCCGCGGCGCCGGCGAGCTGCTCGGCGACGAGCAGAGCGGCCAGATCCAGGAGATCGGCTTCACCCTCTACAGCGAGCTGCTCGAGCGTGCCGTCAAGGCACTGAAGGCCGGCAAGCAGCCCGAGCTCGACCGCCCCCTGGACCACGGCACCGAGATCGACCTGCAGATCCCCGCGCTGCTCCCCGCCGACTACCTGCCCGACGTGCACACGCGGCTCGTCATGTACAAGCGCATCGCCAGCGCCGCCGACAACGACCAGCTGCGCGAGCTGCAGGTGGAGATGATCGACCGCTTCGGCCTGCTGCCGGACGCGGCCAAGAACCTGTTCGAGATCACCCGCCTGAAGCTGCGTGCCACCCCCATGGGCGTGCGCAAGATCGAGGCGGGACCCAAGGCCGGGCGACTGCTGTTCGACGAGCAGCCCGACATCGACCACGTGCAGCTGCTCGAGCTGATCCAGCAGCAGGCCAAGGGCTACAAGCTGGATGGCGGAACCACGCTCAAGTTCTTCTTCGGGATGCCGACGGCGGAGAAACGGCTGGGGCGGGTGGAGGAGATCCTCGTGAGGTTAAAACCCGGTGGTTGAGGGGCCCTTGTCCCTGCCATCTCTCCAAGCCTCCATGCCGCATCATTGGATGCAACGCCTCTTCCCGCGGCTCCGTCCCTCAAGACGCCATGGATAGCGACGCGCCCCCAGCCAGCTGGCACGTACCGAAACGGGGATTCGATCAATTCCCGAATGCGAATGCTTCCTATTGTGTTTACGAACTAAGGGCATATAATACCAACCGTGCCAGGGGGAGAAACCCGCCAAACCAGCAGACCCGAGTCCTCCGGGGACCCGACAGCCAGCCGCAGCGCCTGTGGACCCTTGTCAACCTGAAGGCTGTCGACATGACACCAGAGACACACCCCGCTCCGGGCCCGCGCCGCCTCGAGCACCTCGCCCCCGATTACATAGAAAATCGGCTCGCCCGGACCGGCCCGGACAAACACAAAAGCCGACATCCGTCTCCAGCCCCTAACCTGGATCTTTACAGTGCGCGGAGGAAGGGCGTTCTCTCCCCGGAGATTGGGCTAACGCCGGGCAAGGCCCCTTGCTCAAAGATTCAAAACGCTTTAGGGCTATCACGAGCACAGCGGCGCTTGGGCTTCCTGTAAGCTATGGTGGCAAAAATCGGCGAGTCCCCATGTCGTTCAGCGGAGCGGTGCAACCGATCCCCAAATGATCCTTGCGAGGCACGCCTTCGCGGCGATCGGGCCTGGTCCCGGCGAAGAGGTGGGCTCGCGGCAGACAGGGTACGGCGGCCGGCGGTTCCTTTCGCGAGCTCCGCCGGGATCAGCTGAAGCAAGGGGCACTGAAAGGTGTAGTCCCGTGATAAGACGGAGTCTTCCGACACATTGGAGAGTGGATCGTTTCAAACCGAGGCAATCCCTTCATGATCCGTAAGGTGTGGCAAATCCTCCTGGTCGAGAGCCGGTCCCAGGTATGGGTGCCGATTGTCCTTCTCAACTTGTGGAGCAGCGTTTCGATCGCCGGCGGCGATTCCATGATGGGCCCAGCGTTCGGCGATCCGTCACAAGTCGTGGAGATGCCCGCCGGGTGGAAGGAGCAGCCGGTGGAATATGCCCCGGATCTCGGGCAGGTCGACCTGGCGATTAACCTGGATCAACAGATGTATCGCATCCTCGCGCCCAGGGTCAGGGAGTACGCTGATCGCAAGAAGCTCAGAATCGCCATCAGCGATTCCACCTGTGGCAACTCGGCGGGACTGCTGTCGCACAAACGTATCGATATTGGCGGATTCTGCTGCCCGGCGGGTGAGACCGATCGGCTGCCGGGCTTGCACTTTCACACCCTGGGTATAGCCGCGGTTGCGCTGTTCGTGCACCCGTCCAACCCGATTTCCAACCTGAGCCTGGATCAGGCCCGGAAGATCTACCAGGGCGAGATCTATCGCTGGCAGGATCTGGGCGAGAATTGGACAGGGCAGGATTCGATTGGCCTGATAACACCCGTCGGACGGCTTCATTGCAAGTTGCGGCCGGGCCATTGGCGCCTGCTGCTAGACAATGAAGATCTCTTTAGCCCCAGTCTTAAAGAGGTAGGGGCCATTCCGGACATGGTTTCTACCGTGGCCTCCCTGCCCAGGGCCATCGGTCACGAAACCGTCTGGCTCGCCCGGGATCATTACCGCGAGCTGGGTGAGGTGAAGCTGCTGTCCATCGACGGCTGGTCTCCGGACGACTTGGCTGCACTGATTCGGGGCGACTATCCCATCTACAAGACGTTTACGGTCACGACCTGGGCCCATGCCCCCGCAGCCAAGGAAGAGGCTGTGGAGCTGGTGAGCTTCTTGATCGACCAGGTAGAGGAAAACGGCCAAGACTACGGCGTTGCGGCCCCGTCGCGTCTGAGAAAAGCCGGCTGGCGGTTCAAGGGAGCAGAGCTGATCGGAGCCCCCGGTCCATGAGGGACAGTCCGACGGGCAGATCCGGGGCCGGTCCAAGCGCACACCTGATCAGGCGTCTGCCACTGCCCCTGAAGATGGTCGGGCTCACCATCCTGGTCGGGCTCTGTGCCTGGGGTCTGTTGGATGCAACGCAGAGCCGGCAGATCGAATCAATCTTTCGGAAGGACTTGGTTAAGCGCCTCGAGCAGCAGACGCTGGATGCCCGCATACGGTTTGATCACTTCGTCAAGATGCACCAAGAGGCGGGCAAGCTGTTTCTCTTGCAGCAGCGGTTTCAGAGCTATATGGCAAGGGTGGATTGGTCGGGCCGCACGGCGTCCGAGGTGAAAACCTACGTCAGCCCACCGCCTTGGTATCCACCTCGTTCTGTTCTGCGTACCTTCGTTCCGGTCCGATTCGCCGTGCTTTTCGACCAAGAAGGCAATCCGAGAGAGACCTACAGCTTACACCGCCATCCCATTCCGCAAGCCCTGCTGAAACCCTCCACCCTGCTGCGACGGGTAAGTCTCGATCAGAGCTATTGCACCTGGCTCGACACCGGGGCCTATATCATCACGACCAAGCGGATCAGCAACCTTCCTTCGGGGGAGGCGTCGTTGATGCTGGCCTCGCCGATCGACGACGAGTTTCTCGCCAATTCCCAGGGCCTGGTCATCTCGGAGTATCCCCTGGCCCTGATCACCGGCGAGCAAGCCGGAATCCTGGCTAGCACGGCCCCTGGGCTTCTGCCGCGGGGCACGCGAATGCAGTCGCTGAAGGACGAGTATATCGTCTCCGGACAGGCGTTTTTCGACTACGGCAATTCCGACCTCCTGTTTCGGATGGCAATGCTGATCCCTAGAGTCGAGCTCGAAGCCGTACTCTCCTCGATTCGGGCGCTCAACAGAAAGATCTACAGTGTGGCGGCGATCGTTTTTCTGCTGTCTTTCGCGCTGGTGATGCTCTGGCTCATTTACCGGATTCGCGGAGTAACGGACAGGGTCGCCGCCTTTGCCGAGGATGCGCTGGGCTCTCGACACAATGAGGGAAAACCGATCGGCGATGCACTGCATAGATTGGAGCAGCGGTTTGCGCTGCTCACCGAAGAAGTCGTCACGGCGCAGCAGCTCCTGCACGACCAGCATCTCGTGGAGCAAAAGGCGAAACAGCTGGATGTTCTCGAAGTCGTCACGGAAGATCTTGGCGTGGGTGTCATGTTGCTGAGCGAGCATGGACCCAAGCAGATGGTCAACAAGGCGATGGAGCGATTTGCGGATGCGTGTGGAACCAGGGACTGTTTCACCGATGCGATGGAAGATACGCCGAGGCTCGAGCTGCTCGACAGACAAGACCGCAGGCGGGTATTTGAGCTCAGCCGCCTGTCGATGTTCGGGCGCGACGACGTGCTGTTGGTGCAGGACATCACCGAACTCGAAGCCAAAACGGCCGCCTTGGAGCATTTCACCCTGTACGACGCTCTCACTGGTCTGCCGAATCGTACGCTATTGCATGACCGGATCGGGCAGGCCATATCGCGGGCGCAACAGCATGACTACATCTTCTCGATCCTGGCCATCGACTTGAACAATCTCAGAGAGATCAACGCCACGCTCGGCCACCCAATCGGCGACCAGTTGCTGCAGCGAGTGGCGAAGCGCCTACAAGACCGTCTCAGACCCCCGGATACCTTGGCGCGGCTGATCGGTGACGAGTTTGCGGTCCTTCTGCCCGACTCCGGTGTACGCAAGGCGGAATCGGTTGTGAAACTGCTGTTGGCGGAGCTCATCCGGCCCTTCAAGCTCGATGAGCGATTTTGCGTGGATGTGAGCGCGAGTGCGGGCATCGTCGAGTATCCACGGCACGGGGAGGACGCCAAGTCCCTGGTCCAGCACGCCGACGTGGCCATGCACAAGGCCAAGCGCCGACGCCTGGGCTACAGCGTCTACGACCCGGAGACCGATATCTACACGCGCGAGCGTCTCGAGCTGCTCTGTGAGCTGCGCCTCGCCATTGAGCAACCGGGAGGACTGGAGCTCTGGTACCAGCCGCAAATGGATCTCGACACCAACCGGATCTTCGGTGTCGAGGCCCTCGTGCGCTGGCTGCATCCCGCACGCGGTTTCGTCTTTCCCGACGAGTTCATACCGGCTGTCGAGGAGAGCGAATTGATCGATCCCATGACGAGACGGGTGCTCACAATGGCGTTCGAGCAGTGCGCGGTCTGGCAGGATGCGGGAGAAGCCATGATCACATCCGTCAACATTTCCGCGAAGAGCCTGCACGACCCCGCGCTGGAAGTTTTCATCCGGAGCGGCCTGGACGGGCTGCGCATCCAGCCGCAGTCGCTGTGTCTGGAGATCACCGAATCGGCCTTGATGGTGGATCCCCCTCAGGCGTACCGATTGGTGTGGAGCCTGCACAATACAGGCGTTCGCATTTCCGTCGACGACTACGGCAGCGGCTACTCCTCCCTTGCCTATCTGCGTCAGCTGCCACTGTCTCAGATCAAGATCGACAAGTCCCTCGTGCAGTCGATGGAGCACAGCAAGAAAGACCGCTCGATCGTGCGCTCAATCATCGACCTGGGGCACAACCTCGGCCACGAAGTGATCGCCGAAGGCGTGGAAGAGCAGAGCATGGCCACGACCTTGAAGAAAATGGGCTGCGATGCGATCCAGGGGTACTATCTGAGCCGTCCTCTGCCGCAGACCGAGCTTCACGGCTGGCTCGTCGGCCGGTCGCGGCATTGAGATTGGAAAGGATCCGCCGGATTCGCGCCGTCACGTCGTACACCTGGAATTGACTCAGACAGCCCAAAAGTCTCTCGATATCGTCGACGCCCTACGCGGGCAACGCGGCGCGTGCCCGCAACGTTTGGTTCATTGCCGGAACCCTCACCGGCAACGACAAGACTGGTCCTGCTGCTGTTGGCCTCGTCCGCGGCGGGCAGTAATCAAGTTCTGTTTCCCACCGAGACGCTCGGCCAGGTCCGCGGTTCACCCAGCTTCGACTTCCTGCGCACCAATGCAGACTCAGGCCACTGCGTTGACTGAAAAATAGGCTCGGGAAAAGGACCCGCGCAAACCCCGTGCTTTGGTTGCTACTGCCACCGCGCTTCGTCACCGGTAAGAATAGAGGTAGCTCACGCACGAGCCCTCCAAAGTCTTTTCTGCACCGGGCTCGGTTCATGGGTTTCGGAGAGATCTGAGGGCACACGGCTGGGAAACAACCGCCGGCAGGCGCGGACGCCGCGCGCCCAGCGCTGCCCGCCTCGCTGGCAAACCCGCTCGACGTGCTCAGCTCGACCGATCCAGCTACAGAAGTGGGTCTCGAAATCCTTGGCCAGCTGCAGCCAGGCCGCTCGCGTGATGCCGACCCGCTCCAAGATCGGCGGCAGATTTTCGGCGATGGCCCCGCGCTTGTCGTCGCGTACCCCCCCTTCCTGTCCAGTTGACCAGTTCCAGGGAGTCGGCGAGGAGGAAGGGCAACCCCTCGGACTCGCCCTCGCGGACACCGGCCACAAAGAGGTACAGCTCGGATGGATGGGTGGGGGCTGGAGAGATGTGCGGCTCGGCGCTCTCGGCGTCAGCCGAAGACTCGGAAGCGGCTTGCAAGGTCCGAATCCTTCGCTGGATGGAGGTGTAGTCGGAGTCCCCGGGCGTCTCGGCGATCGCGGCGCGTAAAGGGTTGAGCTCCACGTAGGCGAGGCAGGCCAGCACCGCGCTCTCGTCGAGTAGGGCCTGGGACTTGAACCGTCCCTCCCAGAAGTGACCAGTGCAGTCGTCCTCCTCGTTGGCCTTGCGGGCGATCTGCTCGTTGAGACAGCGCGGTGTGTCAAGAGCCAACTCACCGAGGTGAGCCGCTCGCGCCAGGTCGCGACCAAGCCCTCCAGCTGAGTCTGCTCGACTTCGAGCAGTTCGTCCTCTCGAAGATACCGCTCCGAAAGGATCGTACCGCCAAACAGCTGATGCCAGCGCTCGACCACCTCCCGCGTCGACCAGGAATCGGCCAACGGCTGATCCTCATGCAGCACCACATGGGTATGCGAGGCAATAATTGAATAGCCGCAGACCTCGATGGAGAAGATCTGAGCCAGCTCCAGCAGGCGTTCCTCGATCCAGCCGCGACGGTGCTCGAAGGAGCGGCCCGTGAATGCATCCTCGCCACACAGGAAGGCGCGGCGCACGCAGCGCGAGATACAGTGGTAGTAGGAGGTTGCTTCCAATCTGATGAAAGATTTCCCGGGCTTAGGCGTGAGAGGCCGGCCTTTTGTCGGACATGTTTTTCTTCCGTTCTTTTACGGTAGCCATTCCGAAAGCGGTGTCAGGTGGTGGGTGCCCATAAACGCGATAAACGCGCCAGCCTGATCGGCAGGCTGGCCATCGGCCGGCGCTATCACCGCCAGGGGTTGGGCAGCCTGTTGGTTGTCGACGCCGCCGCTCGGGCAATCCGCGCAGAGCCCGCGATCTACGCGCTCGTGGTCGATGCCAAAACAGCCAGCGCGGCAGCATTCTACCTACGCCTGGGGTTCCAGCTCACCCCATCTGAAGTCATTGCTCGACGGGGGTCGACGAACGACGGCTCATGGCCGACAGCGGCCTCGCACCTCTCCGGATATCAGCTGCCGGTTAGGGATGGCTTGACCCGAAGCGGACGTCGGTGTTGGTCGAAAGCGGAAGTGTCACGACATTCTTGCACTCCTCGGACGGCTCCGATACCCAGAAGGCCAGCTTCGACCCGCAGGGGTCACCGTAGCGCAACACCCGTCACGGTCACTTCGACGCGGCGGTCCGGTTGGTAGCAGGCGATCAGGGCGGTCCGTCCTCGGGCACCGCTGCAGTCGGTCGGCGTCACCTTGAACTCGGTCTCACCGCGACCCTCGGCGCGGATCGTGCGAGCGTGGACACCGTGGCCGGTCAGATAGCGGGCAACGGTGGTGGCACGGCGCTCGGAAAGGCGTTGGTTATACGCGTCCGAGCCGAGCGGGTCTGTGTATCCCACCACCACGATGGTGTCGTACGAGACTTCTCCCAAGTCATCCACCAGCTGATCGAGCTTCTCCATCCCCCGCGGCATCAGAGTTGCCTTGTCGAAGGCGAACAGAGCGTCGGCAGAGAACTCGATGTGACGCACCGGCGGAGGCGGCGGCGGTGAAGCGACAGCCACCGAAGGCCGTGATTTTTCCACGAGCAGGGTCGTGGCAACACCAAGACCATACCACAGCAGGTCGCCATTGCCGTGGTGATGGACGTAATCGTCGCCAGAGTACCCGTAGTAGCAGCCTGGGCATCCGTAATAGACACCTGCTCGAGCATACTTACCCGGGTACCATCCGCCGAGCTTACCAGGGTACCAGTGGCCCACATGTACGCCATGCCGACCCCAGTATGCGAAGTTGCGTCCCCCGTGACCGAAGTTATCCCAGGTCGCGAACCCGGCGGCGCTGGCGAATATCGGCAACGCCAGGGTCGTTGCCGCAATAACGGCGCTGATGTGACGTACCTTGAACATGCTCATCCTCCCGAGTCGACTGACTCTTCTCCTCGGCCATTCACAGCATGATCCTTGCGAGCTGAACCTGTGCTGAATGGGAAAAGAGGACGGATTTATCTATCACATTTTGAAAAATGATCTGTGCCCTGTCATACTTTCGCGGTCGCTTCGTCAGTGCCTTGCGCAGTGCCGCCCAGGCCGGTGAGCTCACCGGCATCGATCCAGGCGCGGTCTCGGCCGTGCTCGATACGCGGATGGCCGAGGACTGGGCGGTCTATGCCAAGCCCAGCGTGCAGTACACCGAGTCGGTGATCGGCTATCTGGCCCGCTACACCCATCGCATCGCCACAGCAACGCGCGCATCCTGGGCCTGGACGGTGACAAGGTCCATCTGCGTTACCGCGACTACCACGACGGCGAGCACAAGACCCTGGTGCTGCAGGCTGCCGAACTGCTGCGACGCTTCCTGCTGCACGTGCTGCCCAAGGGGCTGATGCGGGTGCGCCACTACGGGCTGCTGGCCAATCACTGACGGGTGCAGCGCCTGGCGCAGATCCGCAAGCTCCTGGCCGCTCCACCGCCGGAGCCGCGGCCCCAGGCTGAGCAAGGCCACGAGCCCGGGCCGGGCTGGCCCTGTCCGGTGTGCCGGCGTGGGCGCATGCGCCCAGTGCGCAGGATTTCGGCGCGTCGCGCGGCTTTGGGCGGCGCACCGTATCGCTGACGGGCCACCGACGCCGCGCTCGCTGAGTCGACCGACTGAGTGAGCCCGGGCCCCGCGCGTTGCCCAACAGTGCCCACGCGGCGCTGTGGCCGCGCTCGGCGTGCAAACGCCGGATTTTTGGCTACAATCGGGCTACACCGTCACCCAAATGGAGGCCAACAGGAAGCAGATGAGGCCACAGACCGCCCGCAGGACCCCTACACAGGCCGTTTCGGCCGGCTTCAAGCCGTCCCGACGACGGGGGCCGCGATACTTTTCCCTATAAATATAGGGTGTCGAGTTCCGGAGTGTGGACGCGGCTTAGTCCAACAGTCAGTTATGCGCCGCTCCGGACCTCCGAGCTTCGCCTGCTAGACCAGGGTGCGCGGAGTATAAATGCTTATTCGTTAGGACTACAAATGAGTAACCCGTACCCTGAATTCTTTAGATATTGTCGAGATAAAGACAGTGCTTTTGGGCATGGGGCACGAAAAAGAGACCCGGTACAAGCGTGGGGAGAAACATTGACGTTTTTTGAATAAACATACAAACTATGAAACGGCCCTTCCCATGGAAATTAGCTTGCGAGTAAAAAATGGTGATTTTGACCGTATTCTTTATGAAAATATCATAACTTTGCTTGGTGATCCTAAAAGCAGTAATGAGCAATGGCTGAAGTGGCGAGTATCACGTCTTTTAGATGAAGATATTAATCTCTTTATAAATGAACATTGTAAATATAGCGCTGGCTACGAATATGATATGAGCATTCACCTATATTTGCAATTCTGGTGGAAAAGCCTGGATAGTGACTTAAACGCAGAATATAACGAAGTGTTTGAACACTTTTCCAAGCATAAAGAACACGGACATTTTAGCGTGTATATTGATAATAGATTATTCATACAACCAGAATTTATTGTGCCATTAGATAACTGGGATAACTTTCATTCATTTGTAAATGCGTTAATTGAAGATCTGCCGTTTACATTTAGTAACAAATCTTTTATATCATTCTATTCAAAAAAACTAAAAAATGGGGAAGTCAGTTATAAGTCGCTGAGTTATTATGGTAAAAAGTCCTAACAACCCCATCAAGCTGACGCTCTCTTCGCTGCGCTTCGTTCGCGCTGCTTATCGGCAACGTTAGGCGAAGAATGACACAGCCAAAGAGAACCTTTTTCACCGAGTTGAGTGATGGGGAACTCGTTTTGTTCGATTTTCTGTTTGATTGCACAGCTCCACGATCAATGCTCGAAAAGGAACATTTTGCTGTTCATCACAACACAGGTTATTCGCAAGAGGCTTTCAAACGACCTGGGCAAAGACGCTCAGCTCGCTGGCGCCTTATCAGTCCGAGATTGAAGGTGTCGCTGTGGAGTCGACCTACAACTGGTATTGGCTGGTCGACGGGCTGATCGATCACGGCTACCGCCTGCATCTGGTCAATACAGCAGCTGTTCGACAATATGAGGGTCTGAAGTATGCCGACGACAATACCGACGCATACTGGCTGTCGAATCTGTTGCGCCTGGGCATTTTGCCCGAGGGCTATATCTTTCCGCGCGAGGACAGGGCGGTGCGCGATCTGTCACGCAAGCGCTACAAGTCCAAGGGCAAAGGCAACACCAAGAACGGCAACAAGTACCTCGCCTGGGCCTTTGTCGAGGCGGCCCACTTCTCGACCCGCTTCAACGATCGCATCAAGGCCTACTACCAGCGCAAGCTGCACAACACCCATCCGGTGGTCGCCCGCAAGACCGTGGCCCACAAGATGGCGCGGGCCTGCTTCTACATGATGCGCGAT
>Ga0210096_1000435_pt1 | contig 14774 bp, 15 predicted proteins | sample China_Galinas_PW_4_FD_184864 | JGI IMG/M metagenome (GOLD analysis project Ga0210096, IMG submission 184864) | Wetland microbial communities from San Francisco Bay, California, USA, that impact long-term carbon sequestration - China_Galinas_PWA_D2... | ecosystem: Environmental > Aquatic > Marine... | reverse complement strand
CCGCCGATGCCGATCACCGACCCGACCGACACCATCGAGATATTCGTCACCGCAACCACCCGCAGGCCGGCGACCAACACCGGAATCGACAACGGCAGTTCGACTTTCAGCATCCGGGTCAGCGGCCGGTAGCCCACCGCCGTAGCGGCGTCGGTGACCGGGGCCGGCACTGCGTCCAGCGCCTCGGGCACCGCCCGCACCAACAGCGCGGTGGTGTACAGCGTCAGCGCGACGATCACGTTGGCCTCATCGAGGATGCGCGTCGGAATGATCAACGGCAGCACCACGAACAGCGCCAGCGACGGGATCGTGAAGATGATGCTCGCGGTCACCGTGGTGAGCCGCCGCAGGATCCGGGTGCGCTGCACGAACGCTCCCAGCGGCACAGCGATCAGTAGCCCAAGCAGCACCGGGATCAATGACAGCCGGATATGGATCAGCGTGAGTGCCCAGGCGTCGTCGAGGTGCGTCAGCAGATACCGCATGTGCTATCGCCGAGCCTCGATGACGTCGAGCACCTCGGCCGCGCGGAAGCCACCGATCACCTTGCTGCCGGCGTCCACCGCCACTCCGATTCCCGACGGCGACGACAGCGCGGCGTCCAGTGCCTGCCGCAACGTGCCGTCCGGGCGCAACAGCGATCCACCGGCGACGACGCCTTCCTCGTTGCGCCAACCGACCGGCGAACCGTCATCGGTCACGAGTTCCCAATCACCCACGCGGCGAATGTCGTTCAGCGGGAGTCCGCTGGCATGAAGAAATTGCAGCCGTCGATATCCGCGGTCGGCGCCGATGAAGCCTGCGACGAACCCGTTGGCGGGATTGGACAGCAGCTGCGCGGGTTCGTCGTACTGCTGCAGCACCCCACCGGGCCCGAATACCGCGACCCTGTCGCCGAGCTTGACGGCTTCGTCGATGTCATGGGTGACGAACACAATCGTCTTGTGCAGTTCGCTTTGCAGCCGCAGCATCTCGGCCTGCAGTTCTTCGCGGACCACTGGGTCCACCGCGGAAAACGGCTCGTCCATCAACAGGATCGGGGGGTCGGCGGCCAGCGCGCGCGCCACCCCGACCCGCTGCTGCTGTCCGCCGGACAGCTGCGCCGGGTAGCGGCCGGCCAGCTTCGGGTCGAGCCCCACCCGCTCCATCACCTCCAGCGCGGCGCGGCGCGCGGCCCGCCGCGACTGACCGCGGAGCACCGGCACCGTGGCGACGTTGTCGATCACCTGCTGATGCGGCATCAGCCCCGCGCTTTGGATGACGTAGCCCATCCCCAGTCGCAGCTTGACCGGGTTCACCTTCGTGACGTCAGCGCCGTCGACCGTGAGCGTGCCCGAGGTGGGATCGATCATCCGATTGATCATCCGCATCGACGTCGTCTTGCCGCAGCCCGACGGTCCAACGAAGACAGCCAGTGCGCCTGCAGGTACCTCCAGCGTCAGTTCATCGACCGCGACGGTGCCGTCGGGGTAGGTCTTGGTGACGGAATCAAAGCTGATCATCGCTACCCTCTGTTCTTCGCGCAAGCGCTCATCACCCGATCGGCTTGTCGAAACCGTTGGCCTGCGCCCAGTTTCGGGCCGCTTCGTCCGGGTCGATGCCGGAGTTGCCGGATGTGGCGGTATTGAGTTCTATCAGGTCTTCGGTGGTGAGCTTGTCCGAGACCGCGTCGAGCACGGTCTTCAGTTGGTCGGACATCTTCTGCGAGCTGACGAGCGGGACGACGTTGGCGGCCAGGAAGTTGTTCTTCGGGTCTTCGAGCACCACCAGGTCGTTCTGCGGGATGGCAGGCGACGTACTGAAGATGTCGGCGGCGGTGACGGTGCCGTCGACGAGCGCCCGGACGGTCGCCGGGCCACCGCCGTCGCTGATCGCGACGAAGTTGCCCGCGCTGATGTCGAGCCCGTATTTCGCCTTCAGCCCGGGTAACCCCTCGGCGCGGTTGAGGAACTCCGACGGCGCGCCGAATCTCACGTCGGACGAATGCGCAGCGAGGTCGCCGATGGTCTCGAGGTTCCACTTTGTCGCGGTGTCGCGGGTGACGGCCACGGTGTCGGTGTCGGCGGCCGGTGACGGAGTGAGGATCGCGAGGTCGCCGGGCAGCGCTTTCAGCAGCGCCAGCACGACGGCATCCGCGCTCGTGGCGGTGGTCTTGGGGTCGAAGTACTGCAGCAGGTTGCCGGTGTACTCAGGGATCAGGTCGATCGAATGATCTTTCACCGCAGGGATGTACGTCTCACGGCTGCCGATACCGAACCGGCGTCGAATCGTGAAGCCGTTGGATTCCAGGGCTTGCGCGTAGATCTCGGCGATGATCTTCGACTCGGGAAAGTCCGCGGAGCCGACGATGATCGAATTCAGGTCGCCCGACACGGGGCCGCCACCGAGCGGATTCGAACTGCCGCAGCCGACGAGTAATACCGCAACCAAGCAGACCACTCCCGGACGCCAACGGCCCTTCCGCATGACTCTTCCTCCCAGAGTGGGCTATATCGAACCTTAACCCGCCAAAGGTTTAATTCTTGCGGCCCGCAGGCATCCTGGATGCATGAAGAAGGATTCAGCGGTGCCGAACGAGCCCCACGCCGACGGGGAGCCTGCCGCCATACCCGCCGAGCAGGCAACCACCCCCGAGCCCGGGCCAATGGTGCCGCTCACCAGGATGGCGGCGGCGTGGTGGGCCTTGATCGTCGGCGTGTTGATTCTCATCGTGCTGCTCATCTTCATCGCGCAGAATCTGGATTCGACGACCGTCCACTTTCTGGGCTGGGACTGGAATGCGCCGACCGGGATCGTTTTCTTGGTGGCCGCGATCTGTGGCTCGGTGATCACGGTGCTCACCGGCGCGGCCCGGATGTTCCAATTGCGCAAGGTGGCCAAGAAGAACGCGCGCACCGGTTAGCCGGCGGCCGCCCGGATTTTCAACCGAGGCGGCCGGCCACAATCAGTCCATCCGCACGCGGTGCAGCTTCGAATATCTGTCATGGCAACGCCGTCCCGTGCGCCTGCGATCGCGGTCGGAGCTGCCGGCTTGATCGCTGTCGGTGCCGCACTCGGTGCGGGTCATTTGGTGGCCGGCCTGCTGCTGGCACCGAACCCATCTCCGTTTCTCGCTGTGGGCAATGCCGCCATCGACCGCACACCGGCCGCGGTCAAGGACTTCGCCATCGAGCAGTTCGGCACCAACGACAAGCTCGCTCTGCTCGTCGGTATGTCCGTGGTGCTTGCGCTCACGGGCCTGGTGATTGGGTTGGTCTCGCGCCGCAGTCGGTGGCCCGGTGTGGCCGCGATCGCGGCGCTCGGCGCTGTTGGAATCGCGGCGGTCGCAGAACAGGCGGGCGGCGCCGATTCCTGGTGGGTTCCGTCGGGGCCACCGTGGGCGCGGCCGTCGCGGGCATGGCCGGCTTCGCGCTGGGTGGCCGGATCGACGTCGAGGCCTCGCGCCGCGCGGTCGGGCCGCTGAAGCCGGCGCTCCCCGCGCCGCCGGTCCCGCCGGATGCGGCGTTTCCCGACTTGGGCACGCCCACCTTCATCACCCCCAGTCCGGACTTCTACCGCGTTGACATCAACCTTGCGGTGCCGCAGCTTCGCGCCGAGGAAGCCGTGCTCCGCATCACGGGCATGGTCGACGAGCCCACGGAGTTCACGTTCGACGAGATCCGGCGGATGCCGCTGATCGAGAAGACGGTCACGATGACGTGCGTGTCGAATCCGGTGGGCGGTCAGTACGTGTCGACATCGAACTTCCTCGGCGTGCCGCTGATGGGCCTGCTCGAGAAGGCCGGAGTGCAGCCGGGCGCCACCCAGGTGGTCGGGCATTCGGCCGACGGGTTCACGCTGGGCACCCCGCTGCAGATGATCCGGGATGCCGGGGACGACGCCCTGCTGGTGGTCGGAATGAACCGCGAGCCGCTGCTGCCCGAACACGGCTTCCCGATGCGCACGGTCGTGGCGGGGCTGTACGGCTACGTCTCGGCGACCAAGTGGGTCAACGAATTGCGGCTCACTACCTACGACGTCGAGCCCTACTGGGTCGAACGGGGCTGGGACGGCAAGCCTCCCGGCCTCGCGCCGATCAAGATCTCGTCGCGCATCGACGCGCCGGGCTAGTTCGAGCGAGTGGCCGGCGGCGAGGTCTCCGTCGCGGGTACCGCGTGGGCGCAGGGACGGGGCATCTCCCGCGTCGAGGTGCGCATCGACGACGGTGCATGGGAGCCGGCGCAGCTGTCGGCCGAGGTGACCCGGAATACGTGGCGGATGTTCCGGCTCACCAAACTGCTTTCACCGGGTCGGCACACGTCCGTGCCGTGCCGACGACACGGGCTCGATGCAGTCAGAGAAGCGGCTCGACCCCATCAACCCAGGCCAGGTGCCCGACGGAGCCACCGGCTGGCATTCGATCGTGTTCACCGTCGGGTAGCGACCACAAATTCGGCCCCATCCGGGCAGCGCTGTGCTCCGAATCACTGGGGACCGAGAGTCCGGCGACGGCCGCGTGCCGTCAGATGCGAAGGAGCAATACATGCCCAACCTCCAGTCCAGCTTTGTCAACCTGGCGGGATTGTCCGTCGCTGCGATCCTGGCGCTGTCCGCGTGCGGAAGTGACACGAGTGCGGAGACCACGTCAGCGACGACCAGTGCGGCGGCCGGCACCACCGCGACCAGTCCCACAACCGCCCAGGCCGAACCGGCCAGCCTGGTGGGACCCGGCTGCACCGCCTACGCCGAACAGGTGCCGACCGGCCCGGGATCCGTCGAGGGCATGGCGAAGGACCCGGTGACCGTTGCGGCGTCCAACAATCCCATGCTCAAGACGCTGACACAGGCGCTATCCGGCCAGCTCAACCCAAATGTCAACCTGGTCGACACGCTCAACGGCGGCGAGTTCACCGTTTTCGCGCCAACCGACGACGCGTTCGGGAAACTGCCGCCGGAAACGATCGACAAGCTCAAGACCGACTCTGATCTGCTGACGAAGATCCTCACCTACCACGTGGTGCCGGGCCAGCTGACCCCGGCTCAGGTGGCCGGCACGCATGAGACCGTCCAGGGCGGCGAACTCACCGTCACCGGCTCGGGTGACAACCTGAAGGTCAACGACGCCAGCGTGGTGTGCGGCGGCGTCGACACGGCCAACGCGCAGGTGTACATGATCGACACGGTCCTGATGCCGCCGGCTCAGTAGTTTCTGCTGACCAGCAGACGTAAAAGCGTCCGAAATGTCCGGCATTCGGGCGCTTTTGCGTCTGATCGCGAGGAAGTAGTCAGCGGGCGTGGCGAGGCAACAGATCCCACACGTGCTCGGTGCCGTTGACTTCCGCGACCGTGAAGCCGCCCCTGCGTGAATAACGCAGCCGCGTGACCGACGCGTAGTCGATCGGGAACAACAGCAGCTTCTCCGTGCCGAGGATACGGTGCAAGATCACGTTGATCACGCCGCCGTGGCTGAACATCGCCACGGTGTGTTCGTGGCCCCCGTCGCTCACGACGTCGTTGATCGCGGCGAAAACCCTTGCCACGAAGCAATCTTCGTCGACGCCGCTGGGCAGGTGCCCGCGGGCCAGCCGGTCCCACTCGTGGGGGAACTCTTCGCGGATCTGCTCGATCGGAATGTAGTGCGCCAGGTCGCGGTCGTACTCGGCGAGGCGGTCGTCGATGTCGACAGCCAGCCCGAGTGCCTCGGCGACGGGCTTCGCGGTTTGCCGTGCCCGGCGCTGCGGACTGCTGAGCACCCGCGCGATGCGGTGCCGGGCGAGCGCTTCCGGCAGCCGCTGCGCCTGCTCGAGGCCCACGTCGGAGAGCTCCGGATCGGCGCCTTCACCGGGTTGGCTGCGCAGCGGCAGCGCGTGCCGGATCAGCAGCAGTTGCACGCGTGCCACGATAGAGGTCGTGCCGAGGTACGCCGCCGACCTGTTCGACCTCACCGACCGCGTGGTGCTGATCACCGGCGGCAGCCGCGGTTTGGGCCGGGAGATGGCGTCGGCGGTCGCGCGGTGCGGCGCCGACGTCTTCATCGCCAGCCGCAACCTGGAAAGCTGCCAGGCCGCCGCCACCGAGATCGCGCGGGAAACCGGTCGTGCCGCGATGCCGTACCAGGTGCACGTCGGCAGATGGGAGCAGCTCGACGGACTCGTCGACGCGGTATACGACCGGTTCGGCAAGGTGGACACGCTGATCAACAACGCCGGCATGTCACCGCTGTACGAGTCCCTGACGTCGGTCACCGAGAAGCTGTTCGACGCGGTGGTGAACCTGAACCTGAAGGGCCCGTTTCGGCTCTCGGCGCTCGTCGGTGAGCGGATGGTGGCCGCGGGACGCGGCTCGATCATCAACGTCAGTTCGACGGGATCGCTGCGACCGGCGCCGGACATGATCCCGTATGCCGCGTCCAAAGCCGGCCTCAACGCGATGACCGAGGGGCTGGCGAAGGCGTTCGGGCCGGCCGTGCGGGTGAACACGTTGATGGCCGGGCCGTTTTTGACCGACATCAGCAAAGCCTGGAACCTGGACCGGGCGACCGCCGACCCGTTCGGTCACCTTTCGCTTCAGCGGGCCGGTGATCCCACCGAAATCGTCGGTGCGGCGCTGTATCTGGCTTCTGACGCGTCGAGCTTCACCACGGGTTCGATCCTGCGGGTGGACGGCGGGATCCCGTAGCACTCGGCGCGGACGAAACCTACGGCGTGACGATGTTGAACTTCGGGTCGGGCGCATCCAGCACGCCAAGCAGTGCCGGCAAGACGTCCGCGTCGCCGCTGACGTCGATTCCGGGTGACGTCCGGTCTCCGGCGGCGAACGTCAGCAATCGCACCTTGCTGTCAAGGCGCACCGTGGCATTCGCGGTGGACTCGTCCGCCGGCCTCTTGCGGTACACCAGCACCCCGTTGCGCAGCGTCAACCGGTAGTTGGCTTCGGTATCGGCGAACGTGACGTCGATGGCGAGGTTCAGATCCCAGGCTCGCGGACCGTTGATGCCGATGGCCAAAATGTCGAACATCTGCTCCGGCGTGAGCTGGGACAGCATCGACGGTGACACCGTCGAGGTTGCGGTGCCGAAGTTGCCCTCGCGCAACTCGGTGGCACCCGACAGGAAGAAGTTGCGCCAGGTGGCGTTCTCAGCTCCGTAGCCGAGTTGCTCCAGAGTCTCGGCGTACAACTCGCGCACCTTCGGGTGCTCTGGACCGGTGAACACCGCATGGTCGAGAAGCGTTGCCGCCCAGCGGAAGTCACCTTCAGAAAACGCCTTCTGTGCGAGCTCCATCACCCGGTCGATGCCACCGAGTGCGTCGACGTAGCGCTTCGCCAACTGCTCTGGGGGGTGGGGCCACAACCGGGCCGGGTTACCGTCGAACCACCCCATGTAGCGCTGGTAGACCGCTTTGACGTTGTGGCTCACCGAGCCGTAGTAGCCATGGGTGTGCCACGCCTTCTCCAGCGCCGGCGGCATGTGGAACTGCTCGGCGATTTCGGCGCCGGTGTATCCCTGGTTGAGCAGCCGCAGGGTCTGATCGTGCAGGTATGCGTAGAGATCACGTTGGGTGGACAGGAATGCGATGATGCGCTCGCGACCCCACGTCGGCCAGTGGTGCGACGCGAACGCGACCTCCACATCGTCGGTGAAGTGGTCGATCGCCTCGGTCAGATAACCCGACCACACATGCGGATCACGCACGAGCGCACCGCGCAGCGTCAGCAGGTTGTGCAGGTTGTGCGTGGCGTTTTCCGCCATGCACAACGCGCGGTAGCGCGGGAAATAGAAGTGCATTTCGGCCGGCGCCTCGGTACCCGGCGCCATCTGGAATTCGATCTCGACCCCGTCGATGGTGTGCTTCTCCCCGGTGGTGGTGATGACGACCGTCGGGTTGATCACGGCGACCTCACCGGTTGACGGGTACTGACCCAATCCGCAACCGACCTGGCCCTGTTGGCCTCGGGCCAACACCGTGCCGTACATGTAGGTGGCGCGACGGGCCATCGCTGTGCCGGCGTAGACGTTCTCCTGCACCGCATGCTCGATGAAGCCTTCGGGCGCAAGCACACTGACTCTGCCGGCATCGACATCTTCCTGGCTGGTAACGCCCAGCACACCGCCGAAATGGTCGACGTGACTGTGGGTGTAGATCACCGCGACGACCGGCCGGTCGCCACCGCGGTGGTCGCGGTACAGCTTCAACGCCGCAGCGGCCACCTCCGTCGAGACCAGCGGGTCGATGACGATCACGCCGCTGTCCGTTTCGATGAAGCTGATGTTGGAGAGGTCGAAGCCGCGGACCTGGTAGATACCTTCGACCACCTCGTAGAGCCCCTGCTTGGCCGCCAGCATCGACTGCCGCCACAAACTCGGATGCACGGACGTGGGCGCGTCGCCCGTGAGAAACGAATAGACGTCGTTGTCCCACACCACGCGGCCGTCGGCCGCTTTGATCACGCATGGCTGGAGGGAGGCGATGAGCCCACGATCGGCGTCGGCGAAATCGGTGGTGTCATCCAGCGGGAGAGCTCCCAGGTGCTCCTTGTGCGCGCGTTCGATCGCGGGTGTGGGCGGCTTCTGCGTCATGAGTTCGACAGTGCCATCACGACTCGCCTCCCACGTTCAAATCGGCTGAATCTCATGGGGTTAGCATTGCGCAGTGACGTTCTATGAGGTCATCGAGACCGTCGGCAAGGTGATCGACGCGACCGGCGTGGTGGTGATCGTCGGCGGCGCGCTGCTCGCGGCGGCGTTGACGGTCACGCGGCGTGGCGTTGCGGGCACCCGGTACGACTCGTTTCGGCGCCAACTCGGCCGCTCGATCCTGTTGGGTTTGGAGTTTCTCGTCGCGGCCGACATCATCCGGACGGTGGCGATCACGCCGACAGCTCAGAGCGTCGCGGTGCTGGCCGGCATCGTGGTCATCCGGACATTCCTGAGCTTCTCGCTGCAGGTGGAGATGACGGGCGCGTGGCCATGGCAGAGGAAACCATCTACAGACGGTGCAGCGTCACCTGACTGAGTGCGCCGTCGTGCACGCGTGCCGTCATATAGGTGCAGTCCGGTTGTCGCCGCCGGTCGGTGGGCGAACCCGGGTTCAACAATCGCAGACCGGTGGTCGCGGTGCTGTTCCACGGAATGTGACTGTGGCCGAACACCAGAACGTCGGTGTCGGGATAACGCCGCGCCATCCGCTCGTCGCGACCCTTGGCGCCGCCGGCCTCGTGCACCACGGTGAACCGCACACCCTCGAGCCGCACGTCCGCCTCTTCAGGCAACCGCGCCCGCAGATCCGCGCCGTCGTTGTTTCCCCAGCAGCCGATCAACCGCGCGGCCCGGCCCACCAGCGCGTCGAGCAACGAGACGTCGACCCAGTCGCCGGCGTGCAGCACGGCGTCGGCGCGGGCCACCTCGTCCCAGACCCGGCGCGGAAGGTCGCGGGCCCGCTTCGGGATGTGGGTATCGGAGATCAGCAGCAGCATCACGGATTTTGGAGCAGCCGCGCCATCGCAGGGATCACCGCCTCCAGCGCTTTCAGCGGCCGGAGCATCACCTTGAACTCGACGATCTTCCCGTCGTCGTTCCAATGGATCATGTCGACACCGTTGACGTGAATGCCGTCGACGTCGGCGACGAACTCCAGCACGGCTGAGCGATCGGCGTACCACTGCCCTACGTAACGGAAGTCACTGTCGCCGAACAGCTTTGCCGCTGCGGTCAAGTACGCCAGCGTCTTGGCGCGCCCCGCCTGCGGGGTGAACACCACCGGCGAGTAGAACACCGCGTCATCGGCCAGCAGGCTTTCGAGTTCGTCGGTTCGGCCAGGCTGAAACCCACTGTCGACGATCTCGATCCAGCGCTGGATCACCGGCGGCTTCATGTGATGGGCTCGATTCCCAGGTGCTGATACGTGACAAGGGGAAAGTACGCCACGTTCAGGTCGGCGAACACTCGGGATGCGACCTCGCCGCGGTCGACCATCGGGACGACTCCGACGACGGCGGCACCCGCCTCGACCACCTTGTCGTAGGCCTTGTGGACCGATCCCCCGGTGCTGACGACGTCCTCGACCAGCAGCACCCGCGTGCCGGGGTGGTCGCGCAGGCGGAAGCCCTCGACGAACTGCTCCAGGCCGCGGGACTTCGGTTCTTTGCGTACCGAGAACCAGGCCTTACCGGTCACCATCGCCACACCGACAGCCAGCGCGTCGGCGCCCATTGTCAGCCCTCCGACGGCGTCGAACTCGATGCCGTGCTGCGCGGCGAGGTCGACCACCGCCCGGCTGACCACCGCGAGCCTGGCACCGGTGTCCACGGCATGCTTGCCGTCGATGTAGTGCCGGCTGGTCTGCCCGCTGGCGAGCTTGAACGGCTGGTCGCGGTACTCGTGGCCACGCTTGATGACGTCGAACGCGTCCTGCCAGGAGATGGAGGTGGTCACGGCGGTAATGCTACGGGCGCCGCCGCACGCATCGCCGAGAACACACTTGATGCCGCAATACGCCCATTTCTTCGCCAACTTCTGTGTTCTCGGCGCGAATACGGCCCGAGAGCGCGAGTTGCATCCACCAAGGGTGGTGTACGGGCCGGTAGGGCCGGCGGGCGTGTCGTAGCCCGGTAGAGGGCGGTCATCGCGTGATCCTTCGAAAGATCGCCAAACCAATCGAAGGAGAACAACGCGATGACCACCTGTTCACACCCTATCGACGTCGAGAAGCTGTTGGCCGATCAACTCCCCACCGCGAGCCCGGATTTGCTGCGCAGCTTGTTGTCGACGTTTATCGCCGCGTTGATGGGCGCGGAGGCCGACGCGCTGTGCGGGGCCGGCTACGGCGAACGCAGCTCGGCTCGATCAAACAGCCGCAACGGCTACCGGCACCGAGATTTCGACACCCATGCGGGCACGTTCGATGTGGCTATTCCCAAGCTGCGTCAAGGCAGCTATTTCCCGGACTGGCTGCTGATGCGGCGCAAGCGCGCTGAGCGGGCGCTGACGAGCGTGGTGGCCACCTGCTACCTGCTGGGAGTGTCCACGCGGCGGATGGAGCGCTTAATCGAATCCCTGGGTGTGACAGCGCTTTCCAAGTCCCAGGTGTCAGAGATGGCCAAAGAGCTTGACGAGGCGGTCGAAGGGTTTCGCACCCGCGCGCTGGATGCGGGCCCGTACACGTTCGTCGCCGCCGACGCGCTGGTGCTCAAGGTCCGCGAGAACGCTCGGGTGGTGGGGGTGCACACGCTGATCGCCACCGGGGTCAACGCCGAGGCACTCGGTCTTCGACCAGCCAGACGCAGAATCCGTTGTCGCTCAATACGATCGCGTGCTCGACGCACTGGCCGACAAACTGCCCAAAATGGCCGAGTATCTCGACGCCGCCCGCGCTGACCTGCTGGCCTTCACCGCGTTCCCGCGGGCGCACTGGCAGAAGATCTGGTCGAACAACCCGATATCCGTTAACCGGCCTTCAGGAGACACGAGTCTGGCTGCGGCGTAGAGATCCGCGCCGTGCGGCGAGGGCGGGCAGATGCTGAGGTGCGAATTCGGATCGGGAGGGCAGACGGGCATGAGGGTGCGGGTGCGGCAGGCCGACATTGTGTATCGGCTTGAGGGAACCTGGGATGGGCAGGACTTGGCGAACGCGTTCCTGGCGCACTTGGCCGGGCGGGGGTTCAGTGTTGCGACGGTCCGGGCGTATGCATTCGATCTGGCGAACCTGGCGCGATTCCTCGCCGAACGGGACTTGGCGCTGTCTGCGGTGAGGGCTCCGCTGGTGTTCGACTGGGTCGATTGGCAGGGAGTCGCCCGCGCTGGTCGGTCCCGGCCGAGGTCGGCGGCGTCAACGGTGAACCGTCGCGTCGCGGCGGTGCGGGCATTCTTCGAATACCTGGTCATGACCGGCATCCGAGGCGACAACCCGGTGCCCTCACCGCGGCGCGGTCAAGGCTTGCGCCACTCAAAACGCGGTCTACTGGGTCATCTCGGTCCAGGACGCGCCCGGGCCGGTGGCCGGTTGGTGCGGCAGCCCCAGCTGCTTCCGGAGTCGTTGCCGGCCAACGATATCGAGGAATTCATCGCTACGCTGGGAACCCACCGGGATCGGGCGATGGTGTTGGCGATGCTGCTGGGTGGGTTGCGGTCAGCGGAGGTGCGGGGTCTGTTGCTCGCGGATGCGGACATGGGCCAGCGGCGGCTGCGGGTGATCGGTAAGGGCGGCAAGGAACGACATGTGCCGGTGGATGCGGCGTTTTTCACCGAGTTGGCCGCCTATCTGCGCTGGGAACGCCCACCCGGGTTGGCCACACCGCAGTGTTTTGTGGTGCTGCGCGGTCCAACCACTGGCGCGCCGGTCAGTGAGGCCGGTCTGCGCAGTCTGTTTCGCCGCCACCGCGAGCTCTCCGGCGCGACGAGGGTACGCCCGCACCGGCTGCGTCACACCTACGGCACCGAATTAGCTTCGGCGGGAATCGATCTGCTCGTGTTGCGGGCGTTGATGGGACACGCCTCACCGGAGACAACGGCCCGCTACGTACACCTGTCGATAGAGCATCTTGCTGCCGAGTATGGTGCCGCCCGCGCAACCTTGGCTGGAGCGCTGCAATGAGCGCGGCCATGGTGCAGGACCCGGTCGATTGCGGCACGCTGTTGGGCGACTATCTGGACCACGTCGCCAGTCTGGGGTTGAGCGACCGGTCGGTCCGCGACCGGACCGGAATCGCACACCGATTCACGTCGGATCATCCGGATCTGGGCGGCTGGATGGGGCTGCCCGCGATCGAGCGGGCCGCTGAGCTGCGCTCAACCCGCGCATGGCCATTGCTGTGCTATGCGATCGGCACCGGTCGGATCCGGCTGGATGTCGAGCTGGCCGCCATCAAACAGCTGACCGGGCTGGCAGCCGCGGTCGAGGCGCGCGACCCAGGCGGCTTTGCGGCGCTGCGGAACGCGGGTAATCGATTGGGCTGGAAGAGTTCCTGGGTAGAAACAGTGCTCGGTGAGTGCCTGGCGGTGCTGTTGGCCTACCACGGCGGGCTGGTCGCCGACCTCACCGCGCAGGTAATCGACGACTTCGACAATGCACTGTCGGCGAGCTCGATCCCGTCGTCGTCACGACGCGCCTACCGCGCGCGGCTGGCCAGCCTGCGCCAGCTGCTCTATCAGACCCGCGTTCTCGATACCGCGCCGCGGCGGCGGGTGTGGGCACGCAGCCTTGAGCAGCGCTTCGCTGATGTCTCGATGGCCGACCAGATTCGCGACGCTCTGCTTCGGTATGTCCGGGTGCGTGCGGCCGTGCTGCGACCGAAGTCGGTGGAGTCGCTGATCAATGATCTGCTTCCGTTCGCCGAGTACCTCACCGCCTATCATCCGCAGTTGATCGGCCTGCACCAGCTCGACCGCACCTGCATCGAGGGGTTTCTGGCCTGGAACCGCACCCGCGGGTGGCGGGGTCAACGTGCCGCCGCCGGCGCTGGGCGCACCGTCTCGGCAGCGGTCGCCCAATCCGCGGTGCTCAGCGTGCGCAATCTGCTCGATGACATCACCGCCTGGGGCTGGGAACAGGCACCGGCTCGGCGGCTGGTCTTCGCCGCCGACGTCCCCAAACTCGACCAGCCCCTGCCACGGGCGCTAGCACCCGATGCCGATGCAGCAGTGATGAATGCCGTTGCCCGTCTGGATGACCCGTTCGCCCGCGTCGGGCTGGCCGTGCTGCGCGGGGCCGGGTTGCGCGTGGGCGAGCTGCTCGATCTGGAACTGGGTAGCATCATCGATTACGGTGCGGCCGGCACCTGGCTGAAGGTGCCGCTCGGCAAGCTCGCGACCGAACGCATGGTGCCACTCTCGGCGGCCACCGTGACCGCGCTCGACGAGTGGGCCAGCCACCGCGGTGCACACCGGCCACTGCCGCACCCGCGCACCGGTGTGCTCACTGATTTCCTGTTCACCGCCCACGGGCGCCGGCTCGGCTACACCCGGCTGCGCAACGGTCTGCTCGCCGCCGCCCAAGCCGCAGGCCTTCTGGCACCCGACGGAGCAGCGCTGGTCGTCACCCCTCATCAGCTGCGCCACACCTGGGCCACCGAACTGGCCAACGCCGGCATGAGCTTGCAAGCACTGATGGCGTTGCTCGGGCATGTCACGCCGCAGATGACACTGCGGTACGCCACTCTGGCCTCGCCCACCCTGCGCTCGGCCTACGACGAAGCCATGGGCAAGATGCGCCGCCAGTTCACGCTCACACCGGTAGGTAAACCTATCGTGCCCGACAAGGTCGGCTGGCTAAACAGCGAGATGCTGAAAACCCGCGTCGCGCACGGCTACTGCGCCCGTCACCCAGCCGCCGGGGCCTGTCCCTACGCCAACGTCTGCGAAACCTGCGACAACTACATGACCGCATCCGAGTTCCGCGACGCGCTCACCGACCAACTCGCCGACATCGAAGCGCTCAAAGCTGACGCCGAGACCCGCGGCTGGACCGACGAAGCAGCCCGCCACGAGCGCGTCACCCACGCGCTCACCGACCATCTCCAACGGCTCGACAGATGAAGCCGAACCGACACCCCGGACAACCCCGGCCGGGAGGGCCGGATAAAGGAGCGCCTCAATCGAGAGATTCGGCGCAGGACCGACGTCGTGGGAATCTTCCCTGACCGCACCGCGATCATCCGCCTCGTCGGAGCGGTGTTAGCCCGAAGTTCCCCCTTGTAGGGCTGGTCTGAACTCTCGTTTGTGGTTGATGAGCAGGCATTTCGGGCTCAGACATTTGACAGATGCGTAGACATGTATCGTTCCGGTGTCATCAGCGTGTCAT
>Ga0210096_1000433_pt1 | contig 14796 bp, 9 predicted proteins | sample China_Galinas_PW_4_FD_184864 | JGI IMG/M metagenome (GOLD analysis project Ga0210096, IMG submission 184864) | Wetland microbial communities from San Francisco Bay, California, USA, that impact long-term carbon sequestration - China_Galinas_PWA_D2... | ecosystem: Environmental > Aquatic > Marine... | reverse complement strand
ACCTCACAATACTTACCCTCTCCAACAATCAATTAAGGAGTGTTCCTTCAGAAATTTTCATCCTTACCAACCTCACATCACTCTACCTCCACAACAATCAATTGAAGAGTTTGCCTTCAGAAATTGGATTCCTCACCAACCTCACAACACTCAACCTCTATAGCAACCAATTGAAGAGTTTGCCTGAAGAAATTGGATTCCTCACCAACATCACATACATCGGCCTCTCTGACAACAAAGAATTGGTATATCCTCCCTATTCCATGATAAAGTCTGTTAATGTTGCCAAAGGAGTGTTAGAATACTGCAAAACACACCCTGACATCTACACAAGAAGAGGAAGAAGAAAAAACATGTGGAAAACACTTCGACTGATGTATGCGGGCCAATGTGATCCTCATTGTTCAGAAACCTTTGGAAAACTTCCTGTTGAATTGATCGTGTTGATTGAATATTTTTGTCTCAGTGAACCTTGGATTGAACCTGAAGAGTCACCATTTCAATGGTGCATACTTTCATAATGTAAAAATAAAATAATTTAATTAAAATTTTCATTTTCAAACAAGACAAACGAACACGCCACGCCTCCTCATGGATCATCCAAACCTTACCGAAGCCAAGAAAAGAATAGAAGAGGTCAACCAGTCTGCTTCCACAACTCTCAACCTCTATGGTTTGCAGTTGACAAGTGTTCCTGAAGAAATTGGATTCCTCACCAACCTCACAAAACTCGATCTCTCCTACAACCCATTGAAGAGTTTACCAAGAGAAATTGGAAGACTCACCAACCTCACAGACCTCAACCTCACCTACAACCAATTGGTTCATTTGCCTGAAGAAATTGGATTCCTCACCAATCTCACAAAACTCTACCTCTCCTACAACCATTTGAAGAGTTTGCCTATGGAAATTGAAAATCTCACCAACCTCACAGAACTCTACCTCTACAAAAACCAATTGAGGAGTTTGCCTTCAGAAATTGGATTCCTCACCAACCTCACATACCTCGACCTCACCAACAACCAATTGAGGAGTTTTCCTTCAGAAATCGGATCCCTCACCAACCTCACAACATTCAACATCACCAACAATCAGTTGAGTAGTTTTCCTTCAGTGTTTGGATCCCTCACCAACCTCACACACCTCTATCTCTGGAAGAACCAATTGACAAGTGTTCCTCCAGAAATTGGATTCCTCACCAACCTCACAACGCTTGACCTCTTCAACAACCAATTGGTTCATTTGCCTGAAGAAATTGGATTCCTCACCAACCTCACAACACTCTACCTCTACAAAAACCCAGAATTGGTATATCCTCCATATTCCATGATAAAGTCTCTTAATGTTGCCAAAGAAGTGTTGGAATTCTGCAAAACACAGCCTAACATTTTCACAAGAAGAGGAAGAAGAAAAAACATGTGGAAAACACTTCAACTGATGTACATTGCACAAATTGATCCTCATTGTTCAGAAACCTTTGGAAAACTTCCAACAGAGGTACTCAATCTCATTGAATACTTTGCTATTTCTGAACCATACGTTGAACCATACATAGAATCAAAGAAGAGAAAGAGAAAAGAATAAAAAAATATTTTTTTTGGAAATCTTGCCCAAAATTTAATGTGTTGAGATCTCACAAAACCATTTTTCTTTCCATACAAATTTCCTTCATTATGGATCATCCAAACCTTACTGAAGCCAAGAAAAGAATAGAAGAGGTTATTAAGTCTGCTTCCACAACTCTCGACCTCTCTTGTTTGCGGTTGACAAATGTTCCTGAAGAAGTTTGGAAACTTACCAATCTCACAATACTCAACCTCTCAAACAACCAATTGAAGAGTTTGCCTGAAGAAATTGGAAGAATCACCAACCTCACAAAACTCTACCTCTCTTGGAACCAATTGGTTAGTTTGCCTGAAGAAATTGGAGGACTCACCAAGCTCACAATACTCAACCTCCACACCAACCAATTGAGGAGTTTGCCTGAAGAAATTGGAAGACTCACCAACCTCACATTTCTCAGCCTCTTCAACAACCAATTGAAGAGTTTGCCTGAAGAAATTGGATTCCTCACCAACCTCACATACCTCAACCTCTTCGACAACCAATTGAGGAGTTTGCCTGAAGAAATTGGATTCCTCACCAACCTCACAACACTCCTTTGAGTGAAGTGGGAGAACGAATTGACCCATTAAACCATTTTTTTTGTTTTATTATTATTATTTACACATCAAAAAAGGTCATCAATGTTAATGGTTGATCCCTTTGCACTTTTGTTCTTTCTTTTCCTTTTTTTCTTTGTCATGGTACTTTCAATGTCTTTGTTTCCTCCTTTCTCCTCAGCCTTTTTCATGTAATATTGAACATTTTGGTCAATTGCCTTATTGTACATGAATGTAGGTACTATAAACGATTCTATCGTTGTTCCTGCGTAAAAACCAACACTCAACCAAAAGAGTAATTTGCAGGAATACCATGTGTACGTGGCAGAAATTACAATGAGCAATATCAATCCAAATACTCCTCCAATGATGTATGCAAGAACCCACCAAATCTTGAGTGCGGTTGATTCTCTGAATGCCCCATATACCCTAAAAGGGTTACCAGACACCCCAGACATTCCCTGCATCAAATGTACTGATTCTGCGGACAATGCTGCATAAATCAACAACACCCCTCTGATTGTGTAAACAAACAGAACAAAGTTCATCATTGCATCTGCGCCAAAAACACCCAATGCTGTAGCAGGCCACCCTGTCACCAACAATTCTCCTATTCCTATCAACAAAGTCCACACGAGAAACGACTTATCTATGTATTTAACCCAACGAGTGATCCGTACCCCATGATGAACTACTTCTTTCTTTTTCCTCGAAGCTCTGGTTTTTCTTTTGTTTTCTTCCATTGAAGGCGGTCTATACACCAATTTCATACACCGTTTTGTGTTTTTTTTTCTCACCACTTCAAAACTGGAAAGTGGGTCCTAAATCCCCTTTTTTTCCCCTCCAAAAACAAAACAAAAAAAAGAGAGAGAAAGAAAAGGGAGGAGCAGGAAAACAAATATTCTTTTTTTTAGTTTACTTTGCTTCAGAAAAATATTCACGAAATACTCATTACTTTTCTTCTTATTTCACTTTTGATTTTGTCTTTGTTTTTTCCTTGTTCGTCTTGGAGGGATTCTTTGCTTCTTTGTTGATCATTGGAGTAGTTTCCGTAATGCTCTTGGATTTTTCAAGAGAGGAAGATGTCTCTTCGGTCTTGCTTTTTTTTGCACTACCTTCATTTTCTTTTTCTCCTTCCGTACTCTTTCTCTTTTCTCCACCTGCCAGAGTTGGCGCCTGAACTACTTTAGCAGGAGCAATTTTAGACTTTAACTTTTCCATTTCTTTTGTCAATTTCGATTGGAGCTTCATCTTCTCCATTTCGTGCTGGTGCTTAAGTTTCTCAAGTTCTTTGGTGTGTTTGGCTTTGAAATTTTCCATTCTTTCCTCCTTTTCCATACCTATCGGGGTGTCCAAAGGATAATTCATCGCGTCCAAATAATACAGACTGGAGGCCTCTTTGTCTAAGAATCCTATGTTATAACCTTCTATCAAAAGAGACATCAATTCCTTGGAGAAAGAAGGCTTCCATTGAATACTCAAGCGAATTTCGCTTTCGTGTGCATTCCACAGTCCTCTTGCTCTCTCTTCCAGTCTTGTGACGTTATCTCTGTGTACCGAAATAATGTCTCTAATATGTTGTCTTACAGTTGCGGTGTTAAGGGTAACTCCGTCATCCATTGCAAGTTGGATAACATCCCATGCCTTTCCGTAAATGTAATTGTCAAGCATTGCGCCTTCTTGTTCTCTTTTCATTTTTTCAGGTTTTGTTGGATTGTCCAAACCGAGGCCGTAAATTGTTTCGTAGTAGTTGATTGCCCTCATTTCGTCGTTCATCGCACCGTAAGTATTATCCAGGCCCCTTTTGATAGATTTTGATTCTTGTTCTCCAAATGCCACAGTGAACGCTTCTTCCAAACAAATTTGGGCATCAATTCTTGCCCTTTTCACAGAGTCATCGTACATTGTTTGAATACCCTCCTCTCCTTTGGTTGTTCTCGAACGCGTTCTTCCAGCGGCCTCTTCCAACGGCACTCCCAATACAATACTTACCAATTTTCCGAAACTCTCTCTCAGAGTTTGGTAATCAGGAGGAGATCTTGGAAGTGTTATGGAAGTAGGCTCTCTTCCGTAAGGGAGATGAAGTTTTTGTTCTTCCCACGACATTCCTCTGGAGACTTCTTCAACAGTTCCACTTTCTCCGATCTCTTTCTGAATGTTTCTCATTAGAAAGGATTTGGCCTTTTGGTTGTTCATCATTCCTTGGAGCATCAAAGTTCTCTTTGCATGTTCTGCGTCTATTGCAGCCTTTTGGCTGTCTCTCTCCGAACCAATGGTAGCGCCATTCTGTCCTAATAACCGGGAAAACACTTCTTGGCTGGTCATTTCGTTCATTCCTACAAGCTTCTCTGTGCATTTTGTGGTGATTGGAACGTGTGCAGCAAGCCAGTCAGCAGCAAGTTTATTTTCTTTTGTCGATAGGAGGGTATACCAATCTGTCATCAGTCTGTCCGTAACGCTGCTCCAAGGAGCTTTCGTCATCCATATTCTTGGACTTTCGTCTGGCCAAATGTAAACATACGCGTGCCCGGAAGTGGCAGTTCCCTCTGAATTTTCTGTTTTCTTTTGCCAGTATGCCTTAATTTGAGAGTTGTAGTCTCTGTAAACCACAAACTCTCCTTCAGATATATTTCTGACGAAAAGTCTTCTCCTTCCGCTTGTCTCTTCGACACCTGCAGAATAAGGAACCATTCCAAAAATTAACTTGTACTTGAGTGCTTCCCTCATGAATTCTTCCATCCATTTCAAATCTCCAGGAGTGTCTTCGCTTGTCACTATTGCACTCTTTTTTGGTAACTTGGTTGGTAACTCTCCGCTTGCAATGGAAGCAATGCTCGCGACAATGGTTTTATCTACGTCATCGTTAAAGTCTCCTCTGCTCTTTACATCTCCTTTCGATTTTTTCGAGTTCGAGACTCCTGTTGCTTTTTCTTTCACCTTGTCGTTGTATTGTTCCAGAGCAACTTCTTGATTCGATGCCACATTTTGAGGAGGACGCATCTTCAACATCATATTCTTGTACAGGGTATGTGCTTCCAATTTCGTCAGTTCCTTGGTCAACAGAGCTTGGCGAGACTCTTGATTTGAAGCAGATTTTTCGGTTTCTTTCTTTTGTTTGTTCCTTTCTATTCTTCCCTGCATCAAGTCATACAAATTGACGGAGCCATTGTTTCTGTTCTTTCTTCCCGTTGTCTTGTTTTTATTCTTCAAAACTTCGAGTTTCGCTTGCACAGTTTCATAGAAAGAAGGAGATTCAGTCTCTATGATTCCCCACGTAAACGAAAATTCTGAACTCATGGCTTTGTTGATCAACAACTCTCCCGCCCTGTACAATTCAGGAGTCTTGTCGTAAAAATTCCAAAGATCCAACATTTTTTCATAAGGAAGAGTAATTCTTCCTTGTTTACTTAAAGACTTTTGTTCCATCGCAAAAAAAAAATTTTTTTTCAAAGGGGAAATATACCAGGGTCGCTTTTTTTTTGTCTTTACCTTTCTGTTTTTGTTTTCTTCCCGCTCTCCCCTTTATGAGAAAAAAAATAATAAATCTGACCAACACTTATTCTATTTAAAAAAATGGAGCTTATAAATACATTTCTACAGTAGTATTTTTTATATATCTGCTTGATGCACATTTTTAGAGAATCTTTCGTTCCTCACAAAGTGAGAATCTATGTCTTCTTCATGGAGATGTGTAGAAATTAAAAATTCTTCTCCTTCTTCTTCTTCTTCAGAGAAGAGATTTTCGTCAAGCAAAGAGGCAGGATAAATTCCAAAGACATGGATAATAATGTAATACCAAAAGGTTATTTTGTCAATATCTGATTTCCATTTCTCTGGCAACCCTGTTTCGGATTGTTCTGCACATTCTATCAAGTCATGAGCAGTCCTGACGTAAATTCCTACAGATTCTCTCTTGAATGTATCCAAAGATTCGTCCCTTATCGCCATACGAGACATACCAGACATGCGTGAATTTCTCTTCATGATATCCTCCAATTTTCTTTGGGTTTCGGCACACTCTCCTCCATAAATATCTCCAAGAATTACATCATCCAGTTTTCCGTATATACAACAATCCAAAAGATATCTCAAGTAACAAATGGAGAGATAAAACAAAGATTCTATGAATGTCTCGCAATGATATACGACACTGGAAGAAAACCATATCACAGAATATCCTCCTACTAATTGACATATTATTGGGCCAGGGTGTTCTCTCACTCTGTGAATCTTTTCTCTTTTGACAGGAGACTTTTTCAAGAATTTTTTCATGTTGTGTGGAGAAGATATATTCGTTATCTTCACACCCAATGATTCGGAGAAAAGGTATGGGAGTTCGTGTTCGATCATTTCCCTCATGAAAACGACTTGTATTGTTTTGACTATACTTCCCTTTTCGTAACAAAGAGCATTAAAGAGACAATAATAGAGATAATCGTTGCACGTTTTTGTCCCATAAGGAATTATTCTGTCCAGTTCGATAAAAGAATCTCCCCTTTCATACTTGTCCAATGTCCCTCCTGTGGTGTCAACACCAGATTGCATAATGTTGAGCAATTCCAGATATTCGTCTTTCAATCCTTCCACTTTCATCAGAGAGGCCAATGCATCATGCTCTTGCTTCGCCTCTTCTATCCTTTCTTTTCCTCGTTGTACCATGTCGTCTTCTTTCAACCTCAGAGGAAACATCTTTACGTCAAGGATATCCTCTGGAGAAGTGTTTAACAGAGATTTGTTCACCCTGTCCATGTCGTATGGCCTCAAGTTATTTATCACGTTCATGGGATGGGTGTCACCTCTGTCGTGTTTCAGCTTGAACATTTTCATTTCTCCTGGTCTCAACATGTATTGGACCACCTCTGCGTTGTAAGATTCACAACTGAGTCTGGCGCACTCTTTTTTCATATATTCGTGTCCCCATTCTCTGACATGAGAAAACACTTCTGTGGTCATACCGGTGGGTATTCCATCTGACCTCTTGGAGGCAATGTAAAATTTATGATCCAGTAAAGATTCTATGCCTTGGGTAATTCGTATCGCCTGAAGACAAGGAAACAACATGTTCCAACCATATCTGAGAAAGAATTTGTTGACGTGGTTGAAAATAACCAAAGTCTCTTCTTCTTCTTCTTCTTCCTTCTCATCCTTTTTCTTTTCGTTTGTATATTTGTCCATTGTGTTTGATTTTTTTTCCTTGAGTTGAACACTTTTGATGTAAGCTTGGGCATTCATCAGTTCATTCTCTGTAAACAAAAACCAAGAGAAAGAGCAATATCTTCCATAGAGTTGGTGTGTGTACTCTACCAACTCTTGTGTCATAGGACATTCTAACAGGTTCGAGTTTAACTCTGCCACCGAAAGCATCGTTGTATGCAAATTGAGTGACATGATAGGAGTGTCATAGTCAAGAACGGGAGAAACTCCACTTCTGTTCATCAACTCTTCCAACTCTGTTTCTTCGGTTGTTATATTGAGAGGATTCACGACCATACAATATAAACTCTTTAATTTGCTTGGTACCGTGTCAGACTGAATATATTCGTCCATGTTTATCAAGAAAGAGAGTCTCGCGAAAGCAGTCCATAGGTAAATACAACATTCTGTCAAATCGTTCACGAAAGCTGTGTTCCTTTGAAATGATATCCCTGCAAAACCTCCGGCACCTTTTCCTCCTTCAGAGGAGAAGTTTTTCAGAATTTCCCAGATCCAATCCATTTCAGGAGCGACGATGTTTGCTTCTTTCGCTGCGTAATAGTCTTTTTTCTTCACATAGTCCTTTGGATTTACTTGACAATATTTGGATTCTGACGATCCTATCCTGTCAACAGTATATCTTGCCAAAGCCACTTCTCTCATTTCGTTATCTTGGTCATCGCGCGTTTGTGTGTAACAGGAAAGACACTGACATGCCTTGCTTGCTTTGATCAGAGAATCTTCGATCCTCTTGACGATATATTTCATACATGTCAGAACTGTGTTGTCTTCTCTATTGAACTTTTCGCATTCTTGATATACCTCAATCATGGCTTCGTACATGTTTCTTATTACAGGATCGTTAATGTCTCCAACGTTTGATCCGGAGAGAGCAGCGAGTGTTTGTTGACCCAATCTACTTGACGTGTCAACGCATTCCATGACGCCCCATCCATGTATTTTGGTTGACTTCTCGATGACAAATCCGTTCTCAGAGTCTGTGTTTTCCAGTGCGATGGGAATTTCTTTTGTCCTTATGTCCATTTCTTCTTCTAACATCTCTCCGAGTGCAGAAATGTACGCAGAGAGCCGATATTTGCTCTTGAGATAATATTCCAAGTGGATTTTCATATATTTCCACCGGAAGCATCTATCGTTTCCAAGCGATATCAAGTCATCTCCAATTGTAACGGGTTCTATGTCGGTGTCAGGTATATATGACACCTCTTTCATAGGAAATTTTTCATTTTCTCTTGAAACGAAAAGATTCTCGTCATCATCGTCCGATTCTTCTCCAAACAAACCAAGAGAGGGAGCATGACCAAAAATCGATTCTTCCGGAGAGTCAGATTCTCTGGTGATATTAGGTAATCCTTGTAATAAAGCAGAAAAATTTTCAGCATTGGCTGCTCCTTTCCCATACAATTTGTTCCATTCTTCGAAAGGGTTTCCTCCTCCAAACATAATGATTAAAAATAATATTTGGTAGCACGGGAAACACACCTACATAAAGAATATTGGTCATATCAACTTTTTAACTATTTTATTTTACGAAAAAAGAAAATATCTCTTAGTATGAAAGAAAAGTCTTTTTTTATCGTCCGGACTATATATATATATATATATATTAAAGTGGGTTGGTCAATCTTGTCATTTTTTGTTTGTTTGTGTGTGTGTGTATATGACATGGGAGATTGGGAACCATCAATAAGTGATGATTTTATCGACGATATTATTTCTAAAGTTAATGTACGCCCGAGTGCAAATATACCAAGAGGACAAACAGACCAAAGGAGGACTTTTCCTTTGGAAATTGTTACTCCCGGAGCAAAAAGTAATAGTGTTGGACAAAGTTCTGGTAATTCGAATCCTTTCATGTTAACAGGAATGACAATGCAAATACACGAGTTTGAGTCTCCTGTAAGAAGGGGTAGCAGACGGAGAATAGTTAGCGATGTAGATGACGAAGAAGTATTTGAGAAAATACCGATTGGTATGGACAAATATGAACAAAATCTCACAGTTGAGGACTATGACATATCAGACAAATCTCTAAACACAAACCCTCAACAAACACGCGAAAGAGAAAACCTTGGAGATATAGATGAAACAACTCCAGATGATTTAAATGTGATTGATCAACTAAATTGGGACGAATCGCAAAGTCAAGAAGATTCACAAGAGGTTGTCCACACAACTCGGACAGAACCTTCAATTAGTCACAAAGGAAAATTGTCCCAAATGATAAGAGACAAGCAATCAAAGGAAGAAGAAAGCAAAAGAAGAAGAAACGAGAGAATGTTTGAATTCATCAAAGATCCCATTACAACTTCTGAACAGTTTGGAGATTCAACACAGCCAACAAGGGTCTCGCATGGAACAAGCAACACATTTGATAGAGGAGACACAGAAGGAGAATTGTCTGAAGCAATGAAAAATCTGAGACAAATCGCAAATAAATGTCTCAAGAATTCCAAGTCTGGAGGACAAGATATACTGAAGAGGTTGCAAAAGGAAGTGAACTCTATGATGTCACAACTCTCAGAAGTAATGGGGACTTCAAATGAATGCTTCCTATGCTTGTTTGGGAACAGGAAATTTGACAAATCCGATACAGACAAAGTGAATGGAATGTATAATATATTGGAAAATTTGCTCTTTACCGATGTGACACTCAAAGCCATTGCAGTAGAAATGTTTGGATATTACCAAACGGAAATTTATACACCGGGTACAAGAGCAGGATTTGCTTATCCCCATTGGTCTGTAGAGGGGATTGAAAAACACATCAGATTACACATGCATGATCCAAGGATCAAAGCATACTTGAGAATGGAGAAAGTTAGTCTTGTGTTGGATCTTCTCTCCACACAAGTGACTTATTATGATGAAGAGGACGGAAAAACAAAAGTAAATTTTGTGGCCATGCGTCTGCTCCAAACTTTTCTCAAATTGGAGAACGATTTGGGAAAAAGAAACTTTCGTGAGATGATGGGATATGACGAATCTCTCACCATTAAGCCCGGACAGGCATGGTTGAATACAAGGATAAACGTGACAAAAAAGAAAAGATTGTAAAAAAATATACACAAAAAATAATAATACAATAATCTTATTCAGAGTGAATAAATTTCCATAGGCTCTTCTCCAGAAAGCTTACTTTGAGAATATGGCCTTGCAATGTCAAGGGAAACACTGTACAAACCAAGGTTATATCTCGACACTCCTTTTGTACCAAGCATCCTCAATCTTTCGTAATATTTGTCTTTGTCTTCGACCATATATTTGAATATTCCGTATGATGATAACTGTTCTACAAGAATCTCTTTGCTCCAAGGCCTTCTGCGTGCGTCAAAGTGGAGCATCTTCAAGAGCATATATATTCCCTGTTCTCCCAGAATGGCTTTTATCCTTCCTTTTGCTTTGTTGAAATATAAATGTGCAGATTTCACATGCTCCAACATATGTTGCCTATTTGATTCAGACACTTCCAAATCATATTTTTCCAGAAATTCTTTGCCAGAACCTTCCAGTGACCCCATCAATTTCTCAAGTTGTTCTTTGGTCATTACTCCACCATCTTCCCAGTTTATGTATGTCGCAAAATCAACGCCTTCTACCATAAAAAACCTGTTGTAATCCTCTTTGTCCATTTTTTTCAGAGATTCATATTTCTTTTCATCAAACAATTTGGAAGACTTCTTCATATCTTCTAAACAAACAAAGAGAAGATGTCTTGCAAAATAGTGCAAAAGCATATATCCCTTTCCGTTAGATTTTGACACGTCTTTCCAATCGTTGACAAACCATTGATTTCTGTACGATATCGACCAATTAGATTTCCAACTTGAGACAGAAGCGAGTATTGACACGCTTGTTCCTATGGTGAGTTGGAGCAACAAAATTCCCATCGCGAACGTGTCGCTCAAGTGGTATACATGACCCTCTCTCTTCTCGATAAATGATTCTGGAGGTCTGAAAGAATATGCATAAGTTTCAGAGCTTCTTTTAAATATATCCCTCTCCGGAGTAATCTGTTGTTCTGTTTCGAAAATTGTTTTCCTTTTGTCTACGGAAGATCCAAAATCTATCAGCTTTGCGATATACACGTAGTCTTCATCCAACAAGTCGTCTTTTTCAATTGTTTTGTACGGATTCACTACTATTTTGTCTTCGTTGATATTGGCGAATGTAGAATGGGGTACTTCCAGAACAAACAGAGGAGCTTTGATTTCGCCATTATCCGTTTTTGTGTGGTATACGTTCTGCTCGCTTGCTTCTTTCAGAGGTATTGCAAGAATATTGTCTGTTTTTAGGTCCATATGAATTACACCCAACTTGTTTAGAACCACTCTGATATGGATGAGTTGGAAAAAGAGTGGTAATAATATTTTTCTCATTTTGGAAAAGTCCTCTCCTTTCGGACTGTTGAGGAATATATCCCGCAAGAACAGAGAATAGAGCGGTTTCCCGGAATATTCTGTCACGAGCATGCCCATGCGATATTTGTTTGTCAGCGTTGCGTAATTATTCTTGAACAGTTGGACGAATCTCTTTCTTAGGGATGATTTCATTTCCTTTTTGGTGATGACCCTCAAGCTTTCTGGACTCCCTACCTCTGCTGCCACTTTACGAGGTAGTTCGTACGGAGATCTCCCGGATTCGTACATTTGGAAAAAGTATTCGCCAAGTGTCTCAATAATCCTGAAATGTAAAAATTTTTCTCCGTCTGTTCCTTTTGGAGGAAGATGGTTCAATATAGTTCCAAACTGTAGGTATGGAAAGGCCGGAGAAAGTGGAACATCAAATCTTCTTGCCCTTGGACCATACACACCGTTGAATATTTTCATTTGAGTATATCCCTCTGTTAGATATGCTCTAATGAGACTTGAATTCAAATACTTGATGTTTGCTTCTACCGTGGGGTAAATGGTAATTTTAATCACTACCTTTGCCTTTGATGATCTAAAATATATTTGTGGATATTCAGTTTCCACTCCAAAGGTAGGTTCCATTGGAAGGAATCGTTGTTCAGACGTGTTCCAGCGTAACACGTGAAAAGGCTTGGCAAAAAATACGGCACCAAACACTCCTGGAGTCGGCCTCTTAGGTAATACATCAATATCGAATGAAATATTCTTCTGTTCGTTGGGTTGAATTTTAGCAAAGTTGGGTAATCCACTTTCTTTGTCTTCTTCGATAATAACGACGACAGATGTGTCTGATCCTCGTTTTATGGCAGGACCTTTCGTTCTTGATATGCCATGAGGGACATTAATACTAAATCTCTCATCTTCTTTTGACATCCTTCCTATTTATCGTGTATATGTAATATATGTATATGTAATATATGTATATGTATATTTACTTTATATGTTGTTTTCTATTTATTGTAAGTTAAATAATAAGTTAAACTTCTCTGTAGTCCAAATATATTGTTCTCAAAAAAAAAGAAAGAGGAAACGTAAATGGGAACTGGGTATAGTGTGTATTACCACCATCGTAGTGGTGGTACTCATAGATATCATCCTGCCCACCATCATCATGAATATTATTCTGCATATCCGGGATCACCTTGGTGGGGATATCATTACATATATAACCCCATAGACAAGAAAAATATGAATGTCTTTATCAAACAGAAAAGTTACGACACAGGGAAGGTATACTCGATTGACGGGAAATTTATCACAACGATAAACATTAAATACAATGACACGCGCGACGCAAATCCCAAAACCTTTGAAAACACAGCAGTCTTACGCAATGAAAAGGGAAAGATATTCGGAGAAATTTGTACTAACGAAGACGATTTGGAAGACACAAAAGACTGGGCAGGATACAAATGGACCATTCATAAAACTGTGTCACCCTCAAAATGAGACTGTGTGCAAATAATTGGGGGGTACTAAGACAGTTTCAGATTCAATAACACACGACCTGTAATATCTGCGCAAAAGGGGGAAAAAAGTGTTGTTTTGGGAATGTCGATAAAAATTTTTTCCTTTGAATAAAATTTCAACATTCCATCTTTAAAATCAGTGAAGAGAAAAAAAAACAAAAAAAAATTTTCCTTCTCTTTTTTTTTCTTTCTTCTCCTCCTCTTTTTACCTCATGACACACGAATTCGAAATTGATGAAGAATCGATCCCAATCGCACATGTTCCAGACTATTTATTGAATGACTATGATTCTTCAGAAGAAAGCTTACATCTCTTTGGATATGAAAGCGATGATGGTATATTTGACAACGAAGAGATATTAGCTTCTGTATTCAGTACGGAGAATTCGGAATACTACATTGCTCATGATCTTGTTCAAGAAGATTTTGACATGTCGTCCTATACAGGCGTACCATCACAAGAAAACATTCCTGATACCCTTTGCTCTGATGATGAAGACATGGTGTTGAAAATTGATGGCGATGATTCCCAAAGTAGTTTTTCTCCTGAAAAGATTCCGTCTCTCTTTTTTGACAAATATCATGCGTTTAATACCCCAATCCGGCTTGCTCCGGGAGAACAATTCATCACGGTGAAAGAAAAGTTGAAAGAGTTTGATTATTGTCTTGTTTCTCCAGATAGTGCACAACCAAAAGAAACCGACAACAACAACAACAACAAGGCAAAGGGAAATGAGAAAAAGCGAAAGAGGACTTCCGTTCAAATTCTCTCAGATGAGGAAAGGAAAAAACAAAATTTTTGCAAAGCTACTGGATTGAAGGTTCTTCCAGAATGTCTTGACCGGCTAAGATTTTCGGTCCAAGAGAGAGCAAAAGGAATAGCCCACATTGTTGCACTTGGCCACAGTAGTCCTCCTTTGATATTGAATGACAAAGGAGATATATCCAAATGTGGAAACAAGAGGTGTGTTGTGTGTGAGCATTCGATCGGAAATTGTGAAAGTGGAATATGCAAAATTCCTGCAGGAGAATGCGATGCCAAAAAACATATTATATGCATAACATGTTTTTGGTTGTGTTCTCTCTTGTCGAAAAATTCTTTCAATGGATACACTTTTTGCCCATGTCCTGGGTGTGGAGATAACGGAAATACCAAAATAAAAGTGGACAATGGCTATAGCCAACTTTGTGGTATTTTTACCTCAATAAGCCCTCCCTCCACTGAAATGATGGACTTGACAACTCAAAGGCTAATAGAAGCAAAAGGGAGACGATTATGATGTCCACTTTCTCATATTTATGTGTTCATTCATACTTTTTTTTGGTTTGCAATGAATAAAAGAGAAGACTTCTTCGATTTTTTTGGGAATCTCGATACTTTCTTTTTTTTTGTATGCATGTGTGTGTGACACAAAAATCAACCAACAAAAAAAAACTTTCTCATGTATGGGAGGAACAAACCCCAAAGTCTTCTCAAGCGTTGGATCTTACAAAAAATCAACCCAAAGAAACATGGAGCAACTAAGAAAAAGGCTGCTG
>Ga0210096_1000431_pt1 | contig 14819 bp, 13 predicted proteins | sample China_Galinas_PW_4_FD_184864 | JGI IMG/M metagenome (GOLD analysis project Ga0210096, IMG submission 184864) | Wetland microbial communities from San Francisco Bay, California, USA, that impact long-term carbon sequestration - China_Galinas_PWA_D2... | ecosystem: Environmental > Aquatic > Marine... | reverse complement strand
TGCCCCGCGTTGCCAGCGACCCGATCCACGGGTGCGCATCGGCTCGCGCAGCGACCCAGGTGAGCCGATCGATCAGCCCGCTCGGGCGCTCACGCCGCTGGCGTTGCGGCGCGTGTGCACGAAATCCGAATCGCAGCGATTCTGTGGACGTCCATGACTTCCCGCTTCGCCGAAACCCTGGCGCAACTGACCGCGGACCCCTTCCAGCCGGGCCTGCGCCTACTACATCCTCTCACCGGCAGGCTCCAGGGTTTGCAAGCCGTCAGCCTCACCTACAGCTACCGCACACCCTCACACTTCAGATCAGCGAGCACGAAATCCTGCTCATCGACATCGGCAGCCATGACAAGATGTATCGCTCGCCCGGACAGTGACAGCCCGGCGCCCCACGAGGGACAACAGCGCAGACGCTGTCACCCGCCGTCACTCGCCACGATCAGGCGCCCCGACCGGCACCCACCCCCTCGCGCTCAACGAGCGCTCCTACCAAACAGGCGGTCCCCCGTAGGAGCGGCTGATAGCCGCCATCCGCCTCTCCGATCGGCGCCCACCTCGTCGAACTCAACGAGCGCTCCTACCGGACAGGCCATCCCCCGTAGGAGTGGCTGATAGCTGCGATCGACCCGCCAACCTCTTGCGCCCCCGTCGAGCTACCGGTCACAATCTCGTGAGCCCAGGGAAGAAGGACCATGCCCCAAACCACGACGCCGACGCGATGGACGACCCCCATTCAAAGTTGGAGATCCCCATGGCTGACCAAGCACGGAACTGGACCGGCCGAGGTCTCGCGGATCATGGCCCAGGTGGTGGGCATCAACGCCCGCACCCGCCAGGACCAGACGATCTATGACCCGACGTGCGGCTCGGGCTCGCTGCTCGTCAATGCGGCGGACGAGGCACCCTGCGGCCTGTCCATCTACGGCCAGAAGATGGACGTCTCCACTTGGGCCCCCAGCATCGAAAAGGCGAAGCCGCGGGTGGCCGAGCGGGTCAGGCACAGCGGCCACGATATTCCAGAGCGCCGCTGCGCCCGCAGCCTGTCGAGCCTGTTGGACGACTATGCTTCGTTGGTGGACTAGGCTGTCTATCTGGTCAACAGTGGCGAGACTCCCCAGCTGGTGTTCACTCAGCAAGGTGCCCAACGGACGCCGACGACGCCCGAGATGCTAAACATGTTGGAGACCTGGAGGCGGAAATGACACACGCACGGGAATTCGAAACAGAGGCGCTGGAGGCCCTGAAACGGGCCGTGGCCGAAGCCCTGGAGCGCAAGCGCCGTCTGGGGCGGTAGGCTGTGCTCTGGCGTGACGGGCGACCCGTTTGCGTCGGCCCGGACGCCCCAGCTGGGCCGGAGCCTTATGGGCAGAATGAGTCCATCCCGCGGCAAGGCGTTGCGGAGCCCCAAGGCGAAGACGACTAACGGCCGGGCCCCGACTCGGCGCTCAAGCAAACAGACGGAGCCCGGCATGAGCGACATTGTCATCTTCGAGGACGACGCGCGGCAGGTCGAAGTGCGGTTGGAGGGAGAAACATTGTGGGTCACCCAGCCCCAGATGGCTGATCTGTTTGCAGCTTCGACGGACAACATCAGCCTGCACCTCAAGAACATCTATCAGGACAAAGAGCTGGAAGGGGCGGCAACGACCGAGGATTACTCGGTAGTTCGCCAGGAAGGGGCCAGGCGGGTCACTCGCCGGCTCAGACACTACAACCTTGATGCGATCATCTCCGTCGGCTACCGGGTCAATTCCACCCGTGCCACGCGCTTTCGCCAGTGGCCCACCCGCGTGCTGCGCGAACATCTCGCGCAGGGCTACAGCCTGAACGAGCATCGTCTCTCCGAGCTGGGTCTCGCCGAGCTGGAGCAGGCGGTGCACCTGTTGGGCAAGACCCTGGTCCGCCAGGAGATGGTCTCCGATGTGGGCCGCAAGGTGGTAGGGCTGGTCCTGGGCTACGCCAAGACCTGGCGTCTCCTGCTGGACTACGACAAAAACAGGCTAGGCGTTCTCCCTGGCGGACGTCCGGCCCGCGGAGTGCTGGCCCACGAGGAGGCGCGGCGGGCGCTGAATGCACTCGCCCACGAGCTGAGGAGTCGGGGGGAGGCCAGCGAGCTGTTTGCCCGTGACTGGGGCGAGGGATTGGCCGCGATCCTCGGCAACATCGAGCAGACCATGTTCGGCGAGCCGCTGTACAAGACCCGGGCGGACCTGGTCCAGGTGCTCAACACGGACCAGGACCGGCTGGTCGGCTCGCTGATCCATAAGTTCGGGGCGAGCGACGAGCCTGGAGAGGGGGACGTCGAGGCCTATTTGGAGGAGATCAAACGGAGCCTGCCGAAGGGCTTCCGGGCCAAGGGGGAGATCTTCGTTCTCGTGGACGAGTGCCACCGCACCCCAATCCGGCAAGCTGCACGACGCCATGAAGGCACTGCTGCCGGGGGCCATGCTGATCGGCTTCACGGGTACTCCCCTGCTCAAGGACGACTAGCGGCGCAGCATCGCGTCCTTCGGCCCCTACATTCACACCTACAAGTACGACGAGGCGGTACGCGACGGCGTGGTGCTGGACCTGCGCTACGAGGCCCGCGACATCGACCAAAGCATCACCTCCCAGGCAAAGATAGACCAGTGGTTCGAGCTCAAGACCCAGGGCCTGAGCGACCTGGCGAAGGCCCAGCTCAAGCAGCGCTCGGGCACCCTGCGGAAGGTGCTGAGCGCCCGGGACCGGCTGGAGAAGATCGTGGCGGACATCTTGCTGGACATGGAGACGCGCGACCGCCTCAAGAGCGGCCGCGGCAACGCCATGCTGGTGTCCGGCAGCATCTACTCCGCCTGCCGCTTCTTCGAGATGCTCCAGCAGACCGACCTCGCGGGCCGATGCGCGATAGTCACCTCGTACAAACCCTCGCCCGCGGACATCAAGGGCGAGGAGTCCGGCGAAGGACTCACCGAGCGGCTACGCCAGTACCAGATCTATCGCAAGATGCTGGCCGCGCACTTGGACGAGCCCGAAGAGACGGCCATGTACAAGGTCGAGCGGTTCGAGCGTGAGGCGAAGAAGCGCTTCGTCGAGGAGCCGGGCCAGATGAAGCTGCTGATCGTGGTGGACGAACTGCTGACCGGCTTCGACGCCCCGCCGGCGACCTATCTGTATATCGACAAGCAGATGCAGGACCACGGCCTGTTTCAGGCGATCTGCCGGGTCAACCGCCTCGACCGGGAGGACAAGGAGTATGGCTACGTCATCGACTACAAGGACCTGTTCCGCTCGCTGGAGCAGTCCATCAAGGACTATACGGGTGGAGAAAGCGACCCCCTCCCTAGCCCTCCCCCTGGCCAGGGGACGGGAATTGGGGCGAACGGCCGCTTGCGCGCCTACTATTACCAAGGACCTCATCGCCCGCGATAGGGCCAGCCTGGACATTTTCTGGCTGAGACGCGAATCCCTCTCCGAGCTTTATAACCTCCGCTGCGTCGAGGTCATAGCACAGAAAATCGTGGAGGACCTGGGGCAGCGCCGGAGCAGTCATGAGAAATCGCATCGAGCCTTGAGTCGCCATGCGACACGTTCATGGCCAGTGCAGCATACTTGCCCACCCAGGAGGTACAGCTAATGCGAATTTCCGCTATTTGGGGTGCTATCGCCGGGGATATCGTCGGATCGATCTACGAGAACCATCCAATCAAGACCGAGGCGTTTCCACTCATAGACGAGAATGCACATTTCACAGACGATACGGTACTTACGGTGGCTGTTGCGGATGCCATTCTGAACCGGGATGATTACGCGGCCGCAATTCGCCGATACGGTAAAACTCATCCCCACGCAGGATATGGTGGCATGTTCCGCCAATGGCTGCACGACAACGCGGCCGGGCCATACAACAGCTTTGGCAACGGCTCGGCGATGCGAGTGAGCGCTGTCGGAATGGCCTTTGACAACGAGGACGAAGTGCTCGATCAAGCGAAACAGACTGCCGCCCCTACGCACAACCACCCCGAAGGCGTCAAAGGGGCACAAGCCGTCGCTCTCGCAATTCTTCTTGCCCGCCAAGATAGGACGAAAGAGGAGATCAAAGGCGCGATCGAATCTCGATTTGGATACAACCTACACCGCTCGCTTACACAGATCCGCCCCACATACAGGTTTGACGTGACATGCCAAGGCTCCGTACCCGAGTCCATCGTTGCATTTCTTGAATCCAACGGTACTGAAGACGCAATTCGCAAGGCCATATCCCTTGGCGGCGACGCGGATACGATGGGTTGCATCGCCGGAAGTATCGCTGCAGCCTGCTACAAGCAGATGGCGAACACCCTCTTGGTAGAAGTGAGGGCCCGGTTACCGATAGACCTGCTCGAGGTAGTCGAGGAATTTGACCGCAGATTTGGTCAAACGGATACTGCTGGAGAATAGGACGTCTATCTTTCGCCCTCTACCTACTGACCGCTCACCCCTGAATCATGCCTTCGGTCTTCTCCTGGCTCAAACGCTGGCGCTCGGATGAGCTCGTCGGCGTACTTGAGGCAATCTTCGTTGCGGAATCCGCAGGCGAGCCGATGCGTCGAGCCGACGAGATCGAGGCGATCCCTGGACAGGGCTTGTCCGGTGATCGTTACGCGACGGGTAGGGGCCATTGGCGCTCGGTCGACGGGTGCCAGATCACTTTGATCACCGTCGAAGACCTACTCCTGGCCGAGAAGCGCAGCGGTTTGGATTTCTCCGCCGGCCAGCATCGGCGCAACCTGGTTGTCAGGGGTATCCCGCTGGATGCCTTCCGCCGTTGCCGTGTGCACGTCGGCGAGGTGGAGTTTGGCTTTCACCGACTGCGGCCGCCGTGTGGCTATCTGGACCGCATCTATACCCGTGGCGCGGGCAAGGCCCTTGGCCGGGGGGCCGGGGTGGGGCTGAAGGTGACCGTTGGGGGCGTGCTGCGCCAGGGCGATACCGTGCGCTTGAGTTCGGCTCAGCAACCAATTGAAAATTGAGAGAATAATAGTACGCCCATCTTTCGCCTAGACGCCCGCGTGTCGACCAGGGTGGCCGCCGTGTCCATCAATTACTTTGGGAGGAGGTTAGCACCGCGAGCTATGTTTAATAATTGTCCCTCACGCTGGAACCGGCATGAATCCGAGGATCAACGAGTTGCTGGAACGCACCCGCCGGCGCTTCGTTTGCGTGATGGATGGCGCGCGACTTGATAGGCGCCCCCCTTTCGACACGTGTCGGGCCCGTGGCACCCGCGTAGCGCGATCTGACACAATCACGCGGTATATCGCAGAGACTTCGCCCACCGCCACCCGTACGGGAACCAGGATCCGCTCCATGCACCCGCTTGCCCACAAGACCAAGATCGTTTGTACCATCGGGCCCGCCTCGGACGACGCGACGACCATCGAGTCCATGTTGCTCGCCGGGATGAATGTGGCCCGGCTCAATTTCTCCCATGGCGATTTCGACAGCCACGGAAGGACCATCGAGCGGTTGCGCTCGGTGGCCGAGCGCTGCGGACACGACCTTGCCATCATGGCGGACCTGCCCGGTCCGAAGATCCGCATCGGCGACCTCGCGACCGAGCCCGTCGAGCTGCAGCCGGGCGACCGCCTGACCCTCACGAGCGAGCCGATCACCGGCGACGCCTCGCGGGTCTCGGTAAGCTTCGGCGCCCTGGCGCGGGTGGTCCGGCCCGACGACAAGCTGTTTCTCAACGACGGCCTGGTGTCGCTGAAGGTGCTGGAGACGAGCGCGACGGACGTGGTCTGCGAGGTACGTGCGGGCGGCGAGGTGCGCTCGCGCAAGGGGCTGGACCTGCCCGGCATCGACCTGGGTATCGGCGCCTTCACAGAACGGGACCGCGAGTGCCTGGCCTTCGCCCTGGAGCACGGAGTCGACGCGGTAAGCCAGTCTTTCGTCTCCACCGGGGACGACGTCCGCGCGGTGGTGGCTGCGGCCTCCGAGCTAGGGCACCGCCCTTTCGTCATCGCCAAAATCGAGCGCGCCCGCGCCCTGGACAACCTCGAGGAGATTCTCGCCGCCGCCGACGGCATCATGGTGGCGCGGGGCGACCTGGGCGTGGAGGTGCCCATCGCCCGCATGGCGGTGACGCAGAAGGAGCTGATGCGTGCGGCCAAGCGTCACGGCAAGCCGGTGATCACCGCGACCCAGATGCTGGAATCGATGACCGAACACCGCCGCCCGACCCGCGCCGAGGCCACGGACGTGGCCAATGCCATCCTCGACGGCACCGATGCCGTGATGTTGTCGGCGGAGTCGGCCACGGGACGCTTCCCGTTGGATGCCGTTCAGATGCTGGCGGACATCGCGGCAGAGACCGAGCCCTATCGCCCCAGGGTGACGCCCGACTGCCTATCCTCCCGGGGGTCGGTCACCGACCTCATCGCCCGCAGCGTGCAGGAGAGCATTGCCTGCATCTCACCCGTGGCCGTGGTCGTGCCCACTCGTTCCGGGGCCATGGCACGCAGCGTCTCCCGCTTTCGCCTGCCGGTCTGGATCACCGCCATCAGCCGCGAGCAGGCCACCTGCCGCGCGCTACAGTTCTCCTATGGGGTTCGGAGCGTCAAGTCCGATGAGGAGCATGACGACTGGGCCGCCTTCGTGCACGACTGGCTCAGGCAACAGGGCATGGACAGTGGCCTTGCGGTCCTGACCCAAGGCCCCTCGCTGGACAACCCGGACGCCAACTATCGAATGGAGATCATCGACCTGTCGCGTACGGGCAGGATGGGTCGGGTCCGTGGCAAGGCGTTACGAAGTCCGGGATGACCGACATCGTCATCTTCCAGGACGCACCCGGCACATCCATCCCGGGCCTCGATACGGCGAACCCCCGCCCTTTCTCCCGAGCAAGCAGCCCGACAAGCGTTGGAGACAGCCTTCGACGCCCAATACGTCGCGCCCGCAGGCTGCGACAGCTGGACGTCACGGGAGCACATGGTCGAGTGCGTAAACCATCGCATGAGAGCGCATAGTGCATTTCTCGCCGCGCAGAAAAGTACGGGCAGCGTAGATGACTAAGACTGGTCTGTCTTGATCAAGCCAGGTGCAACGTGAGGCTCAAGACAAGGGCCGATTTGATGGTATCGGTGCGCTGAGATCGCTTGGCCGTCAGGGTCCGCGGAATCGGACGAGCCAACATTCATTACGACAACCGACATTCGTGGGCAGCGCAATGAACGACCGAAAAAAGCGATACCGCTCCGCCGAGGAGGTCGAGGCAGCCTTCTATGCCGCATTCGCCCGGTGCGACGTGCAAGGCATGATGGCCCTCTGGGCCGAGGAGGAGGCCTTTTGTGCCCACCCTGGCTCCAGACCCATGCTGGGCATCGAAGCGGTGAGGCGGAGCTGGGAGCGCATCTTCGAAGGCGCGCGGCCCCCGGCGATCCGTACTGAGCTTGTGCACCGCGTCACGGGCAGGGAAATGGCCGTGCATATCGTGGAGGAGCAGGTCGGCTTGCCCAACGATCCCGCGCACTCGGCGGTGGTACTGGCCACCAACATCTACCGTCGCGACGAGCATGGCTGGCGCATGGTCTCCCATCAGGGCGCCGTGCTGCCCGTGGGTCCAGTGCGACGGCCCACCCTGCAATAGCCCTGCGCGCGCATTCTTGGTCCCGATGCAAAGGGGACACGCGGGCTCGTCGATTCAGGCCAAGATCCTGCAGGCGCTGTCCCAAAAAGACGTCAGCCTGACGCTGTCAAGATCGCGACCCTTCGGTATATCTTGAAAAGAATAAGGGAGTGTATCGGTCTTGGTCAGCCGGTTGTGACCGGTAGACTGACGCGTGGCCACTGTGCAGGTCGCTGGCCACCAGCTCGCCGACCCGGTCCAGGTGCGCCTCGGCCAGCATCCGAAGATCGCCGACGGCGTCGCTTCGAGCCCGAGTCCTCCGTCTCTGCCGGGAGCGGCTCAGCCGAAGCGCCCCGTGATGTAGTCGTCGGTGCGCTTGTCCGACGGTTTCGTGAACAGGGTGTCGGTGGCGTCGTACTCGATCAGGTCTCCGAGGTACATGAACGCCGTGTAGTCGGCGACGCGCGTGGCCTGCTGGAGGTTGTGGGTCACGATCGCGATGGTGAAGTCTTCCTTCAGCTCGTCGAGCAGCTCCTCGATCTTCAGCGTGGAGATCGGGTCCAAGGCGGAGGCCGGCTCGTCGAGCAACAGCACCTCGGGCTTGACCGCGATCGCGCGGGCGATGCACAGGCGCTGCTGCTGGCCGCCGGACAGCGCTGTGCCGGACTGGCGCAGTATGTCCTTGACCTCGTCCCAGATCGCCGCCTTGCGCAGCGCCCACTCCACGCGCTCGGCCATGTCGGTGCGGTTGAGGCGCTCATACAAGCGCACCCCGAAGGCGATGTTGTCGTACACGCTCATGGGGAAGGGGGTCGGCTTCTGGAAAACCATGCCGACGCGCTTTCGCAGCAGGTCCAGGTGCTCCTTGCGGTCGAGGATGTTGCGCCCGTCCATCATGATCTCGCCCTCGGCACGCTGCCGCGGGTAGAGGTCGTAGATGCGGTTCAGGCAGCGCAGCAGGGTGGACTTGCCGCAGCCGGACGGGCCGATGAACGCGGTCACGCGGCGCTCGCGTATGCCCATCGAGATGTTGTGCAGGGCGTGATACTTCCCGTAGTAGAAGTTCAGGTTTCGGATGTCGATCTTGAGCTCGCTCGTGCCGCCGACTTCCTGGCCTGCCGCAACGGCTTCGACGGACGTGCTCGCCTTGGGCACAGACGCGGCGTCGACGGACGTGTCCCTGCCGAACCTGTCCTCGAGGGCCATGGTGCCAGTGATGCTGTCATTCATGATACGGTTCTCTAGCGGTTAATTCCGTTCCTGCGGCCGCAGGAAGACGCGCGCGATGATGTTCAGCAGCAGCACGCCAAGGGTAATCAGCAACGCCCCGGCCCAAGCCAGGTGCTGCCAGTCATCGTACGGGCTCATTGCGAACTGGAATATGACCACCGGCAGATTGGCCATCGGTTTGTCCAGCGACGAGCTCCAGAACTGGTTGTTCAACGCGGTGAACAGCAGCGGGGCGGTCTCGCCGCTGATGCGCGCGACCGCGAGCAGCACGCCGGTGAGGATGCCGGAGCGCGCGGCGCGATAGATCACCTGCACGATCACCCGCCAGCGTGGCGTGCCCAGGGCCACGGCGGCCTCGCGGATCGAGTCCGGGACCAGACGCATCATGTCCTCGGTGGTGCGCACCACCACCGGCAGCACGATCAGGGCCAGGGCCAGCGCGCCGGCCCAGCCGGAGAAGTGCCCAGTCTGCCTCACCACCACCTCGAACACGAACACGCCGAGAATGATCGACGGAGCGCTGAGCAGGATGTCGTTGACGAAACGGATCGCCCCTGAGATCGAATGATGCCGCCCATACTCGGAGAGATAGGTGCCCGCGAGCACCCCGACGGGGGTGCCGATCAACACCGCGACCACCGTCATCAGCACGCTGCCGTAGATCGCGTTGGCCAGGCCGCCGGTGCTGCCGGGCGGCGGCGTGGACTCGGTGAACACCGCCCAATTGATGTGCTGGAAGCCCTCGGAGAACAGGGTCACGAGCAGCCAGGCGAGCCAGAACAGGCCGAACAAGGTGGTCAGCACCGAGACCGTCATGGTGACGAAATTGATCGCGCGGCGGCGCCGGTAGAGGGACATGTCCATGATTAGTGTCCTGTCAGGTGATCTTGCCCTCGCCGGCGGTCATCCGCAGCAGCAAGAGCTTGGACAAGGCGAGGACCACGAAGCTGACCAGGAACAGGATCAGGCCGAGCTCGATCAGCGACGACGTGTACATGGGCTCGACCGCCTCGGTGAACTGGTTCGCGATCGACGAGGAGATGGTGTTGCCGGGCATGAACAGAGAGGCGTTGATGTGGTTGGCGTTGCCGATCACGAAGGTGACCGCCATGGTCTCGCCCATCGCACGGCCGAGGCCGAGCATGATGCCGCCGACCACGCCGACCTTGGTGTAGGGCAGCACGATGCGGCGGGTGACCTCCCAGGTGGTCATACCCATGCCGTAGGCCGATTCCTTGAGCACGGTGGGGACGACCTCGAAGATGTCGCGCATCACCGCAGTCATGAACGGTATGACCATGATCGACAGAATCAGGCCAGCCGTGAACATGCCAATGCCGAGCGGTGGGCCCTGGAACAGCGCGCCGATGATCGGCCATTCGCCGATGTTGTCGCTGACCCAGGGCTGGACGTGGTCGGCGAACAGCGGGGCGAACACGAACAGGCCCCACATTCCGTAGATAATGCTGGGGACCGCGGCAAGCAACTCGATCGCGGTGCCGATTGGACGCTTGAGCCACGCGGGGCAGAGTTCGGTGATGAACAGGGCGATGCCGAAGCTGACCGGGATGCCGATCAGCATCGCGATGGCTGAAGTGACCAGGGTACCGAAGATCGACACCAGCGCGCCGAAGTCCTCGGTGACCGGGTTCCAGGCGTCACTGGTGAGGAATCCGAAGCCGAACTTGGACATCGCCGACCAACCGCCGAAGATCAGCGAGATCAGGATGGCGGAGAGCACCAGCAGCACGGTGCCGGCGGAGAGGTGTGCGAATGACGAGAAGATGCGGTCCGGCCACGGCGTGGGGTCGCCGGTGTCGGTCGCGGCGCTGCGGGACAAAGGCAATTGGCGCATGTTTCGGGGTCTGCTCTTGGCCGTTGATTGGGCTGGCTACTGACACGCGAAAGCCGCCCACCCGGAACTAGCCCCGGATGGGCGGCGTGGCAGACGACTTACTTCGCCATGAAGACCGCTTTGCCGTCGGCGCCCTTGACCTGCTCGGCCCAGGTTTTCTCGACCAGCTTGACGACTGCATCCGGCATCGGGACGTAATCCAGCTCGTTGGCCATCGCCTGGCCGTTGCGGTAGGCCCAGTCGAAGAAGCTCAGCACGGCATTGCCAGCCGCCGGCGTTTGCTGGGTCTTGTAGACCAGGATGAAGCTCGCGCCGGTAATCGGCCAGCTGCCGGCACCGGGCTGGTCGGTCAGGACCATGAAGAAGCCCGGGGCGTTGGTCCAGTCGGCGTTCGCGGCGGCGGCCTGGAAGGCCTCGCTGGTCGGGGCGACGTACTTGCCGGTCTGGTCACGCAGCTTCACGCTGGCCATCTTGTTCTGCAGCGCATAGGCGTACTCGACGTAGCCGATGGAGCCCTTGATGCGCTTGACATAGGAAGAAACCCCTTCGTTGCCCTTGCCGCCGATGCCGACCGGCCAGGCCACGGACTTTTCGTTGCCGACCGTGTCCGCCCATTCCTTGGAGACCTTGCTCAGGAAATTGGTGTAGATCCAGGTGGTTCCGGAACCATCCGCGCGGTGCACCACGGTGATCGCGGTGCTTGGCAGCTTCAGGCCCTTGTTCTCGTCGGCGATGCGCCTGTCGTTCCACTTTTTGATCTTGCCCAGGTAGATATCGGCCAACACGTCTTTGCTCAGGAGCAGCTGGTTGGCGCCGACGCCCGGCAGGTTCACGACCGGCACCACGCCGCCCATGATCATGGGGAACTGCATCAGACCGGACGCATCCAGGTCGGCCGCCTTCAACGGAGCATCAGACGCGCCGAAATCGACGGTCTTGGCCTTGATCTGCTTGATGCCGCCACCCGAGCCGATGGACTGATAGTTGACTTTCACGCCGGTGGCCTTGTTGTAGGCCGCGGCCCACTTGGCATACACCGGATATGGAAAAGTAGCGCCGGCACCAGAGATCTCGGTGACGGCGGCGAGCGCCGACACGGATGTGGCGAACAAGGCAATGCCGGCGCAGGCGCCGACGATGGACTTGTGAAACATAGTTGCTCCTCTCGCAGATAAGGGGCTGGCTCTATTCCGCGGCGATGCACGGCCAGCGCGGGGAAGTGGGGCTCCAATACTGCTGGGAGGAGGTGACGAGCTGGTGACACGATTGCCGAAAATGGCAGAATTTTTTTGTGTCAAAATAATGACATAACGGCATTCTAGCCGCGTGAGTTCCAGTCTTTTCGAACATCTTTCTTGCCGCTGTCGACTGGTCCGAGGTCTCGGTCCACCCCGGCTGGCCCTGATCACCGGTGTGTTACGTCCGAGGGCTCGCATGAACGCAATTACGCGAGTTGGACGGCCGCACGCACCCTGGCGGCCGTCCAACTGCGGTTTCTAGGTTCATCGCCTTCGGGGCCTCGCGACTGGTCTGCAAGAAGCCGATCTACCAGGCACTGGCCTGGGCCTTCCTGGCACCGCCTGTGGCGGAGGTCAGGCCTCCCAGTGCACCGCCGGGGGATTCTTCACCCGCAAGCGCCTGAGCCCTCGCCGGACGGAGTCGGGCGATTCCATGCTCGAATCTGTCGAGACCGAGATCGCCGCAGGCGCGATCCGGTCTCGATAGACATGCCAGGTGGCATGGCCCAACAGGGTGTCTATCGCGACGATGTCCGGCAGAAGGGTCAGCAGGACGGCGCAACCATGCAGAGTGCGGCGAAACTTCGTACAATCCGAGCCGGTACGGTCGCGCGAGCGTAGGAGGCGAATCATGCAAGTCACCATCGTCAACGTCTGGGTTAAGCCCGAGAGCATTCAGGCCTTCATCGAGGCCACCAGGACGAATCACGAGGCGTCGGTCCAAGAGCCCGGAAACCGCCGATTCGATGTATTGCAGGATGCGCGCGATCCCGACAAGTTCGTCCTGTACGAGGCCTACGGGAGTGCCGAGGATGCAGCCGCCCACAAGGAGACACCGCACTACCTGGCCTGGCGCGAGGCGGTGGCCGACATGATGGCCCGGCCTCGGGAGGGCGTGCCGCACAAAGGCTTGTTTCCCAACGGCTAGCTTGTGCGACGAGCCACGGGTCTCTCTCACGCCATCGACGCAGACATGTTGAAAGCCTTAAATCCCTTCTTTGTCGCAAGCCTGCCCGAGATCCGCTTCGGGGCGGGCAAGGTAAGCGAGATCCCCCAGGTCCTCGCCCGTTATGGTCGCAAGGCCCTGCTGTTGACGGGGCGTCGCTCATTCCTGGATACCCCCCATTGGGAGCGGCTGCTCGCCGACCTGGACTCCAGGGGAGTCTCCTGGCAGCACTCCCGAGTGGAGGACGAGCCATCTCCCGGCCTGGTCGACGAGACGGTGGCGCGCTTCAAGGATGCGGGAATCGACGTGGTGGCCGGGATAGGTGGCGGCAGCGTGCTGGACGCGGCCAAGGCCATCGCCGGCCTGCTGATCACGGGCCGCTCGGTGATGGATCACCTGGAAGGCGTCGGTGCGGGCATCCCGTATGAAGGCCCGGCCGTTCCCCTGGTGGCCGTGCCCACCACCGCCGGCACCGGGAGCGAGGCCACCAAGAATGCGGTGTTGAGCGAGCGCGGGGAGCAGGGCTTCAAGAAGTCCTTCCGCCACGAGCAGCTGGTGGCCCGGGTCGCCATCATCGATCCCGACCTGCTCGCCAGCTGTCCCAAGTCCCTGGTGGCGGCCGACGGGATGGACGCCTTCACCCAGCTGCTCGAATCCTACGTGTCCGCCAACGCCAGCCCGTTCACGGATGCCCTGGCGTTCTCCGGCCTGGAGGCGTTTCGAGACGGATTCTGGGCCGCCTGGGAGACGGACCACCCGGATGCGGCGGCTGGCTACGGGCACATGGCCTATGCGTCCCTGATGTCCGGTATCACCCTCGCGCAGGCAGGGCTGGGCTCGGTGCACGGCCTGGCCTCTCCCCTCGGCGCCTATTTCCCCATCCCCCATGGTGTGGTGTGCGGCACGCTGGTGGCCGAGGCCACCGCCGTCAACCTGCAGGCGCTGAGAGACCGGGCGCAGGATTCGATCGCCTTGGGGAAGTACGCGCGCGTTGCGGAGCTGCTGACGCGTCGCCGTTACACTGATCCGAACGAAGCCGGAGACGCCCTGGTCGGCCTGCTGAGGGACTGGCTGGACCGTCTGGACCTGCCGCGCCTCGGGGCCTACGGGATGGACGCGGGTCACCTGGACAAGGTGGTGGCCAACTGCCGCGGCGGCAGCATGAAGACCAATCCGCTCGTCCTGACCGATGAGGACCTGGAGGGGCTGTTACGGGCAAGGATGTAAGGGCTGCGGCAAGAAATAAATGCCCCAGGATTTCGAGGCGCGGCAAGGGGCGCATAGCCCGGACTATGTAGCCCTCGCCGCAACGCCGAAGCCGGGGCCAGAGGACAGCAGGACGGGGTATTTATCTCTTACCGCAGCCCTAGCTGGCCCGCTGATCAAGGGGCGGCAGGCGCAGAAGACCGGACGGGGTGTCTTTATTTCGCTGATCGCGCTTCGCCGTGGCCTTGATCCGCGCACCTCAGCTCTCCTCGGCCGCTGCCCGCAAGGCCGCCATCTCCGCGCTGTCCTCCCCTGCGCGATTGCGATACAGCTCCGGGCGCACGCACGCGACCATAGCGTCCGTATCCCACTGGCGCTCCTCGCCGAGAAATCGGATCACTGCAGCGCAGCAGGGCGCGGGCCAGCAGGGTCAGCAGCTGCAGGTCACGAGGAGCACGCGCCTTCACCTGCTCCAGCTCGCCCAGCGCGGACCCGACATCGCCATGGTCCAGGCGTAGCTGGGCGCGGATCAGATGAGCGGTCTCGGTTTCGCCGAAGCCTTCCAGGCAGGCCTCCAGCGTCGCCTCGGCGGCCTCGGTCAGGCCCAGGATCAGCTGGCAGCGGGCCAACGCCTGGGCATAGTCGCTGCGCTCCGGGTAGAGAAAGAAGATCTCTTCCAGTAAAGGCAGGGCCTCTTCCAGGCGGCCGCCGTCCATGCACGCCCTGGCCAGGTTCCATTGGTTCTCCCGCTCGGTC
>Ga0210096_1000428_pt1 | contig 14912 bp, 15 predicted proteins | sample China_Galinas_PW_4_FD_184864 | JGI IMG/M metagenome (GOLD analysis project Ga0210096, IMG submission 184864) | Wetland microbial communities from San Francisco Bay, California, USA, that impact long-term carbon sequestration - China_Galinas_PWA_D2... | ecosystem: Environmental > Aquatic > Marine... | reverse complement strand
CGGGTCCTCGCACAACAGGCACTCGATGCCGAGGGACATGTCCTCCAGACGGCCGGCGGCGTTGAGCCTGGGGGCCGCGGCGAAGGCTAGGTCCGAGGCCTGGAGCCCCACCGGGTCACGGCGGGCGACTTCGAGCAGCGCCAGCAGCCCCGGCCGGGACTTGGCCGCCCGGATGCGTCGAATCCCCTGATCTACCAGGATGCGGTTGTTGGCATCCAGGGGCACCAGATCCGCGACCGTGCCCAGGGCGACCAGATCGAGCAGGTCCGCCAGCGCGGGCACGGCCAGACCTTGGCTGGCCAGCCAACCCGATTCGCGGAGCCGGGCCCGCAGGGCCGCCATCACATAGAAGATCACCCCTACCCCGGCCAGGTTCTTGCTTGGAAAGCCGTTGGTGGCCAGGTTGGGATTGACGATCGCCGCGGCCTCGGGCAGCCGGGCACCGGGCAGGTGATGGTCGGTAATGATGACGGGCACCCCTGCCTCATTGGCCGCCGCCACCCCTTCGACGCTCGACACGCCGTTGTCCACGGTGACGATGACGTCGGGGCACAGGCCCAGGGCCACCTCCAGGATCTCGGGTGTGAGCCCATAGCCATAGTCGAAGCGGTTGGGCACCAGATAGTCCACCTGGGCCGCCCCCATAGCACGCAGCGCGAGCATCCCCAGGGCACAGCTGGTGGCACCGTCGGCGTCGAAATCTCCCAGCAGCAGTATCCGCCCCCCTTGCCCGATGATGCGCTGCAAGAGAGTCGCGGCCGCATCGGCCCCCTCGAGCAGGCCGACGGGCAGCAAGTCGGCGAGCCCCCTGCCGAGGGCATCGCTATGGACCAGCCCCCGGGCCGCATAGACCCGCCTGAGGACCGGGTGAAGCGTCCCCGGCAAAGCATCGACCGAGCCCACGGGTCGTCGCAGTATCTTTCGGCGCCCGTCCACGGCCGCAGACCCTTTGGACTCATTCAGACCGGCTGCTAGCATGGACACCTGCCCGCCGCTCCGCCGAGCACCCCATGCATATCGTCACTCACTGGCATCTCGCCCCCCGGCCCCAGAGCTTCCCGGGCCAACCATACACCTGTGGTCGATCGACTGCACAGGTCCGCCGGAGAAGGGGGCCGAGTCGTGTCTGTCGCCCAACGACCACGAGAGGGCGGTACGCATAGCAGACCCGACGTGCTTCGTCTGCTTGCGCACTGCCTTGCGCCGCATTCTCGGCCGATACCCTGCCATTGACCCGCTCGATCTGGCTGGGCTACAGACGCCACGGCAAGCCTTTCCGGGTGCGCCCAGAGACATCCCTGAGCTTCAGCCGGACGCCACCCGATAATCCGCGGAGACATGTCCGCGATGCGCGGGTATGATTGCCGCCCGACGCAACACCCACGGACAGCTTATGAAGAACAGCATCCTCGTGACGGGCGGCGCCGGGTACATCGGCAGCCATGTCGTTCTGCAGCTCGTCGGCGCGGGCGAGCAGGTGGTAGTCCTCGACAACCTGAGCACCGGCTTCGCGGATGCCGTGCTGGGTGCGGAGCTGGTAGTAGGCGACACGGGCGATGCCGCGACGGTGAGTCGGCTGCTTCGCGAGCACCCAGTCGACACGGCAATGCACTTCGCCGCCCATACCATAGTGCCGGAATCCGTCGCTGACCCCCTCAAGTACTACGGCAACAACACCTGCAGCACCCGAAATCTCCTGCAGTGCTGCGCCGAGGCCGGTGTGAGGCATTTCGTGTTCTCGTCTACCGCCGCGGTCTACGGTATCCCGGAGGGAGGGCACGCCAGCGAGGAGTCGCCCACCGTGCCGATCAACCCCTACGGCACCTCCAAGCTGATGAGCGAGTGGATGCTGCGCGACCTGTCGCGGGCAGGGAACATGGGCAATGTGATCCTGCGCTACTTCAACGTGGCCGGCGGCGATCCCCGGGGGCGCGTCGGCCAGTCCACCGAGAAGGCAACCCTGCTCACCAAGGTCGCCTGCGAGACGGCGGTGGGGCTGCGAGACTCGGTCGCTATCTTCGGCACCGACTACCCAACGCCCGACGGGACCGGCGTGCGCGACTACATCCATGTGGAGGATCTGGCCGCCGCCCACGTCAAGGCGCTGGAATACCTTCGAGCGGGCGGCGAGTCGACCACCCTGAACTGCGGCTACGGACACGGCTACAGCGTGCGCGAAGTTCTGGACGCCGTGTCCAGAGCCAACGGGCACCCCCTGAGCACACGCGAGGAGCCCCGCCGGCCCGGAGACCCCCCCACCCTTGTGGCCGATGCGGGGAAGGTCCGGCAGCTGCTGGGCTGGCAGCCCGAGCACGACGATCTCGAATTCATCGTGCGCACCTCTCTGGCCTGGGAGCGCACGCTCGCGGCGAGGCGATCCAACCGATGATCCCTCACCGCCATAACCAGCCCGGATTTTTCACGAAGGAACCGCAGACCGAGCGCCCACCCATCTCCGATTTCGCTCAGCTGGTCCTGCCGCCCCCTGTATTCGGCTTCGCCGTCCGGGGCTGGCAGCCAACCTAGGCGTCATTCTCTGCCTGATCGCCTGAGCAGCTCCTTTACGTAGCGTCCCGGCACGGCGTAGCTGATACCCGTGGGCTCCTTCAGTGCCGACTCCTTGGTCTTCTTGACCAGGACGCTGTTGACCACGCCCACCACCCGACCGGTATCCGCCTCGTACAAGGGGCTGCCGCTGTTTCCCGGATAGGCGGTCGCGTCGAGCTGATAGACATCGTAGGGCTCACGCATACGACGGATCATCTTCGGTGTCAGCTGCCTTGGCTTGATTGCCGGGATGACGATTGGCGTGATGGCCGAGATGATGCCCCGATGGGTCACGGGCGTGAGTCCGAGAATCATGCCGATCGGGTAGCCGGTAAAGGCATAAAGAACGCCTTCCCGGCCATCCCCGTCGGCCAGGCGCAGAGCGGGCAAAGGGGCCCCGGAGATGTGCAGCAGGGCCAGGTCATGAATCGAGTCACGGCGCACCACCTCGGCTTTGCGCAGCTCGACGCGGGCTCCGGAGCGAAAGAATACGGCCAGCGACTCCTTGTGCTCGCCGTCGATGAGCTCGGGCAATACGTGCAGGTTGGTCACCACGTGGCGACCGTCGCCGACTACGAATCCCGTGCCCCTGAAATCCGCGGGCGGCGACCGCAATGGCAGCTCTGTACCCACTGCGACCACGCTTGGCCTGACCTGAGGGATGGTCTCCGGGAGTCCGGCTTGCGACAGCTGCGCCACCAGCAGGCTGCCCAATGCCAAGCCGAAGGCAAGCGCACGAAAAGTCCTACCGGCCTCAAGCTTACCCATGACTCGTCATCTCATGTCTCGTTTGGGGTGGCCATCACCGCAAAGGGAGCAACCGGAAGGTCGGGCTCAGATGCGCACTTCGAAGACCGGCGATGCTGCTCGGGAAAGCACCATGGCGTGATCATACTCCCGGGAGCCAGGTACCGGGAAAGCAGGCCCCCACTATTCGGTGAGTCACCCCCGACCAAGCCAGGGTCCACGCTCCTTCATCGAGACGAGCCTCCGCGAGACCATCCCGGCTAGAATAGGCGACCAATGTCCCGCTCCGAGCCCATCGCGTCCGCCACATCTGCGCCGTCCGGCGACGCGGAGCAACGGATCCGTGGCCCGCTGGCCGCACTCTGCCTGACCTATGCTGTGTTCGTGGTCTATGGCAGCCTGGTGCCCCTGGATTTCACGCCCGTACCCTGGGACCGGGCGTGGCATGCCTTCCGACACATCCCCTTCCTGCATCTCGGCATTGCCTCCAGGGCCGACTGGGTAGCCAATGTCTTGCTTTTCATCCCCTTGGGATTTCTCACGCCGACCTTGTTGGCACCTGGCTCTCGGGCCGGCCGTTGGGGCGCAACGATCACGGTACTGATTGGCTGCTTGCTCGCAAGCCTGACGATCGAATTCGTACAGCTGTTCTTTCCCCCCAGGACCGTCTCCCAGAACGACATCATGGCCGAGAGCCTGGGCGGACTCATCGGGGTGATCGCCGGGTGGTGCCTGGGCGGCGCCTTCGTACGCTGGGTCACGGACTGGAGCCTCACACGGTCGCCCGCGTCGCTGGCGGAGCGGATACTCTGGGGCTATCTGGCCGCCCTGTTGCTTTACAGCGTGCTGCCGCTGGATCTGACCATCAGTCCCGCCGAGCTTTACCACAAGTGGCAGCAAGGGCTGTTCAACCCCATGCCCTTCTCCAGTTTCAATGGGGATCCGGTCATCCTGCTCTATGCGCTCACGACAGACGCCCTGATCTGGACCCCGGTCAGCCTGCTCTGGTGCTATCGCGCAAGAAGCGCCCAACCGACGCCTGACTCTGGACCCTGGCCGCCGCTACTGTGGTGGAGATAGCACAGCTATTCGTCTTCTCCCGAACCACCGACACCACAGACACCGTCACCGCGGCCCTGGGGGCAGGGGTAGGCGCCAGACTGGTCTCCACGCAGGCGCTTCATGACAGAGGAGGCCACGTCTTCGGCAGGCTCCATCCGTTCACCTGGAGCCTTCTGGGCCTCGCCCTTTGGTCAGTCGCCCTGATGTTGGTATTCTGGTACCCCTACGACTTTCATCTGGAGCGGCAGTTCCTACTCGCCCGAGTCGGCGCCTTCTCGAAGGTACCCTTCTCTACCTATTACTTCGGAACCGAGTACCGAGCCGTTACCGAGCTGCTCCATAAGGTGCTCTTCTTCGCCCCGCTGGGCGTGCTGTTGGCCCTGGGGCGACGGCGCCTGCCCAGAGGTCTTCCGCGCGGCCTCTATTGGCCTTTGGCAATCGCTATCACCCTGGGCCTGCCGCTTCTCATCGAGCTGGGACAGGTGGCCCTGCCCGGAAAGTATCCCGACAACACCGATTGGCTACTCGAGGTGATGGGCTGCGTCCTAGGGCTGGTCGCGACCCGCAGCATCCAGCGTAGGCTGAGGTCGAGCGGCCCGTGAGGCTCGATCTGGTATATCCTATCGGGCGAGAATCTCGGCCTTGGCGACCCAAGTCGGGGCCTGCTCCGATATCCAGCGGTGTTACTCCATAATGACGATTCTCGCATGGAACCTCGGCGACAGGCTTTCGACAAGCCCGCGCGAGTTCGACGGCGAACTCCTCTCCGCCGGCGGTCGGTTCGAGGCCCATACAAGAATCCTCGCAACGATTGATACCGCAGAACAACAACGGCGAGCTAAGGAGTCGTCATGCCATCGAGAACATTCCCAGCCCCCCCGGTCGAGCCTGTCATCCAGCAACACCAGGTGGCCGACCCGGCCAACGCCGCGCGCCTGCTCGAGGCAATTCCCGACCGGTCCGAGCTGCTCGGAGCGCTGAAGGGAAAGCACATCGTCAGCGTCCGGCACTTCGATCCTGAGCTGACCCTGCAGCTATTCCGCGCCGCAGCCAACCGCGAAAGCGGGACTGTCGAGGCCCGGCCCAGCATGGCTTGCAAGGTGATGGGAGCAATCTTCCTGACGGGCAGCTCTCCCGAGACCCAGCTGTCGTTCAAGCGGGCGTGGAAGAGGATGGGCGGCGGCTTCCTCGACCTGGGGCCCGCCGCGGACGAAATAGTCCACAGCCAGCGCGACCCTGCCGAGATCGCTGCACTTGCCAACAACTACAGCGACTTCGCTGTGCTCAGCACTGCCGACGCCGGGCTGCTCGAAGAGGTGATCAAGTACGCCCAGGTCCCCGTGATCAGTGCGGGAGACGGCGACAACGAGGCACCGACCCAGGCCTTGGCCGACCTTTACACCATCTTCAAGTGGCGCCCGGACCTGCTGGCCGGAGACAGCTCTCCGGAGAGCCGCCTGCAGATCGGCGTTTTCGGCAATCCCTCCAACACCGGGAGCATCAAAAGCCTGCTGTACGGCCTCTCGCTATTCCCCCAGATAGTCGATCGGATCGTGTTGATGGAGCGTATGGCCGTCCCCTTCTCACCCGGCCAGCGCGAGGTACTGGAGAAGACGGGTCTGCGGATCGCGACCGTGGCCGAGCTCTGTCCCCACGATACGATCATGGGCGGTCACGCGAAGATCGTTCCCCACCTGGACCTGATCTACAGCCATCTGAAGCTGCAACAGACCATCAGCCGCATGGACATGCTGGAGTTCAAGGGCTTCTTCCAGCCGAACCTCCTGCTGATGAGCCCCCATCGCCAGCTGCCCGAGTTCAGCACCCTGGTCAACAATTCTCCACACAACGGATTCTTCGCCGAGGCGAAGGCCGGTGTCCTGCTGCGCACGGCGGTGATGGGCGCGGTGATGGCAGACTGACCCGATGCCACCAGGGTCAGACGCAGACGGCACCGGAGGCGCTGATCGGTGTTCCCCTGATCATCGAGCAGGCCGGCCAGGGAGAGATTCTTTTTCAGGGTCGAAACATCCCCCTCCGTCTCGCCGATCACCAGCGTGCTTCGATCCTCGACAACCTGCCCGGAGAGCTCCTCGGCGTCGAGCTCCTTGTCGTTGCTGCCAGGCTCGATGCTGGAAGACGGCTGCTCCAAGGACTGAGCGTACGTCCTGACCGACCCGGCATCCGCATCCGCTGCCTCGCTAGCCGATCGCGTCTGCGGGGAGACAGGCGGCTCTGGCGTGGTGGGCCTGCCGCCCGGAAGAGCGTGGCCGGAATCGACAGACGCCGTCGAGGGCAGCCGGATCGACTGAGCCACGACAACGCGTCTCCCTTCAGGGGAAGGGCTTTCGGATCCAGCGCCTCGTGCTGCGGCAGGACTCTCTTCGGGAGCTCGCTCATCGCTTCGAGCGCAGCACCATCAGCCCGCTCTGGTGCTCGATCTCCACCTGGCCTAAAAAGGTCATGCCCAGCAGAGCCTGGCGCGGATAGTCACCGCGCAGCACGATCGCCCGGACATTGCTCAGCCGGATGTCACCGATGCGCACCGAGCTCAGGTTGACGGCATAGCCCATGGTAGCGCCCGAGGCCGTGGTCACCCCCATCTTTTCCCCTTCGAGCCGGAACCGCAACCCGAGGCGCCGGGCCTCCTCCTCGTTGAGCACCACCGCGGAGGCGCCCGTGTCCACCAGAAAGCTCACGGTATGACCGTTGACCGAGCCCACCGTGGAATAGCCACCCTCGTTACTGCGCGAGATGCGCGCCTCCCGGACACTGGGCTGGGCATAGATCCCGCCCACCGAGTCGGAAAGAGCGAGCGTGCGGCGCTCCCCATCGATCTCCAGCACCGCTTGCCGCGGATCGGCACTGATCAGCAAAACACCCTCCGGGCTGCGATCCCCGGCCGAGAGCACCCGACGGGTGCCGTCGATAGAGACCATTGCCTTGCCCGGAAAGAGTGCCAGCACTCGCACCTGGCTGGCGTGGACCAGTCCGCAAGTGAGCAAGAGAAGCAAGGCGAGCAGTCGCACCGTGGCGCCCAGATTCCGAATAGTTGCTTGCATGTCTCGCCCTCCAGGATCGGACCCAGAATCAGGTCGGCACCCGTAAAACCGGATGCTTCCCGTGCCGAGTCAACCCAACATAGCCCATACGGCCCAGGCACCGCGAAGCAGCCCCCAGGCCAGAGCCCCGGCCAGCAGGTCGTCAAGCATTATGCCCAGGCCGCCGCCGACCCGGCGGTCGACCCAAGAGATAGGCCAGGGTTTGAGGATATCGAGAAAGCGGAATAATGCGAAGGCCGCCACGGGCGCTAGCCAGCCCTCGGGGGCAAGAAACAGCGCAAGCCACATGCCGACCATCTCGTCCCAGACGATGCCCGAGTGGTCATGGACTCCCAGATCGCGTGCCGCGCGCCCACACACCCAGAGCGAACAGCAGGTCCAGCAAGCCCAGATAGACTATGGGAGACAAGTTGCGCAGCAGCAGCCAGAAAGGGAAGGCCAGCACCGAGCCCATGGTCCCGGGGGCCACAAGCGAGCCGCCGGCACCGAAACCGAAGGCGATCAAGTGGACCGGATCACTCCAATGGGGACGCTCAGTCATGGCGGCCAAAGTGGTCGTAACCCGCGGGGGGACTGCCCAGGGACCCATCCTCGCTCTGGCAGCGCACCCCGGGCTGGGCCTCGACGAGGCCGATCCAGGTGAAGGGGGTCCCCAGTCTCTGGGCCAGTGCCTCCAGCTCACCCTGACGCTCGGGTGCCAGGGTGAAGCAGAGCTCGTAATCGTCCCCGCCGGACAGGGGCAGCGCCCAATCCCCTGTCTCTGCGATATAGGCCCTTACCGCCTCGGAGCAGGGCAGCCGAGTCATGTCGATCCAGGCCCCTGCCCCGCTGGCCTCGCAGATATGTCCCAGGTCCGCGCCCAGTCCGTCGGAGATGTCGATGGCCGCGGTTGCAAGGCCTCGCAGCGCCAGGCCTTCGGCCACGCGTGGCATGGGACGCTCCAGCCGGGACACCAGGCCGTCGAGCCGGCCCGAGCCGACGTAGAGCCCCTGCTGGGCCAGCAGGGCCAGGGCGGCATCGCCCAGCGTCCCAGTGGCATAGATGAGATCCCCGGGGCTGGCCCCGCTACGCCGCAAGCCTTGCCCGGCCGGGAGCAGCCCCTGCGCCTGGACGGTGATGCTGAGAGGCCCACGGGTGGTGTCCCCCCCCACCAGATTGACACCGTGGGCCCGCGCAAGCCCGTCGAACCCCTGGGCAAAGGCCTGGAGCCAAACCTCGTCCGGGCTTGGCAGGGTCAAAGCGAGAGTCGCCCAGGCGGGGTCGGCCCCCATGGCAGCCAGGTCACTCAGACTCACGGCGAGAGATTTGTGACCGAGGGTTTCGGGATCGACATCGGCCAAGAAATGGACGCCCTCCACCAGAGTATCCACGGTCACGGCCAGCTCCCGGCCCGGCGGCACCCGAAGGATGGCGCCATCGTCGCCCACCCCCAGGCGTACATCGTCGCGCCCGGCCCCGATCCCGGTGAAATAACGAGCAATGACAGAGAGCTCAGAAAGAGACACGGGCTCGTCCCGGGGTCAGCGACGCCGCTCCAGGACGCGAGCTTGCGCGGCCAGGCGATCCAGCACGCCGTTGATGAAACGATGGCTCTGCTCGGCGCCAAAGGTCTTGGCCAGCTCCACCGACTCGTTGATGACCACGCGATAGGGAATCTCCGGACGCTGGGTCAGCTCGTAGGCGCCCAGTCTGAGGATGGCCTGCTCCACCGGGTCCAGCTGAGCTGCCGGACGATCCAGCAAGGGCGCAACCGCTGCATCCAGCTCCCCGGCCCGGGTCGCAACCCCGTGCAGCAGCTCCTTGAAGTAGGCGACCTCCAGATCCTTGAGGTCGGCACCCATCTCCTCCAGCAGCTCGGGATCGTCGAGCAGATGGGACTCGATATCACGCAGGTTTCGACCCGAGATCTGCCATTGGTAGAGCCCCTGGACGGCTACGCGCCGAGCCAGCGTGCGTTTGCGGCTCATTGGCTGGTCAGCTTCGGAGCTGTCGCATGACGTCGATCATCTCCATCGCCGAGAGCGCCGCCTCGGCACCCTTGTTGCCCGCCTTGGTCCCGGCCCGCTCTATGGCCTGCTCGATGGTGTCCACGGTGAGCACGCCGAAAGCCACGGGGATACCCTGCTTCATCATCACCTGGGCCATGCCTTTGACACACTCCCCGGCTACATACTCGAAATGGGGCGTGCCGCCTCGGATGACGGCCCCCAGGGCGATGACCGCATCGTAGCGACCGCTGGCCCCGGCGGCCTGCAAGGCCAGGGGCATCTCGAAGGCGCCGGGGACCCGCACCAGGGTCAGGTCGTCTTCGGCCGCGCCATGGCGCTTGAGCGCATCGAGAGCGCCGGCGAGCAGACTCTCCACCACGAAGCTGTTGAAGCGCGAGACCACCAGGCAGAATCGCGCGCCCTGCGCGGTTAGAGCGCCCTCGATTGTCTTGATCGTCATAATCGGATTTCCGGAAGGCTTGCGTTGATGGGGCCGGGTGCATTCTACCCGACGGCGGATGGGCGACTACTCGAAGGTCACATACTCCACCACCTCCATGTCGAAGCCCGAGAGGCCGTGGAGGCTCTTGGGCGCGCTCATCACGCGCATCTGGCGCACGCCCAGATCGGAAAGTATCTGGGCACCGATCCCGTAGGTTCTCACGACCCGTCCGGAATCCTTCGCCCGCTCGGGCACATGGTCTTCGGCACCGTGGACCTGGTAGTCGCGAATCCGCTGCACCAGCTCACGCCCGGTATCGTGTTTGCGCAGCACCACCACCACCCCCTGGCCCTCCTCGCCCACTCTGGCCAAGGCGCTGCGCAGGGGCAGACCACAGTCCGCCCTCACCGTCCCGAACAGATCGCACAGGCTGTTCTGCATATGGACCCGCACGAGGGTGGGACTATCGGAACGAATCTCGCCCATGGTCAAGGCCAGATGGACTTGGTTGTCGACGCAGTCCTGGTAGGCCACCAGGCAGAAGTCACCGAACTCGGTGGGAAGCGTGCACTCGTTCAGCCGCTCGACGGTCTTCTCGTTGCGCACCCGGTAGTGGATGAGATCGGCGATGGTGCCGATCTTCAGCCCGTGCTCCTCGGCGAAGCGCTCCAGGTCCGGCCGCCTGGCCATGGTGCCGTCCTCATTGAGGATCTCCACGATCACCGCTGCGGGACCTAAGCCCGCCAGCCGGGCGAGATCACAGCCTGCCTCGGTATGCCCGGCACGCACCAGCACCCCGCCGGGCTCGGCCATCAGCGGGAAGACGTGGCCCGGCTGAACCAGGTCGGTCGGCAAGGCATCGGGGCGCACCGCCGCGAGGATGGTGGTGGCACGGTCTGCCGCTGAGATCCCGGTGGTCACTCCCGACGCCGCCTCGATGGAGACCGTGAAGTTCGTCGACTCCAAGCTGTTGTCGCTGGTGACCATCAGCGGCAGGCGCAGCTGGCGGCAGCGCTCGCGGGTCAGAGTCAGGCAGATCAGGCCTCGACCGAACTTGGCCATGAAGTTCACTGACGCTGGGGAGACCATATCGGCGGCCATCACCAGATCCCCCTCGTTCTCCCGGTCCTCGTCGTCCATGATGATGACCATCTTGCCTTGGCGGAGGTCTTCGACGATCTCTTCGACGGTGCTCAGCGACATCTTGTGGGAAGGCTCGATGTGACAATGCGGGTTGTGTCGGACAGACGGCCGCTTAGTCTACCATCGCTGTGTCGTCGATGTTCCGGTCGGCTCCAATCGTCGGGCCGCAGCCCTTCCCGCCTTGTCATCCACCAAGGCCAGCAGCACCGCTCCCGCGACGAACAGCACCGCCAGCGAGAGGATGGACATGCGCGAGCTGCCCGTGACCACGCCGACCCAGCCCATGAAGAACGGCCCGAGCACGGCGGCGAACTTGCCGAGCATATTATAGAAGCCAAAGAATTCCGCGGCCTTGTCCCGGGGGATCAGGCGGGCATAGAGAGAGCGGCTGAGCGCCTGTATACCCCCCTGGACCAGACCTATGGCCACCGCCAGGGCGTAGAACTGCCAGACCTGGTCGATCCGGTAGGCCCAGAGGACCACCAGCAGGTAGACGAAGATGGCGAGCATGATCCCTTGCTTGGGCCCGCGTCTCTCGCCGATGCGACCGAACACCAAGGCCGCGGGGAAGCCGACGAATTGGGTGATCAGCAGGGCCAGCATCAACCCCGAGGAGTCGAAGCCGAGCGAGAGCCCATAGTCCACCGCCATGCGCACGATAGTGTCGACACCGTCTATGTACAGCCAGTAGGCAACCAGAAACAGGAAAGTCTCTCTCAGCTGGCGCAGATGCCGAAAGGTGTCCCGCAGCTGGCGCAACCCTCCTCTCACCGCGCCCACCCAGCCGCCCTCCCGGGGACGCGGCCGCTCCTTCACCCAAAGCATCACGGGCACAGAAAAGACGGCCCACCAGAGGGCAACAGACAGGAATGAGGCCTGCACTGCGCTGGCGGCGTCGGCCAGCCCGAAGCTCTCGGGATAGAGGATCATGAGCACATTGACTGCGAACAAGAGCCCGCCCCCGATATAGCCCAGGGCAAATCCCAGGGCTGAGACCCGATCGAGCTCCGACTCCCGAGCCACATCCACCAGCAGCGCGTCGTAGAAGATGTTGCCGCCCGAGAAGCCCAGGACGCCTGCGATGTAGACCGCCAGGGCCAGGGCCCAATGCCCCTGGGCGACCAGAAACAGCCCGGCCGTCATGGTCGTGCCGATGAAGGCGAAGAAGGCCAGAAAGCGCTTTTTTGCGCCGCCTCGGTCGGCGATGGCCCCGAGAACCGGGGCGCTGAGCACGATCATCAGGCTGGCGATGGAGTTGGCAGTGCCGAGCAGAAAGGTGCTGTCGGCCGCACCACGGCCGTTTGCCCAGTATTGCTTGAAGAATACGGGAAAGAAGCCCGCCATCACCGTGGTGGCAAAGGCGGAATTGGCCCAGTCGTACAGGGCCCAGGCGAGCACTCGCCGATCAGCGCGCAACCACCTCACTCGCTAGGCACGAGTTGGTCAATCGCCGATGACGTTGGCGCGGGTGACCATGCGCACCAGGTCGGCCAGGGAGCCCGCCTCCATCTTCTCCATGACCCGCCCCCGGTGGGCCTCGACGGTCTTCGCGCTGACCCCCAGGTCGAGCGCGATCTGCTTGTTGGACATCCCCTTGGCCACCATCTCCATCACCTCGTACTCCCTGGGCGTGAGATGGGCCAGCCGGGTGGCCACCTGGGCGCGCTCGGCCTGGTGGCTGCGCTCCTCCGCATCGGCCGCCAGCGCGTTGCGGATGCTGTCGAGCAGCAGCTCGTCGTTGAACGGCTTCTCGATAAAGTCCATCGCCCCAGCCTTCATCGCCCGCACCGCCATGGGCACGTCGCCATGGCCGGTGATGATGATCACCGGAATAGTGATGCTGGAGCGTGCCAGGTGGTCCTGCAGATCCAAGCCGCTCATGCCCGACATGCGCACATCGAGCAGCAGACAGCCCGCGCGACCCGGGTAGTAGTAGCTCAGGAACTCGTCCGCGGAGCCATAGGCCTCCACCCGCATGCCCACGGACTCGATCAGCCATTTCAGAGAGTTGCGCATGGCCAGGTCGTCGTCGACGACAAAGACCGTAGGCTCATTATGGGTGGTCTTGCGCATCAGTCTTCCTCGGGAAGCTCGCTGCTTCGCCCATTCAAGGGTAGCGTAACCGAAAACACGCTGCCCTTGCCGACCTCGCTCTGCACCAACAGCTGGCCTTTGTGGGCCACGACTATCGTCTGGCTGATCGCCAGCCCCATGCCCATGCCGCTCTCCTTGGTGGTGAAGAAGGGGTCGAACAGGCGTCGGCGAGTCTCCTCGTCGATCCCTGGGCCATTGTCCTCGACCAGTATCCCCACATGATCGGTGCTGAGACGCAGCGTGCGCAGGATGATCCGGCGACGCGCCTCGGGTACCTGCTGAAGGGCATCCAGGGCGTTTCGGATCAGGTTGAGCAGCACCTGCTCGATCTGCACCAGGTCGGCCCTGATCATCAGCGGCCCCGCGGCATACTCCTCTTCGCAGGTCAGGCCCATCTTTCGGGTCTCGTACTCCACGAAGGAGCAGACCTCATGCGCCAGCTGATTGACCTCGACATCGCCGCGCTGGGACGGCTGCTTGGCCACCAGATTGCGCAATCGGCGGATGATCTCGCCAGCCCGGTCGGCCTGCACCGAGATCTGACCGAGCACCTCCAGCAGCTCGCCCATATCCCCCGTGCCCAGCTTCAGCCGGCGGATGCAGCCGTTGGCGAAGTTGCCGATGGCCGACAGGGGCTGGTTGAGCTCGTGGGCAAGCCCGGTGGCCATCTCCCCCATGGTGCTCAGCCGGCACACGTGCACTAGATCCGCCTGGTGCTGGCGGGTCTGCCGCTCGGCTATGCGCACCTCGGTGATGTCCCGGCCGTAGATATTGACATAATCCAAGCCCTCGATGGGCGCCATGAGCAAGGAGTAGATGCGCCTGTCGCAGACCACCTCGTGCTCGGCGGTCCGACCCTGGACCAAGGTCTCGACCACCCGGGTCTTCCAAAACATCGGCAGGGTCTGGCCCCGGTGGATGTCCCAGTAAGCCAGCAGGGGATCGCTGGCCGCATTGGCATAGAGCAAGGCTCCTCGACGGTTCACACGAAGAACGGGACTCGGGCTCTCGCTGGTGAATTTGGCCAGCCGCTGAATTTCGCGCTCGGCACTCTTGCGGCTGGAGATATCGTGCAAGTACGCAGTAAATACCGGCTGGGACTCCAGCAGGATGGGCTTGATCGCCATCTCCACGGGCAAGGGGCTCCCGTCGCGACGCAGGGCCACCGTCTCGGAGCGCAGCTCCGAGGTGGGCTCGTCGGCCTGGGTCAGGCACTGCTCCATCAGGGCCCAAAACTGCAGTGCCCGAGTGGGCTCGATCAGCAGCTCGGCCAAATCCTTGCCGAGCGTTTCGTCCCGGCCATAGCCGAATATCCGCTCCGCGGTCGGATTGAACTCGATGATGCGACCCGATCCATCGACGGTGATGATGGAATCCAGAGAGGCCTCCAGAATGGAGCTTCTCAGCGCATTGGTGTCGCGCAGCTCGCTCTCGTGGCGTGCCCGCATCTCGTTTCGCGCTGCCAGCACCGTGCGGATGAAATCCCGGATCCAGTCCTCCAGCAGAATCAGCTGATTGCCGTGGGGCGCCACCGTCTGGCCAAACCCCAGCGCCCGCTGGGAGAAGCGCGCGATGCGGCGCAGCACACCACTGATGTGCTGGGAGACCAGAAATATCACCAACGTGAAGACCGCCACCAGGGTCAAGGCGAGGATCATACGCTGGCGCCTCTCCAGACTGAGCACCCGCTCGCTCATCTCGGCGATCCGTGCCTTGGGCACGAAGATGCCGAACTGCATGTTCAGGAAGGATCCTTCATAGTCGAAAAAGGATTGGGTGGTGACCACGAATCGGCGACGCGCCTCGCTCATGGCGGTGCCGGTAGGA
>Ga0210096_1000423_pt1 | contig 15015 bp, 14 predicted proteins | sample China_Galinas_PW_4_FD_184864 | JGI IMG/M metagenome (GOLD analysis project Ga0210096, IMG submission 184864) | Wetland microbial communities from San Francisco Bay, California, USA, that impact long-term carbon sequestration - China_Galinas_PWA_D2... | ecosystem: Environmental > Aquatic > Marine... | reverse complement strand
CCCATCGTTTGCGCGCGAGGTGGCGATTGGATTGCCTACGGCGGTGACGGTTGCATCGGAGGAAGCCGAGGTCGTGCGCATCAGTGCCTCGCTGTTTCACGCCGAGACATTCAGGATCTATACGAGTTCCGACGTACTTGGCGTCGAACTTGGCGGGGCCGTGAAGAACGTGCTTGCGATTGCCGCTGGGATATCAGACGGACTGGGGTTCGGCGCCAACGCCCGGGCGGCCCTGATTACCCGTGGACTGAACGAGATCATGGTCTTGGGCAGGAAGCTGGGGGCAGAGCTGGGCACGTTGATGGGGCTGTCTGGCATGGGAGACCTCGTACTTACCTGTACCGACGACCAATCACGCAACCGTCGTTTCGGTCTCGCCATGGGCCGGGGTCAGTCGGCCGAGGAGGCCTCTGGTGAGATCGGTCAGGCAATCGAAGGGCGGGGGACGGCTGACGTACTGATGCGGATTGCCGACGGTGTCGAGGTCGAGATGCCGATCTGCCAGCAGGTCTATTCAATCCTCGCCGAGCGGCGTGACCCGGCTGCGGCGGTTGCCGACCTCTTGAGACGAAGTGTCAAGCAGGAGAACGTCTGGCAATTATCAGATGTCTCCTGAACGCCGGGGCCTGAGGTTCCTCGCGGCGGATCCGACCGCGTGCGCGAATCGAGTCGCTGATCAGGGCGTCGCGGCATCTACGTCCGTTTGAAGGCTGCCGGCAAACCCACACTGCCGCCACGCCTCGTAGACGACGATCGCAACCGCATTGGAGAGGTTGAGACTCCGGCTGTCCGGTGCCATGGGGATACGGAGGGTATGGACGGGGCCCGCATCTTCGACGACACGTCGGGGAAGACCGCGGGTCTCCGGCCCGAAGATCAAGGCATCGCCTGCGCGGTAGCGCACCTCGTGATAGAGGCGGGTACCCTGGGTGGAAAACGCCAGTGTTCGGGCAGGCTTCACCAAACCCAGGAATTCGTTCAGGGATCCGTGTTCCCTGACCCGTGTCCATTCCCGGTAATCCAGACCGGCCCGGCGCAGGCGGCGGTCATCGAGATCGAACCCCAGCGGCCGGATCAGGTGCAGTGCCGTGCCCGTGTTCGCGCACAGACGCATGATGTTCCCTGTATTGGGCGGGATCTCGGGCTCATAGAGGACGATGTGAAACATGGGGGATGAAAAGCAAAGTCTGTCCGGACTGACCGTGGATTTCTGCGGCCTGCACCTTTCCACCCCCATCGTATTGCTGTCGGGGTGCGTCGGCTTCGGGGAAGAGTATACGCGGGTGGCGGGGTATTCCAACGAAGCGGTGGGGGCGGTATGTCTCAAGGGCACGACCGCGGAGCCTCGTCTCGGCAACCCGCCCCATCGGGTCTGCGAGACCCCCGGGGGGATGTTGAACGCGATCGGCCTGCAGAATCCCGGCGTCGATCATGTCGTCGACAGGATCCTTCCTGGACTGGATTTTTCCGAGACGCGTTACATTGCCAACGTCTCGGGATCGACCGTCGAGGAGTACCGCCGGGTCACACGGCGCTTCGATGCATCACCGATCGATGCCGTCGAAATCAACATCTCCTGCCCCAACGTCAAGGAAGGCGGAGTGGCGTTCGGTAACGATCCCGAGATGTCCGCGCGCGTGGTCGAGGTCTGCCGCGGGGTGACCGAGAAGCCACTGATCGTCAAGCTCTCGCCTAACCAGACCGATATTCAGGACAATGCGCGCCGGTGCATCGATGCCGGTGCCGATGCATTCGCCGTCATCAACACCCTGATGGGGATGTCGATCGACATCTCAACCCGCCGACCCGTGATCGGTAACAACCAGGGGGGGCTTTCAGGGCCCGCAATCAAACCGATCGCGCTGTTCATGGTGCATCAGGTTTATCAGGTCGCGCGAGAACACGGCATACCCATCATCGGCCAGGGGGGGGTTATGAGCCCCGAAGACGCACTGGAATTCATCATCGCCGGAGCGGATGCCGTGGGGATCGGAACGGCCCTGTTCTACAACCCGCTGGTTTGCGGCGAGATCAACCGCGGAATCGCGAACTACCTCCGCGAACAGGGGCTGAACAGCGTCGGTCAGTTGAAGGGGACGCTCGAACTCCACGGACGTGACGGGGCCTGTCGCTGATCCCCACCGGCGCGGTGTGTTCGTCACCGGATCCCGTCCAGCGCCAAACGGTAGAGACGGTATCCGTCGCCGCGACCTGTTTGCGCCGGCTCCAACCGCGCCCACAACCCCTGATCCGGGCTGTACTCAGGCGGTCTCTGTTTTTTCCTCACTGTCGGTGTGATCGCTGCTGGCGTTGTCGTTGAGGTTCAGTTCCTTGATCTTGCGGGTGAGGGTATTGCGCCCCCAACCCAGAAGGCGCGCCGCATCCTGGCGTCTGCCGCCGGTGTGTTCGAGGGCGGATTCTATGAGGACCCGTTCGGCATCCCGGATCGCCCGGGTCGCGATGTCTCCCTCGCCGGCCTCCAGACGATCGTTTGCCCAGCGGGCCATCGACTCCTGCCAGCCACCCGGGCTGTCCGGGCACGAGGAACGCAATTCGGGTGGTAGGTCTTCCAGGTGAACATCACTGCCCGCCGCCATCACGGTCAACCAGCGGCAGGTGTTCTGCAGTTGCCGAACGTTACCCGGCCAGGGAAGCCTGGAGAGGATATCCACGACTTCAGGGCTGGGTGTCTTGGGTTCTTCGTGGAGTTCGGCGGCGGCGCGGGAAAGGAAAAAACGCAGCAGCTCGGGGATGTCCATCCGACGGTCCCGCAACGCCGGGACATGAATTCGAATGACGTTGAGCCGATGCAGCAGGTCTTCCCGGAACAGGCCTTGCGAGACCCTTGCTTCGAGGTCCTGGTGGGTAGCCGCGATGATCCTGACGTTGCCTCGTATCGGGACATGGCCGCCGACACGATAGAATTCGCTGTTGGCCAGCACCCTCAGCAGACGAGTCTGGAGTTCTGCAGGCATGTCGCCGATCTCATCCAGGAACAGGGTTCCGCCGTCGGCCTGCTCGAATCTGCCCCGGCGCAGCCCCTGGGCGCCGGTAAAGGCCCCTTTCTCGTGACCGAACAGCTCGGATTCCAGCAGGTCCCTTGGGATCGCGGCCGTATTCAGGGCGATAAAGGGCTTGGACGCGCGCGGACTGTGGCGATGCAGCGCCTGGGCCACCAGTTCCTTGCCGGTGCCGGACTCGCCTGTGATGAGAACCGTGATATTCGATCGCGAAAGCCGGCCGATCGCGCGGAAAACCTCCTGCATCGAAGGGGCTTCGCCGATAATTGTCGGCGCCTGCTGTTCGGCCTGTGTTTCCGCCTCGAACTCGCCACTACGGGATTTGCACGCCCGGCGAACGAGATCCACGGCTTCGCCGATGTCGAAGGGTTTTGGCAGGTAATCGAACGCACCGTGCTGATAGGCGGAAACGGCATGATCGAGATCGGAATGCGCCGTCATGATGATGACCGGCAGGTCCGGGTATTCCGTATTGACCCGATCCAGCAGCTCGAGGCCTTGAGTGCCGGGCATGCGGATGTCGGTGATGATGACGCTGGGTTCCTCCCTGCCCAGGGCACCCAGGGCGTGGTCCGCGGTGTTGAATACCCGCACGTCCATGTCTGCCTTGGCCAAGGCTTTCTGGAGGACCCATCGAATAGATCGATCGTCGTCCACGACCCAGACTCGGTACGGGTGCCCCATCTCAGTCTGTCTCCCTATCGTTATTGCCTCTCACGGGGATTAGCACACGGAAGCGGGTACGTCCGGGACGCGAGTCCAGTTCGATCACCCCCTCATGCTGACGGACGAACTCTTGGGCGAGCGACAGACCGAGACCGGTTCCGCCCTCGCGCATCGTAACCATGGGGTAGAAAACCCTGTTTTGCAGATGCACGGGAATCCCGGGCCCGTTGTCGATGATGCCCGCATTCGCGACCAGACGGTGTCGTTTGCTGGCGATTGTGTACTTGTGAAGCACTCTGGAGCTGAACACGATCTTTCCTTCGCTTCCGACAGCCTGCATGGCGTTTCGCGCGATATTCAGGAATGCCTGGATCAGCAGATCCCTGTCGGCGAAGACTTCCGGAATACTGGGATCGTAGTCACGTACGAGTTTCACACCCGGGGGCGCTTCCCGCGCGACCAGACGATAGACGTGCTCCAGGATGTCATGCAGATCGATGTGTGTCTTCTGCGGCCGGTTTGGCGGGCCGAGCATCCGGTCAACCAGAATTTGCAGACGATCCGCCTCGTCGATGATGACCCGCGTGTACTCGCGCAGGTTGTCGGATTCCAGCTCTTCCTGCAGTAACTGGGCCGCACCGCGGATGCCCCCCAGCGGGTTCTTGACCTCGTGCGCCAGTCCGCGGATCATCTCCCGGGACGCACTGAGTTCGGTTAACTGGCGGCTGTCCCTGCTGATGCGCATGTGTCTGTCGATCTGCTGGATTTCTATCAACGCGGCCGGTGCGAGATCGCCCTCGGCCACAGGTGCCACGGTGCAGTCGACGGTGACTTCGCGCTGGTCGGTGAGCGTGAGGCGAAGCTCCCGCTCGGTGTAGGTGCGACCGCTCAACAGATACTCGTAGAGTCGCTCCTGAAAGGAAACACCGTCGCAGCGAACCAGGGTCTCGAGCAGCTCCCCTCTGGCGCGTTTGAAACTGAAGCCGAGCAACATCTCCGCTGCCGGATTCATGAACACGATGCGCAGTTGGTCGTCCAGCACCAGGACGGAGGTGCCGAGTTGCTCGAGAATCGATTTTTCCTGCGACAGTGCCATTGCGCGGGAAACAATGCAACTAACGGGCCAATTCCTGCGCCTGGCAGCGGGATTCCAGCACTATTGGCGCAGGGCCGATTTCAGGTTTGCACCACTTGTGTGCGACGCGTCAGTCGCCGTAGAGGATCGGATTGGTAATTCTCACCCTGGGTTGGACGGTTGCGTCGCCGGGCGAGTGGTGCAGGAGCGAGGTGCGGATGACGGTAAACCGGATCGGCTGTGACGCGGCCAGGGCCTTACCCCGGTCGTCGTAGATGCGGGCCTCGAGGGTGTGCGTTCCACGGTCAACATTGGGCAAATCGAAACTCGTGCCAGCCTTTTCAGCAACTCGCTTCCCGTCCAGGTAGACCCGGATGATGTCGCCAGGATATAGACCGGGTTCAACACGGCTCTCTACCAGGATATCGCCGGAGTTCTTCCGTATCGCTTCGTTGTCTTCCGGCCGAGTGAGTGTAAAGGCGTGGTACGGTGCCCTCCTGTGCGCGGGTTGCTCGACCGGTTGCTCGTTTGCTTTCTCGATCTGGGCAGGTTGGTAGGCAGGAACCACGGTCACCGGTTGCACCTCAATAGTGCGCAGCGGCCTTGTCGAGGCACCGTCAGGGGGCTCGTCCGAAAACACGACGACGCCGTTTGGATCGGTCCATTGATAGACTCGGTCGGACTGAGCCATTGCGGTGGAGGTCCAGAGTATTGCCGGTAACACGGCGATGAGGATCACATAAGAAGCAAAACGCGAGTATGAGCGCATCAGGTCGTCCCCCTGGCAATGAATGACCGTCAAACTGCAGGCATGTGCCACTGTCTCACCCTACGTGGTGGCAGGCGATGGTGAGAGAATAACCCCCACGGTCAGGGGAGGCCAGATGCGCCTGTATCGTTGTGACCCGCCTCCCACCATCGTGACCACCCGATCCGCACCAAATTGGTGCGGATCGGGTGGTTGGCGACTTCGAAATGGCCTTTGTCTTTTCCGGATCATTTGGATGACAATTCGGGTATCCACAGATTCGTTTTGTTGCTTGGGAGGGGAACCATGCCCGTGAGTCAAGGAACGTATCCCGGTACACGCCTGCGCCGAATGCGACGAGACGGCTTTTCGAGATGTCTGATGCGGGAGCACGACCTTGGAGTCGGCGATCTTATCTATCCGGTGTTCGTACTCGAGGGAGAGGGCCGTAGGGAAACCGTCGACTCCATGCCGGCTATCGAGCGGTTGAGCGTCGATCAACTGATGCGGGAGGCCGGTGAACTGAGGGAACTGGGTATCCCCGCCCTGGCATTGTTTCCCGTCATTCCCCGGGAGTTGAAGTCCGAAGACGCCGCCGAGGCATACAACCCGGACGGCTTGGTGCAGCGGGCCATCAGGCACCTCAAGGAGTCGGTCCCCGAACTTGGGGTAATCACGGATGTCGCACTGGACCCGTTCACGGTACACGGCCAGGATGGTCTACTCGACGAAACGGGATACGTCGTCAACGACCCCACGGTCAAGGTACTGGTCAAGCAGGCTCTGTCACATGCGGAGGCCGGAGCGGACGTCGTGGCACCGAGCGACATGATGGACGGGCGCATCGGTGAGATACGCACCGCGCTCGAGCAGCAGGGATTCGAGAACGCGCGGATACTTGCCTACTCCGCCAAGTACGCCTCTTCCTTCTACGGACCTTTTCGCGACGCGGTGGGTTCTGCGACGAACATAGGGGGAGGGGACAAGTACAGTTACCAGATGGACCCGGCAAATTCGAACGAAGCGATCCGGGAGGTCGCCATGGACCTTGAGGAGGGTGCGGACATGGTCATGGTGAAGCCCGGCCTGCCCTATCTGGATATCGTGCGCCGGGTCAAGGACGCGTTCGGCGTTCCGACCTTCGTCTATCACGTCAGCGGTGAGTACGCGATGCTCAAGGCGGCGGCCGAGCGGGGCTGGCTCGATGAAAGGGCGTGTGCCATAGAGTCACTGCTGTCGATGAAGCGGGCCGGCGCAGACGGGATCCTGACATACTACGCAAAAGAGGCCGCCGGTTGGTTGAGAGACCGATAGGCCAGGGGCCGGCGCGGTGAGTCCCAAGGACCGATACGCGGTCGTGGGACACCCGGTGTCGCATAGCAAGTCACCGCGAATCCACGCCGAGTTCGCTCGCCAGACCGGTCAGGTGCTGAGTTACGAGACACTGGAGGCAGCAGAGAACGGTTTCGCCGAAGCCGTCCGCGGTTTTATTGCTACCGGGGGACGTGGACTGAACGTAACCGTGCCGTTCAAGCCCGAGGCTTGTGATTTCGTGGATGCGTTGTCCGAGCGCGCCAGTATTGCCCGGGCGGTCAACACGATCATCGTCGAGCCGGATGGTGCCACCAGGGGTGATAACACAGACGGTGCCGGACTGTTACGTGACCTGTCGGACAACAACGGCATTGCGGTAGACGGCATGCGGGTGTTGATCGCTGGTGCTGGCGGTGCGGTGCGTGGCGTCCTGGAGCCCCTGCTGCGGGCGGGGCCTGCGGAGTTCGTGATCGCGAATCGCACCGTGGCCCGCGCCCGGGAACTGTGCGATGCGCTCTTCCACGCGGGGGACATCGAGGCCTGCGGCTACGAAGAGCTTGCGGGCCGCCGTTTCGATCTGATCATCAACGGAACGTCGAGCGGAATTGACGGCACGGTACCGCCGATTCCAGGAGAGGTTCTGCTACCCGACGCGTGCGCCTATGACATGTTCTACGCATCCGGGCCCACGGCGTTCGTTCGTTGGGCCTTGGAACGGGGTGCCGCCAAGGCGTTCGACGGAACCGGTATGCTGGTGGAGCAGGCCGCCGAGTCGTTCTATCTGTGGCGGGGTGTGTGGCCAGAGACCGGGCCCGTGATCGACATGCTTCGGGGAGGCTGATTCGTCGTTACCCTTGCTGATGCCGGTCTTTCAGCCTGGCGTAGTGTCGGGCAGAATAGGCCATGCGCTCCAGCTCATCGTCGGTCAGGGCACGGGCACGCCGCACCGGTTGACCCAACCAGAGGTAAGCGCCTTCGAGTGTCTTGCCGGGTGGGACCAGCGCACCGGCGCCCAGCATGGCGCGCGCACCGATTCTCGCGCCATCGAGGACAATGCTCCCGATGCCGATGAAACAGCCATTCTCCACGGTGCAGGCGTGCAGTACCGCCTTGTGGCCGACAGTAATGTCGCTGCCGAGGATCAGGGGTGTCCCGCCGGGTTTGTAGATGCTGTCGTGGCTGACGTGCAGGACGCAGCCGTCCTGGATATTGGTCCGTGCGCCGATCTCGATGCGCTGTACGTCTCCCCGGGCCACGGCCATGGCCCAGACCGACGCATCCTCGCCCACCGCCACCTTGCCCAGGACGAGGGCGAGCGGATCGATCCAGGCGGAGTGGTGAATCCTGGGTGTCGATCCCTCGAAAGTGCGTATCGTCATCGCATCGTGACCAGTTCTTCGGCGCTGGTCGGGTGGATTGCGACCGTGTCGTCGAGGTCGCGTTTGGTCGCCCCCATCCGGATGGCCACGGCGAAGCCCTGCAACATCTCGTCGGCGCTCGGGCCCAGGATGTGACAGCCCACGATCTTTTCCCGGGGACCGACCGCCACGAGCTTCATCGCGGTCTCGACCTTACGATCGGTCAGGGTGTGGTACATCGAGGTGAACCGCGTCTGATAGATCTTCACCGCCTCGCCGTGTTGTTCCCGCGCCTCCCTTTCGGTCAGCCCGACAGTCGCCACCGGCGGATGACTGAAGATCACCGTCGGGATCCGAGAGTAATCGAGTATGCGCTCGGGCTGCCCGCCGAACAACCGATCGGCCAGGCGCCGCGCCGCCGCGATGGCCACGGGTGTCAGCTGCCTGCGCCCGGTGACGTCGCCGACGGCATGGACGCCGGTGACGTTGGTGTCCTGGCGATCGTCCACGCGCACATACCCCTCGCTGTCGATCGCCACCCCGCAGTTCTCCAGATCGAGATCCTGGGTATTGGGTGCGCGCCCTATGGCCCAGATCAGCGTATCGATCCCGAAAGCTTTCCTCTTGCCCGCGTCACAGGTCAGGGTCAGAGTCCCGTCGCGTTCCCGCTCCACGCATTCCACCGCGTTCCTCGGCAGGACGTTGATGCCGTCCTCCAGCATTCTCTCCATCAAGCCCTCACGCAGCATGGCGTCGAAGGGTCGCAGAAGATGCTCATTGCGCAGGTAGAGGCTCACCTCGCTGCCGAGGGCGTTCAACATTCCCGCGAATTCCACCGCGATATAACCCGCGCCGACCACCGCCGCGCGGCGGGGCAGGGCCTTCAGTTCGAAGAACCCATCGGAGGTGATGCCGAGTTGCGCGCCGGGGACGTCGGGTATCAACGGGGCGCCTCCGGTCGCGATGACGATATGCTCGGCACTGTATCGACGCCCCCCGACCTCGATCTCACGTTCCCCGGTGAGAACAGCGTGTCCCTCGATCAGATCCACCTCGGCGTCGGCGAGATAGGTGTGATACCAGTCGTTGATTCCCTGGACATAAGCGTCACGGCGGCGCACGAGGGCGTTCCAGTCAAAGCCGCGCCTGACGATATCGAACCCGTAACCCGCGGCGTCGTCCAATGTATGGGCAAGCCCCGCGCCGAACCACATGACCTTTTTTGGTACGCAGCCGACATTCACGCAGGTCCCACCGAGCCGACCCGATTCGATCAGGGCACACCGGGCGCCGTAGGCGGCGGCACGCTCCACGGCGGAGAGACCGCCGCTGCCGGCGCCGATGGCGATCAGGTCATAGTGATCTGGCATGGATTCCCTTCGGTTGCGCGTTGGTTGCGCGCGGCGACCCCCGCGGCGCGACTCGTGGCGAGGGACGCGGAGTGTGATCATACCGCAAGGTGACCTCCGGTTGCCCCGCATCGTCAACCGGTCACGGACCCCGGTGGGTTGGATCGAAATACGATCGATCAGGACGTGGTCCTTGTCCGGTATCATCTTGCTTATGCGTTCACTTCGTCAGTCCGGGTGGTGCCGGTCCGCGATCGATCGATTCGTCGAGTACACGCGGCTGGTGCGTCTCGACCGGCCCATCGGTATCTATCTGCTGCTGTGGCCGACACTCTGGGCACTGTGGATCGCCGCGGAGGGGTTGCCCGATGCTGTGGTCCTGATCATTTTCGTGGCGGGCGTCATCCTGATGCGCTCGGCAGGTTGCGCGATCAACGATTATGCCGACCGCGATATCGATCGACACGTGGAGCGCACACGCGGGCGCCCGCTCGCGCGCGGGGCGGTGTCTCCCCGCGAGGCGCTGGCGGTGTTCCTGATCCTGGCGTTCTGCGCCTTTCTGCTGGTACTGGCCCTGAACCGCCTCACGTTGCTGCTGTCCGTGGTCGGTGTGGTGCTCGCGGCGACCTATCCCTTCATGAAGCGATTTCATTACCTCCCGCAAGTCCATCTGGGGGCCGCCTTCGGTTGGGCCGTACCTATGGCCTTCGCCGCCCAGACGGGTGCGTTTCCACCGCCGGTCGCCTGGCTGCTGTTCGTTGCCACGGTACTCTGGGCCACGGCCTACGACACCATGTATGCTATGGCGGACCGGGACGACGACCTTAATATCGGCGTCAAGAGTACAGCCATCCTGTTTGGTGAGGCGGACCGGTTGATTGTCGGCCTGATCCAGGTGGTGCTGCTGGCGGTGCTCACCGCGGTTGGTGTCCTCGCGGAACTTGGGCCGGTCTACTACGCCACACTCGTGGCCGGTGCCGGTCTATTCGTCAATCAGCAGAAATTGATCTGTGATCGTCTTCCGGACGACTGCTTTCGTGCATTTCTGAATAATAATTACTTTGGAATGGTGATTTTCGCGGGCATCGCCGCGCATTATGCGCTAGTCGCCTGAAGGTCCGGTGTCTGGTGACGGTTCAGAGGGTCCGCGCGATAGTCCAGACCTCCACCCTGAGGCTTCCCGCGTGTCGCAGGCAGCGAACGATCTCCGAGGCCGTCGACCCTGTGGTCAGCACATCGTCGACGACTGCGATGTGGGTGTCATGGAGGTCACCCTGGACTGCAAACGCACCATGTACGTTCCCGCGCCGGGCCTCGGCAGTGAGCCCTGCTTGGGGTGGATTGTTCCGAGTACGAACGATCGACTTGGTCGATACTCGAATTGCCAACCTGCGGCCAGCGTGGCGCGCCAGTTCTGTTGACTGATTGTAACCCCGCTGGCGTTGCCGGGAGGGATGCAGGGGAACCGGGACGATTAGAGACGGGAGTTCGTGACCGGAGTCTTGCACGGACTCGCCTAGCAGTGTACCGAGAAGGCGGGCGGCGGCGAGGTCGCGATTAAATTTTGCGCGTTGCACGAGTCGGTCCAGCGGTGGGGCATAGCGGTAGGGCGCAATCACCAGGTCGGCTTCGGGTGATCGCAAGCGGCATTGGGCGCAGGGACTCGATACCTCGTCCGGCAGGGGGAGTCCGCAGAGATGACAGGGTCGCGATATCCGCGGTAGATCGCCAACACACCCCACGCAGAGATCCCGCCCTCGGCAGCCGGGCGCGCCGCACAGGATGCAGGTCGGCGGGTAGAGCCAGCGCAGGACCAACGAGCTGACCGCCTCGATCATGGCCGCGGCCGCGGCGTCAGCCGCCATGCGACACCGCAAGTTCCCTCCGCTCGTGCACACCCGGCAGACCCGCCACACCGTATCGCCCCATTTGACACGGTTTCCGCTGCCGATAGACTGGTCCGGCCTGATCCGCGCACCCCGTACGTTGAAGTCCACCAACCGGAACTGGATACCGCACGATGAACACACTCAGCTGCGAAGTACGTCACGATTGGCGCCGAGAAGAGATCCTCGAGATTCTGGGACGTCCTTTTAACGATCTCATATTTGAAGCGCAGAGCGTTCATCGCGCGTTCCACACATCGAACACCGTGCAGGTGAGCACCCTGCTTTCGATCAAGACTGGCGCCTGCCCGGAGGACTGCGCGTACTGTCCGCAGAGCGCGCATTTCGAGACCGGGATCGACCGGGAACGCCTGCTGCCGCTCGATGAGGTACAGCGCAGCGCTCGGATGGCCAGGGAGCGAGGGGCGACACGCTTCTGCATGGGGGCTGCTTGGCGCAATCCTACAGACCGCAATCTGGATGGCGTCATCGATATGGTTCGTGCGGTTCGGGACGAGGGGCTGGAGACCTGCGTGACGCTCGGCATGCTCGACGCCGGACAGGCCCGGCGACTCGCCGAGGCTGGACTCGACTACTACAACCACAATCTGGACACCTCGCCCGAGTTCTACGGGCGGATAATCTCGACCCGGACCTACCAGGACCGTCTGGACACCCTGGAGTCCGTACGAGCGGCCGGGATAAACGTCTGCAGCGGCGGCATTCTCGGCATGGGCGAGGGGCGCGGGGATCGGGCGGGCCTCCTGCAGCAACTGGCGAATCTGGAAACGCATCCCGAGTCGGTTCCCGTCAACATGCTGGTGCGTGTAGAGGGTACACCGCTGGCCGACGCACCCGCACTGGATCCCCTGGAGTTCGTCCGCACCGTCGCCGCCGCCCGGATCCTTTTGCCCGGTTCGGTGATCCGGCTTTCTGCAGGTCGAGAGGACATGTCGGACGAGACCCAGGCCCTGTGTTTTCTCGCCGGGGCCAACTCTATCTTCTATGGAGAAAAGCTGCTGACCCAGCCGAACCCGAATGAAGGACGCGATAGGGATCTCTTTGCGCGTCTTGGAATCGTCGCCGCGCCGAGTGCCGCGCCGCCCGCCATGGATCAGGCGATACCCAGCGGGACCATCCCACTTGCTGCGGTGTCTCGTGCCTGAGGTCGGTCGGGGAATCGCCGATTGAAAGGGCTCAGGGAAAGGCTCGAAAAGCATCGAGGTGCGGGGCTCTATCGCAGCCGGCGACTCGCACAGGGGGCTCAGAAGCCGGAGCGCGCGCTGGATGGCAGGCGCATCGTCAACTTCTGCAGCAACGATTATCTGGGCCTCGCCAACCACCCCGAGGTTGTCGCCGCCTTCCGGCGCGGGGCCGATCACTATGGGGTCGGATCGGGCTCGGCGCATCTGGTCGCGGGCCACACCGGCGCCCATCACGCCCTGGAAGAGGAACTCGCGGATTTCACCGGCCGGTCGCGCGCGCTGCTGTTCTCTACCGGTTACATGGCCAACCTCGGTGTGGCGCACGCCTTGTTGAGACGGGGAGATGCTGTCTTCGAGGACCGGTTGAACCATGCCTCGCTGCTCGATGCCGGCCTTACCAGCGCCGCGCATTTCGTGCGTTACGGTCATGCAGACCTCGCCAGCCTGGAGTCCCGGTTCGCCAACGTCGAGTTCCGCCAGGCCCTCATCGTCACCGACGGTGTCTTCAGCATGGACGGCGACATCGCGCCGCTTCCGGCGCTTTCGCGGCTGGCCGAGCGGCACGACGCCTGGCTGATGGTCGATGACGCTCACGGACTGGGCGTCCTGGGTGAATTCGGTCGGGGTACGCTGCAGCATTTCGGCCTGGATCAGCGGCAGGTGCCGATCCTGATGGGGACACTTGGAAAGGCCTTTGGCACCTTCGGTGCCTTCGTCGCCGGAGAGGAGGATCTGATCGAGAGCCTGATCCAGTTCGCGCGCACGTACATCTATACAACGGCACCGCCCCCGGCGCTGGCGGAGGCGACGCGGGCCGCCTTGGCCGTGCTTCGCAAGGAGGGTTGGCGAAGCACGCACCTGCAGACACTGGTCGATCGATTCCGCAAGGGGGTCACCAGCATCGGGCTGCCGGTCCTCGATTCCATTACCCCGATCCAACCGATCCTGTTGGGGGATGCCGAGCAGGCGCGACAGGTCAGCGAGGCGTTGCTGGAAAGGGGGTTCTACGTCGCGGCCATCCGTCCGCCGACGGTGCCGCAACGCAGTGCCAGGCTTCGTATCACACTCTCTGCGGCCCACAAGGAATCCCAGGTGGACCGCCTGCTCGCGGCACTGGCTGATACCATGGGCGGACGGGCCGGGGGAGGAGGCTGAGGCCATCGGTCTCAGAGCAGGCCGCGTTCGGTGAAGGACAGGACCGTGTCCCCGACGACGAAGTGGTCCAGCACCCGGATGTCCACCAGGGCGAGGGAGTCCTTGAGCCGTTTCGTGATCTGCTCGTCCGCCCGACTGGGCTCGGCGACCCCCGAGGGGTGGTTGTGGGCGAAAATCAGCGCTGCGGCGTTGTGGTGCAAGGCCCTGCAGACGACCTCCCGGGGATGTACGCTGGCGCCGTCGATGGTTCCGCGAAACAGCTCCTCGAAGGCGATCACGCGGTGGCGATTGTCGAGAAACAGGCAGGCGAAGACCTCGAAGGGGTGATCACGGAGTCGTGCCGCCAGGAACTCCCGGGTGCTTTCCGAACCGCAGAGGGTATCTCCGCGCTGCATCGCTTCGTACAGGTGCCGGCGTCCCATTTCCAGTACCGCCTGCAACTGGGCGAATTTCGCCTGGCCGAGGCCGTGTTCCTGGCAGAAGGTGTCGATGTCGGCCTGCAGCAGTGGGCGCAGTCCACCGAATTTCGCAAGTAGCTCCCGTGCCAGGTCGACCGCGGACAGGCCTTGCACACCGGTGCGGAGGAATATAGCGAGCAGCTCCGCGTCTGAAAGGGCCTGGGACCCGCGGGTCAGCAGTTTTTCCCTGGGCCGTTCGCTGGCCGGCCAGTCCGTGATTGCCATACTGGATGACTCCCTGTCGATTAAGCGTGAACAATGGCATTATCCATGCCGCCGCGTTTGGGTGCCGTGCGGCGATTCGCGGTGGATTTGTTAATATTTCACCATGTCATTGCGCGGGCGGCACATTGTACTTGGCGTAACGGGTGGCATCGCCGCCTACAAGAGCGCCGATCTCACCCGGCGGTTGTGCAGGGCCGGCGCCGACGTGCACGTGGTCATGACCTCGGCGGCGACCCGCTTCGTTGCCCCGTTGACGTTTCAGGCGGTGTCCGCCAATCCCGTCTGGACCGATCTGTTCGAGCCCTCCTCTGAAGCGGCCATGGGGCATATCGCCGTGGCAAGAACGGCGGACCTGGTCCTGGTCGCACCGGCGAGCGCCGATTTCATCGCAAGGCTTGCGCATGGTCTAGCGGACGACCTGCTTTCCACCGTCTGCCTCGCGACCCGGGCTCCCGTCGTACTGGCGCCGGCCATGAACGGGGTGATGTGGGAAAACGCCGCGACACGCGCGAATATCGAAATGCTGCGGTCCAGGGGAATCCATCTGCTTGGGCCC
>Ga0210096_1000422_pt1 | contig 15020 bp, 18 predicted proteins | sample China_Galinas_PW_4_FD_184864 | JGI IMG/M metagenome (GOLD analysis project Ga0210096, IMG submission 184864) | Wetland microbial communities from San Francisco Bay, California, USA, that impact long-term carbon sequestration - China_Galinas_PWA_D2... | ecosystem: Environmental > Aquatic > Marine... | reverse complement strand
AGGCGGTTCAGCAAATAAGCCTGTGCAGTGGAGTCGCCAATGCGACTCCACTGATGGCAATTTTACGAATGACTGGATTTGCGTTACAACTGTCTCCTGCTCGTCTGGGAAGGTCATGAGTTGCGGCAAAGTCGCCCTCCAGGGGAGTGCCGTTGAACGGTGAGTTACCTCCCGAACCCGGTCGTACAGAAAACGCTAATATAAGATTTCGCTAAAGAGCGGGAGTCGGGGTAAAGACGGTCATTCAACATAAGTCATTGTAGGGAAATAAAGTACTGTAAATGGTCGTTGCTGCGTGTATGAGATTTAGCAGAAAGGGCGATAATCCGTCCTATATATTACTCTGGGTGGCAGGAAAGATGGCATGACTGAACCCATCTGAATCCGGTATTGCAGAAGCCATCTTGTAGTTGGTGCAATAGCGGCCATAAATATCTTCCCTGCATTTTCCACCCGGCCTGGTTCTCGGATAAGGTAATATATGCACCCTCCAGATGATGTTTTGAGTACATAGAAGCCACTTCCAGCTACATCGATACGATTCCAGGATGTCGGATATCCTAACAACTGGCCATGAAAATCTAACATACTGATAAGCCTAGAAAAGGGTTTGTCCCTATTGTCAAATTTGTCGGGAATATTGACATAGCTGCCATCCCGGCTTTTGGTCGTCCTCTTACCTTACTGAATTGTAATGATTAATTGCAGCGGCATAAAAGTTGCCTTCATACAGGTAGCCGTAGAACCATAATTCGACCAGAAAACCGTGACGCAACCCATTAAGAAGGGTGCGCACGCTAGATTAACGGAGAATACAATGGCTTACCGTCTACGTGTGCTGCTGGCAGTTGTCCTAACGTGGCTCATTTCGGTTCCCGCCCAATCTGCCATCGTCGATCCTGGCACCACATTCACCGCGATGTGGACACTCGAGAGCGATCTCACCACGACTACCGTCAATGATGCCGGGGAAGCTGTGGCGGGCAGTGACGGAACCTTCGCTTCAGGCGAGGTCACGGGTACTAGCCTAACCGGACTATGGGATGCCCAGTGGGATTGGACATTCAATCCAGACCCCTTCGTCACCAACAACTTTACCTTGACCAATCTGTCCGGTAGTACCCAGACCTTTACCATCACCTCCATCGCCAACATCTTGCCGATCGGACCCGCCAGCCTGACCAGCGGCTCTATTGACGGGTCCATAACCGATATTCCTTTATACGGTGGAGCCACGATCAGTACCGTTTCGGGGAATGCACTGTATACAGCCCTGATTGATGGCAGCACCTATCAAACTTTGCTCGATGATCCCTTTTCGGTGACAGTCCCCGGCAGCAGTGGTGGCAGCGCAGATGTCGGTCCAGCCAGCTTCTCAAATTTACTCGGGCCGGCCATCACCAATGACATCGGTATTCGTATACAGTTCAGCCTGACACCCGGTGATTCGGTTTCCTTCACCAGCGTTTTCTCGGTTGCCGCAGTCCCTGTGCCGGCAGCGATCTGGCTGTTTGGTAGTGGCCTTGTTGGCTTGATTGTGATCGCCAGAACCAGAAGTAGGAAAGCGGCATAACAATTTTTACATACCTCAAAGGGCGGCTCTCGAGCCGCCTTTTTTATTGTTAGGAACGTCCATAGTTGCGGCATTGCCGTCCTTCACGGTGACCTGGGGAACGGGGAGTTACAGCCTGCCATTCCTGCCCTTCGTCGGAAATACCTGAGTGAATTACTCGGATGACCGGTTCCGGCCGGTGAGTTCAACCGGTGAGCGCAACACTTTATCTTTTCATCAAAAGATGGAGTGTGTGCAATGGCTTACAGAACACGGATCTACTACACGGACGCCCAGAAGGCGGAGATGTGGGATCGCTGGCAGCGGGGCGAGACCTTTCACTCGATCGCCCGTCTATTTGATCGGTATCACACGTCGGTACGGGGCATCATCGCTGCGACCGGCGGGATACGACCACCCGAGCGCCGTCGTTCACGTCTTGCGCTGACACTGGCGGAACGCGAAGAGATCTCCCGAGGCATTGCCCGTGATCTCTCGTTACGGGCGATAGCAGCCCGATTGGGTCGCGCGCCCTCGACGATCAGTCGGGAAGTAAACCGCAACGGTGGGACGCAGCACTATCGGGCTAACCGGGCTGACCATGCAGCCTGGGATAGAGCGCACCGTCCCAAGCCCTGTAAACTGGTCATCAACCGTGCATTGGCCCGCCTGGTGGCGAAGAAGCTCAGACGACTCTGGTCACCTGAACAGATCGCCGGCTGGCTGAAGTGTACTTATCCTAATGACGAGAGCAGCCAGGTGTCCCACGAGACCATCTACAAAAGCCTGTTCATACAGGCGCGTGGTGCACTGAAAAAAGAGCTGCAGCAGCACCTGAGAACCCAGCGCGCCATGCACTACTCAAGGCATACCAGCCAGAAAGGAAATGGGAAGGGACAGATCAAGGATATGGTGTCCATCCGTGAGCGACCAGCGGCTGTTGAAGACCGTGCGGTACCGGGTCACTGGGAAGGCGATCTGATCATCGGCACGAACAACAGTCAGATCGCCACGCTGGTTGAGCGCCAGACGCGCTATGTGATGCTGGCGAAGGTACCGAATAAGAATACCGAAACCGTAATCAATGCCCTGATCAGGCAGGCTCACAAACTACCGAGTGAACTCTATAAATCGCTCACCTGGGATCGTGGCAAGGAGATGCACGATCACAAACGCTTCACCCTGGCGACTGACATCAAGGTCTACTTCTGCGACCCGAAGAGCCCCTGGCAGCGAGGTTCCAACGAGAACACCAATGGCCTGCTGCGGCAGTATTTTCCCAAAGGAACCGATTTGTCGGTACACTCTCAGGCAAAGCTGAATGCCGTGGCGCGCCAGCTGAACGAGCGCCCGCGCAAGACGCTGGGCTTCCAAACCCCGGCAGAACGATTTAACGAGTGTGTTGCGTCGATCGGTTGAGCTGGCACCCACGAACTGGTCGTTCATAAATTTCTCTTGTATGTCAGGAATCGCAATATACCCCCGGCGGAGTTGGAACAGGCGTATTATCAGCAACGGGAAGAGTCAGCCATGGTAGCCTGACTCAAATAAACGAGTCTCCGGAATTCCCGGGGCGGTTCACCTAGTGATAGATGTGGACTGACATGGTTTTAATGGATTCGCTACACAGTGATGATTGATCGTGGATCACATAGATTAGCAAACCAGTGAATATCCAGTCAGCACTCCCAGAACTTGCCGTTGAAGCTCTCGATACTTGCATTCTGGGTTGCCTTGCCCGGCTGGATGAGATTCAGCTTAACACCTGTTTGTTATGACAAGAAGATCATCGCCTTGCAGGTCAGTTCTGGGCCTTTATTGCAGGCAATCACCCTAGGAAGGAGCCGATGTTCCGTTGGATGATCTGTTCGTGTACCAGATGCTTGCCGGGGATCTAGACATCGACCATATGCAGCATACACTCGCGTGAGAAGTTGTTCACGACGTTTAGTACCCGAGGTGACACTGTCTGCGATCTGGCTATGCCGGGAGAGGGTGCGCTCTAACTATTCGCGCTACTACATTACCCCTGAAAAATTTTTATAAATTTTTTTCAGGATCTCCCCTTCTGGCGTACGGGTATACGGGTTTCTATAAAGACCACCCCCACTTCGGATTCCCTTTTCTGATTAAACCTTCAGGAGGACCCACTCACTCCGGTTCGTGATTGTTGCGGCCTTTGTTGTACATAATCACGGATTACGCGCAGTTGCTACGCAACTGTCCGCTTCGCCGCATAATCGATGCCTATGTAAAACTGGCCGCGCTTGGCGCTCGTTACCTCGCGCAGGGAAGCCGTGATTTGTGATTCTTAACTACAAGGAGATCACAAATGCACGCCTCTACCCTGAATGAGAAAACCGGATTTTATGATGCCAACTATTCTGTCACTGGCGACGACATTATCGCGATGGCGGATGAACTGCTTGTCGAGCGGCTGGCCATACCGTCGGCAGAATGCTTCCAAAATCCGGATGACGTGAAGACCTTCCTGAAATTGCGCCTAGCGGACAACAAGTCCGAGGTCTTCGCCGTGCTGTTCCTGAACAACCGCCACCACATGCTGGCATTTGACGAGATGTTCCGGGGCACCATTGACGGTGCATCTGTTCATCCGCGGGAGGTGGTCCGCCGAGCCCTGGAGCACAACGCCGCTGCGGTCATCCTGGCCCATAATCACCCTTCAGGTGTCGCGGAACCCAGCCGGGCGGACAGGCGTATCACAGACAGGCTCAGGGACTCCCTGGCCTTGATCGATGTTCGGGTGATCGATCACATCGTCGTGGGGGTCGATGAGTCGGTGAGTTTTGCCGAGAGGGGGTTAATTTAATCCGGCTTAATGAGCGTGCCCTGCTCTTTTTGAGCAGGGTTTCGCCTTCATTTCATTTTATGCCACCACCCAATACAGTGGGGTCTGCGGTGGTAACTCATTGGTAGCTCAGCGCTCGATGTCGCAATTGATATTGCGCTAAGTCATTGTTTTAATGGTGCGCCCGGAGAGATTCGAACTCCCGACCGCCTGGTTCGTAGTGCTCCACCTTAAACTCCCTAACTTACTGATATAATTTAATAATATTGAAATTCTCTGTCCAATAAATTTTACCTATTTGGCCTTATTTGACGTTATTAGGGGCTATTTGAATCCATACTGTTGGATAACCATATTCCTAGTTACAGCCTATCTTCATACCTACCGCTGTATTACAATGTATGACAGTTGCTTGGCTTCCCAGAGGAATCACATGGGCACCCTAACCATCCGTATCGACGACGAACTGGAAAACAGCCTCGACGAACTGGCGAAGCGCCAGCATCGTACCAAGAGTGATCTGGCGCGAGAGATACTGCGCAAGAACGTCGCCGTAGAACGGTTCCGTGAACTGCGTCGCAGGGCACTGCCACTGGCCGAGGCGGCCGGTTATTTGAGTGATGACGATATCTTTCGCGATATTTCGTGAAGGTCTTCCTCGACACCAATGTCCTGGCCAGTGCCCTCACTACACGCGGATTGTGCGCGGAACTGTTTGAGATTGTTCTTCAATCTCATCAATTACTCATCGCCGACCCCGTGCTACAGGAACTCGAACGTATTCTTCCCCGCAAGCTGGGTCAGTCTGCATTGATCACGAATGAGTTTGTAGCCTTACTGCGCGCCGAGGCAACAGTTGTGAACGGCAAGCCCCCGTTTCCTGCCTTGCCCGATCCTGATGATGAACCAATAATTGCTTCCGCGCTTGCAGGACAGGCCCAGGTTTTCGTGACAGGTGATAAGACGCTGCTGGAACTGAAACGCATCGAACAGTTATCAGTGATTTCCCCCAGACGGTTCTGGGAGTTACTATCAGGTCGGGATGAACTGGAATAAACATCTTTCACAAATAGCTGCGTTGTCATGCAGTGAAGACTGGCTCAGCTAGCACACAGCAATCTCTGCGAGGCACCATCGAGCTTTCGCCACCAGAGTCGGGCAGCCTGTTCGGGTGCATGGTCGGGATTCCGGACAGATACGAAGCGGCTGGTGTCAACTGAACCGGAGCGTGAATCCGGCCGCCATAAGATATTCCTCCTCGATCGCGAGCTCTGCCTGTGTCAACGGTTGTTCCGCCAGCCAGCCTTCGGGAAACTCGAGACCGAGATGAGACTTCTCCGCCTTTATCCGTATATCCGGAAGCATCGTGTCATCCCGGCTGCGGTGAAACAGGACTGCAAGCCGCAGCAGGATACAAAGACTGCTGGCCGGAATGACACAGGGTTCCGGGAGAGCGTCGAAGACAGCCCGGGGAAATTTCCGGCGGTGACCGCGTACCAGCGCTGACAGGATCTGCTGTTCGGGCCCGGAAAAACCCGAAAGATCCGAATTTTCCAGCAGGTATGCCCCGTGTTTCTGGTACTGGCTGTGCGATACCATCAGGCCGGCCTCGTGCAGACGCGCGGCCCACGACAGCATGTCGCCGTGCTCCTCGCGGGACAACCCCCATGTTCCATCGACGGCCTCCAGGAAATTCAGGGCCGTGGCCTCGACCCTGGCCGCATGCTCGGTATCCACCCCGTAACGGGCGGAGAACGCGGATACGGTACGTTCGCGCACATCGTTGTGCTGGATTCGGCCCACCAGGTCATAGAGCAGGCCCTCGCGAAGCGCTTCATCCGAGACACTCATCTGCTCGATGCCCAGCGCCTCGAACACGCCGTAGAGCACGGCGAACCCGCCGGGGAATACGGGTTTACGCTCGTCGCTGAGGCCGTCGAGTTTCAGTGCCTTCAGCGAGCCGGCCTTCAGCAGCCTGTCGCGTAGCTGCGACATTGCGCCCAGGGTGATGCCATGCTCACTCCAGCCGGCGGCCTGCACCACGTCCCGAATGGAGCGGATGGTCCCCGAACTGCCCACCGTGCGCTGCCAGCCGATGTTCCGGTACAGGGCCTCCACCGGTCGGACCTCCAGACGGGCAGCCAGCCTGGCGCGGTCCATGTTCTTCTGGTTGATGGTCCCGTCGTCAAACCATTCGCGGGACATGCTGACGCAACCCATGTGCAGGCTTTCGCGTTGAATCGGCTCGAAGCTCTCACCGATAATCAGTTCGGTACTCCCGCCCCCGATATCGACCACCAGCCGGCGCTCGTCGCTTGCCGCCAGCCCGTGTGCCACACCGAGGTAGACCAGCCGTGCCTCCTCGCGCCCGGCGATGATCTCGATGGGATGCCCGAGCGCCTCCTCGGCATCCGCCAGGAACACCTGCGCAGACTTCATCTGGCGCAGCGTGTTGGTGCCGACCGCGCGCACACTGCCCTCGGGCATGGAACGCAAGCGTTGCCCGAAACGCTCGAGACAGGCGAGTGCGCAGGACTGTGCGTCCTCGGAAAGCGTCTTGTCGGGCTGCAGGCCGGCGCCCAGCCGGACCATCTCCTTCATCCGGTCGATAATCTGCAAATGACCGTCCTGCATGCGCGCGACGATCATGTGAAAGCTGTTGGACCCGAGGTCTATTGCCGCGACCAGGTCGGGTGTCTTTCTCAGGAACCTGGAAAAACCCAGCATGGCGCCCCCTCATTCATCGTCGTTAATGTCGAATTTCTCGATGCGCTTGATGCCGCTGCTGCTGAGCACGATCCGGAAGCGCCGGTACTGTTCACCGTGCGAGGTCACGTACCGGATAACCAGGTTGATGTGATACACCTTGCTGGCCTTCGCCAACGGTAGCCCTCGCCATCCAGGACAAAAAGCGGCTTCTTGGGAACGTCCATCTTGCGGATGAACCTGGCCATGCTCAGCCGCCAGATATCGGTAATCCCGTCAATCTGGCTGTCGTGATAGACCCTCTCGAAATTCCGGGAAAATATCTTCAGTGTTCTCCTGTAGAGGAATATCTTTTCATCCAGTCCCTGACTGTTGATCCGGGTCAGCGGGTTGCGCTTTCTGAGGCCGCGTATCTCCGGTCTCAGGTCGCTTTCGGGCACGAACAGGAAGCTCTCCCGGGTGTAACCCAGCCTGCTGACACCGATACCTCCGTAGATCCGCCTTTTCCGGTCAAAATAGTGCCCTGGACCTTCTTGTTGAAATACAGACGTGCCAGTTCCTTGATACGGTCCTTGAACATGTAGCTGATCACCAGCGCAACGAAGAACGCCATGGTGAAATTTCCGTATTTCTGCTGGGACACGAAAGCGACCGCGGTCGCGAACATCATTGCAACACCGGCCGCCAGGCTGAAGACGATCTGCTCGGTAATCCTTCCTTCTGCACGGACCGTGGTATCCAGAAACAGGATACTCTCCATCATCCGCTTGAGAACGCCGCGGCGATAGATAAATGCCTCATTGTCCGTCCCGGCGGCAACCTCGGACGGATAGCCCGTCGCGGCCCGGTAGGCATCTTCTTCCCTGACGAGGTCGAGGAGCAATTGCCGGTATCCCTTCGTATTGTCCCCGCTGAATGCCCTGGTTGCCTCGAGGATATCGAAGGCATATTGCGACACGAAAATACTGATGTATTCATCAGCATATGCGTAGATGGAGCGGATCCTCTTGTCCATAGAGGACAGCCCTGCCTTCTTTCCGGCTTTCCTGAAGCGGCGCAGTATGGCCATGATATTGGTATGGAAATATTTCGCAAGATGCCCGGCATCCGCAGGTGTAGCGGCCGCCTTTATCAGTTCAACGTGATACTTGATGGAATACTTCAAGGTGCAGCAGAACAACCTGACCTGGTTCTCGCAGTCCCGCAGAACGGCCGCGGAGCCTCCCCCCGCAACACCCTGCATGCTCTTTTGCAGCAGATCGAACGTTGTGCTTCCGTCAGCTGCGATATCCTGCAGCAGGATGATCGGAATCCTGCAACGGAAGTAGGTCTGCGTATCCCTGTAGAAAAGGTACTTTGGATAGGTGTCTTGGTTGACGTCAAGACTGTTGGGCACAAATGCGTAGGTCTCGATCGAGTAGGCCGTGTGCTCGCGGTTGAGATCAAGCCTGTAATCGGACTTGATCTCGACCTGGAACTTTCCGGATGCCCTGATGGTTTCTTCTATCATCTGTTGCCCGGCATGGACAAGTGCTCCCTCTATTATAGGTCATACGATGACGGAGACCGTTTCCTGCCCGGACCACCCTAGCCGCACGGTCTTCTATGCGCGCAATTACCGCCGGCATCCTTCGAACCGGCGATCGCGGGAACCGGTCTCCTGGTTATTTCGCGGACCGGATACCGGCCATGCGCTTGTCATCACCGCAGCCTTCCATCGCAATGACCATCAGGCCGACCACGACGCCACCGTCCGTTGCAAAGACACAGTCCGCCATGGATACGCACTGCCCGAGTGCCGGCCCGGACACTACCGTCCTGTCCACCCGGTGCTTGCCGCGGGTCTTACTGGTTTCACGCAGGTCCGGGAAGACACGGAGTGCTCCATAAACACCACCGCTCGCCACATATGATGCACGGATAAGACCCGGCACTCGCTGGTCCTTGATCGCACGATCCGAATGCGGCTCGTGCAGCCAGTGGTAAAAGCCGCTACGCGATACATGCAGCACCCGGCACACCGTCGCAATGCCATGCTCATAATGATGATCATCGATGAATCGGTTCTTTACCCGACCATTCTTGCAAAGTACCACGCGACCTTGTCTGGTATGTCACGCTCCTCTTCCGTCCGCCGCATTGCAGACGTACTCGCCGGATCTATCAGCCCGCAAGATCATTACGGCACACCGGTCAGACTCATGTTTTTCGAAGGGGCGGCTTGCCTGGTTGGAGCAGGCGTCACCATCCCCGGGCACAGCAAGACGACCCGGAAAGAATCGTCGTCGAGGCCTATCCGGGCGTTCTGGCCAGGACCACCACCGGACGGCGCAGCTATAAGCATTGTACGCAGAAAAAGACGACAGAGGATCAATGTGAAGCACGAAGGGAGACACTAAATAAGATAACCGGCAAAGCGTTTCAAAACGCGCGGTCTCACTGTCAAAGCCCCCTTTCACCTTGCCAATGATCCGGGCGGCGACCATCAGGATGCCCTCCTCTTCGCCATTCAGGCGGCGTGGGCCTGGACGGAACGAGTCAATGGCTTCGGGGCACCAAACCCGGTCGATCCACTGGAGGGCTGGATTGCCGATCCGTCGGTTGGTCAGGGATGATCGGTAACAAGTATTATCAGGCCAGTCGAATGCAACAGGTGAATAATAGAGACCTCACGTCCAATTATTCATTGTTTTGGCGGCACACCTTCGCACATTTTCGTAACGCTTATCCGTTGTCAGGAATATCTGGCTCAACGAGTTGGGCAAGCTGCTCTAGTGACTCTTGCCAGCCCAGGTAGCACAATTCCACTGGAATGACTGAGGGGATGCCTTCCTGAACAATACTGATGTCTGTTCCACAAGAAACGGTTTTGAGGTCGATTGAGACAACCATCTCACCGGGAAGGTTTTCGTCATCAAAGCGATCCTTATGACGAATACGTTCATTTGTCACCAGTTCGACATATTCGACCGTGAACGAATGACTACTTCCGGTACCGAAATTTGTGAAACTCATTCGATAGCCGCCACCGACTCGAATATCAAATTCGTGAATCGTGCCAGTAAACCCAAACGGAGGGAGCCACCGCTCCAACGCACTCTTATCGGTAAATGCCTTATAGATTCGCTCGGCGGGCGCTCGTAGCACCCGGTGTAGTCGAACAGTACCTGCTTCACTGGTCATTACAATCTCCTTTTTCGTATCCACTCGCCCCGACAATAGCACAGAGCTCTATAACCGCCATGAGAATTTACCGGCTTGCCTCAACATGGCGAGTGAAGTTGTGCAGTATGGCCTGCCACCCGTCACGCTGCTGTTCGAAAGAATGCGTTGGCTCACTATCGAAGGTTACGCTTACTCTAACGCCTTTCTGGCCCTCATCGAACTCGACCTGCGCTGCGCGATCACCAAAGGAATACTCGATCAACTTGTGCTTTACAATGTTCGTGTAAGTTCCAGAGAAATCAAACCCCATACTGCCGTCCTTAGCCTCCATTCGCGAGGTGAAGGCGCCGCCCACCCGCAAATCCACTGTAGCTGCGGTAGTGTGCCAGTCATCGGACGCTGCATTCCATTGTTTGATGTCCTCGGGTGTCGTATATGCACGCCAGACTTCCTCAATGGGTGCAGCGACGGTGGTTTCAGCGGTAATTTTCATGGTGTGTCCCGCTTTTTGCCTGCAGTTATCGGTGGAGTTGAGCCGACGCGAGGGGAACCGCGCGATGGTCTCGAACGATTTCTTATACGCCAGCGAACGGACATATGCCAGATCGGAACTCGCTTGTCGCCAGGCAAGTCCAGTTCTACCTGCGCCCACGTGGAAACGCCTTATCTGAGCTGCTCGAAAAGCGCGATGATGATGCCCTCAGGGCCACGGATATGGCAGAGCCGGTACATGTCTTTGTACCGGGTGACTTCGCCCAGGAGCTCAGCGCTATGGGAGTGTAATCGTGCGAGGACTTCCTCGATGTCGTCGACGGTGAACATGACGCGACGTATGCCCAGCGTGTTCGCTGGTGCGTCCTCCGGCTCAGCCATGACCGCCCTGGGCGTGTGGAACTTGTCCAGCTCGATCCGCCCATGGCCGTCCGGGCTCCGCATCAATGCGATGTCGCTTCAGACGCCGTCGAGCCCGACGATGCGGTCCACCCACTCTCCCTCGACGGTTGTCTTGCCCTCAAGCCCAGACCAAGTTCGGTAAAGAACGCGATCGCAGCCTCAAGGTCGTCGACCACGATCAGAACATTGTCCATCCGTTGTAGCGTCAAGTCTATTCATCCTGCCTTTGACCGGAAACGCCCGACACGCGCCGATCAAAGGGCGTAGAACACCTGAATTCTGCCTTCACATCACCACATCTTATTCGCCATCTTTTTGTGAGCCATTTTGCGGTTGTCGGGCATAGCTGACCGTCAAGACTTCCCACACGTGGCCCTCGGGTTCGTTCCAGTACACGATTCGACCACCATGTAGCGTATTTATCTTCATATCCACTGGACCATGCGGGATACTTCTATATTCGATCCCTCTGGCTTTGATTCTGGCAAGAATCCCGTCGAATTCCTCCTCGCTCACACGAAAACAATAGTGCTGCACAGGGAAATGGCCGTCGGCTTCGTCGAAATCGAGTGTCAGTCCGTCGTTCACGTAAACAGGGGAGAACGGACCGGCTCCCCCTGACTCCGCCCAGGGAACATCCAGAAGGTAGGCGAGCAATTCAGCCGCAGCTCTTCTGTTCCTCACTGGAACTATCGCAGGGTCCAGTTGAATAGTCATTTCCGGCACCTTTGGTGTAAATCATTATGCCTTACAGGTGATTCGTCGAGAATTTCTTGACCAGGCGCTTTTCCGGAATGCCAGTGACCTGGAGCGAAAGCTGGCAGATTCCCGTCAGTATTACAATTTGAACCGCGTACATACTGCGCTTGATGTGATACACCGTCAGAATTTTCCTGTGAAACCACCAGCAACTATATAAGTCTCAGCAATTTCCACTGGAAATCCCATTGTCGTGGGTTATATCAACTAGCTGTTGCTGCCTGAATATGAATTCGCCATAGACAGGAGCAAAATGGCCATTCTTGGTTGAAGATTTACTAGGATTCTGCTTTTGTAAATATATTTAATTAATTGTTTTATATAATATTCATTGAACATTAATGCATCGTAAATGAACACCCATATACAACCCATCGTTTCCGTCACCAATCTGTCCAAGACCTACGCCGGCGGATTTCATGCGCTGAAGCATGTGAACCTGGACATACAGCCGGGCGAGATCCTGGCGCTGCTCGGTCCTAATGGGGCGGGCAAGACCACGCTGATCTCGATCATCTGCGGCATTGTGAACGCCAGTGCCGGTTCGGTGACGGTGGCAGGTTTCGACAACGTGGCGCAGTACCGCGAGACGCGCCGCCGCATCGGTCTGGTGCCGCAGGAGCTCACCCTTGGCGCCTTCGAGAAGGTGTGGCACACGCTGTGTTTCAGTCGCGGTCTGTTCGGCAAGCAGCCGGACGCGGCCTACCTGGAGCGGCTGCTCAAGGACCTGTCGCTGTGGGACAAGAAGCACAACATGCTGATGACCCTGTCGGGCGGCATGAAGCGGCGGGTGCTGATCGGAAAGGCGCTTGCCCATGAGCCGGTGGTGCTGTTCCTGGACGAGCCAACCGCCGGGGTGGATGTAGAGCTGCGCAAGGATATGTGGGCGCTGGTGCGACGGTTGCGCGCCTCGGGGGTAACCATCATTCTCACCACCCACTATATCGAAGAGGCCGAGGCCATTGCCGACCGGGTGGGGGTGATCAACCACGGCGAACTCTTGCTGGTGGATGACAAGCAGGCCCTGATGCACAAGCTGGGCAAACGCCAGTTGATGATCGAGCTGGAGTCGCCGATCACGGCGCTACCCGAGGTGTTGGCACGCTGGTCGCTGGAGCTGGCGGAGGCGGGAGATAAATTGGTCTACACCTACGATCCGCACAACCACACCGGCATTCATGAGCTGTTACAGGCGATTCAGGCGGCCGGTCTGGTGATCCGGGACGTGCAGACCACCCAGACCTCACTGGAGGAAATCTTTGTCAACCTGGTGAGGCGCCCGACATGAATCACTACGCGATCTGGGTCATCTATCAGGCGGAAATGCGCCGCGCCTTCGAGACAGTGGCGCAGAGTTTCGCCTCGCCGGTGCTGACCACGGTACTGTATTTCGTGGTGTTTGGCTCGGCCATCGGCGGGCGCATCCAGTCGGTGGAGGGGGTGGAATACGGTGCCTTTATCGTGCCCGGCCTGATGATGCTGGCGATCCTGACCCAGAGCATCGCCAATGCCTCATTCGGGATCTTCTTTCCCAAGTTCACCGGCGCCATTTATGAAATCCTGTCGGCGCCGATTTCCTTCGTGGAGATCCTGATTGGTTATGTGGGGGCGGCGGCGACCAAGTCGTTCATCATCGGGGTGATCATCCTGGTGACCGCCAGTTTCTTCGTGACCATCGAGATCGCCCATCCGGTGTGGATGCTGGCCTTTCTGGTACTGACCTGTTTTTCCTTCAGCCTGTTCGGCTTCATCATCGGCCTGTGGGCCACCGATTTCGAAAAGCTGCAGCTCATCCCGCTGCTGGTGGTAACGCCGCTGGTGTTCCTGGGCGGCACCTTCTATTCGGTCGACATGCTGCCCAAGGCCTGGCAGGCCCTCACCCTGTTCAACCCGGTGGTGTACCTGATCAGCGGGTTTCGCTGGAGCTTTTTCGAGGTCGCCGACGTGAGCGTGGGCCTGAGCCTGACCATGATCCTGGTGTTTCTGTCACTCTGTCTGGCCGTGGTCGGCTGGATGTTCAAGACCGGCTATCGGTTGAAGCAGTAACGATCCTGGCCAGTTGAGCCCTCGGCATAAATAACTCCTCCTTCGCCATGCCCACTGCCCGGACCCTCGGGGCGTCAGCGCAGCTGAAACCCTGCCGCGCCCTGCACAGCAACCCGGGTTGTACGAGGGGGTTGATGAGGTCAGCCGAACAGTCCGGCAGGCGGTGCCCGCCCTTGTGGCAGCTGGCCTGTACCCTGCGAAGTGCCTTTCTTACCTAGGTGGGTGAGGATCATCACGATTACCTCAGGAATCTCGATGCAGACGATGATCCTGGCCCCACCATCACATTGCCAACGGATCTCGTTCAACAGGTACGACGATATCCGACGCAAGCGTGGTCAGGTTGACTATGCGGCGCACGTAGCTGTCGTCGATCCCCTTACGCCGGGCGATCTCTTTCATGGAATTCGCCTCACCTGATTCCAGCATGGCGAGCCACCGAGGCCCGCGGGCAAGCGCCAGCTGAAGCGGCGACGGTGACGAGTCGAAGGAGAGCAGAATGTTCAACATCAGCCGCCCCATGAAAGTCGTGGCGTTGAACTGCCGGGTGACCGAAACGAAGGACACCCCGTGGTGTTCAAACACCTCAATCATGCGCGAGAAGTCGGTGAGCGACCAGGTGAGGCAGTCGATCTTGTAGACCACCACGGTATCAACCTTGCCAGCCTCGATGTCGGCGAGCTGCCGCTTGAGCGCGGTGCGGTCCTTGTGATCATCAGAGTACGCGACTGAGGCTACAAAGATCTTCCGGTGGTTAGCTGAAACGTGTACCCAGACATGCAAAATTTAGCAGCGCGTTCTTCACGCCGCCGTCTGTGAATTTACTTGTTGGAAGATAGGTACTTCCGCAGGAATCAGCAGCTACGCACAGGAACCAACACTACGGTTGTTGTCCGATAAACCGGCTGATACTTGCCTTATTGGACAGCCACTCGCTTGGGAGGGCTGTAAGCTATTGAATTTGGCGCGCCCGGAGAGATTCGAACTCCCGACCGCCTGGTTCGTAGCCAGGTACTCTATCCAACTGAGCTACGGGCGCATGAGGCTGCCGATTATCCAGAAAGGACTGTGCCAGTTCAAGATGCCGGC
>Ga0210096_1000421_pt1 | contig 15050 bp, 10 predicted proteins | sample China_Galinas_PW_4_FD_184864 | JGI IMG/M metagenome (GOLD analysis project Ga0210096, IMG submission 184864) | Wetland microbial communities from San Francisco Bay, California, USA, that impact long-term carbon sequestration - China_Galinas_PWA_D2... | ecosystem: Environmental > Aquatic > Marine... | reverse complement strand
CCTTGCCGGGCCACTCCTCGGCCCAGATCGCGACACTCTGCGCCACCCGGCTATCCGGGCCAGACAGCCCGTAATAGGCGGGAGACGCGCGGCGCAGGGGCTCATCGCTCGCGGTTCGCGGGGCGGTGAAGGCACGCCGTCGGATGGGCACGGGCAGGTTCAGCTCCGTGGCGATGGTGCCGGGATCCGCCTCCCTTTGCGGCCGGACGAAGAGCGGCGTGTCGTTGCCCAGGGCGCTGAACAGGTAGGCGTGGGGACCGACCTGCTCCAGACAGTAGGCCGGCGCGTAGGTGATCGAATAGGACCCGAGGCGCCAGACGAACGCGCCCACGGTCGGCAGGTTGTATAGACCCTGGCCGTGACGGGAGACGATGCGGCGTACGTCGACCGTGTGCGCCAAGTCGTCGAACGGCCCTCGCAAACGGTTCAGCGCATCGCCGTCACGCAGATCGACGCTGTGTCCCCGGTCCGGATGCGGGTACCGGAGCGACTGCGTCTGCCCCAAGAGCCGGTAGAACTCGACCGCGCGTGCCGGCCAGCCGGCGACGTCGGCCGCCAGGAGCTCCAGGAGCGCGAGTGTCCCCTTGCGGCGGCGATATCGCAGGGTATTCGCTAACTCCCGTCGGGGGATCAGTATCTCGTTTCTCGCGCGTCCCTCGGCGCTGGCCACCTCCCCCGGTTCGCCCGCCTCATGCACCGAACGGTGTCCCACAAGGTCCGCGATGTAGGGCACCACCCACTCCTCACAGGTCTCGATGAACCAGTTGTCATAGAGGCGGTCGATATCGTCCTCGACCAGGTTGACCTGCTCGGCGATCACCTGCAAAAGCGCGCGCAGGGGCTCGCCCTGCTCATGGTCGCGCATGCGGTAGACGGCGGGGAGCAGGCGGTAGAGCCGCTCGAGTCGATCTTCCTGGGCGTTCATGGCTCGCTCAGTCCTTAATCTGGTTGAGGACCAGGGTGTCCGGCACCTCCGGCACGAGGATCGCCAGTTGCGCGGGCGCGATACGATGATCCTCAGGGCGGGCGGGTAGAGCGAGGACGCGGCGTTCGGGCTCGTGGCCGACAATCTCCTCCACCGCTTTCGATGTCTCTTCCGGTGTGAGGGGCCTCGGCCCTGCCTCGGCGTCGGAACCCGTCTTGGTCGACGGCACCGGGCCGAACGAATCGAGGTCCACATACACCACGCCGCGCACCGATTGCATGGCGCTTATTAGCTCGCTGGCGGTCACGTCCTGTGCGAGCTCCCGGCGATCGAAGCCGAAGGTCTCCAGCAGGTGGGTACGGACGTCGGTCACCACACGCTCCCAGCGATGATCCGGATGGATGCGCAGCTTGGCGCTGATGACGAGCAGGAGCAGGTCGCGCGTCGCGAGCGCCAGCGGCTGAAAGGGATCGCCGAGGTCGCGCATCGCCCGGCGCAGATTGCGGAACAGGTCCGAGGCGGGGTCGATGGGGACGTCGTCCGTGCCGGCGATCGTCACGTGAACGACGGTGCGCCGGCCGTCACTGATCTCCACAGCCGCCGCCTTGGCGATGCCCGCAAAGCAGCGCGCGAAGTCGGCGTAGTCGGGCGTGGAGACCAGGCGATCGAGGGACATCACCGCAAGGGGTGCGTTGCGGCGCGCCTGGTCCCGGGTATCGGAGTCGGCACCCCCGGAGGCACGCAGGGGGTTGGTCACTTCCTTCACCCCGAGGGGCCGCGTCGAGAGCAGGGTGAGTTGCCCCGCGCGCACGTTGCCGGCCTTGCCGATCCCCGTCCGGTAGACCGCCTTGACGTTCGCCGTTCCCGTGGGCAGCCGTGCCCCTTCCTCACCGTTGCCGGTGGTGATGGTCGTCTTGCCGGTATTGTCCGCCCGGGTGACGTACGCGCGCTCTGTCGCCGGCACGTCCACAAAGCTGGGCCCTTCGTGCCAGCGCACGTCGTTCACGAAGAGCTGCAACGTGCTCTCGGCACCCACCGCGGTGGGTGCGGCGAGGTAGGTCAGAGGCGACTGCTTGAGGGTGAAGGATTGCAGCGCCTTCGCTCCGTCCCCGCCACCCAGGGTCTCGTTGCGCGTCTCGCCGTGGTCGGCCTTGACCACGTTGCCGTAGAGCTTGACCGTGTCACGGCGATAGCAGTAGCTCAGCGGCTTGTCGAGGCCGATGAAGGTGTGGACTCGGTCACCCGGAAGGGCCGAATCCAGGTCAGGCGAGTCCAGCGGAAAAGCAGCGTCCGAGCGGCGCACATCGTGGATCACCGCCGTGACCATCGCCGGTTCGCTGGCGAGCACGCCGGTCGTGTCGGGGATGTCGCTACGCTCGCCCGTCACGATCACGAATCGACCGGGCTCGATGTCCTGATAGAGGCCATCCAGTTCCAGATACGGACCTTCCGATCCCGACGGGTCCGTTTCAGCTGCAGCGACGCACACCGGCTTCTCGATCGGCGCTTCGGCCAACTCCAGAAGTTCGCTCTGGGCGTAGACGGCAGTGCCACGAATGACCTGGAAATCGTGGTCGAACACGGCTTGGACGTCACGTATGGACTTAAGCTTTTCCGGGCTTCCAGCGCCACCTTCGACAACGAGCCGCAGCCAGTCCCTGTCCAAACCGATGCGCGCCGAATCTCCGCTGATGCCGTATTCTGAGCGAGCAACCTTGGTTGCCACGTTCTTTGCACGGGCGACGAGATACTTCAGAAATGCTCCTGACTGCTGTCCCTTGTCATCCTCGTGAAATACTGCGGGCTCCAGGAACGTCGTACCCTCGGAGAACACTGGCACTGCGCTCGAGTCGAGGATCACCCACGATTCGGGGAGGATTCCGTCGTATTGGCCATCGAGGAAGATGGTGTCCGACGACTCGGTCACCAGGACTAGGCGGTGGTCCCGGATACCCACGATCGGCCATTCGCCAACGACTTCGGTTTCCGTTTCTTCACGGAGGCCTTTCGGATCTGAATCATCTTCTACTATCGTTTTCACCATCTTTTGCTTTTTCGGCGCATTGCGGCCGAACAGACCGGCCTTCAACCGAAACGCGAACACCTCGAACGGCGAACCGGGACTGGCCTTGGCGTACGTCGAGACCGCCGCGCCTAGGGTGTCGCGCAGCTCCGGTGAGGCCGTCCCGAGGATCTTCAGGCCCGCATCCCCCGTGGGGCCGAAGCTCGCCTCCAGGGTCCGCGGCAACTGCAAGGCATTCGGCAGCGGCTGCGACGGCCGCTTGATCAACTTGTTCAGGCGGGGACTGAAGTCCTCGGTGGCGCTCGTGCCAGAGGCGATCGCACCGGGCGTCCCATGGGCGACCTGAATCAATCGCCTTGCGGCCCCTAGCCAGGACTTCAGCTTGGGCGCGGGCCCCTTGACGCTCGTCAAGCTGGCTTCGAGCAGCGGTAGCGTTTTCTGCTCGATGAATTGCGCAAGTTCGTGGCTTTCCGTCGTACGCCCGGCCACGTCGCTCAACGCGCGCAAGTGTTCGACCACATCGGCCGCGGTCTTGCCCTCCGGTGCCGACGCGATGAGGCTTTCCGCGGCCGCGCGCACCGCCTCGAACTTCGTTTGTGCTGCATCGATCCCGGCCCACGGGACGATTTCCACCTTGGTGCGGTCCGCCTCCGGATCCCCATTCGGATCCGGCTGTGGCTTCACCTCGGTAACGCGAAAAAGATGCTGTTTGCCACTCGGCTCTCCCACTACGTCGCCCGGGTTCCTTTCCACGAGCAGCAGCGGATCGTTCGCCTTGAGGTTGGTCGAGATGCCCTTCAGATACAGCGTGCCGCCATCAAGCGTAATGGCCCCTGCCAGGTCGCCGGATGTACCATCGGGACGCCACTGCTGCGGCTGGGTCTTGCGCACCCCCAGCAGGTTCCACGCGGCGCGCGCCCGGAGGTCCTCGCTGGTCTCGAAGCTCTGCGGCAGCTCGTCCGGACCCGGCACGCTCTGCACCCGTGCGCCGGCGGGAATCAGCACCTCTTCTTTGGTGTTCGCGTCGATGGTGTAGGCGAGATAGACACTGGCGGCCACACCGGGACGCAGTCGGTAGCCGATGAGCCGCGCCAGCTCGAGTACCGAGCGCCTCTCCGTCGCGGTGCGCAGATACCCCTCGTTGGCGAGGCGCTCCTGATAGAAGGTCAGTACATCGCCCACCGTCGCCCAGGCGTCGAGGAGCGCAATCGCCGGATCGCTGCCGTCCCGCGTCTTCAACGATTCGAGCGGTCGGGTACCGCGGCCTTCGGCGCAGTCCTGCGCCGTCCCGAGACATGTTGTTGATAGCCGCGCCTTCATCGTCTCCAGGAAGGCCGCGTGGGTGCCGACGCGATAGGCCAGCGCCGCGAGCCCGGGCCGGTTGGCAGTGGACTCCGGGGTGATCGGCTCGGTGCCCGCACAGCAGCCGCACGCCATACCTTCGTCCCGGCACGGTTTTCCTGAGGTGGTCATCGTCCGCCCTCCACGTGCAGCGTCAGCACGCCGTGCTCCGGAAAACCGGGGTCGTTATCGAGGCGCGCGACCTCCAGCGGGCCGAGGGGCAGCACGCCGGCTTCGATCTCGTGGTTCGGTCCCTCGTAGAGGCGTTCCAGGCGAGTCACACGGACGCTCTCGACGCCCTCCACCGCCTGCACCACCGACACGATCCGGCTGAGGTAGATGCCCTCGCCGAACGTCAGGTTGTCGGGATGGAAGAAGCCCCGCCGCCCGCCGGGCAGCAGACGGTTGCTCAACGCCTCGAGCAGGGCCGCCTTGACGTGCCCGCGCAGGTAGCCGTCCCGGGCACAGACCGACAGCTCCACGAGGAGCGGAACGGCCCGTGCCGCGGCGACGCGAACGTCGTGGCCCATGCGGCGGAAACGCCAGAGGTGACGCTCGATCTCGCAAAGGAGCTGGGGTGACGCCTCGGCTTCAGCCAAGGCGTCGACGGCGACCAGCACCTGGGGTCCGATGCCGCTACCGCGAATGACCGCGGCGGCGCGCTGAACCCGGGAGGCGAAATCGCGCATGACGATGGCGGCGTAGTCGTCGGCCGTCACCGCGCGCTCGATGCGATGGCGGAACACGTGGGGCGCGCGCAGCTTGGCCTCCGCCGCTGACTCCGGCGCGAGTCCGCCCGCCGCCGGCATGGGATTTCGCGGGTGGAGATCCGCGCCGCTGGGATAGGCGTTGCGGAACACGACGTGGGTGATGGTGTCGGCGCCGACGTTGCCGACGGGTCCATCGCCGACCCGATAGGCAGCGCGGAACGCCTCCCTCGCGGCCGGCAAACGACCGCAGTCACCGTCCCCAAAGCGAAGGTGCGCCGTCCGCTCGTCATCGACCTCGACGACGAAGTGGCGATCGTCCGAACCGCTTTCGAGCAGGTCCTGCCGTGCCTCCCATGTTTGCTCCAGGGATTGGAGGAGTTGCAGCAACGCCTCTTGGAGAACCGGTGGCAACTGTGGCGATGCCTTCTCCGCGATCCACTCGGTTAACCCGGTCTGAACCTCCGGCGGTAGCTGGCCGCGCAGCCAGGCGGCCGGCCGTTCCTCCTCCGCTCCGGCGTTGGCGATCACCATGGCCAAGCCGGATGGATCGTCGAGATCGGAGGCGGCGAAGGCCGGCTCGCCATTGGGCGCCGCCGGGATGCTGCGTAGTGCGATAGAGGGTAGCGCCGAGTGCGGGTCCTGAGTCAGGAGGGAGGAGGCCGGGATGACGCGCCCCTCGGCGCCGCGGCGGCGGGGCCGCGTCCGGCAGGGCGGCACCGGCTCCGCGGAGGTCAGGTTCGGGCGCGGCAGAGAGGGCCGGAATCGGCCGGGGACCTTCCAGACGGCCGCAGGCGAGCACTCGTCTCCGCATTCCGACATCACATCGCGCGTCGGTACCTGTCCCAGGTCATCGGTCACATCCCGGCCATGGTCGACCAGGAGCACATTGCCGCGCGCCACACTGACGCAGGAGATCGGTTTGCAGTCCGGGGCCTGGCCGAGGGACGAGATACATAGCGGGAATGGCAGGGCATCCTCCCGAGCCCACTCGATCTCCACCACGAGCTGCCGGGTCAACGGGTCCCAAGAGCGGTGCACGCCGGTGAGACGCACCGCATGGCGGCGGGTGGGGTCGGCATCCGCCGGGTTGCCGGTATGAGGGCCCTTTACCTCTTCGAAGATCAGTACGTCGCACGGCTTCAAGTGCAGGCGGTAATCGTCGGGTTTGGGGCGTCGGCGCTCCTGCTTCGGCGATTCTTGTTCCGAGGGGTGGTCGCCGCACTCGTCGGGCTCCGTCGGCGGTGGAGGATCCGGGATTGAGCCGGGATCGACTAGAGTCGCCGAGGTACTGCCCTTCGGCAGGCAGCATCGGGCCTCTTCCCAGGTGTAGAAACAGATCTCGCTGTGGTCCGGGTAGAGCTCGATCTCGGTCGTGCCGAAGGCCGGCAGGGGCTCGAACACCAGGTAGGCCGACGCGTCTATGGTACGTAGATCTTCTTCCTTGAGCATCCGCACCGGCACGTCGTCTGACGCGGTGATGAAGTAGAAGTCGCTGACCCGCAGTGGCGGTATCGTTTGGGAGACCTCGACGGTGACCCACGCCCGCGCGTTGCAGCCCTCGTGGAGGAGGTAGTCGACCAGGCGCACGTGGCGGCGCACGGAGATCCGCTGTCGCGCGGTGTCAAGATACGCCTCGGTGGCCACCGCATCCTGGTAATAGCTCAAGGAATCGCCCGCGTAAGCGAGCAGCTCCACCAGGGTGATGCCGAGATCGGGGACGTGGCGCTCCTGCCAGTCGGGCATCACCAGCGCGAGCCGATCCAGGATCAAACGGCGGAGGCTTGCATAATCCTTGGCGAGATAATCGATCGGCGGTTCGGCACGCGGCGGCTCCGGACAGATGGGAGCGGACTTGCAATCGAGATCGGTTGGACAACCGGCCTTGAACGAGAAGCACAGACAGGCGTAGCGCGGGTCGAAGTCGGCGGGTATTTTGCCGGTGGGCCTTCCCTGCTCATCCACCTCCACGACGCACAGGGTGTAGGTCGAGTAGTCACCCGGGCGATCGACGATCACCGTCACGCTATCGTCCTGTTCGGGATCGTCGCTGCGGTGGATCTTCACATCCACCACGCGAATCCCGCGCACACGGCGACCGCCGTCGATCCGGAAGTGGCTGGCGGTGATCCCTTGCGGCGCCTTCTCGAGGAAGAACACCGTCAGGTGGACCTGGTCATCGCTGACCTCGACGTAGTCCAGGCCGTTGAGTGGCGCGCCGGGAGCGCGGCGGAGACGCTCCTCGGCGTCTTTGCCACCGCGCGCGAGACGGCGGCGTTCCCCGTCGTCGCGGCAATAGAGGGTGGGCGTCGCGGTCATGACGTACTTCCGATCGCGAAACTTTCGCTGCGTCGCTCGCCGGTCTGTCTCAGCGAGTACTGCAACGCGACGTGCAGCGTCGCGTCCTCGGCGGTGACCTCCAGGGCGTGCACCTCGATGACGTCGCCCAGCCAACGGAGCAGGGCCGCCTGCGTCGTGTGCTGAAGAGCCGCGGCCAGCTCCGGACCGTTCGGTGCGAAGATCGCCTGCAGCAAACCGCTGCCGAAATCCGGCCGGTTGACCCGCTCTCCCGGGTTGGTGAACAGGAGCTGCTCGATCATGTCCCGTACGTGGTCCGGATCGGAGGTGTCCGCGGTTCGTCCCAACACGTCGAAGTGAAACGGGAAGTCGATATTCATGGCCGCCTCACGTGGCCGTTACGCGCGCCTGGGTCACGACCACCAGCATCGGTGTCCCGGTCGGTGCGCATACCGATGGGCTCGTCTGCACGACGAGCGGCTGTCCGTTGGAGAGAACCCGCGTCGTACCGGCCAGCCATTGCCCGGTCACGCAGGGTCCGTTCGCCGTCGGCGGCGGCGGAAGGGCACAACCGGCGATGACATAGGGCGAGGTCACCAGTACGCTCGGCGCGCCCCCGAGGAGCACGCGCGGATTGGGCACGGTCGGCGTCGCCTGGCCACCGTGGGAACAGAGCACCTGCGCCCCGACTTGTACGAGAAATCCCGGCAACGTCGCCTCCTCCCGATCAGATGATGGCCAGTGCGCCGTTGTTGATGGTGACCGTCGGGCCGATCATGGAGATCGTCGCGCCCTTGCCGTTGGAGATGAAAACCCCGGCATCGTTGACGACGATCGACGCGCCGGTGGTGCTCCTCAGGATGACGCCGCCGGTCGGCGGCACCGGCGGCATCACCGGCGGTGGAACCGACGGCGGCATGTCGCTCACCACGATGGCCTGCTGCAGGAGCGACTGGATCACGATGCTCGGATCGGCCGGGTTGCCGACGAGCGCGGGAAGCGGGATATCCGATTGCCCGCCCCAGCGGCATCCGGACCAGATCGGATAGTTGGGATCCCCCTGTTCGAACTCCGCCCAGACACCGGCACCGATCGGCGGCACCATGTAGACGCCCATGGGCGGACCGGTCGGCCCGGCGAGCGGGGTGCACGCCTCGGCCCAGCTCGACGGCACCGGGCCGAGTACGTCGGGGATCATCAACTGCAATCGTCCGCGCTTCTCGGGATCGACGTTGTTGAACACCGTCGCGCGGTACTTCCCGTAGAACGTCGTCGAGGCGCCGGGCGCGGTCATGGCACCACCACCGGAGTCTGCGAACCCAGCCCATCGCGCGAGAGCTGGAAGTTCTGTTTGTATTCGCCGCGCTTGATGCTGTGGGTCACGCTCTCGACGTAGTACAGCCCGTCGTACGCGAACCCGGCGCCGCGCACCCCGACCAGCATTCGGGCGCGCAGGATGTGACCGTAACGCGCCACGTCGAGGGAGCCCGAGCCCTTGACGGCGTCGGCGCTCTCCAGCATGTATCCGAACGCCCGCTTGGCCAGCTCGGTGGCCTTCAGGTGCGTGGTCCCGGATGCGAACGACACCTTTGCCGGCGGCGTCGGCCGCGCCCCGAGAGGCGGATGCAGGGGACTGATGTCCGGTACCGGGATCGGCAGCGGGATCTTGCGCGTGACCGGATCGAAGGTGAACAGGATCACCTGCTTCTTCGCGAGCCCGTCCAGGCTGAAGCTGAGCGACTCGACGTTCGTGTCCCAGTCCGAGTTGACGCTCAGCGCCGGCTGCGGAATGGAGACGCGAATATCCGGTCCGAAGTAAGCGGTGCTCTGCAGAGGCAATGGGCCCGGCTCGATGTAGAACGCATACCCGCTCTGCGCCGCCAGCGATTTGATGTAGCTGAGATCGCTCGTGCGCTGGATCTCGTAGCGATCGGTCGGGCTGTCGACGCTGATGACCGGCGGCGGCAGGACCATCGGGGTCACGCCGAAGGTCGCGTACTTGGCCAGCATGGCCGTGATGCGCGCCACCTCGGGCATGCCGGGGTAAGGCAACTGAAGCTCGACCACCTCCATCAGCACGCTCAGGTCGTCGCCCGTGATGGTCAGCGTCGACCGACCCGGCTGGTTTCCCGGCTGCATCTGCTGATGCGTGATCACCCCGTCCATGATGACGTTCGGGATGCCCTTGAACGTGGCGATGATCACCACCCGCGTGATCATCGGGTCGAAGAAGCCGGCGGGCAGCAGCGCCAGTTGCAACGGCGAGTCCTTACCCACCCCGAAGGTGATCTGAAAACCGCTGCGCTCGCGCGCGCTGCTCACCTCTACCCGTTGCAGCGCCTCGCTTACCGGCAAGGGTGCGGGCATCGGCACCGCCAACGGGCCGATCAGGAGAGTGAGGTGCAGCGCATCAAACACGCGGTGCTCCCGGAACGCCATCCGGCAGGGTGATCTTCAGGCGACGGCCGACCTCCTCGATCAGCGCGTCGGGACGCATCGCGCGGTTGGCATCGCACACGCGCCAGAACTGCTCCGGATCGCCGAGGTAGCGCGCGGCGATGTTGTCGAGACGGTCGCCTTCCACGACGAGGTGCTCCTGGAGCACCGCCATGGCCTCCGGCGGCGGCACGAATCGCCTTGCCAGGTACGTGCGCTCCGTGCCGTCCGGCAGGGTCAGCTTCCGCGTCTCGACGTTCTGATAGCGGCTATTCGCGGGAAAGAGCATCGCCTCGTCCTCTCAGAGCTTCAGGGACACGCCGACGTTCTGCACGCTGTTGAAGAGATTGGCGGTGGCCATGACCTCCTTGGCGACCTGGTGCACCAGGAACAGGGCGTTTCCGGGGGAGGTGATCTTCAGGTCGTTGTAGCTGAGCACCGTGAGTGACAGCTCCACCTTGGCCCGGATCGGATTCAACAGCGTGTCGTAGGCGTCTTCCGTGATGCTCACGCTCGTCAGCCGCACCGGGAGCACCCGCGTCGGACCCCACACGAACAGGATCATCGGACCGGTCGCGGGCAACACCTCGATCGTGCCAACAGCCGCAAGGATCTGGTTGGCGATGACCAGGGCGCTCTTCGGGTAGAGCATCATCTCCAGGGCCGACAATGTGGGGCTGATGCCGGTGGCCGCGGCGAGAGGGTTCCCCTGTTCCAGTTGATCCGTCGCGTCGATCTCCACCGACAGGGTGATGGTCTCCTTCGGCGGACCCGCCAGGCGGTACGCCTCGCCCTGCTCCCCCTCGCCTCCCACGGTCCGCGGCTCCAGCCGCCGCGTCATGGTGTCCGGGTTGTATTGAAACACCACCACGCTCGCGAGCGGATTGAACAGGTCGACGCCGATCAGCGCGCCTTTGATGAGCCGTGGCGAATTCGGAAAGCTGGACATCTTTGCGTCTCCACGAGTTCCGGCGGCCCGTTCGACCCCCCGGAAAAACCCTCTCACCACACGCTTATTGCCTTGGTGGTCTAACCGGAATTGCGTTGACCTTGATCTGTTCGTTTAGCCGGATCGCTGGGGCCAGATTCGGCTTGATGGTGAGTGCTTTCTCTAGATTCTCCTTGGCCTTCGCCTGATCGCCGAGGACGCTGTGAGCACGTGCAACATTGGTTACGGTCTCCGGACTCGCGATGCGAAACCGATCAAGCTCCTTGACCGTGGTTTCCAACTTGGTTTTGGCGCCCGTGTCGCCCGGGTTCTGTTCGACTTTCGAGGTCAGGTCCGCCAGGTTCCGGTCGAGATCGAGTCGCTTCTTCAGCTCCAGTGCGGCGGACAGTTTCGGAGCCACCTTCAAGGCTTTCCCGATTCTCGCCTCGGCAGCAACGTCATTGCCGAGAGCCACCTGTGCCCGTGCGATTGTCGTGGAGACTCGCGGGTTCCCAATCGGCCGAGACGACACATTCGTGACCTCCTTTTCCAACGACGCACGCAGATCCTTGTCCGTCGGATCTTCCTCCAAAGCGCGCGTTGCCTTCTCAATCTTGATCACGCTTGCGCTGATCTCGAAAGACTTCACCCCAGGGAATCCAATCATGATGATCGGGATCGCAAAGAACATGAGGAGCTTGCCATAGGGTTTCCCGCGAATGACGAGCACCACAAACGCGACGATGATCACCAGGAAAAGCAACCCTCCGAGCACAAGCAGTATAATCTCGTAAGGAAAAAGACCGTCAAAGAATTTCATTTTATTTTATCCTTTTTCTCGTTCTATACGTGTTGCCATTGAGTTGTTGTTCTATGTCAATAAGAGCCGTTTCTTGACCTTTCGACACCGCTCATACAGCGCTTTTTCTTCCGCTGTCTAATTATTGTTTTGCTGTGGCACATGTACTAGCCAGTGGGCAACAATATGCTCCCCGACGCCGGTCTCCCGCGCATTGCGCAGTTGAACCTATAGAAATGAAAGGGCTAAAAGCTTTCGATCCGGTATGCCCTGGCGATGACACCGATCATTAACAGGCTGTTGAAAAACTCTTTTCAAGGGCCATTTTCTTCATTTACAGGGGTGGCTTGACCCTTGCCTTACAGGAGTTCGTCGATTCTGGAGCATCTGAGGAGGTCGACATTTTTTTTCACGTACCCCGCTGTCTGTTTTTCAACAGCCTGTTAAAACCGTCCTGTAATTTGTGCGCCCGCGAAGAGTGCAGCGGGCGTCTCACTACGATTGGTGACCGGCGAGACCGACGATGGATCAAACGGCAAAGGTTGCGATTCAACCACACCGAAACCCGCTTGTAGCCAAATGTGGTCGCGTCCGATCACCACCGGGACCGCCATGCCTATGGGAATATGCATGGTCGAGAGACGCGATGCTTCCATGTTGGTAAGCGGGCTGAACATACATTGCCCGACGGTCTCTGGAGTGCGGCTCTCGACTTCCTCGAGCTTACGGGCCATCACACCCGAATCCTCGGCCCTGAGTTGCTGCCACCACGGGTCGTCCGGGCTCGGAGGCCGCAAGTAGCGATGGACCTTTTTCAGGACCAGTTCTTCGATGAGTCGCTTCCGCGTTTCCGGGCTATGGGGTTTCATAGCGACGCGGACACCGCCGGCCAGCTGTTGAATCACCAGGGCCGCAAGTTGCCGAGCCTGTTCATGATAACGTCTGCTTGGCTGGTCCTTGGCCAGACGTGAGTGCGAGAGCGGACTAGCCCTGCGTTCCTTGGCTTCGGCCTGTGTGCGGTAGAACTGTTCCGAGCCCGGCGGACTCACCACTTCCAGGGTGTGATATACAGACGAAGCATCTGTTCCGGAAACGCTTCCTGTCAGGAGCTCATGGGTTGAACGAAAATCATTGTTAATAAGTTCGACAAAGGTCGAGTGTGCGAAGAAGTCTTCGACGGTGTGAAAGGCATTGCCAAGATGCACCAGACTTTCCTCGTTCATGCCTGCGTCAGCGAGGCTTATCAACTCGGTCCCGATATAATCAATGGGCGTGGTATCCGGGTGCTTCAGATCGCTGAATCTGGAGTGGTTGCTCACGCCTCCGCTGCGCCAGCGCTTTTGGTCGCGGTCCCAAAGATAATTATCGAAGTGTTCCGCAGCACTGTAACCGCCGAAGGAAGACGGGTCACACAACAGTAGCGTGTTTCCGGTGCGGCCTACCTGGCTGAAATCGCGCTCACGGTTTCCCCGATGAACTGCCTCGCGCTCTTTCTCGGAAAACCCGGCGCCGACGAGCGCCGCTTCTTCGATGATATGGTGACCACGGACGGTGAAGCGCGCGAGTGTGTGCCGTCCATTCGTCTTGGTCGTCATGGCCTGGTTTCCACGCAGAACGCCATTGGCCAGGCCGTCCGTTTCACGTTCCTCGGTACTAGACGCAGGCGCAACCTGGAGATCCTCCCCGCCGGTTCGACCTTGTGACTGCCGCAGGACGTGAACCAACTCGTGAGCCAGCAGCCAGCGCCCGTGGCGCGTCTGGGGCGCATACTGGCCGGCTGCAAATGCGATGTCAGGCCCTATGGTGTACGCTAGTGCATCTACCTTCCGTGCCGAAGCAACCGCATTCGCGTCGGTGTGTACTCGCACCCGACTGAAGTCATAACCAAACCGCGGCTCGAAGAAAGATCGCGTAGCCGGATCGAGGGGCCGACCTGGCTCGCGCAATATTTCGTGCACGGTCGGAGGAACTTGTCGGCCTTCCTCGATCTCTCTGCCATGCGCGGAGAGGGAAGCGCGCTGCAAGCGTTGATTCACCTTGCGGCACTCTTTGCATTCTCGTCCCGCTAACGTGTGGTTACCACAGGCGCATTTGAATCCTAATGCCCCGCCTGCCACCACAGTCAGCGATGAACTTGCAGCGACTGGTTGTTGCCATTGTGCGTTCATATCATTTTTTGAACTTGTCTAAGTATTGTTTCTGAATCTTCCCATTTCGCCTAACTTCCTTATGGATTGTTGGGAGAGGGAGCTGGACTCGGCGTCGTCGTAAGCGGCGTAGATACCGTAAACTGTCCGAGGAACGGTGCGGGAAAATTCACCGTGAACGGCACGTCTCCCGATATGCCTGTTGCCTCGAATTGCGACAGCGGTACCGTAGCCACCTGCTCCAGCGTTGTGCCACAGTCGCCCGGGCATAGATCGATCGTGTCCTTCACTGCATAGCTGATAATCGGGGTCACAGTTAGTTCGCTGGCCGACAAACGTGTCACATTCACCGTTCCGCTCGCCTTCCGAGAATCGTTAAAAGGTGAAGGCTTGGCGCCCGCCGGACAGGCGAGCTGGTCCTTCCCGATTCCGCCGGCGAGATTGCCAGGGATATCTTTCGGAATGTTGAAGTTCATCTGATTGGGACTCGCGGGGTCGTCGAGTTCAGCGACGGTCTGAGGTATGAGAGTGGCAACGTCAAGAAAACTCGTTGAGTACAACGGGACGGACGGTGGTTTGGCGGCAAGACTCTTCTTCAGCTCATCATAGAGAACGCTGGTCTTCGCCCTCGTCGTCGGTGAATTCGTGAAATCGGTGCCGAAGTCGGTGCTCAAATCCTTCGGTGATGACCCGCCCCACAGGTATTCGCGCCACAGGGGCACTACACGACTGTCGACGGCCACGGAGATGCCTGCCATAAGCCACCACGCATCCTTGCTTCGATAGTATTCCGCCAATTGCTGACTCCCGTAGGGATCACAGAAGCCGGCAGGGCACCGGGAGGGACGGCCGCACTTCTTGGCCTTGGGTGCTCCGCTGCTTCCATACGCACGCTCCGCCGCGACGTCGGGATCGAAGCCCGGCTCAAACTGCCGCTGCGCCACCGACGCTGAATAGGAACGCCCGTTCTGCTGCATGACGTGGGTGAGTTCGTGCGCGAGCAACCACCGCCCACGACTGGTCTGCGTGGCGTACTGCGAACGACCGAAGACCATCTTGTTTCCCACGGTGTAAGCGTTAGCTTCTAAAGCCCATGCCGATTCCGCCGCCTGCTCATCTGTATGGACCCTCACCTCGCCGAAGTTGTAACCAAAGCGCTGCTCCATGTCTTGGCGAAGGGCGGGATCCAACGGCCTCCCTGGATCCGAGAGAACCTTGTCTACGCTGGCGGGTACGGTATCCGTCCGGCCGGCCGACTGTGCCGAAAACCGTTTGATGCATGGTGGCTCCTTCTCTGTTGAGGCATGGGCCGGCATCCCCATCACCTGATCAGCGATCCGGTCCGCCTCCTGTTCATAGATGTCGCCGGGCTCGTTGATCGTGAGTTTGGTTTGCAGGCCCAATCGCTGCTTCTCGTCGCACTCGTCGCATACCGCGCCGCCGATC
>Ga0210096_1000420_pt1 | contig 15055 bp, 19 predicted proteins | sample China_Galinas_PW_4_FD_184864 | JGI IMG/M metagenome (GOLD analysis project Ga0210096, IMG submission 184864) | Wetland microbial communities from San Francisco Bay, California, USA, that impact long-term carbon sequestration - China_Galinas_PWA_D2... | ecosystem: Environmental > Aquatic > Marine... | reverse complement strand
AGATCAGGGAGTGATCTGTTTAAGAATCAATGAGATAGGGCTGGCGCTTTGGGTCATGGACCCACTCGTTGCCGTAGCAGGCAAGACAACTGTTAGGCGAACCCAGTAGCGTGGAAATCGAGGCTAGGCGAGATTCCACCAGGTAGCCTGTCAGGGCCGAGAACCGCAGCAGGCTCATCTGAAACGCGATGGAGGTGGCGATGCGGTGCATTTCAGGTCTCGTGGTCCGGGGCAACCGCATTGTCCACCCGGAGCAATCGGCGCACCATGGCGATCCAGGGTGCGCTCAAGATCAGGCTGATCGCGATCACCGCAACAGTGGTCTGATACGCATAGTCAGTGATGATTTCCGACTGGCGTCCGACCGCGGCAAGAACAAAGCTGAACTCACCGATCTGGGCCAGGATGGCGCCGGCCAGGAGACTGCGGCGCCAGGAGATGCGCAGGCTACGCAAGGCCAGGGCGTTGATGGAGGTATTGGTGACCAATACAGTTAACACCAGCAGGCCGATCTGCTGCCAGTGCTCGGTGACGAAACGCAAGTCCACCATCAGTCCCACTGAGACGAAGAACAAGGCGACGAACAGGGTGCGGAACGGCTCCAAACTGTGCTCGACCCAATCGGTCTCCCGGGCGGAGGCCACCAGCATACCGCCAACAAAGGCGCCAAGGGCGGCGGACAGATCCAGCGTCGCTGTAACGAAGGACAAGCCGAAACAAGTCAACAGGGCGGCGAACACCTGCAACTCGCGGTCCTGGCGGAAGCGCTGTGCAAAAGGCAAGCGGATGCTTTCCCGGGATGCCAGCCAGCCGCCCAAACCAACGATGAATACCGCACCCACCGCCTGCTGCGCCAAGCTCACCGCGTCCGGTGCCTGGCCGCCGAGCAGACTCAGCACGATCAGCATGGGCACCACCGCCATGTCTTGGGCCAACAGTATCAGCAGAACGTCTTGACCCACTGGTGTATCCAGCTCGTTGCGGTCTTTCAGCAGCTTGAGCACCACCGCTGTGCTACTGAGGCTGATCACGAAACCCAGAAGCACGATACGCGCCAGGGACCAATCGAACAGGGAACCGATCGACCACACGACGGCTACACTGATGCATATCTGAAGCAGAGTGCCGATGATCGCAATCCGCCAGCCCCGGAGCAGCTTGTGCGGTGAAACCTCCATGCCGACGAAGAACAACAGCAGGGTCACACCAAGGGCCCCCATGTGGCCGACCAGGGGCGAATCGATGACAATGGCGAGACCATGGGGTCCGACGGCAATCCCGGCGAACAGGTAACCGATGATCTCCGGCTGACGTATCCTTTTCAGAAACAGGCCTAGCAACAGGATGCTGAGGACAAGGGCGACCAGCGTGGGCTGCATGGGGTCGAGGTGCATCAACTTGGTTCGTCTAGGTGGCGGATCCGAAATTATACCGTTTCCCGCAACGGGCGTAGGGTGAAGGCCCGTATTGCCTCACTGACGCGAACTTGCCGGCACCCGGGAGGTGTGGAAACCGAGTATCCTTAGGCCTCGATCCGGTACAGCCCTCAAGACATCGTGAAGCAACTGCTTTTCCCTCCCTCTGGCGCGGCATTGCGCCTGGAGCCCGGGTCCGCATGGACGGGGGAGGGGCTGCTCTGGCTCGATGTGGAAAGGGGAGAAGCGGACTGGCTGGATCGCCTGAGCGAGATAGCCGATCTGAAGATCCACGATCGTCACGTGCTCGACGCCAACAACGGAGAGCATCCGCCCTTCTATGACGGCACCGACGCCTATGACATGCTCGTGCTGGCCGCCGTGGACCCGGACGCCGATCCGCGTCTGCCGCTGACCCGCCCCGTCGCCTGTTTTGCCTCCCGGCAGGTGGTGCTGACGGTGAGGCCCTCGGGTGTTCCGCTGTTTGAAGAACTGACGGAACGCCTGCTTGGCAGCCAGCGAAAGCCGCCCAGCGATGTACCGACCCTGTTGCATCTGGTTCTCGCCCGCGTGATAGATCCGTTGTTGGGACTCAGAGAGCCGGTGGCCCGGGTGATCGGCGGTTGGGAGGCCCATCTTCTGCACCCGGAACAGGTGTTCAGCGAGTGGCAGGGGCTTCTCGCCCTTCGCAATCGGCTCGGCGCCATAGCCGTTGAACAGGAAATGGCGATCGACGCCCTTACCGAGTGGCGGGGAGCCACCGATCTTGCCCTGGAGCAATCGGTCAACGTTCGGTTCAATGACCTGCAGGAACACTTGGCCCGAGCTCACCGCCACATGGATGGAGCCCGCTCGGATATCGATGCCCTGGTACAGGTCTATTTCTCGGCGGCCAGTCAGCGGACCAACAGGGTAATGCAGTTTCTGGCCGCGATTTCGGCCATCTTTCTTCCGCTCAATCTGGTGGTCGGGTTCTTCGGCATGAACTTTGAGTACCTGCCCGGAACCCGTCTGGTCTGGGCAATCTGGCTGCTCATTCCAAGCATGCTTGGACTGGCCCTCGGCCTGGCATGGTGGTTCCGGCGCAAAGGCTGGCTCTGATGCCGCAGGGAGCAGGCGACGCCCCGGTGTCTACCGGCGCCGTACTGTTGTTCTCCTGTGTGGCGGGTCTGAACGAGCCCGTTCCGGGATTTTCAACGCCCCGTTCGTGAGCCCGTGGGCGGGGATGGACTCGAACCGGGCGAGGGGATCTGCGAGCGGTTCCGGCGGAGTCTCCCTCGCGTTGGGTGCGCCCGGCACAGACCTTCGGTCCGGGCCTCGCCGAAGTTATTCGCCCAGACACACCAGCCAGTAGACAGCGCCCCAGGGCGAGGATGGAAAAACCGAGAGCCGCGAGTGCAATCGGCTCCGTGGTAGCGGTGTGGATGACAATGAACTTTCGTGCCAGTGCCAGTAAGGCTAATCAGTAACACGGTCCTGACCTGGATCACGCGTTCGAAGCGTTCGTAAAACCCTAAGGAGCGACCGGATCTCGCGGTTGCTCTTAGCGGTAAGCTCTTGCCCCGGGGGAATATCTCTCATTGCACAGCCCTGACTCGAAGACCTGACACGACGGCAGCGTCCCGCTTGTAGATATCATCTCGCTGCTGCAATCGGCCTCCCTGCCCTATGGGTCGGAGTGGTGCTCGTCGTCTCCGCCCGTACCGGCGAGGCACTGCTCCGCTTTCTCGGGACCAGCCTCGGTTCCTTTCGCGTCGGCGGTGGGATCGTGCTATTCCTGATGGCGTTGGCCATGCTGCAGGCGCAGGTCGACCGGGTGCGTACCAGCCCGCAGGCGGAACACAGCGCGAGCGGCCGGGCGTCGATTGCCGTCGTTCCCCTCGCTATCCCCCTGCTGGCAGGTCCCGGAGCGATCAGTACGGTGATCATCGCCATGCAGCGCTCTTCCGGGCCCTACCACGGCGCGCTGGTGATCGCCTGCGTTCTGCTGACTACGGGGATCCTCTGGGCGGTGCTTCGGCTTGCGGCGCCCATCGGGCGCATGTTCGGCGGCCTGGGGCTCAATATCTCGACCGGCTGTTCGGACTGATCCTCGCCGCTATCGCCGTAGAGGTCATCGCCAATGGGCTCAAGCAACTCTTTCCGGTGCTTGGGGGATAGTGCTCTGTGGTCCAGCGAGGAACGCCGGGATCTCCTAAACGGGAATGGGGCGCAGTTCCGGATGCTCCAATGCGAGACCCGGTCCCTTCTTCTCTAATACCCGTCCGACACGGGGGGCTGTTTTCCTCTGAATCCGCGGCAGAGTACGCGGCGGAATCCGAGTCCTCTTCGAGCAACACGAGCGGCGCCTGGTCGCCGGCACTCGCCTGCTCCTCCCGCTGCGGTTCGGGCGCGTGAGGACGACCGGCTTCCCAGGCATTCAGCACCAGCTTGGCAATGCGGCGCTACACGCTGCGGATGCGCTTCAGGTTTTCCAGGTGCTCGACCACGATGTGGTGAGAGTCCAGCGCATCGCGCCCGGTCTCGGCCTGAAAGCGGGCGAGGCGCAGGCGAGTCGCACCGGCCTTGCAATTGAACTCGTCCTTGGATGCCAGCACGGTGTTGGCCATGACCGGGTCATCCGTGGCAAAACCGGCCAGTACCTGCTGCACCGCGCCCCTGGCTCCCTGTTCAAGGGGAGAAAGCACGCCGGCAAGTTCCCGGTCCACGGCCTTGTTCTTCTGAAACCGCTTGTGGTCGCCGGCCACGAAGGCTGTCTCGACGATGTCGCCAACATTTTCAGGTAATTCGCCACGCCGATCTATTCCTCCATTCGGTGCGGCTGCGGCTCGACGAGATCGCGTAGCGACCGCTTGCCCAGATAACCCAGGATCTCGACACGCAGGCGATCGATGGCGCCGTCGTTCTCGCCCAACCGATCGAGCGTCTGCGCGTCGCCGTCCAGAAGAAATTGCACATCCACTTTTTGAGAACCTCCGAAAAAGCGGGGCCGCGCGGGCGTGCTCGTGCCCCTAGCTGGGACTTTAGGCGACTCCAACGCGGAGAAATGGCAGCCAAAGGAGCAAACGGAAAGCTTGAGAGGGTCGGACCGGAAACCGGCCACGGGCATCCCCCGATTCTCTATCGGGTGCGGTTACGGGATTCTAGAGAAAGCTGAGCGCGCTCAGCTGGGAACAGCCGCCGGCAGGCGCGGATGCCGCGCGTCCAGCGCTGGCAAACGCGCTTGACATGCTCGGCTTGACCGATCCAGCTACAGAAGTGGGTCTCGAAGTCCTCGGCCAGCTGCACCCAAGCGGCTCGGGTGATGCCGATCCGCTCCAAGAGCGGCGGCAGATCCTCGGCGATGGCCCCGCGCTTGTCGTCGCGCACCGCCCGTCCGGTCCAGTTGGCCGGTCCCAGGTAGTCGGCCCAATGGAAGGGCAGCCCCTCGGGCCCGCCCTCGCGTGCGCCGCCCACGAAGGGGTACAGCTCGGGTGGCTGCGTGGGAGCCGGTGCGATGTTTTGCTCAGCGTTCTCGCCCTCAACGGAAGACTCGGAAGCGGCTTGCAAGGTCCGAACGCGTCTCTGGACGGACGCGTAGTCGCAGTCCTCAGGCCTCAGCGCGATTCCGCCACGCAGTGCAAGCGACTGTCGGGGCTCCAGCGTGTTAGGCTGGTGTCAACTCTTGTGCGCCCAGTGCGGCGCTGGGCTATGCACCCTATCGCTGACCCGCCGCCGACCGCGGGCAGGCTGAGTCGGCCGACTGAGTAAGCCCGCGCCCAGCCGTTGCTCAACAGCGCTCCTGCGGAGCTGGGGCCGCACTGGCGAAAACACTGGATTTTCGGCTACAATCGGGCTACACCGGCACCGAAATGGAGGCCGGAACGAAGCAGATGAGGCCATAGACTGCCAGCAGGACCCCTTCACAGGCCGTGTCGGCCGACGCCAGGCCGTCGCGACGACGGGGCCCGCGATACTTGTTCCTTTAAATAGGGTGTCGGGCTGCGAAGTGTGGAAGCGATTTAGTCCAACAGACATTTATACGCCGCGCCGGACTTCGGAGCTTCTTCTGCTAGATCAGGGTGCGCGGCGTATAAATGCTTATCTTTTGGCCTAGAAAATCAAATACGAAGATGAAACCCGGAAAAAGAGATATACCAGTAAAGGTAAAAATATCAGGAAGGCAATTATCTGAATTGCAGAGACACACCTCGTATATGATAGAAGCATTTGGACTGGATTCAAGAATCGATAATTATAAAGGAGTTAGGCCAATATCATTGTACAGTTGGGACTTGGATTGCATTCTTGATGTACTATCCACGGTTCTCGATGATGAAAATGAATACCCTGATAAAGAAGATGAAGGTTATTTGAAGTTGCATGAACTTTATGTAAAATTAAGGAAAGCTGATAAAGAAGTTAATGGAGACAAATATTGAGATTAAGAGAAAGGGTAATGGGCAATAACCGTTTTTGCTAGCACATTGAGTAACTTACCCAGCGTCAAGCTGCGCCGAACCCAAAAGGCGGCGACAGGCTGTCGCAGCGATTCGTAAGAGCCCGCCAGATCAATCGAGTTTGACCCCGTCGATCTGATGCCAGAAACATTCCGGTGGCCGCGGCCGCCACCAGCATCACTGCCTCGCTGGGCTGGGAAATCCCGAGGGGCAGGTCACCCTGACCGGTGCCAGCGACTACCGTAGTGCGGGCGCTTTATTGCTTGGCGAAGATCCGGCCGTCGTAGCGAGCTATCTGTCGGCCGATGATAGAGCGAGCCCCTTCAGCGTTTCAAGCGTGCTCTCCTCGTCCGCCGACATGAGTTGGCTGAAGCCCACCATGTCCGCAGCCATGATGGTGTTACCTAGCCTGTCGAAATTAGCCGTTTCTGGCTGTATTTCACGTTCCCGGCTTGTGGCTGCTAAACGACATGAAGAAAACGCTGGAACTAATTGTGAGAGTTTGATAAAAATATCCAAGATTTCAACCTCTCACTAAGCCCGTGCCATCCCATGCTCCAACGCTCGAAGATCATCCGCAGTCGTGATGAGTGGAAACTGAAGGCCGTCCGGCGCGCCGAGGGAATCCGCGAGCACAGGAAAACGCAACGACGGTATCGGCAGAAAATTGCGACGCTACGCTGCGCAAGGGCGTGCGGCTGTGGATGGAAAACGCGCACGTCGGTGTGCCGGTGATTGAGGATATCGGCCATGTCCTGGCCGCTGCACTCAAAGCACAGTTCGAGCAGACGAGCGATTACGAGCGCTTCACCTCACTGGCGGCCAAGGCGGCAAGATCCTTGCGGCAAACCGGACTGGCCTTCCTCATCCCCATCATCATCATGACCACCAACCTGGGCGTGTCATCGGGCACGCCCATTGGGTTTGCCGACAACCGTGCGGACCAGGTTTCCGTCGGGGACATCAAGGCGTTCTTTCGGCCGGAGTTCTTCAATCGCATCGATCGGGTGGTGACCTTCGACAGCCTCGATCGGCAGAGCATCGAGCAGATCGCACAGCGGGAGCTGCGGTTGTGGATGGTTTCCGAAACCGAAACCTGCGCCTAGTCGGTGAATAGCGCTTCGGTTCAGCCCGGAGTTGGTCGAGGAGGTGGCCAAGGCGGGGTTCAGTCCGAAGTATGGGGCCAGGCCGTTGCAGAGGGCGATTGAGCGGTTGGTGGTGCCGGTGTTGACGGAGTGGTTGTTGGGGAAGGAGCGGGGCGATGTGCTTTTCGTGGACTGGGCGATTGGCGGGGTCGAGGTTCGCCCCGCGTAAGCGCCAGGACCTCGTCGTTTTTGAGCGGGAGGGCGTGAGCTGCTGTGATGCCGGTGTCGTCCAGCCCGGCTAGCAAGCCCACACGGCCGCTCGCGCGGTGCCGCAACGGGAGGAGAAAAGTCTCCGAGGCTGGATCGAACGAAGCCGGACTTCAGCGGGATGCTACGAGGCGAGAACTGGCCCCTCTCCCCTCGCCTTGGCCTTGTAGCACCCTTCCCATAAGGTGGCGCTGCGCCCGTAAGAGCGGTTGATATAGGCCACGTAGCGTCTGCCTACGAACTGCAACAGCTGACTGATGGACTCTCGCTCTTTGGGTGTCGCGAGCAACTTCACGTGATTGGTCATCAGCACGTAGGCGTGAACAGCGCACCCGTAACGCTTTGCACCTTCCACCAGCCACCCCAGGTAAGCGCGATAATCCGCCCCTTCGTAGAACACGGGTTGACGGTTGTTCCCACGCTGAATCAAACGGGCCGGCACACCGGGCAGAAAGAAACGCGGTTTCCTGGGCATCTGCGCCCTCCTCCATCACCACGTCGGCTGCCGGTGCTTCAACTGCAGCACAGCAAGGGCTCTGACCCGTATTTTCGTGCCCTTGCCGCGCTTTCTCTTCGACCATGGCGCCGCGCCGGCGGGCACCGGCCGGCTGTTTGCGGACACCCGGAATCCGTGGGAGATCCTCGCCGCGCTCGCTGCCGGGTCGGATATCCGACCCGGCGTAGACCCGGAGGACGCGCTGGCTGAGCTGCGGAAGCTTTCTCTGCTGCAGCTGGCTGCCGAGAGCGCCTTCGGGAGCGAGGGGCGGATCCACCGCGTGCTCGCCATCGACGAGGAGGGCCTCGGCGCCGAGCATCCCACAGTCGCCATCGGCCTCAACAACTTGGCCGGACTCCTTCATGCCACCAATCGTCTGGACGAGGCCGACCCGCCGATGCGCCGTCACCTGGTCATCTTCCTGCTCTTCTTCCGCCAACCCGGATACCCGCACACCGTTCTGGGTGCGGCTTTCGAGAAGTATTGGGAATTGCTCGCAGCACTGTCGCTCGATAGGAGAGATACGGCAGCGGATAGGCTCCCTCTTCGGCGAGGCAGGTCTCAGCAAGGAGGAGTCCCGCCGACTGTTGGATGGTCTTTGAGAAGGCGGTGCGGGCTCGCCTGGTCATTGCTTGCGGCTCCAGCACACCGATGCCGAAACCAAGTCCGGATAACCGCTCGTTGCACCAAAGCGAGCATTTCTGGACCAAGGCGATTAGATCGCTATGGGTCGAAAGCGGACCTGTGTCCACGGTGACGAACTCGATGAGAACTTGACCGCGGCTCGGTATTTCCGGGGTAGTCATGTTCGATGTCAGGTGCCCCCCGGCCACCGCCGAGGGGCCGTCCCAGGGTTCTCTACGCCTCCCCGCGCCCGTACCACCGCCGTCCGGTCTCCTTCTCCAGGGTAGCGATCCGGGTCTTGACGGACATGCTGGTCCACGGATCGACACCTCGCTCTGGGCGGTGCCTCACTCGTGATCCACGAGTAGTGCGCTGCTGTTCCCTTGCGCCGGGAGACCGACGCGGAGTCCACCAGGAGTGGTTGCTACGCGTTGCAGACGTGTCTCGCCATTCAGCGCGGCGCCCGCCCGTCATCGCCCGTTGCGGCGGCGATCTGCCGTAGCGTCTCGACAAGTGAGGCGGGCGGCACCCGCGGACTCGGCCGCCAGGGACGGTTCGATACTGTGACTCCGAGGCCGAACAGAACAAGCAACGCAGACGGCACGAGCCCCTGCACGATCTTGTAGGACCGTGCACCGGTCAAAAACGCAGCGGTCGGGAGGCCGATCCCGAGCAGCAGGGCGAAGAGACCGAGCGCGAACCAGAACCGGCGGATCTTCTTGCTCTCGTCGATCGTGACCTCGAGCTGCGGCTTCACTTGCGCGAGGCGCTCGAGCAAGGCCGTGCAGGCTACGTAGAAGGTCGATCGTGGCGGCTCGCTCGGCACATCGAGCCGCATGCCGTTGCAGGCGAAGCGAAACGTCTCGGGGCCGTGGATCAGATCGAGGCGGCTCATGCGGAACTCGCGCGCCGTTCGCTCGACGAAGCGCATGGTGTCCACGTCGTCGAAGCGGACTTCCTGCTCCACGATCCCGTCCTTGGTCTCGATGCGAGCCGACCGCTCTTCGAGGACGAGGCGCCGTTCCTTCGCGAGCGGAGCCGGCTTGTAATCGAAATGCCGCGTCATCGTCCGACGAATCGTAGTCGTCGACGCAGCAAGCCCTGCGTGCCCGAAGCGCACGCGGCTTGGCCCCTCACCCGTCCAGCACCCGGTCGAGCGCCGCCGCGACCTCCGCCTCCTCGATCCCGCGCGTGACGAACACCATCCGCGTGCGCCGGTCGCTCGTCGGCCACGCCCGTAGGCACCACGGGCGGGTGCATCGTGTGCTGCACCCAGTATACGCCCGTCGGCTGGTCGAGCTCGGCGAGGTTGACGATGCCCTTGGCGCGTAACAGGTCCGGGCCGTCGATCTGGGCAAACACGGTCATCCACCACTCGAACGCCGCGACCGGCAACGGCTCGTCGCGGGTGATGCAGAACGAGCGAATGGCCGTGTCGTGGTGGGGGTGACCGTGCCCAGCGCCGCCCTCGAGCTCCTCGAACGCGTGGTCGCCGAGCCAGCGGTTGACGTCGGCACGGCCGTGACGGTCGAACAGCGCCGACAGCTCGACGGCTCCGTGTGTGACCTCGATGAGCGGCGCGACCGGGTTGAGTTCACGCAGCCGCAGCTGCAGCGCGGCGGCATCACCGGTCAGATCGGTCTTGGTCAGCACAGAGGGATAGGAATTTGGTTGCTGCGGCCGAAGGCGGAGCGGAGGGTAATGGCCCCAAAACAGCGACCCGGGCTGGTTTGCGACCACCTGTGCCGCACGAAACCATCCTCAATCCCCCGTGGTGAAACCGCCGAGAGCCTGAAAAGGCCCTGCCTGGCGGCGATGTGCGCATTTTCCTCGACTTGCGCCCGATTTTAGCTCGATCAGGCCTCACGTCAAGGCTCAAGAAAGATCATGCGATGGCGGGCAGAGGCTCGTAGGTGAGCGGGATCTGGCCGTTGACCGGCCAGTCATCGTCGTCAGGCGGGGGTTGGCTGGGCAGACGAAGATCCCTGGGTTTCAGGTCGCGCAGGATGCGCTCGATGACGGCGGGCTCCCCGATCACCGACAAGAAGCGCATCTCGCCCCCACAGTGGGGGCATCGAGGCTCTCCGGCGGAGCAGAGTTGCCTTCCATGGCGCGTGTTCAGAGTAACGGGCAACCCCAGCCCGGACGTGTGGCGCTACGCTGCACTGCTTCGCTGACAAGCCCAGGGAGGTCCTTCCGTGGTCTTCCCGTGCGTCGGAGCGAAGCGCCACCGGCGCTTCACTGTCTTCCTCCGCACCCTGTCCGGGCGTTCGTTGAGCTGCGTTGGTCCACCGGACCAACTGAAAAAAACAAAAAAACTGGACATCCATCTTTTGGGACCCCCCGGAAGCGGGAGTCCGAGCGTGCCCGCTTGTGCCCCTATCTGGGGCTAAGCGCGACTTCAACGCGGAGAAATAGGGCGAAAGCGGACCAATCGGCAAGATTGAGAGGGTCGGACCGGAAACCGGCCACGGGATTTCCTTTTATTCTCTATCGGGTTCGGTTAAGGGATTTCAGGGAGAGAGCTGAGGGCGCTCAGCTGGGAAACAGCCGCCGGCAAGCGCGGATGGCGCGCCCCAGCGCTGACCAACTCGCGCGCAAACCCGCTCGACATGCTCGGCTTGACCGATCCAGGTGCAGAAGTGGGTCTCGAAGTCCTCGGCCAGCTGCAGCCACGCGGCTCGGGTGATGCCGATCCGCTCCAAGATCGGCGGCAGATCCTCGGCGATGGCCCCGCGCTTGCCGTCGCGCACCGCCCGGCCGGTCCAATTGACCAGCTCGAGGTAGTCGGCGAGCTGGAACGGTAGCCCCTCCGGCATGCCTTCGCGAACACCGCCCACGAAGGGGTACAGCTCGGGGGGCTGGTGGGTGGGTGGGTGCGTGGGTGGGTGGCTTCGTCAGTCTCGACGGCCTGTGACCTTTTGACCGTGGGCTCGGAGGCCGCCTGCCGCGTGGGTTGGGGTCTACGTATGCGACGCAGGGACTGCGCGCTCGTCGAGTAGTGCTCTGATTGATGCCTGTCCAGTTGTTGCGCCGTTGATTTCTAATCGATCGCCTCGAGCTCAAAGACCGCGAATTCATTATCGATGATCGAGCCCCACACCTCGATTCGCCGGGGCGGGGTCCGTCCGCCATAGTGGAGACGGCTAGGTCCGGGCGGCTCGGGGTGCCTTGTGTGCCTCCAGCAGGGAACGCTGACGCTGAGGGGTTTGCCCTTGCGTGGTGCCCGCCGCGCCGGTCCGAAATGGAATAATGGCCGGCGGTACACAATCTCTACACGGCCTGTTACCCGGCAAGTGTCGAGCGCTTCGGTCGCAGGTGATTCCAGCACCGCAATGTCGTCGATAACGAGGACAAAATGGTAGCTGGCACGACGCTTGTCATCTTCGATCGCTTCTGGCGGCAACACGGCAATTTCCTCCCGCCGGGAGTTTGGCGGACACCCAGTATAGGGGACCTCGATCTTTCGAGGTGCCCTATAGTCACTTCGGACCCCGTTCCCGTTGAACCGCGGGAGACCATTCACACGGCACGCCTCGCTCCACTCCCGTGTCGCTCTCGGCGGCTGTTCCGGATGTTACGTCACTTCCACATCCATCTGGTGGCGGAAGCACCCCGGCCAAGCTTGCGGCCACCTCCTCCTTTGCTTTCGACTGATCCCACACGATAGACTTGGGCCGTCTTTGCTAACCGGAAAGTGCCGTTGACCAGGCGTAAGCACGGGGTATTTTGCATGGCAAGGCGCGATTGTGGTGCAATGCACCGGGGTCAATCCCAAGCTCGGCGAGGCACGCACCGCCGGAATAAGGCTGGAGGGCTGAATACGGGTCGGTTTCGAGTCACGTGGGATCTCCTTGCGATTATCGTCTGTGTTGCCGGCAGCAGCGCTTTCGCCCTTGGGCGCGGGGATACACCGATGAGCGAAAGCGACCATGTGTTTGAGATTGTCGAGCGCATTGCCAGGGCGCAGCCCTTCGTGCTCGATCGGGTCGCTCCTATCGTAGGCTTTGAACTGATCGAGACCGGGCGAAGCGAACGCGCCGGTTTCCGCTACGCCAAGGGCAAAGACTCTGACGGCGTCATTGTCGCCGTAGAGATCCGGGAGCGACTCCAAGCGAGCCCGGGTCGAGGTGGCCTCGTCATCCTCGATCTCGCAGACCGGTCCTGCATCAAGCAAGCCGAAGTGATGCTGCGCTTCGGTGCCGAACCCTCACTCTCAGTGCCGACCCCTCATCAACCTGTCGAGGCGCCGCTTTACTTCAACTACCCATACGACTGGGGACGCACCAGCTTCGGGTTCGGCCGTAGCGACGAGAAATGCTTGACCCGCGTTGTATTGGATGCGACAGGGGCTTGAACGTACCGACCCGCTCCTGCCCGCCGCATCCCATTGTGCGAGAGGGTGACATGGGCCGGAGATTCCACCGGGCTCCTCGCTCTCAACGTGACAGCTCGAAATAAAGCCCGGCGCCGAAAGCCGCGATTCCGGCAAGGCAGAGAGCAGCGGAAAATGTCCACTGCCTCTTCCCGAAACCTAGCGCGCGCGACAGGACCGCGACCGCGGGGTTGGCGGGATCGTAGTAACAGGTAACCTCGGTACCCGGCGTCAGGGCTTCGGCGGCCTGATGCGCATGATCGTAACCCTTCATCCAATCAACTCCGTTCATATTCGCCGGTTTACACGCGACGTTTCACTTCTCCGCATGGTTCTCCGAGCCTGCACTGAGTCAGCGGCTTGCGGGCGCGGTTCACCCGCGACACCGCCCTTCTCGTGGCCAGACCCCGGCACAACACCTCCCCATCAGAGCCGCCTCAGCGATAACCAGGGAGGGCTGGCCCGGTGGCGTCGGCAGGGTCCATTCGAAGTACAGTCCGAGGGCCCCGTCTTCGAGATTCAAGAACAGGGAGTCGACTCCATTATCGTGAGACGCCGACGCACTGCCGTCGATGTCGAACCAGAGCGTGCCGGCCTCCTCCGACTGCAACGTGAACCGCGCCTGCCAATCGCCGGCGCTGACGGCTTGACGCAGCACGGCCGTCTTCCGCGCGTCGCTCGCGCCTTCAATAACGAGCTCGAAGCGGCCGAAGTCTTCGCTGTGCTTGATGCCTTCCGACACACGCTCCGTGAACGCACACCGATAGGTACCCTCTGCACCGCCGGCCCCGGTCAGGGCCGCGAGCAACAAGGTCGCGGCGAATGGCATCCGTCTTATCTCCTTCGCACTGGCTGCAGGCTGGGGCTCAACTTCCCGGCCATTTTGGGATAGGCAGATGTGACCAAAGGAGACGTCAGATAGCAAGACGGAAGCACCCGGACGAATACAAACAGGGAGCGGCGTCGTCCTTTGCCGGTTCGCGGCAGAGCGAGAAGCTCGCACAAACCGTGAGGGCTTACAGGTGTTCCGGACGTTCGGGTTGCGGTTGGCTCGGCTCCTTCGGACATCGCCTGTACACGTGGAGGTCAGATTACGACAATGACGAGTCGAAGTGCATTCATAGAGGACCACAGCCGGGCGCCTGATTGCCGCAGGACACGCCTTGCCCACCAAAGAAATGGACACCCATGTTTTGGGACCCCCCCGAAAGCGGGAGGCCGCGTGTGCCCGCTTCTGCCGCTATCCGGGGCTAAGAGCGACTCCAACCCGGAGAAATGGCGCCCAAAACCTGCCAATTTGTGAGAATGAGAGGGTTGGACCGGAAGCGGGCCACAGGCTTCCCCCTATGCTCTATCGGGGGCGGTTACGGGATTTCAGGGAGAAAGCTGAGGGCGCTCAGCTGGAAAACCGCCGCCGGCAGACGTCGATGCCGCACGCCCAGCGCTGACCCCCTCGCGGGCAAACCCGCTCGACATGCTGGGCTTGACCGATCCAGCTACAGAACTGGATCTCGAAGTCCTCGGCCAGCTGCGGCCAAGCGGCTCGGGTGATGCCGATCCGCTCCAAGATCGGCGGCAGATCCTCGGCGATGGCTTCGCGCTTGTCGTCGCGCACCGCCCGTCCGGTCCAATTCACCGGGTCCAGGTAGTCGGCGAGGTGGAACGGCCGCCCTTCGGGCATGCCTTCTCGGACACCGCCCACGAAGGGGTAGAATTCGGTCGACTACGTGGGAGTTGGGGCGATGGCTTGCTCGGCGTTCTCGGTATCACCCGAAGACTCGGAAGCGGCTTGCAAGGTGCGAATGCGCCGCTGGATGGAGGTTTAGTCGGACTCCTCAGGCGTCTTGGCGATGGCGGCGCGCACAGGGTTGAGGTCCACGTAGGCGAGGCAGGCAAGCACCGCGCTGTCGTCGAGCAAGGCCTGGGATGAGTACTCCGTCTAAGTGATACTTACGGACGCAGCGCAAGTATCGCTTAGACGGAGTACCGAAACCGCCCCTCCCAGAAGTGCCCGGTGCAATCGTCCTCCTCGTTGGCCTTGCGAGCGATGTGCTCGTTGAGCTGCGCGGTGTGTCAAGAGCCAGCTGACCGAGGTCAGCCGTTCGCGCCAGGTCTCGACCAAGCCCTCCAGCTGAGTCTGCTCCACTTCGAGCAGCTCGTCCTCTCGAAGATACGGCTCCGACAGGATCGTACCGCCGAACAGGTGATGCCAGCGCTCTACCACCTCGCGCATCGACCAGGAATCGGTCAGCGGCTGGTTCACATGCAACACGGCGTGGCTGTGGCTGGCCATGAGGGCATAGTCGCAGACTTCGATGGCAAAGACCTGAGCCAGCTCCAGCAGGCGTTCCTCG
>Ga0210096_1000419_pt1 | contig 15066 bp, 14 predicted proteins | sample China_Galinas_PW_4_FD_184864 | JGI IMG/M metagenome (GOLD analysis project Ga0210096, IMG submission 184864) | Wetland microbial communities from San Francisco Bay, California, USA, that impact long-term carbon sequestration - China_Galinas_PWA_D2... | ecosystem: Environmental > Aquatic > Marine... | reverse complement strand
GCCCCGATTCTGTCCAGCGGGCCCGACGAATGGGCGGCCATCGTCGAGGACCCGCGCCCAAGTGGACACGGCAGGGTACCGATGTTTTTCTGGGGCCATTGGCCAGGGGCTGGAGACCCTTCCCCAATAGGGGCAGACTCCGTGCCTTGATCCAGAAGGGTGACTGGTGCGACTCGGTCTACGGGTCAAAACCGCCCGATTGAGAAACAGGGTGCGTGTATAGGCCCGCTAGCGACGAGCGATTGTTTGTTAAAGAACGCTCTTTGAAATCTTCGATTTCAAAGACTACAGGGGCGAATTGCCTGTTGACACGGGTCGGCTAAATGGTGACCCCTATCACCTTTATACTCAGGGCGAGCTGGAAACCGAGCCGAGGCAGGGGGTGCTGCATGAGGTCCAGGGCGTTTGTCTGGCTGGTCTACACGATCGGCGCCATCATGGTGGTCGGGGCGTTGCTGGTATTCATGGTCGAGCCGTCCCAGGGGGCCTTGGTCGCCCTGCTGGCCTCCATGGTGCTCTCCATACTGGGCAGCACCCTGGCGGCTCGAAATCGGCTGGCCGCACTGCGCCGCCAGACAGAGCGCGAGCAGGCCTCGGCCTTCGCACCTGCACCCGAAACATCGACGCGCCAGACGCAGGCCCGGCATCCTGGTCTCGGCCCCGGGCTGCTGGAGCTGGGGCCGAAGGTGCTGCGCTTTACCGGCACCCGGGTGCAGCGTTTAGGTGAGATCGGACTGATCGGGCTGGACCTCCACCGGGCGAGCCTGCGCCAAGTGGTGCGCAGCGCCTTTCGGCCATGGGTCGGGCGAGCCCGCCTGCGCAAGCTGGCCGCCGCCCCGCGCAGCCTGGAGGTGCGACGAAGCGATGTCAGCGCCTGCGCGGCCTTCGAGCGCGTCAATACCGGACCGGAGCTGATCCTGGGCTACTCTGCACCCGATACCGGCGAGACCCGTTGGGAGGCGCTGTTTCTTGCCCGGATGCAGCCCGGGCGCTTCCCCATCCCCACCGACGACCCCCAAGCCTGGGTGACCGCGTTGCAGCCGCCGGAGACCGCGGCCGAGTCGGCTCGCGCGGCGGCACAGGCACGCCGCCGCATCCATCGCCGGCTAGCCTGGGCGGCGACGGCCCTGGCCGTGGCGGCCGCCGCCATCCCGATGCTGGGCTTCATCGCGTTCTTGACCACCATCGCCTTGATCGACGCCGATCGAGCCGCCGGCCTCACCGCTGTGGTGCTCGCCGGGGTCTGGATAGTGACGTCATTGATCATGTGGCTGATCAGCTGGTGGTCCTATCGCTGAGTGGGTCCTACCCCCACCTCGTCCCGCGCGGCTATGCGCCGCGCTGATATTCCGTCGCCGCGGCCCTTTCCCCTCAGACCAACCCGTACCGCCCCAGCTTGCGATACAGGGTCCGCTCACTGATTCCCAGCGCATCGGCACTCTTTCGCCGGTTGCCGTCGCACTCTGACAGGACCCGGGAGATATGGCGCGACTCCAGCTCTCGGAGTGGCTCGCTAGCCTGTGCAGGCACTGCGGCGGGCTGCTGCTGGCGCCCAAGCGCCTGCCACTCGGCCGGCACGACGACGGGAACAGCCACCGGCGGCTCTTTCGGCTCCGCGTCCACCAAGCTCGCCAAATGCCCAGCCTCGATAGTGCCGCTGCTGGTGCGGGTGGCCGCCACATAGAGGATGTTGCGCAGCTCTCGGATGTTCCCAGGATAGTGATAGCCCTGCAGCAAGGCCATGGCGGGGGCGCTGATGCGGTACTGGGGCTCGGCGGTCTTGCTGAAACGCGCCAGCAACGCCTCGGCGAGATCAGGAACGTCTTCCAGACGCTCCCGCAGAGTGGGCAGCTGCACGTCGAGACAGGCAATGCGGTAATACAGGTCCTGGCGGAACCGTCCCTGGCGGACCATTTGCGAAAGGTGCCTGTTGGTCGCGCACACCAGGCGCACATCGGCGCGCAAGGTCTTGCGCCCGCCCACCCGCCGATACTCGCCCGTCTCGAGCACCCGCAACAGCTTGGCCTGGAGTGCCTGCGGCATCTCCCCGACCTCGTCGAGAAACAGAGTACCCCCGGTTGCCATCTCGTAGAGTCCCTGACGGCTGCCGGAGCTGCCGGTGAAGGCCCCCTGCACGTAACCGAACACCTCGCTCTCGAACAGGCTCTCCGGCACGGCGGTGCACCCCAGGGTGAGAAAGGGGCCCGCACTGCGCGAAGACTGGCGATGCACCAGCTCCGCCGCCAGATCCTTCCCGGTGCCCGTCTCGCCTTCCAGTAGGACCGGGAGATCATGCTGCGCGGCCACGTTGAGCTGCTCCAGCGTGCGCAGAAAGGCCGGCGAGCGACCGACCATGCGCAGATTCGGACGCCTGGTCGGCTCTTCCACGCCGATTTCGTGGAAAGACTCCCCAAGATACAGATCCCCATCCGCCGACCTGAGCGGATGCGCGGTTACCCTGACCAACCGGTGTCGACCCTTGGAGTCGCGGTGCATATGCAGACAGGAATGAGCGGCGGCCCGGTCGAAGACCTGCCGATGCGGACAGTCTTCACCGTCCTCGAAGCAAGGTCGGTCGCTGTGATGACTGACCTGAAAGCAGTGCCGCCCCACGGCTGCCGCCGCGTCCACCCCGTAGGCCTGCTCGAAGGCGGTATTCACCGCCACCACCTGATACTCCCGGTCGATGACCAGGAAGGGGCGCTCGTGGCTGTCCACCAGTGATTGCACGTCGATCGATCGCTTCATAGCATCACGGCCGATGGTCTCGGCAAATCGAGCTTTGTCACGCAAACGCCCAAGCCTTTGGCGCTCGCCCTCTCTTCAGCTGCTCGTCCAGTCAATCTGAAGAATCGAGCTGGGCAGGCCTTGTTTGGCATGGGCCAGCCCGTTTGGAGTATGGCCGAAATGTCAGGGCCCTGCCAGGACGACAGACATTATCTGCCATATTGGCAGGAGCCCCAAGCAGAAATCACGACTCATCGAGGTCACCGATTTGATTTAACAACGAAAACTCTACATGGCCGGGTAGTTGCATCGCCAGAGTGATACAGGTTTTCCATCACCGGGAGTCCGAAATGAAAGCGCTTACGACATTGAGGTCGTCAGGAGCCGTCCTCGCCTTGCTGCTCTCAGGTACTCTCCTGGCCGCCGACACAGTACCCACCGACATCAAGCAGCCCGGCACCCAACCCCAGGAGGTCTCCAATCTGGAGTCCCCCGACAAATGCGACAACTGCCACGGCGGCTATAACTCCTCCGTGGAGCCCGCCCACAACTGGCGCGGCAGCATGATGGCCCACGCGGGGCGTGACCCCATCTTCTGGGCCACCGTGGCCATCGCCGAGCAGGACTTCCTGCCCGGCCAAGGCGGCGCGGGCGACCTGTGCATCCGCTGCCACAGCACGGGCGGCTGGCTGGCCGGTCGTTCTACCCCCACCGACGGCTCCGGCCTGACGGCCGGCGACTCCGACGGCGTGGAATGCGATTTCTGCCATAAGCTCACCAACCCGAACAACTCGGAGTATCAGGGCGTGATGAACGGAGAATTCCAGGCCAATGACGGCTTGGGCGAGGGCTACTACGGTAGCGGCATGGCTTCCGTATGGGGCGGCAGCGAAAAGCTGGGGCCCTTCACCGACGCCCAGGCGCGCCACCAGTTCCTGCCCTCGGATTTCCACCGTTCGGCGGACTTCTGCGGCACCTGCCACGATGTCTCGAATCCTGCTGTGGGGAACCTGGCTCACAACCACGGCGCCCAGGCTACCGCAGACTCGGTGGTGACGGACGACACCCTGGGTGGAGACACCCTGGGTGGACTGGTCACCGGCAAGGCGGCCTTCAACAATGCGCCCTACAAGTACGGCATCGTCGAGCGCACCTTCAGCGAGTATAAGTCCGGACTGCTCTCCACTACCCCGGTCAATGAGTACCCTGGGCTCCCCGCGGATCTGCGGGGCGGCGCTCTCCAGGCCATCTACGTCGCCGCCACCGCTGCCAGGAGCGATGCGAACTACGAGGACGGCGACACCCGCTACTACACCTGTCAGAGCTGCCACATGCGCCCGGTCACCGGCACCGGCTGCAACAAGAAAGGCGTGCCGGTTCGCACCGACCTGCCGTTGCACGACCTGACCGGCGGTAACTACTGGATGCCGGAAGCCATCGCCTACCTGGACACAGCCGGCAAGCTGCGCCTCGGCGGCGCGATGACCGCGCAGCAGACCGGCGCCATGCTCGACGGCGCCCTGCGCGCCCGGGAGCAGCTGGACCTGGCCGCCACCCTCAGCGTCACCCAAGGCCCAACGCCAACGGTCAAGATTGTGAACCATACGGGCCATAAGCTCATCTCCGGCTATCCGGAAGGCCGGCGCATGTGGCTCAACGTCAAGTGGTACGACAGCGTCGGCACCCTGCTGCGCGAAGACGGCGCCTACGGCGACCTCGCGGTGAAGATCGACGGCACCGACAGGGTGGTGCGCACCCTGCTCGACCCGGACGACCCCAATACGAAGGTCTACCAGGCCCACATGGGCATAACCCAGGAATGGGCCGATCAGCTTGTCGGCCTGGACCCCAGCTACGGTAGTGTGCCTGTGTCCTACAACCGGGTGACCGGCGACTCCGACTACACCCTGGCCCAGGTCGCCGCCCAGGCCCCGAGCACCAGCCACGAGTCCTTCCACTTCGTGCTCAACAATACGGTGGTCTCCGATGACCGCATCCCGCCCTACGGCATGAGCTACGACAAGGCCCGCAAGCGCAACGCCCTGCCCGTGCCCGCCGACCAGTACGGTAACCCCGGGGCCGGCGGAACCTACAACTATTGGGATGAGGTCACGCTCAACCCGCCCCAGAATGCCGGCTACGCCGAGATCAAGCTGATGTACCAGCCGACCAGCTGGGAGTACATCCAGTTCCTGCATCTGGCCAACAACGGGAGCGACCCGGCCCTGGGCGGCAACGCCTTCCTCGGTGAAGAAGGCGCCAACATGCTGGACGCGTGGTTGAATGCGGGAGGCGCGGACGTACGCATGGCCGAGCCCTATGCCATGGCCTCCGCCACCTGGGGCAGCGCGCCCGGCGTGTGCACCGCGCCCGTGCCGACCCTGGTCTCCACCGTTCCCGCCGATAAGGCGGTCAGCCTCACCTGGTCCGATGAGTCGGCCAGCGGGGCCATCACCTACAGCGCCTATTACGACCAGGCCGGCAAGGCCCAGCTGATCGCCTCGGCGCTGGCGACTACCAGCTACGCCGATACGGGACTGACCAACGGGCAGGAATACTGCTACAAGGTCACCTCCACAGACGGGACCTGCGAGTCGGATTTCAGCAACATTCTCTGCGCCACACCGACCCAGCCCGGCCATACTGCCTACGTCGACGTCACTGACCCGGCGCCCTACACCGGCCGCTATGTCACATCGGGCAACGGCAAGACGGCCAAGACCAGCTTCGAGCCGACCAGCAGCTTCAGCGCCGGCGACCAGGTCATCGTGCGGCTCACCGTCCAGGACGAGGCCAACACCCCTGTGGCCAACGCTACCGTGACCGTCGCTATCACAGGTCCGGAGTCCGCCACGCTCACCAGCGCCCCCAGCAACGCCAGTGGCCTTGCCGAGGCCAGCTGGAGCACCCAATCGCCCAACCACAAGGGCAACGGCGGCACCGCACCGGGCAGCTACAGCGCCACGGTCACCGCCGTCAGCGCCAGCGGCTACACCTGGAACGGTACCCCCGCCGCCGTCTCATTCACCCTGCAATAGGGTGAGCTTGGAAAGGACCGGTCCCAAACGGCGGGGCCGGTCTTTTCTTTTAGGTAGACCATTCGCACTGGTGTCGCGCTGGGCTCTCTGGTCGTCATGGTCGGCGGACTCCTGTACGTGAGCTGGAGGGCCTTCGCCTCGAAACGCCATCGGCCGCCATCGGCCGCCTTCGAATGACGCGTCCCACGCCCCCACCTAGATTGCACGCCCTGTTCGCCCGACGTGCACCCCGGGCCTTGATCCTGCTCAGGGGCCCGGCGGGCTGGTATCACCTGGTCGCCTGGAACACCGCCAGGGACACCTTCGAGCCCGGGGCCTGGTTTAAGGGACGCATCTACGAGGACAAATGCGACCTATCTCCCGACGGCGAGCTGCTGGTGTATTTCGCCCTGAAAGGGCGCTTGTGGAGAACGAGCTACCAGGGCTCCTGGACCGCAGTGAGCCGCGCGCCCTGGCTCTACGCCCTCACCCTGTGGCCCCACGGAAGTACCTGGGGCGGAGGCGGCCGCTTCGTGGACGACCGGACACTGGTCCTGAGCGGCGCGTCGGGGGCCCACCCCGACCACCCCTTGGTCGGACTGAGAATCACGGAGCGCGGGTACAGGAGGGTCATTTCCAAGCCCGACATTCCCGAGGCCGAATGGTCGGGATACGACCAGGGCGGCTGCCCGGTGTTCTATCGCCGGGGCATACTCTATCGGCGACTTCCCCAGGAAGACCGCCCGCTGGCGGATTTCACCGACCCGGTGCCCACTCCCACCGAAGCGCCGGAATGGGCGAAACAACCCCTGCCCCCGCTCCCCCGAATACCGTCCGAGCGTCGACCACGCCGAAAGACGAGGAAGCGCCATTAAGCAGGATGTTCGAGAGGCGCTTCTCCATCGTGAGACGCCGAGCCAAGGGAATCTGCCGCCGATTGACCTCGGAGTAGCGGGCGGCTACACTGCCAAGGCGGTTGGGAGGGCTGCCGGAGCAGCCCGCTGGGGCGTCGATGACCCCACCCGGCCGCCTTTTGTTTCCAGGGATTTCAATGCACCTTCTCTACTTGGACGATTCAGGAGCGGTAAGCAATCCCGCTGACACGCACGTCATCCTCGCCGGACTTGCGGTTTTCGAACGAAAGCCTCATTCGCTCTCCAACCAGCTTGAGCGACTAGCCCAAGAAATATGGCCTGATAGTCCTCATACCCTCGAGTTTCGCGGAAACGCGATATTTTGTGGTCGCGGTAAGTGGCGCGGAGTTGATCGCCAACAACGCGTGAACGCCTATAAGACAGCCTTGGGATACCTCGCCAACTCCTAATGATGTCCGTCTGTTTGGCGCGGCAGTCCACAAAGGCACGATTTCTCCAGATGACCCCATGGAATTCGCGTTCGAACAAATGGCAAACCGATTTGATCGGTTTCTGGGCCGACTACACCGTCAAGGTGACACGCAGCGTGGGCTGATCGTACTTGATGAATCGTCGTATGAGACCTCCCTCCAAATCCTGGCGCGAGAGTTCAGAATGGTGGGGCACCGCTGGGGACAACTGTATAACATGGCCGAGGTGCCGCTCTTCGTAAACTCCCTGGGGACCAGGATGATTCAATACGCGGATTTAGTCGCCTATGCTGTTGGCCGCTATTATCAGAAGGGAGATAGCACCTTTTTCGACCTGATTGCTCATAAATTCGATACGGCGGGCGGGGTGTTGCATGGGTTGACGCACTATGCCCCTGGTGGCCAGCAGTGCCAGTGTTTCGCTTGCGCAAACCATACATAACAGTAAAAAGGGCTTGCGCCTGGGGCCCACCCATCGTGCCCGACCGCATGGTTGCAGCAGATCGCGCCCAGGGGTTTTATCCTGAAGCGTGTGGCACTTTACCTGCGTTTTCGCCGATATAGACGCTTCCGGAGAGAAAATCCGCCGGGAACCGGGGGCCAACCTGACCGTGTATCAGGCGTCGGGCGCTAACCGTAGGCCGGCGCGAAGGCCTTTTCGGGGTCCTCCACCGGGCCGTCTTCCCCCCAGTAGGGCGAGAGCTTACGCAGCTGGGCGACGATGGGCGGGACCGCGGCGATCACCCGCTCCACCTCCTCCATGCTGTTGTAGCGGGAGAAGGAGAAGCGCACGCTGCCGTGGGCGGCGGTGAACGGAATGTCCATGGCCCGCATCACGTGCGACGGATCCAGGGAGCCTGAGGTACAGGCCGAGCCGCTGGAGGCGGCGATCCCCATCTTGTTCAGGAGCAGTAGGATCGCCTCGCCCTCGCTCATGGCTCAGCGCCCCGTGCCGCAGGCCGTCTGCTGGGAGGCCGGCAGTACCTTCACGAACTCGCCCAGTCCCTCCATGATCGCATGGTGGATACCACCCAGGGTGGTACCGGCCATCTGGCAGCCGGCGCAGGCGCCGGTCATGTTGACCCTAGAAAAAACAGTTAGCCGTTAACGATTAGCTTAGCCAAATTAGCAAGTTAGCTCGCTCGGAGTCCGCCGCAGGGCTCACCCGCCGGGTGAGCGGCCCGGGTCGCCGTTTTGGCAATTCAATCAATAGCTAACGGCCAATTGCTAACAGCTAACTGCGCTTTTCAGGGTCAACGTGGGGCATCTGGAAGAAGACCCGTCGCAGGAGCTGTTCTTGGTGAGGTTCGAGACGGGCACGGGAGAGCTGGGACCGCCGACCGGCTGCTGGCGTGAAGAGCTGGCCGTCGAAGGACCATCCGAAACCTATCAGCCCTCGGGGTGCGTGGGCGGGAAGCGACGCATCGGCCTCAGGACGGCTTGGGCCGAGTGTGCTGCGGCATGAGATCGGCCACGGCTCGGCCCATCGCGTCCGGCGATCGGCTCAGCGCCAGCGCCACCCGCTGCTGGTCTTCGTTCGGGCGATTCTGGCTGAGCTTGAACTTGGCCTGTATCTCGGTCACCTGGATTTCAAAGCCCACGATCGCGCCGAGCAGTCTAGAGCGGCGCTCGCCCGTGAGAGCGGGGCTCCATGGCGTATCCATGCGCGCCTCGTGGACCTGCTACGGCGTCATTCATCGGATGGCTCCTGTAACATACTGAAATAATAGACGGTTTTCCCTCTTCCGGAGTCCTAATCGTGCCACGGGCCGGTCACCGTGGCTCGAAGCACCAACGAAGAATCAATCACTTACAGGTTTTCAGCTGCCTCGCGGATGGCAACATTAGGATGCTTTTGGTAAAATTGTCCCAATGTTGCCATCCGGAGGCACTATGGAAGAGGATCTACGCAGGCTGCAGCGCATGTTCCGTCACGAAAAGGTCCTCGACATGAGCACGCTCGGGGGTCGGTTCCCGAGCCGGTCTCGGCGAAGCCTGTTCCGCGATCTCGCGGAGCTGGGCTACCTAACGAGCTACTCCCACGCGGGTCGCTTTTACACGTTGGCCGACATCGCCGACTTTGACCAACGGGGCTTGTGGTTTTTCCGGGACATCGGTTTCTCGCGGGCCGGCACCCTCAAGCAAACCGTGGCCATCCAAGTCGAGGAGGCTCCCGACGGGCGCACCCATGCGGAGCTCCGGCACGTGCTCGGCGTGCGCGTGCACAACACGCTGCTGGGTTTGGTCCGGGAAGAGCGGGTCGCTCGGGAGCCGTTCGAGGGCCTACACCTCTACGTGAGCGCCGATGCCGAGCGCGCCGCGCAACAGATGGCGCGACGAACCGAGGGAGTCGCCGGGGCTTTGCGGGCGCCCACGGCCGAGGAGACCCTGGAGATCCTGGTTGAGGCGCTGCGGGCCGCCCCGCACGTCCCGCAAGCCGCTGTGGTAGCCAAGCGACTGGCTGCTCGCGGTGTGCGGGTCGAGGGCCGCCACGTCCAGCAGGTCTTCGAGGCCCACGGACTGCAGCCGGAAAAAAAACGGCGCGGCCCAGCTCGCCGCCCTCTCGGCGCTGAGGAGCCGGCTGCACTCGCTGCAGGGGCAGTGCCGGCAGCGGATGCGGAGCTTGGGGGGCGCACTGGCGAGCATCGCCGAGGCGCCTCAGCCCTGCCCCCTGTGCGGCGGCTCCGTGATGGTCAAGAAGACGGTACCTCGATCCGGCCGCACTCTGGAGCACGGCGATTTCAACACCCGGGCGACCGTCTACGTCTGCGCCGCCGGCTGTCGCTGGCCTTCAGGCCCTCGGGTCTCGCAGCGAGCCGCCTGCCTCTCGCAGCGCCTTCCCCCCAAGTGCACCACGGGCTACGACATCATGGTTTTCGTGGGGCGGCAACGCTTCGTGCACCACCGCCAACGCGAAGAGATCCGCACCGCGTTGCTCGATGAGCACGCCGTGTCGGAATCCACCGGCGAGGTGAGCGTGTTGGAACGTCGCTTCTTGACCTACTTGCAGCGACTCCACGTCGCCCGTTGCGGCGCCATCGCCCAGGCCTTCGCTGACGATGGTGGGTGGCCGCTGCACGTCGATGCCACCGGAAAGGACGGTCGTGGCACGCTGTTCATCGCTTATGCAGGTTGGCGCCGCTGGCTGCTGGGCGCCTGGAAGATCCCCACCGAGCACGCCGACGCCATCCTTCCCTGTCTGCACCAAGCGGTGGCGTGCTCTGGACCGCCGGTGGCCGTGATGCGAGACCTGGGAGGGGCCATGACATGCGCCGTCAACGCGCTCGTGAAGGAGCTGGACCGCGACATAACGGTGCTGGCCTGCCACCCGCATTTCCTGGCGGACGTGGGCAACGACCTGCTCAAGGCGCGCCACAGCGAGCTACGTGAGCTGTTCCGCCGCTTCTCGGTCCTGCCCGGACTGCGCAAGCTGGCCCGGGATCTCGGACGTCGGCTCGGCGAGAACATTGACAGGGCCAGAGCGGGGCTGACTGCCTGGCTACAAGACAACGCCGAGGCTCATGCCCTGCCCGCGGGCGAGGACGGGTTGGCCGTCGTGCGAGCCATGGCCCAGTGGGTCTTCGACTACGGCGCGGGCGGCAACGACCTGGGCCTGCCCTTCGACCGGCCCTATCTGGACCTCTACGACCGCTGCACTCAGGCCCGCTGCGCCGTCGATGCTTTCGGGCGTCTACCTCAGGAGCCGCGTCCCCAGATGTGCATCCAGCTCTACGATTCCGTCTGCGCCCTCCTGAAAGACGGCGCCGAGAAGACCTTCAGCAACGGCGGCACAGCCTGCGCGGACCCGGCCGTGCGCGGGCATCGGTCGGGCGCCTGTGAGTAGCTGTCCTGCTGCGGTCGTCATTCCCTGGTGTGGCACCGGCTGTCTTTTTTAGTCATTCCTTTGTAGGAATTCGCCTACATACCGTAGTAGATTTTCTTGGTATCCTTATCCCGCTCCGCTACCCTGCGCTCGATAATCAGAGCCCTCCTTGCCAAAAGGCTGTTCGTCTATGTCAGGATTTCTGAAACACTGCTGCCTGGTGGCTCCGGTGATTCTGCTCCTCGCCTGTTCCGACTCGCCCCCCCTGAGGCTTCGGGGTCACACAGCCTGACAGTCGATATCGAGGGTATGGGCGATGTCGCCAGTATGTTCGCGGGTATCGATTGCGGATCTGATTGCCAAGAAAGCTATGAAGCCGGCGAAGAGGTTTCGTTGATCGCGGACGCAGCCCCCGGTTGGCGCTTCGCAGGCTGGAGCGGGTGCTCTGATCAATCCTCTACTCGATGCAACGTAGAACTCGACAGCGTTCGAAAGCCTGGCCAGTGTCGGCAAGTTGATCGATAATGAGATATATGAGGTCTCCAGCGGAGATGGGATTTACGTTTCATGGAGTAGCGCGCTGGAAAACTTCGAGGTTGTGGGGAATAAGGTCCACCACAATGACTACCGCGGCATCTATCTGAGTGGCTCGGCGATCGGATCAGGCCGTCCCGTCGTTCGTGCCAACGAAGTGTTCGCCAACGGGTTCAGGGGCACCTCGACAAAACAGGACAGAATGACGGTCCGATGGTGGAGCGATCTCCCCGAGCCTTTGCCGGCACTGATCAGCTTGAATCGCGTCTATCAGAACAAGGGGCTTGGGCTGACTCTGGAAGGAGAAGCAGGCGCCGACCTGGTAGCCAATTCAGTGTGGGAGAACGGTGGTGCCGGCTTGTCGGTCAAGACGGAGTCAATGGTAGAAGCCCATTTCAATAATATTCACGACAATGAGCTGCGCGATATCGTCATTGGCCGTGCATCGAACGGCCGGAGCTCGGGGGTCGCAGCTGACCACAATTGGTGGGGGCCGGAGACGACCAGGGAAATGGATGCGGGGCCTTACCCCAAGGATATCGACAGGATCTACGACATCCATGATTATTCGGCTCTGGAAGCCGTTACCTACGGCTCATGGTTGGACAAGGAGGTTATCCTCGATCCACCGGTACAGTCTTGGGTGCGCTTCCCGGCAGATGGCTCTGCACTCAGGGGCCCGAACGTGCAGATCCAAGGGTCTGCGTCCGCTAGCGATGGTATTGAGCGGGTGGAGGTGAGCACCGACGGTGGGGCGACGTGGCACCTGGCCGAGGGATCGCTGAACTGGCGCTACGAATGGATGGCGCCTGGCGACGGGACCTATCGAGTGCTGTCGCGAGCGGTTTCTTCGAGTGGCTCGGTAGGGGTCTCCGAGCCGGGTAATACGATCGTGCTCGACAGCAGCCTGCCGACCCAATCGGGAGCTCTGCAGTCCGACGAGGTCTGGAGCGGAGACGTGGAGCTTGTCGGCGACATTGTGGTACCGGAGGGTCGCAGACTCACCCTGCTCAGCGGAGCCCGGGTGCGGGCTGTTCCCCTCAACGACCAAGGCTGGTCGGGCGAGGATATATCCCGTGTCGAGATCATCGTCGCAGGCGAGCTGGTCGTGGAGGGAACCGCCGAGTCACCGGTGGTGCTCACCAGCAGCTCGGACAGTCCGACCATGCAGGACTGGGGTGGGATACGGGCTCACAATGCAGAATCAGTTGTCTTAAGGCATGCAGTCATCGAGCACGGCAGCACGGGCGTGCTCTACCGATCTTCAGGTGAGAGCTCTGGGCAGCTGGTTCTCGAGAACTGCACTGTGCGCAATATCGAGGAGCAAGGGATATACGTGGAAGTCTCGGGCGAGAGCGAGCTGACCGTGTTACTTGAGGACAATCTGGTCCACGATATTGGTCGGCTAGGGATATACCTCTCCGTCCCGGGCGCGATATTCCAAAGTGACGGTCCAACGGTCTCAGCCCGGATTCTGAGCAACAGGGTTCATCATACCGGGGGGAACTTTGCCCAGCTTGCCGGAGGGACAGTCGCTCCCGCTTCTGTGGGCATCGGTCCGCCCCCTCTACCCGAGCCTCCGACCCATTACGGAATCTATGCCACGTTGACGAACGCCATCGAGCTCCGGGAGTCGTCAAGTCTCGGGTAGTGACGGTGGATGGCTCCATCGGGGCGCCGAGCGAGGGCCGAACGATTGTCATCGACGGCTCGTTGCCGAGCACGTCCGGTGTCCTTTCGCAAGATGAGTCATGGAGCGGCGTTGTGTCCGTTACCGGGGACGTCGTCATCCCTGCGGGCAGAACACTGACGGTGACGCCGGGTACCCAAATCCTGTTCCAGGCGTTGCTCGACGATCGTTCCTCCGGCGATGACCCGTCCCGACCGGAACTGATCGTGGAAGGGGCGCTGGTGGTGGAAGGCTCCGGACTCGATCCCGTTCTGATGACCAGCAATTCCGCCAGTCCGCGAGCCGGGGACTGGGGCGGGATCCGAGTCAATGGCGAGGGGACGGTCACCCTCCGGCACGTCACCATCGAGTACGCAGTGATAGGTGTGGAGCAGCGAAGCTATCATTCTGAGGCCGTGGATCTGACTATCGAGCAATGCGAGATACGAGATACCTCGGAAGCCGGGATCGATATAGAGGCGCAGTTTTCCTCGCGCGCAACGGTTTCCGTACGCGACTGCGATCTGAGCCGTTTGGGCGGTGAGGGGATCTCGATAGTCGGCTGGTTCACCACGGTCGATGCGAAAGTCGTCGGCAATAAGGTGCGGGAGGCAGGAGGCGACGGCATTCGGGTGGAGAACAGTTACGGAGACGGGCCCGTAGCTGCCGCACTGACAGTGGAGGAGAATGCGGTCAGCGGAGTGCAGGGGAACGGGATCCAAGTGGACATCGAGCGATTGCCGTTGGCGGTCGTGTCAGTTTCGACGAATACGATAAATGGTGCCGAGGGCTGGGGGGCGAAGATCCAGCTCTCTGAGCTGGATGAGCTGGAAGCGGTCCGGCTTGCAGGCAACCAAATATATGAAAACTCACTCGGGGGTCTCCAAGTGGGTATAGACGTGCCAGGACCCTCTGTGGACGGGAACAAGCCTGTCGTTTCGCTGCGGGGCAACGAGATCTATCGTAACGGGACGGAATCCGACGGTCACGGGGTTGAAGTGGCCCTGGCCGCCGAGGGGGCCATTGCCGAGGTCAACCTCAATCGAATCCATGGCAATCGGGGCGATGGGCTGCGCTTGATCACAGCGCAAAGCGCGGATCTGGTCTTCAACACCATTCAGGACAACGGGGAAACTGGTCTGAACCTGGCCGCCGCCGAGGCGTCGGACGCGCACTTCAACAACTTTGGCGGAAACGGGGAATATGACGTCTACAACGCCTCTGGCTCGGGTGTTAGGGCAGGGCACAACTGGTGGGGCTCGGCCGGGGCGAGCGAGCCCGGCCTTGCAGATGACCTGAGCATTTTCGACGGTCGAGACGATTCCGATAAAGGCATTGTGACTTTTGCACCACTCTTGTCGGATCCGGTGGAGTTGGTCGAGGCCCCGACTTCCGGAATTCGCCAGCCGGGCCATATGGCAGGCGTGCCGCTCGCTCCGATCCGAGTGACGGGGTCCGCGTCGGCAACGACCCCTCTGGCCCGGGTCGAGGTCAGCTCCGACGGCGGTCACGTGTGGCACGAAGCGGACGGCACCCTCAATTGGGTCTATGATTGGGTGCCGCTTCAGGAGGGTGTCTATGAGCTGAGATCCCGAGCAGTGGCGCAGGACGGCACCGTCGAGATGCCTGGCAAGCCCGTCAATGTTCTTGTGAAGGACGGGCTTGCGACGACCTCCGGGTCTCTCTCGTCGAACGAGACCTGGAGCGGTGAAGTCACCTTGACCGGGGATGTGACCGTCCCTGAAGACGTGACGCTCACGCTTGCGCCGAACACTGTCGTGCGATTCCAATCGTTGTATGACGATCGGTCAGGCGGAGGCTCAAACGTTCGATCCGAGCTGATAGTGAAAGGTAAGCTGGTCGCGAGCGGAACCAGCGCAGCCCCGATCCCCCTCACCAGTCGCTCAGGAAGAAAGGGACACCCACCCCCTTGACAGCCCGCTGGTGGGGG